>Ga0209543_1001396_pt1 | contig 21967 bp, 13 predicted proteins | sample MesohylFT_FD_187296 | JGI IMG/M metagenome (GOLD analysis project Ga0209543, IMG submission 187296) | Host-associated microbial community of the marine sponge Aplysina aerophoba from Gulf of Piran - sponge mesohyl, lysed by freeze-thaw... | ecosystem: Host-associated > Porifera > Sponge >...
TGCCAGCCGCCGAATGCGGACGGGCGGCCGCTCAGTCCGCCCCACCCTCGCTCACGCCACTCGCCCGAACCGCCTAACAGGCCTAACCGAGCGTCTCCGCGACAGCCCAAGTCCGACAGACTGCTAGCTTGGCGATTGAAGCACGGGCGGCAAGCGAACAACCTGCGTGCGTTCCGAAAGCCCATCCACACAGGGAGTTCGCGGCCCGATCGCCTACATGGCGGAGAGCGGCGTCGCGGCGAATTTCCTGATGTTCCTCATCGTGTCCGCCGGGCTCGTCTCGATCAGCGGCCTGGAGCAGGAGGCCTTCCCGGTGCTCGCGTTCGAGGCCGTCGAGGTTCTCGTGCCGTATCCCGGCGCGTCACCGACAGACGTCGAGAAGTCGATCGTCCTGAAGATCGAGGAAAAGGTAGAGCCTCTGAGCGGAGTGCGAGAAGTGACCTCCGTCGCGGCCGAGGGAGTTGCATCCGTCATCGCGACACTCCGCTCTACCGCCGATGCCGACCAGGTCGTGGACGAGATCGAGTCGGCTGTGGGCCGCATTCGCACCTTCCCTGCGCACGCGGAGCGCCCCGAAGTCCGCAAGATGACAAACCGCCAGAGCGTAATCCGCCTGGTGCTCCACGGCGACATCTCCGAACGCGCGTTGAAGGAGCTGGCATACGGCATCGAAGATCAGCTCCGATCCCTTCCGGCCGTCTCCCTGGTGCAAACCAGAGGCGTACGTCCGTACGAGATCTCGATCGAAGTGCCTCAGCGCCGGCTGCGGGCCCTTGGCCTCACGCTGAAGGAAGTGGCTGACGTTGTCCGCGGCGGCTCCCTGGACCTTTCGGCAGGCACCATCGATGCGCGCGAGTCGAAGGTCCGCGTGCGGACGAAGGGCAGGCGCTACGACCAGCAGGACTTCGAGGAGATCGTGGTCGTCAGCCGGAGCGACGGAACGATGGTTCGCCTCGGCGACATTGCCAGCGTGCGCGACGGCTTTCGGGACGTCGACCTGATCGCCCGCCACCAAGGGCGGCGGGCAGCATTCATCGAGGTCTACCGGTCCGCGGACGAAGGGGTTCTCGCCATAGCAGAAGCCGTCGACACCTACATTCAGGAACGTGTGGTCCCGGCGCTTCCGGAGGGCGTGGCGATCACCACCTGGAGCAACGACGCCGAGATCTACGGATCCCGGCTGGGCCTCCTTCTGGAGAACGGCTTCCTCGGGTTGATCCTCGTGCTCGTTGCGCTGGCACTCTTCCTCGATATCCGTCTGGCGTTCTGGGTTGTCGTCGGCATGGCCGTCTCCTTCGTCGGCGCTCTGGCCGCCGCGCTGGCCCTGGACGTCTCGATCAACACGTCCTCGCTGTTCGTGTTCCTTCTCGCTGTCGGCGTCGTGGTCGACGACGCGATCGTGGCCGCCGAGCACATTCATGCTGAACGCCGAAGAGGACTCCCGGGCGTTGCGGCCGCGATCCGCGGAACGAAGAGGATCACGAGGCCTCTCGTGTTCGGCGTCCTGACGACGATCGCGGCCTTCGCCCCGCTGCTCTTCCTTCCGGGCCCGATCGGAAGCCTCGTCAAGCCCATCCCGATCATCCTGATCTCCATCCTGATTCTCTCCCTGATCGAGTGCCTGTTCATCCTGCCGAACCACCTCTCGCACGTTCCCGGACCGGACCGGCATCCGACGAACCGGACGGCGCGGTTCTTCTCGGCCATCAACGCTCGGGTTGATCGGCAGTTGACGCGCTTCGTCGAGGGGCCTCTGGACCGGGCGCTGCAATTCGCCACCTTCCATCCGGCGATTGTCATAGCGGGGGCCGTCGCCTGCGTCACGGTCTCCCTCGCTCTCGTGCCTGCGGGAGTCATCGACATTGCCTTCGCTCCATCGGCGGAGAGCGATATCGTGACCGCCAACCTGGAAATGCCCGAAGGAACGCCGGCCCGAAGGACGGACGGCGTCGCGTCGCTCCTGGAGGCGGCAGGTCGCCGGGCAAACGATCGACTGGCAGCCGGCCGCCCCTCGGACGCCGCATCGCTGGTAGTCGGAGTGAGCAGGACGGTTGGGCTGAAGCCCCACCTGTACGGAGGTGCCGCCGCCGCGGAGCCGGGGCTCAGTCCCCCGGCCCACATCGCGGTCGTACAGTTCAAGCTCCTCGAAGCAAGTCAAAGGGACGTCAGTGGGCGCGCCTTCGTCCAGGCATGGCGGGAGGAGGTCGGTCCGACACCGGAGGCGTCTTCGCTGACGATCAGCGCGGAACTCCTCGACTTCGGGGCGCCCGTTCATGTCGAACTCTCCCATCCCGACCAGGAGCGTCTCGCCGTAATCGGCAGCGCGGTGGTCCGCAGCCTTCGGCTGCTGGAGGGCGTTTCGGACGTGCGGGCCGACAATGGGAGCGGAGTGGAAGAACGTCGCATCGAACTCCGGCCGGAAGCGCGGACCCTCGGGCTGACCGTGGAGGATCTGGCGCGCCAAGTGCGCTCCGCGTTCTTCGGAGAGGAGGCTCTGCGCTTGCAGCGCGGTGGCGAAGAGGTGCGTGTGTCCGTGCGTCTTCCAGCGCCCGAACGAGACACCGTCACGGACCTCGAGCGCTACCTGGTCACCGTCCCGGACGGAGGCCGGATGCCCCTCGCGACCGTGGCCCGAGTCACTCCGGGCGCCTCGCCACCCTCGATCCGGCGCAAGCACGGTCGTCGCGTCATCGCGGTCACGGCCAACGTCGACCCCGGCGTGGTCGCCGTGGCCGAGGTCATCGGCGAACTGGAGAACACCATCCTTCCCGAACTCGTGGACGGGAACCCGGGCCTCACGTACACCTTCGCGGGCCAGCGGCAACAGCAGGTGGAGTCCCTGAGTACTCTGATGGGCGGTTTCGCGTTAGCTCTGCTTGCGATCTACGCACTGCTTGCCATCCCTCTCCGCTCATACACCCGGCCGCTGATCGTCATGGCCGTGATCCCCGTCGGGATTGTCGGCGCCATTCTCGGCCACTTGATCATGGGAATCGGGCTGACCGCCGCTTCCATCTGGGGGATCCTCGGGCTCAGCGGCGTGGTGGTGAACGACTCCTTGATCATGATCGACTTCATCGGCGACCGGATGGGCCGCGCCGCATCGCCAAGGACCGCCATCATCGAGGGCGCCAAGGCGCGCTTCCGCCCGATCTTCCTGACCTCACTGACTACATTCCTCGGTTTCGCTCCCCTGATCTTAGAACGCAGCCCACAGGCCCAGATCCTGGTTCCCATCGCGGTATCCCTGGGCTTCGGCCTCTTGGCTGCGACAGCTCTCCTGATGATGGTCGTTCCGGCGATCGTTTCCCTTTCTTCCCCGACACGGCCGTTGTCCGGCGCGGAAACCCCCGCGGCCGGGGCTTGACGCCGGTGAGAACGGCTGGCGGCGTCTTCAGCCCTCGGCCGCTATCGCGCGCTGGTACGCGTCACGCGCCATGCAGCGGTCGGCATACGCCTCCAGCGCCGAAGAGTTCGGAAGCGTTCCGTTCACCCGCATCGCGATCGCGCAGCTTCCGAGCATGACGTCCGCGGCGGTAAAGCAGTCGCCCGCAATCCAGGTCTTGCCGGCCAGCGCCCTCTGCCACGTGTCGATCATCTTCTCGAAGCTGCCCCAACCGTTCACCCGCGGCACGCTGAGCCGACCGGCCTCCTTCTCCGCGGTGGCGGGTTCGATCGCACCGGGAGCGAAGAACATCCACTGCAGATAGAGACCACGATCCGAGGCGGTCGCCACCGGAGCGAGGTGTCCGGCCGCGTAGCGGTCGGCCAGGTAGAGACAGATCGCCGCCGACTCCCACAGCGAGACGTCACCGTCCGACAGAGCCGGCACCTTGCCCATCGGACTCGCAGCCAGAAACTCGGGATTGCGCTCCGGGAGGCTCAGATCAACCGACACTCTTTCGTAGTCGAGGCCCGCCTCCTCGAGCATCCACACGGTTCGGATGGCCCGCGTTCCCGGAGACCAGTAGAGCTTCACGATCCGTCTTCCCCCATTCTGTCTTGTCCGAGGGAAACGGGGTATCCCAGCAGCTCCAGACCCGGAAGACAGGCTTCGGTAACCGCAGCCTGGTGCTTCTCGTCGAGCTGGTCGAAGCGCGACCTGGTCGTCGGCCGGGGGATCGCCGCTGCTTTCCGCAGCCATTCTTCGTCGTCAAGTTCCGGCGAAATGAACCGGATGATCCGCCGCAGCTCCCGCCTCGGCTCGACCTGGACGTCCTCGAATTTCACGTTCAGTAGACGTTCGGGCGGAAAGTGCCCGAACGTTCGATGGCCGATAGCGATCAGCCCCGACCAGAACGCGGCGAAATCGGTCAGCGTCACCTCGTCGCAAGGGAGTTTCTCGTTGTCGATGAAGACATCGGCGAAGTTGTCCATCCAGTAGCCGAGACGGTTGAAGCGTTGAACGAGCGGCATCGACTTGACCGGATCGACGCCCCACGCTCTGATCTTGCGCGCCTTGGCGAGCAGCCCGCGGAAGGCGGGGTGTCCGGAGAGCGAGATCGACGTATCCCTCCCGTCGCGGTAGATGTGGATCACGCGCGCTTCAGGGAAGTTCCGTAGCAACAGAGGCGCGACCAGGAGAGAGCCTCCGGAGCGTTCGATCCAGGCCCTCCTTCCGAACCGCTCACACAGCCAGCGGAACGTTTGCCTGAAGTGATCGGCGGGCGACTGGCGCGGCTGGGCTCGGACGACCGGTTCGAGTTCTTCGTACAGTTCCTCGTAGCGGTCGGTCAGGTTCGGCAGCGTGATCGCCATGATCGGCGGGACCGTGCGCAGGGTGTATCGGGCCTCCGGATCTCCGAAGGGATAGAGCAACTCATGGAACGTCTCCCGCAACGCCAGCTTCGTTCGCATCGACTGGACGCTGTAGAGCTTCCACATGTCGTCCCCGGTGGGCCGTCGCTTTCCGAACGCACTCAACTGATAGGCGGAAAAGAACTCGGAAACGCTGAGAATCCGCGGGTGAAGGTTCAGTACATCCGTCAGCATCGTCGACCCGCAACGCCCTGTGCTGAGAATGAGGACAGGTGGAATCTCCGTCATGAACCGCTCCCGGCGAGAGCGAACCAAGCGATTGGCACAGGCGGTTGCCGAGCCTGGGGCATTCGATCAAGCTCCTGAAGGTCGTCGCGTCTTCCTACGGCCCAGGGCGCCGGAGACGGTCAAGCAGCCAATACGTCGACTTTCGCGCCCAAACAATGGACGCGGCAGCGCCCATGGCAAGTGCCTGGACCCGCGCGGGGAGGCTCCTCGGCCCTGCCTTGTCCACGGCCAGCGCCCTCAGGAACGCCTCTCGACGCCCGCAACGGGAGATGTAGTCCGAGAGGGTCGGATAGTCGCGGAACAGCTTGAACCGCTGGAAGAGTACGCCGGTGGCGCCGAGCATCACATCGGCGGCCGTGAAGCGGTCTCCGAGAATCCAGGGGTTGCCGCCCAAGCCCTTTTCCCAGGTCCTGACCATGCGACCGAAGTCTCCCCATCCGTTGATCCGCGTGTCGCCGGCCCGACCGGTGAACTTCTCCGTTACGGCTGGCTCGATGACACCGGGGGCGAAGATCATCCACTGGAGAAAAGGTCCCCGGTCGGGATCGTCTACGGCCGGCGCGAGCAGGCCCGGCGCATAGCGGTCCGCCAGATACATGCAGATCGCCGCCGAGTCGCACATGCGAACATCGCCGTCGTGCAGGGCCGGCACCTTGCCCATCGGACTCACGGCGAGGAACGCGGCGCTGCGATGCGGCTTGAAAATGTCGACGTAGACCGTCTCGTACTCGACGTCGAGCTCTTCGAGCATCCACACGACGCGGTTCGCCCGGGTGCCCGGACACCAATAGAGCTTCAAAGCGGCCGTTGCGGGACTTCATCCGCGAAGCCGGAACGACCCAGGTCGCCGATCAGGCCCGCACATGTGCCTGGCCGCCGTCTCGGGCACCGTATCGACGGTTTCAGGAAAAATGACATGCACAATAGACTTCTCCACACATTCTGTTTATGAACGATCTGGCAGACTAACAGCAAGGCGGTCTGACAGTGCCTTGACGCCCGAGGACCAGCGAACCCTCGACGCCATTGACACCGCCCTCGATCCCTGGGGCGGCTTCGCCGAACCCGTCGAATCGCCCTCAGACTGCTCCAGCGTCGGGAGGCCGGCTCCGCCGGCGCTCCAGCACGGCGGCGCCGACCATCTTCCCCTGAATGCCGGGGAACGCGAGCCCGCGACCCCGAGCCGGAGAAGACGAAGTCCGCAGGCGCACCCGCCTCGTCGACCGGTCACGATGACCCGTAGCTGGCGCCGGTCGGCCCGCGCGCTTCTGTCGGCCGCCTCGGCGCGCACGGTCTCCACGTCGAGCGTCCCGCTGATGCGCAGGATGGCCCCACCCAGGGTGGAGATGCACCCGCCGCAGCGCTTCGTTCTCCCGCCTCGGGTTGCCAAGAACCGTCAGCGGATTCCCCCTCGCCGATCGGACCGAATCGCGGTGCGCCGTGGCGTCACGCCGTTTCGAGAGCCTCCCCCAACACTTCAATTCACGAAAACGACACGAAACCCGTTCCTGTTCACACACACAGTTTACGATCAAACGTGCTATGTTGACAACCTGTTGATCCGTGGGAGTAACAAAGGGGGTAAGGCCATGAACATCGCGTTTGGTGCAGATGGATTCGAGGGGTCTTCCGCTGCCGACATGCTGGCCGCGGCTGAGGATCCGAGCTATCTGGCTCAACTGGAGCGGGATCCGCATGCTGCTTTGCGCTCGCGCGGGATCGAAGTTCCCCAGGAGATTGAGATCATCGTTCTCAAGGACTCGGACGAGGTAGTCAACGTGTTGATGCCCCCCGATCCCAACAGGGAGCTGGATGACGAGGCGCTGGTGGCTGCTTCGGGCGCCGGCAGTTCACAGTGCGCTACCACGCTCCTCAGTTGCATTTGCTCTCTCGCGAGTTCCATCTGAGCGGCGTTCCAAGGCGGCCCCGACCTTGAACACTTGGCGAGGCTCGCCTTCGGGCTGAGGAGGGAGGCGTTGATGGCTGAGCGAAAGGGCGGCGAGTTCGACCTCAACCTTGAGGTCATGAAGAAGAAGTACTCGTCGTATCTCGACTTCATTGCCAGGTACTACGGCGATCCCGACTACCGGGCGCGAGTGGACCAGGATCCGACAGCGGCCGCCAAGGCCGCCGGGGTGGAAATTCCCGAGGGTGCCCGCGTCAAGCTGTCGTTCAACACGGACGACCGGATTCACATCGTCATACCGCGACGACGATCGTGAGACCCCCGCGAAGACAGCGCCGTTGCGTCTGAACGAACGGCGGTCGGGAACGGCGCGTCGTTTCGCCATTGCCTGGAAGTGAGTTCTTCCCGCGGGACTACCGGAGCGGCCGCGGCGCGTTTCTCGCCGCGGCAAAGGCGGCCGACTCGCGTTTGGCAAGCTACGGCGCCTCCAGTTCGGGTCCCGACGGCGGCCCGCTCTACACCGACGTCGCGGTCCTGGGCCGGGAGGACGCACCGCACGTATTGTTCTGCAATTCCGCGACGCACGGAGTCGAGGGATTCTGCGGATCGGGCCTGTTCACGGGCTGGCTTTCGAGCGGCGGCGCAGTTTCCGTCCCACCGAACGTCAAGGTGATTCTGGTCCATGCGCTGAACTGCCACGGATTCGCGTGGCTCCGCCGCGCGACCGAAGAGAACGTCGATCTGAACCGGAGTTTCGTGGATCACGCGGCGCCCTATCCGAAGAACGACGGATACGCGCTGCTTCACCCCCTGCTGCTTCCGGACGAATGGAGTGGCAGGGCGGCTCGCCGAGTTGCCGCCGCCGTGGCGGACTTCGCTCGGAAGAACACCTGGCCCGAGCTGTTCGCGGCCCTGGGCGCCGGTCAGCATTCCCATCCGGACGGGATCTGTTTCGGCGGCCAAGGGCCGACCGCGACGAGCCGGCGATTCCTTCAGATCGTCGAAGACCATGTTCGGGGAGCGGGCTTCGCGCTGTTCCTCGACTGGCACACGGGCCTTGGCGCCTACGGGGCCGGGCAGATCGTGGACCTGCCTCCACGCGGGGCCGCGGGAGCGCGACGGGCGCGGTCCTGGTTTGCCCACGAGCTGGCATCGCCAGTGGGTGACGAACCGCTTCCGACCCGGATCGCCGGTACCGTCGGAGACGGGTTGCGCCGGAGCCTCGCCGGTTCGGAGACCAAGAGCATCCGGCTCACCGTGGAGTTCGGCACATATGCCCCGCTTCAAGTGCTGCTCGCGCTGGTGGCGGACAACTGGTTGCATCAGCGGGGCGATCCCGAAAGCCTGCGGGGCCGCATGATCAAGGTACAGGTCCGAAAGGCGCTGTATCCCGACGAGGACGACTGGAAGGAACTGGTCTGGACCCGTGGCCGGCAACTGATGAGACGGGCGCTCGCCGGTCTGGCTGGATTGCGTTGAAGCACGGCGCGGACCAATCTCGTGGGCCCGATCTCGTGGGGCCGAGGTCGGCGCGCGTTCCGTCGCCGGCGGGAGGGCGACTCGGTTGAGCTTCTTCGACCTGTTCCAGGAAGCCAGGATTCACCTTCGTCTCGGAAGAGGCTTCCACCTGGCGCCCTCCGGGGACAGTTCCACGTTGACGATTCGTCATGGGCGAGAAGAGCCTCTCTCGCTGTCCCGCTACCGGCCTTCGTTCGCTCCCGCCGTCGCGCGTCTCGCCTCGGGCGCGTGCGCGTCCACTCTGCGCGACCTGGTGTTGCGGCAGGGCGGTCCGGCGTCGGCTACGGTGTTCGCGCTTCTCTTGCAGCGGCTTTCGGCGTTGGGCGCCGTCGACTACGTTCTCGTCGACGAGGACGGCGAACACGCCTGCCTGATCCCGCAGCGCGAGACGTTCGTTCCGGCCCTGCGCCCGGTGCCGGACGCTGCCGCGACGCTCGACCGGTTCGCCCTCATTCGCCGCGACGAAGGGCGGTGGCTGCTCGAATCCCCGCTGGTGGGGGCCCGCCTCACGTTCACCGACCTGGGCGCGCTCGATGCGCCGGTGGTGCGGAGCGCGCTGGCCGCCGCGGGCTTTCTCGAAGGCTCTGCGCCGGCGGAAGAGGCGCGCCGTGAAGCCCTGCGCATGTGGGAGTTCCACGACCTGGCGTTTCATTCGCACCACCGGCTCGGCGCTCATCGCGATCCGAGTGGCGGACTGTTCCCCTATATCGGCGACATCGAACCGGCGCCCGCGGTCCGACCGGCCTGGGCCGGAGAACGGGTTCCGCTGGGCCGGGCCCCTGACGATCCGGGCCGCGAGTCCCTTGCCGACCTCCTGGCTCGCCGGCGTTCGTTCCGTACGTACGACGAAGAGCACCCGATCTCCCTTGCCGATGTGGGCGCGGTACTCGACCGGAGTGCGCGTATCCGCGACCAATGGTTGGTGAACGTCCCGTCTTCGGGGGGCGACGAAGCCGTCTTCGAGGCGTCGCGCCGCCCCTACCCGTGCGGCGGCGCCACATACGAGCTGGAGCTCTACCTGGCCGTGGACCACTGCCGGGACCTGCCGGCCGGGCTCTACCACTACGCCGCGTCCGATCACGAACTGGTTCGGGTTTCGGACCGCACGCCGGCATTGGAACGGCTGTTGGCGGACGCGCGGAAGTCAACGATGGACATCGCCGCCCCGCAGATCCTCGTTGTCGTCGCCGCCCGCTTTGCGAGAGTCATGTGGAAGTACAGAGGCCTGTCCTACGCCCTCATTCTGCGGCACACCGGCGTCCTGTACCAGACGCTCTACCTGGCGGCGACGGAACTGGGTCTGGCGCCCTGCGCGCTCGGCACCGGAAACTCGGCGGTGTTCAGCGCCGCGACGGGGCTGGATCCGATGGTCGAGGGCAGCGTTGGGGAGTTCCTCCTCGGGGGGCGGCCATCGGCTTTCGAGCGGGAGGCGGCCGACCGCGCCGCGAACAACTCACCAACGGTCCAGCCGCCCATCCGCAATCGGTAACGAGCGCTCGTGGTTCGGCCGCCGGACCCGAACCCCGCGCTCGACGGGTCAGGCGTGACGGCCGTCACGTCTCGGCCGGCGCCGGAACAGCCGGATGCACGAGAGTCCGGTCCTGGGCGAGGCGGGCGAAGCAGACCGCCAGAGCGGGCAGTCCGTCGACGCCCGACAGGTTGTGCCTGTCGTCTACCCACGTGTCGGCGAACCAGGTGCCGGTCCGGTCGCGGTTCCGGCGCATCCCTGACGCCGAGCGGCGGTCGGAGCACGGAGCCACGGCGCCTTCCGGATCGAGCCAGGGAGCGAGGCGGGGCAGCGAGGACGGCGCGTAGGGCCTCCCGCGTCCATGGTCCGCCGGCGCCGGCTCTCCCATCGCGCTCGCGGCCACCCGCCAGCCCGCGAGTCCGGACACCTGATCGCCGCCCGAGTGCATCCAGATCTCGTGCCTAAACGCGCGCTCGTAGACGCCGCGGGCCAGGTCCCCGAGAGCCGGGAAGAGGCACAGAGCGGCGATCAGCCCGGCGGCGCCGGTCACGTAACCGGCTCCCGCCGGCAATCTCCACCTGATCCGACTCATGTAGTCCCCGGCGGCGCCCGCCAGGGCCTCCACGGCCAGGTCCGCCAGGTCCGCGCGGTTCAGCCGAGCCGACAGTTCCAGCAGCGATGTCGCGAGACCCGCATGCCCGGAGAGCATGTCGAAGTCGAGCCAGTCCAGGCGCCGGAGTCCGTGAAACACGTCGTGCCTTTCTCCCATCCATGTGGGGCCGCCGAGCGGTCCGACGCGCGCGCGGGACGCGACTTCGCTGGCGATCTCGCTGGCCCAGGCGAGAAGGTCCGCCTCGCTTGCAGGCCCCAGCCCCTCTTCGCCTCCGCCGGAACGCCGGCGGCGGGTGTCCGGCCGGGTCCCGAAGATCGTGCGCAGGCACGCTCGAAGCTCTTCCTCACCGGTCTCGGAGAGGGCGGCGATTCGGTCCGGCACGGCGGCCAATGCGCTCTGGGCGAAGAAGTCCGGCACGCGTTCGCCACCCATGCCGATGAGGTCCCGTGCGTCTACCGGACTGTGGAACAGAGGAACGTCGAGCCGGCGCAGGTCGCGCACCATTGCCTCCCGCGCGACTCCGCCCGCATCGGTGAGCAGCCCGACCCGGGAGTGAAGCGCGATCTCGCGCCACGCCGCGTCCGCGAGCGCGCGCGGGACCAGCGAATGCTGCATCGTGCGGTAGCAGGTCCAGGTATCGAGGAGGATGATCCGCAGCGGCGCGTCGTCGACCGCCAAGAGCGCTTCGACGGCGCGCTCACGGCCGGGTCGCGTGGACAGGACACGGGCCGCCCGCAGGTAGCCGCGCTCGAAGGCGTCGAAGTGATCCGCGGCATCGGCGGGGATTCCCGCGGCGTCGTGCGGCGCGAAACGATCCTCGATCCACTCCTGCCTCTGACTCGATCCGCGGCCCGGAAGCGGCAGGACGTGCGGTCCGGGGCGGGCAAGGCAACCCAGGTCCACGGGGTCGCGCCCGTCGCCAACGGGGTACAGGAGCGGCAAGATGCCCGCGAGGGACAGGGACTCGACGACGAGTTCCAGGGCGCGTGTCCTCCCGTCCGGCGGCGGCACGCCCTCGCGGCGCCTCCTCGGCTGCGCAGCGGTCTCGAAGTCGATGAATCGCGCAGTCTTGCCTTGGGCGATCAGGTTATCGAACCAGAAGTCCAGACCGCCGTACACCTGCAGCAGCGCCAACCAACTCCCCAGCGCACCGTAGAACGTGTCCGCGTCGCAAGCTCCGCGGATCGGGGCCGGCTCGTGGAACTCCTCCCATGCGTACTCTCCCCGGAAGAGCAGCTTCGGCGGTGCAAGCCCTTCGCCTCCCAGCAGATCGACCACCTTGCCGACCGCGGAGGCTACGCGCAGGTCCTTCGGCTTGTACAACACGACGCATTGCTCGAAGTGCAGAATCGCGACCGATTGGCTGGCTGCGTGCGGGTCGCCCTTGCCGGGGTCTATCCGTGTGAGCGCACCGGGATCCGCTTGCAGGCAGAAGGCAGCCGACAGTACCGTCCGGTCGGCCGACGCCCGTAGCGCGATTCGGGCCATGTCGGTTCGCCAGTCGGCGACGAGCCGCCCGACGACATAGCCAAGCACCGGACTGCGGTCGAACCGCTCCCCCCAGCCCGGCCGGAGGCCCAGCGTCCGCTCCAGGCGCCGCGTCGGATGCAGCGCGGCCCGAATGCGCCGCGCGAGATGGCGGAGCGCTGCGTCGAGAACGTCATCGGACCGGGGCAAGTTGCGGGGCCAGTCGCGCAGAACCTCGCGGACGGCCCAACGCAGGGCGCCTTCAAGCGACCGCGATCCGCCAACCAGACGCTCGCGCACGGCGCGGAAGGCAACCGCCCAGTCGGGTTCGGGACCCACCAGACGGACGTCGCCGAACCGCGAGAGCCATTCGGCCCGCGTCAATCCCAGTGCTTCGGCGTGCCGGTCGAGGCTCTCCGGCTCCTCGAAGGCCGCGTTCAACTGCCTTCGGCGCAAGGCCCACGAGGCCTCCGGCGTGGAGACCGGTTCGAATACGCCCCGGTCGGCCCGGTCGGGCGGCGGCGCCGCGCGCGCGATGAGCGTTGCGATGTCTCGGAACCTGTGATCATCCCCTGAACCTCCGCGGCCGGGCGGCATCAGATGAACACGGCCACCGGGTTCGTATCGGACTCGTCGGTAGGCTCCTCGAGCCATCCGAGTTCGACGGGGACGTCGTACAGGCGCCCGGGGCCGAGCCGGGACCAGAAGTGCCGCATGCCGGGCACGATCACCCTGGCGACCGGCAGGTCGATATCGGGGCGCGTCTGGTCGAGCACCAGGAACTCCAGACCCCGATCCTCGACGGTCGCCCGGCAGCGTTCGACGTCCTCCCGCAGGTCCGTGGTCGCCGGCACGGCGAAGTCCTCGGCCCGGCTGGGCCGTGCGCCGGCTCGGGGACGGAGGTAGGGCGCTTCCCGGACCGTGACGTTCCGCCACCACCAATGCATGTCCGGGTCGTAGTACCGGTAGTCGCCCCCGTCCACGCCAACATCGCGAACGGCGGTCAAGTGCTGGTTGAGTTCGCACACGGCGCGCAGCGCGGCGATCTCGGGATCCGCGTGGGCGCCCGCCGCGAACACGATGTCCTCCGCTTCCTTGTCGGTGCGGCGGGAAACCGACACGAACACGGGGATCCCGAGATCGTGGGTGACGTCGAGCAGCCACACGTCGCGGCGGAACGCCGCGAAGTAGTCCCGAGTAGCCGACAGATAAGCGTTGTCGAAGCTGTCCAGGTCCACCTCCGGAACCCGCACCCGGTTGTACCACCAGCAGGCGAAGGCGTCTCGCTCGACCAGTTCGAAGAAGCCCTGGAGAATCGCTTCTTCGAGCGTGTTGCCGGCGGCGCATCCGTTCGAATCGGGGCCACAGTACACGGGACCCTCGATCGGCATCGAGTAGTAGAGCATCGACGTCGGCAGGAAGCGGTGCCGGCCGGCGGTAAGCGACCAGACCGGGCTCCAGTCCATCTCCGCGGAGGGGTCGAAGCGAATCGGAACCACGTTGAAGCGGGACCCGCGCGCGTTGATCTTCGCGGCGTTCGCGTACTGCCGGTCGCTGTAGAGCTGGACCGCGTTCGGGTGGATCGCCTCGCCTTCGGCAAGATCGCAGAATCGCGCGCGGCGGCGAATCTCGTCGCCGTGGAAGACCCCGGAGTAGCGTTCGAGCGACTCGCACAGGGCGCTCGCCTCCGCCTGCTCCGCGGTGCTGCCCTTGCCACAACTCGTGCTGCGCAGGCTGTTGCGAAGCACTTCGATGCTGTCGTTCCGGAGCGCCAGATTCGTGCCCGCCGTGTAGACGTGCATCCAGGGATCCGTATCTCCGCTCGCGCGCGCCACCTCCTTGACCGCGCCTGTGATGGGGCTGACCAGGTGACTGTATCGGCGCAGGGTTTCGTGCGGCGACACGGAGCGCAGGCCGCCGCTGTTGCGGACCGGCTTGGGAGAGGACCGGAGTTCGACCGCCGCGGGGAGCCGATCCGGCCGGTAGAGCGCCCCGTCTCCACAGGCCTCGCACTGCGGACGACGCATGGCCGGGTGTACCCCGCACGGTGCGCCGGCTGCGTCGAGGGACACGACGCTGCGGTGAAGCAGGCTCTGCTCGCGGAACACGAGCCACTTGGCGATCTCGGTCGCCGCGAGACTCGCCATGGCCTCCAACAGGGGGGCTGCCCGCGCTCGCGGCGGACCGGGCTCGACCGCGACCGCTCCGCCGCGCAGGAAGCTCTCGACCTCCCGGTTACGGGTGAGGCGGTGCGACAGGCAGGTCCAGCAGGGACCGCCTTCGCCCGGGTGAAAGACCGGGCCCGCCAGCCGGGACACTCCCGCCGGTTTCACGAGAACCCACGGGATGCCGGACTCCAGCCGTTGCCGGTTCGTGCGGGCGTGAGCGGTGTCGAGGTAGTCCTCTGTGACGACGACGGTCAGGTTCGGGGCGCTCCCGACGGCCCGTAGTCCCATCTCCTCCAGGCGTGCCGCCAAACGGCCGTCATCTCCCTCGATCGTCAGACGTGCCGAACCCAGGCGCTCTTCCGCTGCCCGTGGTGAAGCCCCGAGCACACTCCAGAACGCGGCGGCGCCGCGGTCCATGGCGAAATGGTCCGACACGACGTAGCCTTTGAAGGCAAGCGCGACGAGGGCTGTCTGCACTTCAAGGCTCGTGTGCGAATCGGCGAGCGCCTCGACGATGTCCCGGCGGTTGCGGCTACCGTCGAGCAGGGGCACGAGGTCGACGTAGCGGCGCCCGGACAGCATCGTGGCGAAACCCTCGGACAGCAGGAGCACCTCGTCGGCGCTCACGACGTGGGCTTCGAAGTGCGGGGTCAGGATCGGCCGCTCGACCAGGCCGCGGTCGTGTTCGGTGACGAGCGAGAGGATCGGCGCCTGATGGAGCGCACCCGCTGCCGGCCGGGAGGAGCTTGTCGCGGCGCGCACTCCGGGAGCGCTCAGAGGACCTGCCGCCGGACCAGTTCGGCGAGCGCGCCGCCGCGCCGCATCAAGTCGTCGTACGAGCCGCTCTCGACGATGCGGCCGTCCTTCATGACGTAGATGCGGTCCACGTTCACCACCGTGCTGAGGCGGTGGGCGATCAGTACGCGAGTGCTGGCCAGAGCCTCGACGGACTCCTGGATCGTGGACTGACTCTGGTTGTCGAGCATGCTCGTGGCCTCGTCGAACAGCAGGACCCGCGGCTTGCGGGCCAGCGCCCGCGCCACCAGCAGTCGCTGCTTCTGCCCGCCGGAGAGTCCGGCGCCGTTCTCCGACAGGATGGTGTCGAGCCCCATCGGCATCGCGTCGACGTCTTCGTAGAGGCCCACGGCCCGCAGTGCGTCCCAGGCTTCGTCACGAGTCAATCCGTCTTCGGAAGCGATGTTCCGGAAGATGGAATCCGGAACCAACTGCCCGTTCTGGAGGACGACGCCGATCTGGCGGCGCATGGCGCCCAGGTCGAGCGACAGCAGGTCGTGACCGTCGATCAGGACCGACCCCGCCGTCGGCCGCTCGAATCCGAGCAACAGCCGGTAGAGCGTGGACTTGCCGGCGCCTGAGGCGCCCACGAAGGCCACGTACTCGCCGGGAGCGATGTGGAAGGAGATGTCCTGGAGGGTGTCCCGCGCCGCCGACGGATAGCGGAAGGAGACGCTCTCGAACTCCAGCCGTCCGGAGAGCCCCGGCAGGACCACGCCGTCCTGGACGCTCTCCGGCTGGGCCCGGAGGATCGGCAGCGCCCGCTCGAACAGCGGCACGATGGCGACCACCGTGGTCCAGGAGGCCGTGAGCCCGGTCACTCCCGTCACGAAGACACCGTAGACGGCATGGAAGGACAGGAAGTCGGCGAGGCCGAAGCCGGTGGGGTTCGGCCCGCCAATCAGGGAGAACCAGATCAGGCCGAGCAATACGAGCTGGGAGGCGGGTATGAAGAAGGCGTTGAGGGCGAGTTGGGCGGCGGCCCAGTAGCGCGCGGCGAGGGTCTCGCGCTTTTCCTCGACGTACCGGTCCGACCAGCGCCGGAGTGCGTGGATTTCGGCGTTGGCCTGTCGCAGCTTGGCCAGGCCGAGGATCATCTGAAAGACCAGCCCGCTCGTCTTGCCCTGAGCGGAAAAGGCGGCGCGCGTGTGCCGCACCTGGCCTCTGGTCGTTAGCCAGGCGCCAGCGCCCAGGATCAGCATCATCGCAGCGGACCACAGCGCCAGTTTCCAACTGTAGCGGAGCAGCATGGCCAGGCTGAACACCGAGAAGACGCCGGTGATCACGGCGCTCGCGGTGGCGCCGGTCAGAAGCTGCCGGATGACGCTGACGCCGTTTGCCCGATCCGCCAGATCGCCGGCGAGGTAGCGCCTGAAGAAGTGCGGCGAGAGCGAGATCAGCCGGTTCCACACCGCTGCCTGGAGCCGCTCGTCGATCCTGGCCTCGACCCGCAACATGCTCAATCCGCCCACGATCGAAACGGCGGCAACGGCGAAGGCGGCAAGCGTCATCGCGGAGAGCGCCGCCGTCCACATGGGGATGTCCACCCGCGGGATGATCTGCGCCAGCAGCCGCCCGGTCAGGACCGGGGTCAGCAGGCCAAGAACGGCGGCCACCGCGCCCATCAGCACGATCCGGCGGATGTCGCCGCCCAGGCCGCGCAGCGCTTCGCGAATCGCCGCCATGCCACGGTCCACGCGCCGGGGAAGGGGCGCGTAGAACATCGCCCCCCGGGCGTCCAGCCCCCGGGCCACCTCCTCGTCCACTCGAACCGTCTCGCCCGAGAGCGGATCGGTCGCCTCGTACTCGCCGCGGCCGGCGTTGACGACGGCGATCGGCCGTCGCTCCTCGCCTGCCGTGACCGCCACGAACGACGGACCGTCCCGGCGCTGCCAACCGGCTGTCAGGAACACCTTCCGGGTCCGGATTCCGGACGGAGCAACCAGTGAACTGACGGCGCTGAAGGGATCCTTCTCTCGCGAAACGTTGGGCCGGATCGTGAGTTCGACTCCCATCGATTCGGCGACGATGCCCGCGGCCGCCCCCAGCGCCGTGGGCTGCGCGTCCTCGCCGCGCCAACGTGTTCGCCGGTCGCCCAGAACGTTCCCCAACGTGCGGAAGATGGCGTATCGTGCCCGCTGCCTGGAGTGTCGGTTCTCCGTCATCAGGGCCCGCGCCGCTACCGCGGTCTCCTGCCAGTACGTCTCCGCGCACCGCAGTACCTGGGCGTTGTAGCGGTCGGCGGCGGACCAAATCCGGTCGCTCACGATGAGCTGCGGCGTGTGGACCGCGGAGACCAGAGCCGCGTTCGGAAGAACGAGCCTGGTGCGTTCGGTCAAGGGCATGTCGGTTCCGGGCGCCACCGGGAACTCCGGCCGCCCCATGAAGAGGGTCTCTTCGTCCGCCTGCGCCCAGAGGACTTCCAGGTGGTGCGCGCTCAGGACGGTGTCGGCCTCGTACGGGACGTCCGGGTCCGTGTCGAGAAGCGTCGGGCTCCGCGGCGGCGGCTCGTAGCGGGCGATGAACTCGGAGGCCGTTCCCACCCAGGTGTCGATAAGGATGACGGAGGCCAGATCGAAGTCGTCGGGGGAGGCGAGGAGGCGCCGCTCGCCCCGCACCAGGGCCGTATCGAGACCCGGCACCGCGAGGAAAGCGAAGTACCCTTCCTCGTCGTCCTCTCGTCGGAAGATCGGCGGCTCGAAGAAGGCGCCGCCCGGCGTGATCCGGGCGACGAACGGTTTGCGCGTAACGCTGTCCCTCTCCTCGTCCACCAGCACGGCGAACAGGTCGACGTGACCGCTCTCGACGATGTGGAAACGCTCCGGCTTGAGCAGGAGGAAAGCGTCGTGCGCGCCCACGCTCACGCGCGACACCGGGGCGTTGCGAAGCAGCTCCCGCCAGGACACGGCTCAGCTCAGGGCGATGAGTGCGCTGTAGGCGCCGTCGAGCGCCAGCAGCTCGTCGTGGGTGCCGCGCTCCACGATCCGGCCGCGCTCGAGGACCACGATCTCGTCGGCGTCCCGGATCGTGCTCAGGCGGTGTGCGATGATCAGACAGGTGCAGCCCCGCCGGCGGAGGCAGTCGTCGATCCTGGTTTCGGTGACGGGATCGAGCGCCGCGGTCGCCTCGTCCAGCACCACGATGTCCGGATCGCTGCTGAGCACACGGGCCAGTTCCAGTTGTTGACGCTGCCCGCCGCTGAAGTTGCAACCGTTCTCGCCGACCGTCGTCTCGTACTTGTCGGGCCGGGACATCACTTCCTCCAGGACGGCCGAATCGCGCAGAGCCTGGGTGACCGCCCGCTCGCCGATCGTCGGATTCCACAACGTGATGTTGTCGCGCACGGAGCCTTCGAACAGAACGATTTCCTGGTCGACGTGACCGACCAGGAGGCTCAGGGCGCCTGGCGGCAGATCGGCGGTGTCCTGGTCCCCGATCAGCACCTTGCCCGACCATGGAGTCAGCAGGCGGCAGGCCAGCTTCCCGAGCGTCGACTTGCCGCCGCCCGATCCTCCGACCAGCGCCACCCTGCGGCCGGGGCGAATCTCGAGGCTGAAGTTCTCGATCAGGGGCGGCTCCTTCGTGCTGTAGCCGAAGGTCACATCGTCGAAGGAGAGGGTGGTCTTCGTACGTGGCATCGCCGCCGCGAGCGGCTTCGGATCCCGGTCGTCGGCGAGCGAAACGCCGTGCCGGTCCGGGGGGTGCTTCAGCAGATCGTCGAGCCGGCCGATGTCGGCCTTGATGTTCTGCACGTTGGCGCTGAACCGGACCAGTTGACTGATCGGTTGGGAGAAGCTCTGTGCGAGCAGATGAAAGGCGACGAGGCCCCCGATGGTGAGCACACCTTCCAGCACGCGGAAACCGCCGAGCCCCAGGATGACGATCGCGGTCAGCGAAGCGAGGAGCGGTGGCGCCGCGTTCAGGGTGTTGGTCAGGACGCCCAGCGACTGCTGGGCGACGACCGCGTTCGTGTGCAGGCCCGCCCAGCGTGCAAAGAAGCCGCCCTCGGAACCGTCGGCCTTCAGAACCTCGATCATGTTGAGGCCGTTGACCGAGGCCGCGGCGACTCGGGACTGCTCCTTCAGGAGCATGCGGCTGGCGTTCTCCCGCGCCCGCGACACCGCTTGGAGCGCGACGAGATTGAGCAGGACCATTCCGAAGACAGCCAGCGCGAGAATCGCATCGTAGGCAAGCATGACGGCGCCGTATGCCGCCATGGCGATCAGGCTGACCACGCTGGTCGCCACTTCTCCGGAGAGCATCCTCGCCACCCGGTCGTTCGACATCACGCGGTTCGTGATGTCGCCGGCATACCGCTGACTGAAGAAGGTCATCGGCAGGGCAAAGGTGTGCAGGAAGAAACGGGCGGTGGTCACGGTTGCGATCTTGGTCTCCATGCGCGCGAGGCAGGTCTGCTGGAGCCAGGTGAGGCCGGCCTGCAGGAGGGCGGCAACAGCGATGGCGATCAGGATCGGCCTCATCAACGCACCGGAATTCGCCAGCAGCACGTCGTCCACGAAGGCCCTCACGAGGACCGGCAGGCCAACGCCGGGAACGATCAGCATCAGGGTCGCCAGGAAGACGAAAACGAGTGGCGAGATCGCGTTCCCGAGGCGTGAGGCGAGTCCTCTCACGACGCTCGGGGGCGCGCCGCCCTTGCGGAAATCGGGACCCGGCCGGAACATGAGGCAGATCCCCGTGAAGCTCGCGTCGAACTCGCCGTCGAGGGCCACGGTACGGGGGCCGTCGGCCGGATCGTTGATGTAGACGCGGTTGCCGCGTATCCCTTCCAGAACGACGAAGTGGTTGAAGTTCCAGAACAGGATCATGGGAAAGGGGAGTTCGAAGAGACGGAGGGGATCGCGTCTCGCTCCGCGCGCCATCAATCCGAGCTCTCGCGCTGCCTGGACGATGTTCACCGCCTTGCTGCCGTCGCGCGAGACGCCGCACCTCGTGCGTAGTTCCTCGAGCCGCACCCACCTTCCGTAGTGGGCCAGGATCATCGCCAGACACGCCGCTCCGCACTCCGTCGCTTCCATCTGCAGAATGGTCGGCACCCGGCGTCGCCCGCCGCGGCGGCTCACGTTCGGAGCGAACTCGAAACGGGCGCCCGATTCCGCCGAGGCGCCGCCAGTTGCCGCAGACTCGCTCAAAGCCCCGTCAACTCCCTCACCAGCGGGATGACCAGTTCGATGGGCGGTTGGCTTCCCGTCCTGATTTCGACAGTGGCGAGAGTGCCGGACGTCAACGTCTGACTGGCCGCCTTGGGCGATGTCCAGGCGAAGCCGCTTGCGGTCGTGGCGTCGGTAGAGAGCGTTATCCGGCCCGCGTAGGGCGGCCCGGCCCGGGAAAAGGTCTCGGCGAGGCTGCGGTTCGGGAGGGTGGCGAGCATGCCCTCCAGGCTGATCGGAAAGGACGAGAGCGAAGCCACCGTTCCCCTTATCGCTCCGAACTCCTCCCGCCGAACGGTGACCGGCGACACCAGCGCGTCCATACCGGGCTCGACGCGCTTGCCGGCCCCGGGCGGAACGTAGACCAGCATCTCCAGCTCCTGGAGGCCGCTGTGCAGGCTCAGAACGGCTTCGCCGGGATTGACGACCGCGCCGACGACCGCCTTGATCTCGGTGACGTGGCCGGCAACCGGCGACAGGACCCTTCCCGCCACCATTTGAGTCTCGAGTTCCTGAACCTCGCGCATGGCGGCCCGATGGCGGCCTTCCGTCTCGCGGATTCGGACCGCGTTGGCGTGCTCGCGGCGGATTTCTTCCACTTCCAGCAGATCGCGGTCGCGCTGCAGGTCGAGCAGAGCCCGATTCGCCCCGTTGACCTCCTGCCGCATCTGGGCCAGATCGCCGCTGGCGATGACGCCTTCCTCGAAGAGCGCCCTGTTGTTCTCGAACCGGGTCTCGGCCGTTTCGAGGATCTCGCCGGCGGCGGCGATCAGTTCGTCCAGGTGCCGCCGTCGGCGCAGCGAGTTGGCTCGAGCAAGCGCGTCCTCCTTCGCCACCGAGTCTCTCAACGTCTCGAGCGTTTCAGCGAGTTCTTCGGCCAGCGCCCGGGCGCTCGAATGCCGCTGCCTGAGGGCATCGTCCTCCACCGTGGCGACCACCGCGCCCTCCTCGATCCTCTCGCCCAGCGACACCGCGATGGACGCCAGCCGGCCCTGGCCGGTGGCGACGGCGTCCACCACCGTACCCCCGCGGCTTAGCAGGAGACCGTCCGCCCGAACGTAGTTCGAGATCCGGCCCAGGAAGGACCAGACCGCGACCGCGGTCACGACCACCAGGATCGCAGCCAGCGCTATCCAGCCCCTCGCCGAAGTGACGGACAGCGTCCGGTCCAGTTGTTCCGGCGACGATAGCCGGTCAAGCGCTTCCTTGCGGAACAGCCGTTGCGTATCGACCAAGGCAAGACCCCCCACGGCAGAGCCTGCCTCCCAAGAAGGAGGCGGCTAGCAGGCCGTTTGTGCAGTTCAGGCGGCGAAAACAGCTCTCACACCACAGGCGTCAACGACAGGGGCGGGGGAGACGACGCCACAGGGGGCCTCCAACTCCGCATTGTCGCCAGTCTACCAGAGCGACCATAAACTGTATGTGTGAATTGGCCAATATTTCATATCGTGTCCATAAATCAACGGGGCGTGATGTCGTCAGGAGAGAACACAGCGTACACAGGAGACGGTCGAAGCCGGTGGCGCTCCAACACGGATACTTGTGCGGAATCAAGGTCGGAAGCCGTCCCCCAACGTGGTCCCTTCTTGCTACAGCGCACCAGGTTCGCGTCCGCGTTCTCGCGCTTGACCCAGACCCGGCGCAGCAGAGAGGGTTCCTTTAGCCCAAGCGTTCGTCTGTTTGTTGGAGGCGACTGTAAATCTCTCATTCGTGGCAACCGAAAACTGCACAGTCCGCGGTTTGCGGTAGCGGCTCCGTCGGTCGATGCTGTCGGCTTCGCCAACAGCAATGGAGCGACGAGTGGATGTACGGATG
>Ga0209543_1001401_pt1 | contig 21922 bp, 13 predicted proteins | sample MesohylFT_FD_187296 | JGI IMG/M metagenome (GOLD analysis project Ga0209543, IMG submission 187296) | Host-associated microbial community of the marine sponge Aplysina aerophoba from Gulf of Piran - sponge mesohyl, lysed by freeze-thaw... | ecosystem: Host-associated > Porifera > Sponge >...
GCCGGGACACGGAGCGCACCGGCCGGAGCGGCGTCTTCCCCGGCACCGACGTCGGCCTCGCCAGCCGGTGTGCCGGCAGCTCCGGAGTCCGCGCCATCTTCGGCGCCGGAAGGCTCGTCGGGTGACTTGAGCACGAGTTGCTCGCCGGCCGGCTCGACCCACGGCACCTCGCGCCGCGGCGGCGCGCCGCCGGCAGCCGGCTCCGGAGTCTGCCCCAGGGAGAGATACTCGGCGAAGCGAGTCGCGGACAGTCTCTCCCCCGCGCACGCCAGAAGCGACAGAAACGCGCGCCCGGCGGGATTCGGACGCAGTGTCCCCCGCGTGATGTAGGCGGGAATGCCCGCTCGGGTAAGCGCATCCTCGACCAGGGGCAGGTACGCGGCCGGCTGGCGCACCAGGATCGCGATGCGGTCGAAGGGGAGGCCCGCGGCGGCCGCGCGGTGGATGCGCCGGGCGATCTCGACGCACTCCTGCCCCTCGCCGGCGGCCGAGAACAGGTCGACGGACTCGTCGGCGGGCGCGCTTGCCGGAGAGACGTCCGCGCCCGTCTCGAAGACGAACCGCTGCACTCGATCCAGCCGCCGCCCGGCCGAAGCCCCGCCGTCGGCCGGCTCCTCCCGGTCGAGGTCGATCACCGTCCCATCGTCGAGTACGGAACCCAGCCATTCGAGGGCCTCGTCGTCGCCCGCGGCCGCGGTCGCGAGCACTTCCCCGCTTCGCCCGGCCAACTTCTGCAGTAGCTCCGCCTGGCTGGCGCTTCGCAGCGGCAGGTCGAGCCACAGCGAGGCCGGCGGAACCGCAACGGCCGACTTCGCGACAGCCATGCCGGCGAGTCGCAGCACGGCCGTTCGATCCGCGAGGCGGAAGCGGTCCATCTCCTCGTCGAATCGACGAAGCAGCCGCTCCAGGTCACGCGTCCGTTCGTCGACCTGCAGTTCGGTGGGCGGAACGCCCGCCGCTCGCAGCTCGCCGATCGTCGCGGCCAGGGAGCGCGCAAAACCGGGCATTCCCGCCACCGGCGACAACCGCTCCAGCTCCCCTGCCGTCTGTGCCATGCGGGCCACACGAGCGGCCATTGCCTCGGTTCCGAGCGCCGTGACCGGGTTCAGGTCACGGGCAGCCAGTTCGAGCGCCGCGGTCTGGAGCGCCCACTGGTCCAGCGAGGCGCGGTGGACCCCAAGAACTCCGTGGCCGTTCGCAAACAGGCCGCGAACCAGATCGTCGGCGGCACCCCGGGACGCCGCCAGCAGCAACGTCTCCCCGTCATCGCGGCCGCGGTCTCGCAGCCAGTCGCCAGCGGCCGCAAGCCGGCGGGAGCCCGAACAGGAGACGAAGATCGCAGCGTGAGCCAGCGGCGTTACTCCGGTGGCGGAATGAGTTCCAGCGCGGCCAGACGGTCCTTGCCACGCACATACAAGACGCCGTGAGCCAGCACCGGCGCCGCCCAGGCCGGGTAGCGCAGCAGGTCCACGGTCCGACCGTCGACTTCGGCCTGGAGGCGCAGGTGCGCGACCTGCTGGTAGCTCTCCGGAGTCGCGCGAACAAGGAGCAGATCGCCGACCTCGCTCTGCACCACGAAATGGCCGTCGACGTAGAGCAACTGGGTGCGCGCCAGGCGTGGCTGGCTCCAGTGAACCTTGCCAGTCAGGAGATCCACGGCCCGCAGTTCCGCGTTGGGCGACTTCTCGCCGCTCGAGACGTAGACGACGCCCTCGTGGTACACCGGCGTGTTCCAGTGGGCGGCGATCGCCTGGTCGCGTGGACCGTCCTGCCAGACCGGCGAGAAGCTCGTCGCACCACGTTCTGGATCGCCGTCGTACTCGAGCAGCACCGCCCCCTTCTCGTAAGACTCGGTGAGCAGGACCTGGGTGCCGACAACGACCGGATTCGCCGCGTTCACGCTGGTCAGCCGGCGCGCCCGCCAGCCGAAGCTGCCAAGCTCCCGGCCATCCCTCGGGTCGAAGACGATCAGTCCGGAGCGGGCGAAGTGGAATCCGAGTCGCCCGCCGGCCAGGTCTCGGACCACCGGACTCGCGTAGCTGGCGAGGTCGTCGCCGAGGCGGTAGCGCTCCTCCCCCGTCCGCTTGTCGAATGCGACCAGCGCGGTGCCGTTCGGCTTCAACCTCCCGCTGTGAATGTTCGGCGCGTCCGGCGGGCTACCGCCTACCGCCACGATCAACAGGTCATCCTCGATCCAGGGCGAGCTGGCGACGCCAAAGAAGTTCTGCTGCACACCGTACTCGGCGTGCACATCACGCTCCCAGAGGACTTCGCCGTCGAGCACGCGGTGGCAGCGGAGCATGCCGTCGGCGCCGACCGCGTAGACCCGCGGTCCGTCGACCACGGGCGCCGTGCGCGGGCCGCCGTCGTAGCCGTAGTAGTCCTCGTAGTCCGTCCGATACTCGGAACGCCAGAGCTCCTCGCCGGTCTCGGAACGGACGGCCACCAACCGCGCCTGGTCACGGAAGCGCGTGAAGTAGAAGAGCCGGCCCCGGGCCACGGAGGGCGCGGCGTACCCCTCGCCCAGTTCCAGGTGCCAGATCAGCGGCGGCGGATCGGTCGCCCAGTCCGTGCGGATGCCTGTCTCGGACGACTTCGAATCGCGGTTCGGTCCGAGGAAGCCCGGCCAGTCGATGCCGTCGGTCCGGGTGCGGAGATCAGGCGGCGGGATGTCAGCGCTGCTCGCCGCCAGAGCGAACGAAGTCTGAATCGCAACGTTCGCTGCCAACAGAACGACGGTCGCTCCGGCCACGGCCGCGGGACGGCGGCGCCTCTTCACTCTCCCGAGACCAGATCGATCCGGTCCGGCCGGTTCGGCACCAGGCACAGGAACTCGAACGGCGCCTCGATCACTTCGTAGGAGTGCGGCAGGCCCGCGGGGATCAGCAGCACGTCATCCGCGCCCACCTCGACCGTTTCCTCGCCCAGCACGATCCTCGCCCGGCCCTGAAGCACGTACTGCTCGTGCTCGACCTGGTTCGTGTGCAGCGGCATTCCGCCGCCGTCCTCCATGCGGAACCGCCGCATGGCGAAGTGCGGCGCGTCGTCGTCAGCGCCTAGCAGAACCTGGGTCGTCGTCGCCGTGCCGAGTTCAACGCGGTTCGCGGGCGCGTCGTCAGCGCGGCGGACTACGGCCGTTCGAGTCGCTGGAGGCGAGACACGAGTCACGGCCTCAGACTCTACAGCGAGCAAGCCCCGACCGACGCAGGAGCTTGCAGGTCACAGACTGGGTGCGCCGGCGTCCCCGCCGGCATCCGGCGCGAAGCGTCGGTCCCGGCAATCCCTCAGCGACCGCGGTACCGGGGCGGCTCCGGTCCGTCCGGGGTCTTCGAGAACAACTTGAGCACCAGGCCCGCACCCACGGCGACGTCAAGGAAGATCGCCAAGATCAGAACCCCGACGCCGATGAGCAGCGCGACCATCATCGAGGAGGCTCAGGGGAAGGAGCGATGCTGGAACCCGCCCTGATCGCCCACCGACCGTCCTCCTCGGTGACCAGGTAGACCGTGTCGAAGCTGTGGATCCTGGCATCGCCGGCACCGTAGCGGGTGATCCTGACCGCGACGTTGACCCCCCGCGCGCCGACCTGGATTGCCTCCATGGAGTCCGCTTCCGACCGCTCCCAGCCGAGCCGCTCGGCGAAGGCGTCGAAGTCGAATCCCTGCAGGTACTCCGCGGCGGACTCCCAGACTCTGGCTCTTCCGATTCCCACCCGAACGTGGGGAAACTGGAGGGCGCCAACCATCGCCTCCTCGTCGCGGGCGTTGAACGCGGCGAGGTAGCGGTCCACTGCGGCAAGGCCCTCCGCGGCGGTCGCCTCACGGTCGGCCTCCGACAGATCGTCGAAGCCTGCCGCGAGCCGCGCCTGGATGCCGACCGAGCCGTCCGTCTCGGTGACGACGTAGGTGACCTGGTTGCTCCAGATGGCCGAACCGTCGGCGCGCAGCCGCGTGTAGCGCCCAGCGACGTGGGCCTGACCGTCCCCGGCCTGGATGACAATGGCCGAATCGAGCCTGCTCCGATCCCATCCCGTAGCCAGCACCCGGTCGAAGTCGGTGGTCGCGGCGTAGGCCTCCGCGTCGGCGAACACGCGCCCGTCGAAGGCCGCCGTGGGCCGGACGTGCGGATACCGAAGGGTCGCGGCGAAGGTCGCTGGATCGCGCGTGTTCCAGGCGTCGATGAAACGGTGGACGGCTTGTTCGGCCCGCTCCTCCGTCAGAGCGGCCGTGGGGGCGGTGGAGACAAGGAGGAGAAGCAGCAGCCCGAACACGTAGTGAACGACCATACGCACAGTGAGTTCAATTTATCCCACCCTGATGTACCGGCTTCCGGTTCAATTCCGTCACCCATCCACTGGCGCCGCCAGTTCGCGCTTGGCTCTCGGCGCCGATTCGGGGTATCTTACTTTCGCCTTACTTGGTGCGAACGAGGAGCCCACCCATGCCGACACCCGCAACGCCTACCACCACCGTCTCGACCAAGGGGCAGGTCATCCTGCCGAAAGCCATTCGTCGGGCGCTGCGATGGGAAGCCGGAACCCGCCTCCTCGTGGAAAACACCTCCGAGGGAGTCCTGCTGAAGCCTGAGCCCGTGTTTGCCGCGACTCGGCCCAAGGACGTGTTCGGCAGCCTGGCCTATGACGGCCCGCCGAAGTCCCTCCAGGAGATGCAGGCCGGCGTGGTGGCCGAAGCCAGGCGACGGCATGAAGGCGATTGATACCAACGTCGTCGTCCGTTACCTGACGGGCGACGATCCCAGACAAAGCGCCAAGGCACGAGGCGTGGTCGAGACGGGCGGTGTCTACGTCAGCACGACCGTCTTCCTCGAGAGCGAGTGGGTCCTGCGCAGCGTGTACGGGCTCTCAGCCAAGGATGTCGCCGCCGCCCTGAGAGCCTTCTCGGGCCTGCCAGGGATCACCGTAGAGAGTCCGTCCCTGCTCAAGAAGGCCCTCGACCGAGCCGAGGCGGGCATGGACTTCGCCGACGCGCTGCACCTTGGCTCAGCCGGCCACTGCGAGACCATGCTCACGTTCGACCGCAGCTTCATTCGCACGGCCAAGGACGCGTCAACGAGGGTCAAGGAGATCTGACGCCAATGAGTGGCACTGCTCCGTCAGGGCCCGGGAGCGGAACCCCGACTCGCTGCCTGAAGTAGCGGCCGAAGCTCGAGGACCTCATCCCCCCATAAGGTCTGGCCAACGAGGGGGTGGTCCGTCAGATCTGTTCCGATTCGGCCGTCACGACCACTCCCGGCCGACAAAGCCACCAGGGGGGGGCACCCTGAAGTTAGGATGATCCGCGTATGCACCCCACCCGGCACCCCGTCTCTGTCACCACCCTCGCGGCAGTCGGGGCCTGCTTCGCCGCGACCGCGCTGTCGCCAGCACCTGCCCCGGCTCAGGACGCGCCTCCGAACATTCTGTTCGCCATCGCCGACGACTGGGGTTGGCCGCACGCATCGGCCTACGGCGACCCGGTGGTTAAGACTCCCGCGTTCGACCGCCTTGCGCGCGAGGGCGCCCTGGCGCACCACGCCTACGTCTCCTCGCCTTCCTGCACGCCGTCGCGCGGCGCGATTCTCACCGGTCAGTGGCACTGGCGGCTCGAGGGCGCGGCGAACCTGTGGAGCGTCTTTCCCGACCGCCTCGAGACGTACCAGGAAACACTGAAGGGCGCGGGCTACCGCACGGGCGCCACCGGCAAGGCCTGGGGCCCCGGAAGTACCGAAACGGAAGGCCGCCAGCTCGCCGGCCGTCGCTTCGAGAGCTTCGAGGAGTTCCTGGCCGGGCAGGGAGAAAGCCAGCCCTTCGCCTTCTGGCTCGGAACTTCCGATCCGCACCGCCCCTTCCGCCCAGGCTCGGGCACCGAGAGCGGCATGGAACTCGACGCAATCGAGCTTCCCGCCGCGTTTCCGGACCATCCCGAGGTCCGCGGGGATGTCGCCGACTACTACTGGGAGGTCCAGCGGTTCGACGCCCTGGTCGGCGACGCCTTGCAGTTGCTCGACGAGCAGGGGCTCTCGGACAACACGATCGTCGTGATGACGAGCGATCATGGAATGCCCTTCCCCCGCTGCAAGAGCAACGTCTACGACTGCGGGTCGCGGGTGCCGCTGGCAATTCGCTGGCCCGGCCGAGCCGAGCCCGGCCTCGAGGTCAACGCCTTCATCAGCCTGACGGACCTGGCACCCACGTTCCTGGGCGCCGCCGGCCTGCCGCTGCCGGACGCGATGACGGGCAAGAGTCTCATTCCCCTGCTCGGCTCCGGCAATGACAGCGACTTCCTCCAGGCCGTCATCGTGGCCGACGGGCGCGACCATGTGCTGACCGGCAAGGAGCGGCACGTGCCCGCACAGGAGGCGCCCGACGTGGGCGGCTACCCGAGCCGGGCGATTCGCACCCACGACTACCTCTACATCCACAACTTCCGCCCCGACCGCTGGCCCAACGGCACCCCGAACTACGAACAGGCCGCCTACCCCGGAGCCTGGTACGCGGACACGGACAACGGGCCGACGAAGACGTACATGATCGAGCAACGAGACCGGGACGCCGAGCACCGGCGGCTCTACGACCTGTCCTTCGCCAAGCGGCCCGCGGTCGAGCTCTACGACCTGCGGAGCGACCCGGATCAACAGGTGAATGTCGCCGACGACCCGGACTACCGGGCGACCAGAGACGAACTTGCCGAACGGCTCCTGGACCGGTTGCGGGAAACCGGCGACCCACGCGCCTCCGGCGGCGGTGATGTCTTCGACGACTACGAGTACCTGGGAGGAGCGCCGAGGCATCCAAGCCTGCCGCGGCAACGGCCGGGCGCTCTCCTTTCACCGGCGGATCAGCCCTGAGTTGGCGGAGGCGCGGCTGGCAACCCGCATGCGGCAAGAGCGGCTGATCGGGATCGTCGGCGGCCTGGGACCGTTCGCGCACCTGGACTTCGAACGGAAGCTGCTCGAGGCGGCGAGCGAGCTGATCGGCGCCCGGCGCGACCAGGACTTCCCGCAGTGGGTGCTGTCGAGCATTCCGCAGACGCCGGACAGGACCGAGGCGTACTTCGGCGAGGCAGCGGATCCGACGCCGGTCCTGGCTCGCAGCCTGGAGCGGCTGCGAGGCGCCGGGGCGGACTTCGCCGTCGTCGCCTGCAACACGGCGCACCTGTTCCTGGGCCGGCTGCGCGAAGAGAGCCCGGTGCCTATCATCAGCCTGATCGAGGTGACGTCGGACGAGGCGGCACGCATCGCGCCGGGGGGTTCGGTGGGGCTGCTCGCTACATCCGGAACGCTGCGCTCGCGGCTGTACCACGATCCGCTGGAGGCGCACGGACTGCAACCGGTGAGCCCGTTCGACCTGGAGGACGGCGAAGAGCTGCAACGGCGCGCGGTGATGGAGCCGATCTACGGTCCCTGGGCCTGTGGACGCCACCAGGGCGGCGGGATCAAGACGGATGGCGGGTCGGCGGAGGCGCGGCGGTTGCTGGAGGAGGCGGCGCGGCGGCTCGTCGAGGATGGCGGCGCCGATGTGCTGGTGGCGGGGTGTACTGAGATTCCGTTGGCGCTGGAGGGAGCGGAGGTGGCGGGGAGGCCGTTGCTCGATCCGGCGAGGTTGCTTGCGAAGGCGGCGATTCGGTACGCGTACGGGATCTGAGGTCAAGTTCGCAGAACCGGAATGCCGGCCAGAACCCGGGTGGCGCGTTCGCGACACCAGCGAACCAGTCCGTGCGCCCGTCAGCGGGCGCACGGATGGCAGGCCGGCGCACCCAGTGGCCAAGCGCAGAACCGCCGCCGGCCTTGCGGCGCGCCGGCGGTTCGGACTGTAGGAACTGGCCGGCGGCTTACTCGCCTCCGGCAGCTCCGGCAGCGGCAGCCTCAGCCTTCTCGCGCTGCTCGGCCATCTGAGCGAGGAGCGCGTTGGCGGCCCGCGCCTCCTCCATGTCGACGGCACCGTCCTTGTTCTGGTCGATCATCTCGAAGTACTGCTTGACCATGTCGGGCGTCTCGTCGAGCTGCATCTTGCCGTCGCGGCTCTCGTCGGAGAAGGCAACGATGGCCGTGACGTCGATGCCCTCGCCTTCACCCTGGAAGGCGCCGCGGCCCTTGTTCTCCTCGTTGATGTACGACATGAAGCCGAAGCTCATCTCGTCGGTCGTCGGCTCGCCCCAGCGGACCGTCGCGGTCGGATCCGGGTTGGCCGGGTTTTCCTCCGAGTTGTCGAACACCGTGGTCAGGACCACCCGGGTGCCGGCCGGCACCTTCTTGCGTTCCTCGTACTTGTAGGTGGTCTGCCAGTTGAAGTCGTAGTTCGGCACGTCGAGCAGGACTTCGTGGCTGCCGTCCGGGTAGTAGGCCTCGTACTTCGCCGCCTTGCCGCGCAGGTGCATGTGCGGCAGGTAGCCGACGATCTCGGAGTCCGTCGGGAACGTCCACTCGGTCTGGATCGTGTAGTCCGAGGCGCCGGGCGGCACGGCGAAGTCGAACTTGCCCATGTCCGCGTTGAAGACTTCGTACTTCACGTCGTCTTCGCTGTCATAGAACTTGAGCGCCACCTGCGACTGATCCCAGGATCCGGTGCCCTCGCCCGGCTCCTTGTGGTAGTGCATCTGCCAGGTCAGGTCGCGGCCCGCCTTCAGCACGTCCGCCATGCCGTCCGTGTGGATCACCGGGTCGTTGCCGGGAGCGATGCCGCCCAAGCCGGGAACGATGATGTGGTGAACCGCCGGGCTGCCCGGCCGGAACTCGATCGCCTTGACGAAGCGGTCTTCCGGGATCATGTCCGCCGTCACCGTCGTCTTCCGGTAGATGTAGAGGTCGTCCACGTCGTCCTCGACCCAGAAGGGCTCGTCGAACTGCAGGACGAGGTCCGGCTCGCCGATCAGCCAGCCGTCGCTGCTCGGCCACTCGATCGGTTCCGGAGCGTCCGCCGGATCACCGGCCGGAGCGCCGGACTCCGCCCAGCGCACGATCAGGTCGATCTCTTCCTCAGTCAGGGTGCGCTCGTTGGAGAACACGCCGTTGTGCGCCGGGGAGGCATCCCACGGAGGCATGGCGCGCGTGGCGACCTGGCGCGCAATCGAACGGGCCCAGGGCCGCGTCTCTTCGTAGCTGGTGAGCGCCATCGGCGCGACCATGCCGCCGAGGTTTGCGCCGTTCGGGCGGTGGCAGACCTGGCATTCCTGCTGCAGCACGGGCGCCACGTCGCGGTAGAAGGTGACCGCTTCGGGGTCGACCGCCGCGGCGGCGGCGAGACCGGAAACCGCCAGGGCGCCGACGACGCCAAGAGCGCGAGCGCGGTTTGTGCGAGGGTACTGGGCGCGAGTCATTCGAAACCTCCGTCTGAGGGTGTCCAGGACCGAAACTGTCCAGAGAAGTTGTCGAGAATAGGACCATCCCCGACGGCCGCATACTATATCGCCTTCTACGGACGCGGGCGCTTCAGGTTTCGCCCCACACCGGACCGCCAGGTTCGTGCCGAACTCGGTTGCGAACCGTAACCAACGGCGGCTCGCGTCCGTATAGAGCAAGCGGGAGGAGTTGACTTGAGCACGACAGTGGCCGCAAGCGGCCTGCGCCATGTGTACAAGGGCGGCACGGTGGCCCTGGACGGGGTCGACCTCGAGATCGGCGCCGGCCTGTTCGGCCTGCTGGGTCCCAATGGCGCCGGCAAGAGCACCCTGATGCGGATCGTCTGCACCCTGCTCACGCCGTCCGCCGGCGCCGTGAGCGTCTTCGGACACGATGCCGTCAAGGAGCGCCGAGCCGTCCGTGCGCACCTGGGCTACCTGCCGCAGGAGTTCGGCGCCTGGCGTCTGCACCGCGTGGAAGAGGTGCTCGACACCCTGGCCGAACTCTCCGGGCTCGACGAGCGCGCCGCGCGGCGCGAGCGCGTCGACACCGTCCTCGACAATGTCGGCCTGGGCGACGTCGCCCATCGCAAGGTGAAGAAGCTCTCCGGCGGCATGAGACGCCGCCTCGGCATCGCGCAGGCCCTGATCCACCAGCCCCGCCTGCTCGTCGTCGACGAACCGACGGTCGGCCTGGACCCGGAAGAGCGCATCCGGTTCCGCCAGTTGATGGCGACCCTGGGACGCGACCGGACGATCATCCTCTCGACCCACATCGTCGCCGACCTGGGGACCGGCTGCAACGATCTGGCCCTTCTCGATGCCGGCAAGATCGTTTTCCGCGGCTCGCCGACACAACTGCTCGAACGGGCCGCGGGACAGGTTTTCGAACTCGCCCTGCCCCTGTCCGCGCCGCAGCCCGAGGGCGACTTCGAGATCGTCTCCCGTACCGACAGCCTGAACGAGGCCACGTACCGCGCCGTCGCCGCGCCGGGCGGCGTTCCGGAGGGCGCGCGGATCGCGGCTTCGCCGACACTGGAGGAGGGCTACCTCGCCTTCATGGTCGCGCGCGGCCGCGCCGAGGCCCTGGTGAGCGACGAGCACTTCGGGCAGCACGACGAAAGAGAGCTCGCCGAGCCCCCGTCCGCGACGGACGCCACCGGAGAGGAGGCCCACTCTTGATCTCGTTTGCCAATGTCTGGTCGCTCGCCCGGGCGGAGATGCGCACCATCCGGCGGCTGTTCCGCTTCTGGCTGTTCGCGGTCGTTGCCCTGTTCTTCTGCCTCTTCCAGTACGGGTACTTCTGGGTCATCCACGGCCTGGCCTCCGGTTACTCGGCCTCCGCCGGCTCCTTCAGCCCCAAGTTCCTGCTCAGCCAGACCGCCCTGTGGCAGACGCTTGTCCTCGGCGTCGGCGTCGTCTTCCTCGCCTTCGACCTGCGCGCCCGCGACCGGCGCGACCGCGTGATCGAAGTGCTCGACAGCCGGCCCTACTCGAACGCCGAACTCGTGTTCGGCCGCTTCTTCGGCGCCCTGTTCATGGTCTGGGGCGTGGCGATCGTCGCGATGATCATCATTCAGGGCTTCGGCCACGCGGGCGTCGCCTTCGGCTGGTGGGTCGGCGAACCGGCGATCTGGGGTTCCGTGTGGGCCTACCTCCTCATCGAAGCACTCCCGGCACTCGCCGTCTACGTCGCCTTCGTGCAGGTCGTTTCCCTGGTCAGCAACAACCGCCTGATCGCAGCGCTGGCGGGCGTCGGCCTGGCGGTGGGTTCCACCTTCCTGAGTTTCCAGGTGCCGGTCTACGTCCTGCCCTCGCTGGCGCTCGGCGGCGGTTTCGTCAGCAGCATCTCCGACGTGGCGCCCCAGATCTGGACCGGCATCAATCTGCTGAACCGGGGCAGCTTCGCCCTGCTCGGCGCCGGCCTGCTGGCGACCGCGGTCGCCGTCCATCCCCGTCTCGACGACACGAAGCGGCGGACCTGGGGCCTGGCCGGCGGCGCCGGATTGCTGGCTGGCGCCGCTCTCATCTTCACGACGATCACGTGGAGCACAGGCCAGCTCGCGGAGCGCGACGCGTGGCGCGCGGCCCATGAGCAGCGCCGCGCCGAGGCCGTCGTCGACCTTCAGGCGATCCGCGGCTCGGTCGACCTCGAACGCGGCGGGCGCCTGACCCTCGACCTCGAAGTCCAGTTCGCGCCGGCGGACGCCTCCGCCCCCATGTTCAGCCTGAATCCGGGTCTCGAGGTGGACGGCGTCTGGGACGCGAGCGGCGCGGCGCTGGACTTCAGCCACGACAACGGTCTGCTCGACATCGACCTGGGGTCGACGATGCCCTCAGGTCACGCCACAGGTGTCCGGATACGCGCCCGGGGGCGGCCCGACCTCCGTTTCGCCTATCTCGATGCAGCAGTCGACTTCAACACGATCGAATGGCAGGACGCCCAGATCGCCATTCTCGGCAACCTGAACGGCTTCGTTGAACGCAACTTCGTCGCGCTCCCCGCCTCTCTCGCATGGCTCCCGCGCCCCGGAGCGGCGGTAGGCATCGATGACCCCCGGCAGCGTCCCAGGGACTTCTTCGAACTCGACCTCGCTGTCCGGACACCGTCCGGCTGGACGGTCGCAGGGCCGGGCAAGGCGGAATCGAACGGCGATGGCCAGCGCTTCGCGCCGGCCGGTTCGGTGCCCGAGGTCATGCTCGTCGCTGGCAGGTTCGACCGGCGGACGACGGAAGTCGACGGCACCGAGGTCGAACTCCTGGTCCACCCGAGCCACCTGCGGAACCTGGACTTCTTCGCCGACGCCAGGGAGGAGATCGAAGCCGTAGCCGCCGAGCGTTTCACCACGGCCCGCGAGCTCGGCCTGCCCTACCCCTACCGTCAACTCACGCTGGTCGAAGTTCCCTGGACCCTCCGCGCCTATGGCGGGGGCTGGCGCATGGACACCGAGCGCGCACCGCCCGGCATGCTGCTGCTCAGTGAAAGCGGTCTGCCGACCTCCCGCTTCGAGTTCAGGTTCCGCAACCCGGAGCGGTTCGAGGACCAGGACGGCGGGTTGCCACGAGCAAAGACCAACGGGTTGCAGCAGTTCTTCCGCACCGACTTCACCGGCGGCAACGTGGAGGTCGGCGGCGTTCGAAACCTGTTCCTCTATCAGACGGGCGCCCGCGGCCCCGAGGCCCTGGCGCTCGAAGCGCTGTGCCACAACCTCGTGAACCGTCTGGTGAACGGCGGCGAGTCGTACTTCTCGGCCCACCTGTTCGACCGGGAGTTCGGCTGGACGATAGCCAACGTGATGCAGGGAGGGTTTACCGGCCAGTTGGCAGGCGGCGGGAACACGATGTCCAGCAGCATCGTCAGGAGCATCACCGACCGGCCCGGCGTCTGGGATGCCGTGCTTGGAAGCTCGTTGACCGACATGGACGTAGAGGAGGATCCGAAACGCGCCGTGAATGCCCTCTACCTCAAGACCTCCGCTCTCGCCACCGCGATTCTCGAAGGCGCCGGGCGCGAGCGGGCCGCCGCCATGATGGCCAACCTGCTCCGCGACCACCGGGGCTCGACCTTCACCGCGGCCGATCTCGACCGCGCCGCTCAGGAGGCGGGCGTGGACCTGGCCGGTCTCGTCGGGGACTTCCTCCACCAGACCGATCTGCCGGGCTTCATCGTCTCTCCCGCCGAACTGGAACGCCTGCCGGACGACGACCAGGGAACACCGCAGTACCAGACCCGGCTGTTCGTCCGCAACGGCGAGGCGGCGCCCGGGCTGTTCCGGCTCCGCTACGCGGTGCGCGCCCCGGGCGGCGCCCGCTGGGACTCAAGCGAACCGGTCCTGATCCCCGGCCGCACCACCGTGGAGTTCGGTCTCGTCACCTCCCGGCCGCCGGGAACGATGCTCGCGTCGCCGTACCTTTCCCTGAACCGGCGCGAGTTCCCCGTCGAGCTGCCACGGGTCGACAACGAGACGATCACGGACAGCGAACCCCTGCGCGGCACCAGGCCGGCCGACTGGATGCCGTCGTTCCTCGACTCCGGCGCGGACACGATCGTCGTCGACGATCTGGATCCCGGTTTCTCCGTGGCGACGGACGAGGCGGAGACGGGCGGCTTCAGACTCCAGGGCGGCCTGGCAGGCTTCTTCGCACCCACGGTCGAAACTGACCAGGGGCTCCCCGTCTACTCGCTCTTCGGCGGCACTCCGGCGGACTGGTCCCGGTACGAACAGCCGTCGAGCTGGGGCCGCTATCGCCGGACCACCGCGGTCGTTTCGAAGGGAGACGGAAGCCGCCGGGCCACTTACAGGGCCGAACTGCCGGAAACCGGCCGCTGGCGGGTCGAGCTGCACGTGCCCTCCATGTCGCCGGTGCCCGGCGGAGGCGAAATCCGTCGCGAGGTGCGGATCGGCGGCGGGGACGGCGGTCCGTCCCCCGCCGACGCCCGCGGCGCCCAGGTCAACGTCTCGTTCGGCCTGAACCTGGGCACCTACGACCTGGAGCTTCGCAACGCCGGCAGCTCCCATCCGATCGACTTCGACGCGCAGGGCGCCGGCATCGGCTGGGCGGTTCTCGGCGACTTCGATCTTTCCTCGGGAACGGTGGAACTCGAACTCAGCGACGACACGACCGGCAACGTCGTGGCCGCCGACGCGGTGCGGTTCGTGCGCCTCGACAACGGCGTCGGCGCGGACACGACCGGCGGTGGAGGTGCGCCGTGAGCGTCCGCCACGCTCCTCCTTCTGCCGCACCGGGACCTCGATTCCCCGGGCTGCGGCTTCCGGGGCTGCGGCTGCTCGTCGCGGCCGCGACCTGCGCTTCGATCGTCGGCTGCCAGGCCGCGGGCACGACGGACACGGTCGACTTCCTGGTTCCGGTGAGCGCCACCGAGGTCGCGACCGGCAACGTCGAGGACCTGATCGTCGCCACCGGCACGTTGCGGGCCGCGGAGAGCATCGTGCTGCAGGTGGAGACGCCCGGCCGGCTGCTGATCGGCCGCAACGAGGACGGAAGCCGGCTGGCCGAGGGCGACCGCGTCGTGCCCGATCAGATGATCGCCGAAGTCACCGGCGAAGACGCGCGACTCGCCGCGCGGGTCGGGGCCACGCACCAGGCGTACCAGGGCGCGCTCGCCGAACGCGATGCCCGCGCGAAGCTGTTCGAGCAGGAACTGATCGCCGCCGAGGAGTTCCGCCGGGCGGAGACCGCGCTCGAAGACGCGAAGGCGACCTGGGAGCAGAGCCTGCTGACGGAGGACCGCGCCAGGATGTTCACGCCTATCGGCGGCGTGCTGATGGAACTCGCCCGCGACACGAGCGGCATGCCGATCGCCGATGGGCAGCTCGTTTCGCAGGGCTTCCAGGTCGCGCGGATCGCTCCAGTCGACTCCCTGGTCGCCGACATCGACCTCGTGGGCCCGGAACTGGCACGGGTACACCCCGGCCAGAAGGGGCGGCTCCGCCACTTCGCCTGGGAGAACGTCACCTTCGAAGGCGCCGTCGTCCGCCTATCCCCCGAAGTCGACCCGACGACCCACACCTTCCGCGCCGAGGTCGCGATCAACAACCCCGGAGGCCTGCTCCGTCCCGGCATGTTCGTCGAGGTCACCCTGGTCGTCGAACAGCGCGCCGACGTGCCGGTGATTCCCCGCGAGGCGGTCACCGAGCGCGGCGGCCGGCGGGTCGTGTTCGTGCTCGACGGCCAGCGCGCCGTGCGACGCGAAGTCGTCCTCGGTCTCGGCGACGACGAGATCGCCGAGGTCCGCCAGGGGCTCGAGGTCGGCGAGCGGATCGTCGTCCGCGGACTTGAAACCCTGACCGACGGCACCCGCGTCCGCGTCTCCGGCTAGCGCGCCCAGCAGGAAGTCGGGCAACCGTGATGACTACCGGTGAAGGCTCCGGCCCGGCCCGCCTCGCCGCCCGGCGTCCGGTGGCCGTCACGGTCACCGCCCTGGCGTTCGCCCTGGTCGGCTGGATGTCGTGGCGCGAACTGCCGATCGACCTCCTCCCCGACCTGCGCTCGCCGACGATCGTCGTCGCGGTGCGTTCCGGCGACCGGCCGCCGACCGAGATGGAGCGGCTCTACGGCGAGCAGGTGGAGCAGCGTCTGTTCACCGTGCGCGGCATCCGCGAAGTCCAGCAGGTCGCCCGCACGGGCCGCCTGATCGCGACCGTCCGCTTCGACTGGGAAGCCGACATGGACCTGGCCCTGATCGAGGTCCAGAAGGCGATCAACCCGGTCGCGGCCGACCCGGAGGTCGACGAGGTCCTCGTCCGCCAACTTGACCCGCGGCAGTCGCCGGTCATGACTCTGGGCCTCGCCGCCGAGCCGGACGGTCCCGATCTCGCCGAACTCAGGCGGCTCGCCCGCCGGCAGGTCGCGCCCGCGATGGAGCAGCTCGCCGACGTCGCCGAAGTGCGGGTGCTGGGCGGGCGCGAGCTGGAGGTCCGCGTGCGGGTCGACCGCTATCGGATGCAGGCGTTCGGCGTCACCCTGAGCCAATTGGAGCAGCGTCTGGTGGCCGAGAACGTCGACATCGACGCCGGCACCCTGGAGGACCGGGGCCAGGTCTTCCTGGTCCGCGGCATCTCGCGCTTCCGCAACCCCCGTGACGTCGAGCGCGTCGTCATCCGGTACCGAACGCAGGCGGGCGCCGCGGGCCAGGAGACCCGCCAGCCGATCCGGATATCCGATGTCGCCGAGGTCGAAGTGGCCGACGCCGAGATCGACCACCTGGTGCGCGTGAACGGCCGGGAGGGCGTCGGTCTGCAGGTGTTCAAGGAGGCCGGCGCGAACACGGTCGAGGTCTCGCGCACCGTCAGATCGGCCCTCGAAAACCTCGAGCTCGACCTGCCCCGGGTCGATGTCTCCATGGTGAACGACGACGCCGCCCTGATCGAGGACGCGATGGCCGACCTGCAGAACGCCGCGCTGATCGGCATCGCGCTTGCGGTCGTCGTGCTGGCCCTGTTCCTGCGCTCCTTCGGTCCAACCGTGGTGGTCGCCTCCGCGGTGCCGGTTTCCCTCTTCGTCGCCCTGTTCGCGATGCGCCTCTGGGACCACTCGCTGAACATCATCACCCTGGCCGGACTGGCCCTCGGCGCCGGCATGCTGGTCGACAACGCGATCGTCGTCGTCGAGAGCATCCACCGGCGCCACCGGCCCGGCGTGTCGGCGGCCGAGAGCGCCGCCCGCGGCACCGGCGAGGTCGCCGGCGCAATCGCCGCCTCGACGCTGACCACCTGCGTCGTCTTCCTGCCCGTCCTCTTCGTCCAGGGGCTGGCCGCGCGACTGATCGAGGGCATCGCCTTCACGGTCACCGCGTCGCTGGCCGCGTCGCTCGCCGTCGCGCTGATGTTGATCCCGGCCCTGTCGCGCTGGTTCCTGCCGCGCGCCAAACCCGTGACCGACACAGGCGTTGCGGCGGGCGAGGTCGGCAACGACCCGTCAACGGCGCCGGACGACGGCGAAGCGCGTCCCCTCGGCTGGGCCTTCGGAGCGCTGGAGCGGCTGGTGCTCTTCCTCCTGCGTCTGCGCTGGGTCGTCGTCGGCGCGGCCGTACTCGCCGCCGCGGCCGCGGTGAACGTCCTGCTCGGTCTGGGCAGCGAACTGCTGCCGCCGGCCGACCCGCGGCAGTTCTCGGTACGCATGGTCGGACCGCCGGGCCAACGCGTTGAAGCGACGGCGGCCGCCGTGTCCACTCTCGAAGAGGCGGTGCGACAGGCCGCCGGCGACCACCTGGAGGCGATCCAAGCCGAAGTCGGCCGGCTGCCCGAGGACGACCGGCTGGTGACGACCGAGCTGACCGAGGAGAACACGGCCCGACTCCTGGTGCGGATGTCGGCCGAGGGTCCTGCCGGAAGCCAGATCGTCGGCGCCCTGTCGCCCAGCTTCACCGATCTGCCGGGCACGGAAATCGAATGGGAGGTCGGCACCTCCGCGCTGGCCGAAGCGCTGGGTTCGTCGGGGCCGCCGATCGTCGTCGAGATCGCCGGCCAGTCGTTGCCGGATCTGCGCGCCGCGGCGACCAGCCTGCGCGACTCCCTGGCCACCCGCGAGGAACTCTGGAACGTCCGTTCGTCCTTCGAGGGCGGTCCGCCCGAACTGCGGATCGAACTCGACCGGGCGATGGCCGACGGTCTGGGCGTCGATCTGGAGACGATCGCCCGCGTGCTCCAGTCGGCGCTCGACGGGCGCAAGGTCACGCTGCTTTCGGTCGGCGACGAGGAGCGCCACGTCGTCCTCTCACTGCCCCAGCCCCGGCCCGAGGAACTCGCCGGGCTGCGCTTCACGAGCAGCGCCGGGGCCGACCTCGTCCTCGGCCAGGTCGCCCGTTTCGTGCCCACCGAGGGGGCGCGGGAGGTCTTCCGTCGCGACCAGCGCCGCGTTGCGCAGGTCACCGCCCGGATCACCGAAGGCAGCGACTACCCCAGGGCGATCGCCGCCGCGAACGACGCGATCTCCTCCACCGAACTGCCCCCCGGACTGATCGTCCGGCTCGCCGGGGAGGAAGAAGAGCGGGAGCGGGCCACCGGCGAACTGCGCCTCGCCGGCCTGCTGGCCATCGTCCTCGTGCTGATGGTCCTGGCCGGAACGTTCGAGTCCCTGCTGCAACCGCTCACCGTGCTGTTCGCCATCCCGCTGGCCCTGATCGGCGTCGCCTGCACGCTGGGACCGCTCGGGCGGCCGGTCGGGGTCATGGCCCTGCTCGGCCTGATCGTGCTCGCCGGCGTCGCGGTCAACGACGCCGTCCTGCTGATCGCCGCCGCGCGGCGGCTGATGGCAGCGGGCGTCGAGCGGCGCGCGGCCCTGGCCCGTGCCGCCGCGATCCGGCTGCGGCCGATCCTCATGACGACGCTCACCACGGTGCTGGTTCTCGTGCCGCTCGCCGCCGGCGCCGGTGAGGCGGCCGAACTGCGAAGCCCCATGGCCTACACGATCATCGGCGGCATCGTGACCTCCACGCTCGGTTCGCTGCTCGTGCTGCCCTGCCTGTACCTCATCCTGGCCGGCCGCGGCCGCGGGGCGCGACGCACGGAAGCCGAAGTCTGACCGGGAACACGCCGTGAAAGCAGGTCTCGACACGCTCGCCATCCGCCGTCCGGTCGCGGTGACGATGTTCTTTGTCGGCCTCGTCATGCTGGGGGGCTTCGCTTGGCAGAGGCTGCCGGTGGAACTCTTCCCCGCCTTGACGGGCGATTCGCTCCACGTGAGCTTCTTCCGCCCGGGCAGCGAACCCGAGACGGTCGAACGCGAGATCCTGATGCCGCTCGAAGCCAGGGTGCGGACTCTGCCCCGGGTGGCCGAGACCTGGGGCGAGGTAACCGGCTCCAGTGGCAGCTTCACCGTCCGCTTCGAACGGGGCATCGACATCAAGGTGCGTGAGCTCGAGATGCGCCGGATCGCCGCCGATCTCGCCCGGACCCAGCCGAGGGACGCCTTCCTGGAGGTGCAGGCCGACGACACCAGCATCCTGTCCAGCTTCGCGATGTTCCTCCAGGTCACCGGTGCGGACGACGAAGACGCGCTGCGCGACCTCGTCGAAGAACAGATCACGCCACGGCTTGCCGCGGTGCCCGGAGTAAGCCAGGCGATAGTCATGGGAGGTTCCCCACGTCAGTTGACCGTCTGGGTGGACCCGAACCGTTGCGCGGCGCTCGGGGTCACGACGGAACAGGTGACCGCCGCGGTGCGAGGCGCGGCCGGGCGGCTGCGTTACCTCGGCAGCCTCGAGGACGAGGCCGGGCGAACAGCGGTGATGCTCGACGGCCGCCCGCTCGGGCCCGTGTCGATGGGCGAGGTTCGGGTCCTCCGCGACCGGCCGGTCCTCGTTCGCCACGTTGCCGAGGTAGAGATCGGAACCGGCCGCCGGCAAGCTCTGTACCGGGTCAACGGCGAGCCGGGTGTCAGCCTCATGGTGTCCCAGGAGGAAGGCGCGAACCTCGTGCGGCTCGGCCGCGACCTGCGCCGGCGTCTGGAAGAGATCAACGAGGAGTTCAGTCCCGTCGGCATCCGCCTGGTCACGAGTTTCGACGCCGCCGACATGGTCGAAACCCAGATCGACAGGCTCAGGACTCTCGGGTTCTCCGGTTTCCTCATTGCTCTCCTTGTCCTCTTCCTGTTCCTGCGCCAGTGGCGCGCCGTGGCCGTGGTCGCGATCGCCGTGCCGGTCAGTCTGGCCCTGGCCCTGGCCTTCCTCTACCTGGCCGGCCAGTCGATCAACCTGTTCACGCTCTTCGGGCTGGCGATCGGCGTCGGACTCCTCGTGGACAACAGCGTCGTCGTGTTCGAGTCCGTCCAGCGCCGCCTGGAACGCGGCAGGAGTCCCGACGACGCCGCCGCGGGAGGCATCCGCCGCACGGGCCGCGCCATCATCGCCGCCTCGGTGACCACGGCGATCGTCTTCCTGCCCGCCACCATCGTCGATGTGGGTTCCCTGTTGGTCCGGAACATGGTCTCGCTTCTGGCGCTGGCCATCCTGCTGCCCCTGTTCGGCTCCCTGCTGGTCGCAATCGGCCTCGTGCCCCTCCTGGCGCGGCATCTCGCCGCACCGGCGGCGATCCGCCGGCTGGCCAGGCTGCGCCAACGTCGCGAACGCCTCGGCGGCAAGGCGCCTCCGGACCCCACCCGCATCCTGTTCGCGGGAGTGCTCGCCTCGGCGCTGCGGCGACCCGCAAGCTGGATCACCGGAGTCGTGGCCGCGATCATCGTCAGCGTCATCGGCGCCGTCTCCCTGGTTGCCTCCAGCGTCTCGGGCCAGGCGCCCATCGCCGACCAGGTCCAGCTTGCCGTCCGCCTGCCGGAGGGCCGCGGAACGCTCGAGTCGGCGGTCCGAATCTTCGAGCGTCTGGAAACGATCCAGGAGGTCGACGGCGTGGACTTCGTGGAGAGCATGATCCGCGAAGAAGGGGGACAGCTCACCGTGCACCTGGTGGACGAAGACGAGCGACCCCAGGACCTGACGGCAGCCCGAGTGCGCCAACTCCTGCGGCCGCCGGCCCGCCGCGCCGGCGCCGAACTCCTGAATCCTGGTGAGGGGGAAGGCCCGGGAGGGCGCGGGGGCGGCGGAGGCGGAGGCGGCGGCGCCCAGGAACTGCTCGGCGGCGGCCCCTCCCGGGTCGTCCTCTCCGGCAACGACAATGAGCAGTTGACGGACCTGGCCGCGCAGGTCACCGAGCGGCTGCGGGAGATCGAGGGCATTGCGGGCGCCTACCCGGCGGTGCGCCCGGGGCCGGACGAACTCCACGTGAGCCCGAACCGCCGTGCCTTCGACACCTTCGGCGTCCTGCTCGACGAGGTGCTGCCGATGCTGAACCTGGCCGGCCGCGAAGGCACCCGGATCGCAACCGGCTTTCCGTTGGCCAGCGGACGGGAGCTCCCGATCGTGGTGCAACGGCAGGAGAGCCGGCGCCACGAAGCCCAGTTGATGGACGGCAGCAGCTTTGACCGCGACGTGTCGCTGAGCGGTCTCCAGCGGCTCCGCGTCTCGACCGGCGCAGGCGTTCTTCCCGTCGCCGCCCTGGCCCAGGTGCGTCAGGCGCCCCCCTCGCCGGTCATTACCCACCACAACGGCGTCCGCGAGCGGGAGGTCCTCTACACACTGTCCCAGGACGTGCCGACGCGTGGACCCGCGCGCGACGCCTTCGACCGGCGTCTGGATGAAGCGATCGCAGGCATCCACCGCCCGCCCGGAACCACGATCGCGCTCGATCGCTCGAAGGAGACCACGAACTGGTTCCAGCGCATCGCGGTGCCCGTCGTTCTGCTGGTCTTCCTCGTCCTGGCCGTGGCGTTCGAGTCGATGACGCTGCCGATCCTCGTCCTCATCGCTCTTCCGCTCGCGCTGCTCGGCTCGGTGTGGGCGCTGATCCTGACCGGCATTGGGTTCGAGGCAATGGCGATACTCGGCGCCCTGGTGCTGATCGGCCTCGCCGTGAACCCGGCCGTCCTGCTCGTCGACCGCATGCAGCAGCACACCCTGGGCGCCGGCTGGAGCGCCGGTGCCGCCGCCCTGGCCGCGGTCCGGGAACGGGCCCGTCCAGTGCTGATGACGTCGGCCACGACGATCGCAGCACTCGCACCCCTGTCCATCGCCACTGGACGCCCGAACGAGATCTGGCCGCCCTTCGCGACCCTCGTGATCGGCGGCCTTCTGACTTCCACCGTGCTGACGCTGCTCGTCATCCCCGTCGGTTTCGTCTTCCTCCGCCGGCTCGACGAACTGTTCAGTCGCGTGGGCCCCTGGGTGGTGCTCACCTGGCTCGGCGCCGTCATCGCGATCGCAGCACCTCTGTTCGCGTTCGGCGTGATCGAGTCGATGCTCTGGCAGGTCATCACGACGGTGCTCATCGCCGGCGCGCTGCTGGGCCTCACCGTCTGGCTGTTGCCGAAACCGGCCACGCCCGAACCGGAAGCGACTGCCGGCCCGCCCAGGCTGGTCGTTCGCCACCTGCGCAAGACGTACGGCCTTCCCGGACCCGTGCGCCGGGCACTCCGGGCTTCCACGGAGTTCGCCAGGCGCGTCGCCGCCGGCGGCGGGCAGGCGTTCCATCCGGCCGACGCACGCGACCGGCTCCTGCCTCTGCTGCTGCTTC
>Ga0209543_1001402_pt1 | contig 21908 bp, 22 predicted proteins | sample MesohylFT_FD_187296 | JGI IMG/M metagenome (GOLD analysis project Ga0209543, IMG submission 187296) | Host-associated microbial community of the marine sponge Aplysina aerophoba from Gulf of Piran - sponge mesohyl, lysed by freeze-thaw... | ecosystem: Host-associated > Porifera > Sponge >...
CGCAGGAAAGCCGATCCGGCGCAAAAAGTCTACGAAAAAAATCCCTGACGCTCATGCAACAGACTGATAATGAACGAAAAGAAAATCTACCGGGAATTGCTGTGCCGACTTCAAAGACAGAGACATTCTGCCGCCTATGGGACGACAACGGCGGTTATTGTACCCGCTTGCCGGCACCCGCAAGAAACGCCGGGAGTTCCTAAATCGACAGCGCTGCCCGGATCGTCAAGGTCACTAGGAAACACTCTTGCCTCATATACGATTCACCGTCTCGACAGGGCGCGCGCAGGAGTGCAAACAAAGGACCGAGTTGGTTTGCCGGCTCGGCACTGCCGCTGCAACCGGAACGATGGTCATCGAATAGCAACCGGTTGGGTTCCAAGTCTGAAGCATCCTTGGCGTCTGCTTCCGCGATATAGGGCTAGTTGAGGCTCGTATATGTCTGTGCGGCAATGCGCTGTCATGTGTCTTCAATCACCTTTCTGCTTATTTCGTAAGCTGGGCGGCAGCGGCGATTGCGGCCGCGCATCGACCCCTTATCTCTGCTTGGTTTCGCAGCATGGGGATGTGACGGAATCTCGTGCCGACCGTCGTCAAGCATTGCCTTGGTTGCTTTTTCAACCATTTCCTAAAGCCGGCGAGCCGGCGCCGAGCGGGCATGACGCTGCGATGGCGGGAGCGCAAGCGCCTTGATCGCTTTCGCATGCGCCAAAGCCTCCCCTGCTTGCAAAAGCGACGGGACAGAGGCCAGTCGCTCCGATTGCGGAATTCCGGCGCGCGAGGTCGCGTGGCGGAGAAAATCGCAGCAGCTTCGCCGAGACAGCCGTCAAATGAAACCCGGCGAAATAGTCGGGAGAATCTGCTATCCCAGGTCGCGAAAATTGGGGTTTTCGGCACGGCGCATTTTCATTTAATTCCGACTCGATGAACATATTGATTCGGAAGTTTTCTGGAGACTGGAATGGACGCTTTCCGAGGCCCGCGACGAAAGATCGATCCGACTCGAAACTCCCTGCTCGCCGACGGTACGCCGAATGACAACGACCGAATGGAAGTCGGCCCGACGCTTCTTGCCATCAGGGAATGGGAGCAAGCCGGACTGACGCAGCCGAATTTGGCGGCCATGCGGAAATTCAGGCTGAACCGGCTGGTCGAGCACATCGTTGTCCGGGACTACGGCGGATTGCTGCTAACCGACCCGCTGAACATCCGCTACGCCACCGATACGACGAACATGCAGCTTTGGAACACGCATAATCCGTTTCGGTCCGTGCTGGTTTGCGCCGACGGCTACATGGTCATCTGGGACTTCAAGGATTCGCCGTTTCTCGCCGACTACAATCCTCTGGTGCGCGAATCGAGAACCGGAGCCGCCATGTTCTACTTCGTCGCCGGCGACCGCGGCGATGCGGTAGCCGAAAATTTGGCCGGCCAAATCGACGACCTGATTCGGGAGCACGGAGGCGGCAACCGTCGAATCGCAGTCGACAAGATAATGCTTCAAGGCCTGCGGGCGCTGGAGCGATCCGGATTCGAAGTCATGGACGGCGAGGAGGTCGCGGAGAAATCCCGTTCGGTCAAGGGCCCCGACGAAATCTTGGCGATGAGGTGCGCGAACCACGCCTGCGAAACCGCCGTCGCGAAGATGGAAGAGGCGGCGAAGCCTGGATTGAGCGAAGACGAAATCTGGTCGGTGCTGCACAAGGAGAACATCAGTCGCGGCGGCGAGTGGATTGAAACCAGGCTGCTGGCTTCCGGCCCAAGGACAAATCCGTGGTTTCAGGAATGCGGACCGCGCATAGTGCAGGAAAACGAGATACTCGCCTTCGATACCGATCTTGTCGGCTGCTACGGGATTTGCATCGATATTTCCAGAACCTGGTGGCTCGGCTCCAGCCCTCCTCGCCCGGACATGGTGTACGCCATGAGGCACGCGGCCGAGCACATCGCGGAAAATACGGCCCTGCTGAAGCCCGGCATCAGCTTCAGGGACTTGACCTTCGGCGGCCATAGACTCGACGACAAGTACCAGAAGCTAAAGTACGGCGCGAAAATGCACGGAGTCGGCCTGTGCGACGAGTGGCCGCTGATCGTCTATCCCGACCATTACATGGAAGGAGCTTTCGATTACGAACTGAAGCCCGGAATGGTCATGTGCGTCGAAGCGCTCGTCGCCGAAGAGGGCGGAGATTTTGCAATAAAGCTCGAGGACCAGGTGCTTTTAACTGAAACAGGCCACGAAATTCTAACGACCTATCCTCTGGACACGCGCTTGATGGGCGAACATTCGTAACGCGATTCAAGCATTCAAGCGAAGGGAGGCCGACCTTGGCGCGGCAAACGGTCAACCGCTCTCGATCGAGAATTCCAAGTCTCGAGTTTTCCTCCGGAATCTCGCGAAAAACAAGATCGCGGCCACTCCCAGGCCGATCGTCAGTCCCCACCAAACGCCCGGTCCGCCGAATTCAAAGACGAAGCCAAGTATGTAGCACATTGGAAAGCCGATGCCCCAGTAGCTGATAGCGGCGATGACCATCGGCCCGCGCGTATCGCTAATGCCGCGCAGCAGACCCAGGCCTACGACCTGCAATGCGTCCCAAGCCTGGAATACGGCCCCGACATAAAGAAGCGTGATGCCGATGCGGACTATTCGCGATTCCGGATCCGTTCCCGCTTCGAGAAACGCGAGGACGAGCGTTTCAGGAATCGTAACCAGAATCGTAACCGTCAAGACAATGGAAACAAGCGTCCAGATAACGGTTGCTTCCGCGATTCCCTTGAATGCGTCGATGTCCTTGGCGCCAACTGCCCGGCCTAGCTGCGCAGTGCTTGCGTTGGCGAATCCTAGATAAATCATGAAGAAAAATGCGGCGACGTTCAGCGCGATACCGTGAGCCGCAAGAGTTTCTGTGTCGATCCAGCCCATAAGCAGCGCCGTCGCGCCGAACATGCCGGTTTCCGCGACGAGCGTGGCTCCGATCGGCCATCCCAGCATAAAGACGCTTCGGAACCCCGAAGGATCGAAACGCCAAATCCTAGTGAACAAGCGATAGGATCTCATTATCGCATCGCGCCTGATGTAGACCACCATGATCAGGAGCGTGAAGAACTGCGTGGAAACCGATGCGATCGCGGCGCCTTCTATTCCGAGCTCCGGAAATCCCCAATGGCCGAATATCAGGGCGTAGTCGGCGAGCGCATTGCTGACGGCGCCTATGCCCGTGGACCAAAGGACGATCCTCGGACGAATCACGGCAAGAAAGAAGCTTTTCAGCAACATGATCGTTAGCGCGGGGAACAGCCCCCACATTGCGATCACGAGATACCAATTCGCCAATTCGGCGATTTCGGGCTGCTGGCCCAGGCCAAGGAGAATGGTTTCGGAGTACAGCATCGGAATCAGCGCCGCGATTCCGAAAATCATTGATATCCAGAATCCCATTCGAACAACTCGCCGAACCTGCGCGATATCCCGAGCGCCCTCGGCCGTCGCCGCAAGCGGCATGACCGCCATCGCGAACCCGGAGCCGACAAGAAAAATCACATGGAACATCATTGTGCCGAGAACCCCTGCGGCGAGTTCGGCAACGCCGTACCATCCCAGCATGATCGCGTCGGTAAGTTGAGTCGCCATTTGCGCCAAGTGGCTCAGTATCAATGGAAAAGCCAAGCTTAAGGTGGCAAGCAACTGACCGTTGCGCCGCGACGACCGAAGAATCCTCATTGGCAGGGACTATTCCATTGCATGCCATTCGGCAAGAAACGGGACTACCTTTATCTCCGTCCGGATCCGAAGCGTGGACGAGAAGCCGGAAACGAGACGACGGGATCCGAAAATGCCGAGCCGGAGCGCGGAATAAGGATCCGGCGGCGACAGCTCGGCATGGGCCTGCGCGAGCGGACGAGGCAAAGTCCGGAGGAGACTGCGACCTGCGGGGAGATTGCGGCGGTTTCCAGCGCCGAACCGCGCAGGATGTCGCGTTTACTGCACAGAATGCAGCTTGAGCACTGGCGGTCTGGAAGCTTCCGGTCGGCGGTCGCCGCCATAACTCCATGAACTGACGAGCGCCTAGGCGATGCCGACTTGGCGCTTTTGAACCCAATTCCTCGAAATCATAAGCATCCTACGCAAGCCGCGGCATGGAAAGTTTGCAAGATGCAATCAACTTGAACAATGTTCGCTACGCGGTCTATTTTTACTTTGAACGTTGCCGGATCATATGGTAGACTATCGGACTAATAACAACGAGCAGCAGCGAAAATGCAAGAAGCACTACATGGCGTCGAGTCCGTTTCGCCGACCTACGACGCATCGTCCATTGAGGTTCTGGAGGGGCTGGAGCCCGTTCGCAAGAGGCCGGGCATGTATATCGGCGGCACCGACGAGCGAGCGCTCCACCACCTGGTTTCCGAAGTTCTCGACAACGCGATGGACGAGGCGGTTGCCGGCTACGCCAATCGCATGGAAGTGGAAATCTTTGCCGATTGCTCCGTCTTGATCCGAGACAACGGCCGCGGCATTCCGGTCGACCCCCACCCTAAGTTTCCGGACAAGTCGGCACTCGAGATAATTCTTTGCACGCTTCACGCGGGCGGAAAATTCTCCGGAAAGTCGTACACGACGGCGGGCGGCCTCCACGGCGTCGGCATATCCGTCGTCAACGCTCTTTCCGACCGGCTGTGCGTTGAAGTCGTTCGCGGCCAGCAGAAATATGTCCAGGAATTCTCTCGAGGCCTGCCGCTCCGCAAACTGAAAAATGCCGGGCCGGCGCCGAACAGGAGGGGAACCACGGTTACGTTTCATCCGGACCCGACGATATTCGGCGCCAACGCGAGGCTGCGGCCGTCCCGAATATTCAAGATGGTCAGGTCGAAGGCCTATCTGTTCTCGGGCGTCGAAATCCGCTGGAAATGCGCCGTCGACGATCCCGGCGTTCCCGAAGAAGCGACCTTTCGCTTTCCCGGCGGCCTATCCGACTATCTCGTAGAGCGAATGAACGGCTCCACGAATTTCGCAAGCGAGCCGTTTTCCGGGAATGTAGATTTTTCCGAGAGATTCGGCGACGATAAGCCGGGTTCCGTCGAATGGGCGATCAACTGGACGCCGACCAAGGACGGCTTCATGAGCTCGTATTGCAATACGGTTCCGACAGCGGAGGGAGGAACGCACGAAACCGGATTCTGGTCCGCCATCCTGAAAGGCGTTCGAAACTACGGGGAGCTGGTATCCAACAAGCGAGCCGCGCAAATTACGAAGGACGACATTCAATCGGGCGGCTGCGCGCTCGTTTCCTGCTTCATTAGCGAACCTGAATTCGTCGGCCAGACCAAGGACCGGCTTGCGAGCCAGGAAGCGCAGCGACTCGTGGAATCCACCATTCGCGACCGTTTCGACAATTGGCTCGCGGCCGACCCCAAGACATCCGGCGACATCCTCGATTTCGTTGTCGAAAGGGCCGAGGAGCGCCTGCGGCGCCGCGCGGAAAAGGAAACGGCGCGAAAATCCGCGACCAAGCGGCTTAGACTGCCGGGCAAGCTGGTCGATTGCTCGCAGTCGTCCCGGGACGGCACCGAAGTCTTTATCGTGGAAGGCGATTCGGCCGGCGGCTCGGCGAAAATGGCGCGCGACCGCGCGACCCAGGCACTGCTGCCGCTGCGCGGCAAGATATTGAACGTGCTTGGCGCGGCATCGTCCAAACTATTGCAGAATACGGAAATCAGCGACCTGTGCCAGGCGCTTGGAACGGGCATGGGGCCTAGGTTTGACCTGGATTCCCTGCGCTACGAAAAGGTCATCATCATGACCGATGCAGATGTCGACGGAGCTCATATCGCGTCCCTGCTAATGACGTTTTTTTTCGTGCAGATGCGACCGCTTATCGATCACGGCCACCTCTACCTCGCCTGCCCACCGCTTTTCCGGCTGGCGCAGGGCGCCAAGCGGATCTATGTGCTCGACGAGCAGGAAAAGGACGAGTGGATTCGCGCCGGGCTCGGAGGCAAGGGAAAGATAGAGGTCTCCAGATTCAAGGGCCTTGGCGAGATGGATGCCAAGGACCTCAAGGAAACGACCATGAATCCCGCCACTAGGAAGCTTATCCGGATTTCGATCGAGGACGACGAGCCGGGTGAAACGGAAAACCTAGTCTACCGCTTGATGGGTAAAAAGCCCGAGCATCGCTTTCAATTCATTCAGGACAACGCCAGAACCGCCCAGAATCTCGATCTGTAGTCGACTGCGCCTTACACTCGCCGAGAGAGCGCGAATTGCAGGAGAGTAGCAACAGGCGGACAGACCGACCCCGCCGTCCTACGCCGCCTCTAGTAACTCGAGCCCGCATTGGTTGCGTGACCATGCCGCATTCGCAGCGCCGGCCCGCCAACGACTTCGATGCCGGGGTCGCCCGGACCGCCATTATGATCCGGGCGAATCGATAGGTTTCCGCGTTTTCAAGCAACCGCCGACATTGCGGCGAAATCCTTTTGGGTTGAAAACGGCGGCCGGACAACAATTCGTTCAACATCCTAAAAAACGAGATGAGATTGCTTTTGCCAGCGCCGTTCGCGCCGATCGGCACATTGAGTGGACGGAGCCTCGGCGTCGTAATCTTGAACGAGCGAAAGCCGCGAATCGTTATCGAATTTAGCTCTTGCAATCTATTTGCCGTGAGCCTTTTTGACCTAGAAAAACGTAATCGTGCCGTAATTCTTGCTTTCGCCGAGCGAAGGCCATGACTGCGGAGACTACTATCAGCGCATCCGCAAATTGCCGCAAACATGGGAAGGGACCCAAGCGGTCAAACCATTCCGACTTTCGCTTCATGCGAATACAACATGGAACGGGAGCTGGCACTGGATCTTCTTGTGTTACTCCAGGATCAGTTCCCTCAATGCCCTCTTGGCGATAATCATCCATTGGGAATCAACCCGTTTGATGGACGGCAGACAGGAAGGCCGGAATCATGCAATTATGCAGTGGTCCTTGAACAAGCCCATGATGATACGGCCATGTTCGGGAAACGGCGAGTTTTCTGGCGCCGGTTCGTACAAGAAATAGACCCGGCCTATATGCGGCTGTAGCTTGACGTGCCACCAGAACATTCTATCGGTTCCGCGATAACTCCGGGCATGATCCCGCCCGGAAGCGGGATTTCTTTTGGTGGCTCCATTTTCATCCGAGGTCTCGCAACCGACTCTAGCCGACAAGACTCCCGGCAAGTCAGTTATATTTCCGGTAGGACATTCATAAAAGCATCTCTCGCCATGATCGCTAAGGCCTCGCAAACACCGGACTAATTCGCCCCGAACAATTAGGTGCGGGCGATCAAAATTTCCTAACCCGCTCTAGACATTGTCAGCCCACTCCAGAGCCGGAAAGGCAGACTCCTCAAGACATTTAAACATCTCCGCATTAGCGTTCTCCAGCGTGATCACTGACCGGCAAAAGTCAACATGCTCGGATTCTCTTGTCACGAAGAAGAGGTCAGCAGTATCATTACCCACAGTAACGGATACCCGTCCGCTTGGCGCTCGACCAAGTGGAAGCGGCAGAACTGCCACTTGATGTCCTAGCCTGCAACGGGCGAATGCCCACGCTATCCCTGGAGAAAATCGCTCGGCGCCATCCATGTGGATATCATAGCTATCCGGTTCGGCATCGTCGAAGTCCAATGCGCGATCAAGGGCCTCCGCGAGTCGAAGACCGAGGTCTCGATCGAAGTACAAATGGCGTTTTGGACCGAAAAGGGCGCAGTAGAATTGCACGTCCTTGCCGAGGTCTATCCTGTAGCATTCTTCGTGCTTCGCGACGCCCTCGTTTCGATCACGTGCTGTGTCAAGTCTCTCGAGCATTGGTTAACTGCATCCGCGAGTAAATCCCTGTCAATTTCGACCGCCCCTGCCAGCGACGCCTCGTCGAGTACAAACCGTAAAGTCATGGCTTGCGCCGCCGATTCAAAGCCAGAGCAGCGAGATCAATTTGAGCCTGATCAAAGAAGCCAGTAGGCCAAGTAGAAAGCTGACCGGTTTCCAAAAGATCAATCGATTGAAGAATGGATCCCTCTTCTTCTTCGGTACGAAAGAAATGGATTGCAACCTGCTCCGGGCTAAGCCCGGCATTTCCATTGGCGACAGCAAGCCGAATTCCATTCAGTACATGATCGCTGTGGGTCTCAAGAAAGACCTGCACACCATCCGCAGCAACTTGCGCCAAAAACCCGCCAATCATTGATTGCCCAGCCGGGTGCAAATGGGCTTCAGGGTTTTCTACTAGGAGCAGCCCTCCAACCTCTGCGCGCAGTGCCGCAACGACAATTGGCAAAGAGTAAGAAATGCCAAACCCGACGTTGGGTGCGCGAGTCCACTCACCTCGCAGCCCCGGGACCTTGAAACGCAAGCGCGTAATTGACAAATTCGGAAAGCGCACGGCTTCGATCTGGATTGGACGGACGATTTTGGTTATCCAATTCTCTGTTTGATGTAATAGGTCTTCGACAACCTGTGTTCCGTCAATGGGATTCTCGATCCGGCCCTTGTTAACGCGGCATCGGCCGCATGATGCCAGAACCTGCGCCACAAACTCTCCGCGTGGACCAACATCAAATTCTGCGGCATTGACTGCGCTTGCACCAAGGACGGCGCGCGGCCCCAGGCGTTCTGCACTCAGATAGCAAAACTGTGGGGCTGGCCCGGTGAGTGCAATTGAAAGATCTTTAGGCCTTTCAAAGATTCTTGCATCCAACATCTTTGCATTATCATTATTCGTTGCACCGAATGACCAGCACCCACATTTGCCCTGATCATCAAGCACTCTGACGACAGCAATGTTTTTGCGAGCTTTACGGTTAATGATGTCTTCAACTCCACCCAACTCCAAGTCATCAAAAACGTTGAGTTCGACGTGAGTATTTTCAGGCTGCCTAGCGATCCGCCGGGCCAACAGGAGAGCGTGAAAGACCGAGGTCTTGCCAGAGCTATTGGCCCCTGTCAGGATAGTGAGGTTAGCGGTTTTCAGGACCAAGTCGTGAAATCGCTCAAAATTCTCAAGTTGAATCTCGTCAATCATGGAAGCATTTCCTGGGCTATGTTACGGACTTTAGTTCAGGCGAGTCCGGACATTCATCACATCGCCCGTGCTGATACTGATCGAAGAAATAAATTCCCTGTCGTTTGTCATCATTTCGCGTGCGCGGCGGGCCAGATCCTTGGCCGCTTTCCAAGCTGCATTCTCATCGTGACCGGCTAGCGCAGTTCCCCAGCTTTCAAACAATGCGCGGTTGATCGGGCTTTTCCGTTCCGCACGCAATGGCCACTTCGTGTTGATACTCATCAATAAGTGCGGCTATTTGATCATTGGGACTCGTTTCAGATACTGCGCCTTTTTTCTTTCCAAGTAGACAAGTTAGGCATGGAAACTTGGACTTTGGCCTATAGTGATCCACCGAGCCTGTGTGTACCAACTCTCGCGTTGTGAAAGCGCACATGCGATCATACGCAGCATACAAGTGCTCCAGCGCTGCCGACCAATAGTTATGTTTGCGGAACTCCGCCGAACTCGGGTTCGGGTTGCCTCTCAAGAACCTTTGTCCTCTTTGCCTCACCTGTGTGTCGAACGCCGGATACTCGACCCGCGGCGGGACCCGAATCATACTTCGTCTCCAAGCCGTCTTGCAAAAAATATCCATCGAGACCAAAATTGATCGTCCGGTGACAAGGTTCGCTTTAGCCGTGCTGTCACTTCCTTGACCGCATCTAGGTCCGGTTCGTCTGACAGCTGCAGCGCCTTGGCATCTTCAATCACTTGCTCCGCCGCTCGCGACCGCGCATGCGGCAAACCGAAAACTGGAGATGTCAACCATGCAGACATATCACCGTACTTGTAAAAGTCTAATCTCTCCAACTTCACAGACTCACCCACTAACAGCAAATGTGCCAACACGTCCGATTCATCAGAAAACTCATCTTCCACTGAAGCAAGCACCATCGGAGAATGCGTTGCCGCAATAACCTGAATCTTCAAGTCTGTACTCAGTAGTTTCCCAATTGACAGAAGGCCCGGCAAAACAAGCCGTTGCCATTTGGGATGCAAATGAGCTTCTAGTTCATCGACGACTATAACCATCTTGCGTTGTGGGGAAACACCCGCTTGTTCCGAGGCCAACAAATGCTCTTGCCACGACCAAATAATCAGGTATGTCAAAAGCAGAATTCGTTGAATGCCAGCCGACGCAAATAGAACCGGAACGTCTCCGTAAATCTGCCGTACAGTAGGTAAATTCCGTGGATCCCCTGGGATCCGGATAGGTTCACCCGGAATTAGGGGACCGGTATCCTCTGGAGACAGCCGCTCAAGCACACGAGCCAACATTCTAAAGGCACTCTTATCACTTGCCTGTTGCCAACTCACCCAGTCTCGAACCAATCCCTCGATCTCTCCAGACTTTCCTTCCCAAACCTCCTGTCCTGTAAACAAGCTCAACGACTTGGGTCCGCCCACTTGTAGTCGACCGCGCGTCTCGTCAGAAATTGCGAATGAACCATCCGCCCGTGTAAAGATACTCAATGCAGATACCAACGGTCGATTCTCTAGCTTCCTCCAAGTGTGATGTAGCCAATCAAATGTACTCTGACCGACCAATTCCTGGCCTCCCGCATTCCGAATGCGGTACTCTATTCGAGGCTGCGTTGAGCGCGCAGACCCGAACGGATATGCTGGATGACTTGCCCATGTTCCTGTCAACGCCCACCATGCGGCATCCAGAAGGAACGATTTCCCTAGTCCGTTGTCTCCGGCGATCAAAGTAAGGCGTTCGCCAAATTCAAGGTCAACGCTTGAAGCCGGACCAACATCGTTCAGTCGTATAGCCGCTAGAGTTCCTTCTGCTTGACTTGGAGCATCCGGAGGAATTGCAAAGCCATAAGCAATATCCTTCAAGATTAGTTCATCTTCGCTCAACACATCTATGTTGGCCGGCGGTGACGATTTAGATTTAATCAAATTCTCGATTTCCCTATCATTTATCTTAAAGTCGTCCACGAACTTCCGAATGATATCTTCTATATCTGTATTGAAATGCCAACTCGTACCCTTGCCAATCCAGACGGCCAGCGCGGCCAGAGACGGCAACTAGTTTGGAGTCAACTCTGCGACACGGCGTCTGATCTTTTCTATATAGTCACCTACCCATCCCCATCGCCGCGATTTGCGGGGATGAATGAATGCCTCTTTAAAGGTTTGCGTGTTTATGGGTTGCAGACCAGTGGAATAGTAATTTGCCGCCACCCAATAGGTCGTCTTCTTGCTATTGAATGGTTGAAAGAAAAATTCACTCTTTGGGTCTAGGCGATGATGCGTCTCCAAATGGCTCCTAATAAATCTGTCCAAGCTCATTTGAACCGAGTCGCCAACAGGCATCTCATTTCTCTTGGCTGCCAAAAAAGTAATTCCGATGAACGGATGGCAGTCGTTACCTAACTCCCGTACCGCCCACTCGACTATTTCTGAACTCAAGTTCATCGGTTACTGGACTCCGAGGACTGCGCTGCGTATTCGCGGAATTCCCGATTATGATCAATTTCAATGGCTGACCGTTCCATGGCGTTGGCGACCCTGACGGTCGTTCCACTTCCAACGAATGGGTCCAATACTATGCCATTCGTCGGACAACCGGAGTCCAGACACTTTCTAACCAGCTCGTCTGGGAAGGGCGCAGTGTCCAAGCCACCAGAGACTCGTGACTGAGCCCGAATCGTCCACATGTCCTCTTCGATTTTCTTGTCCACTAATGGTTTCTTGTCAAAGTGGTACTTGCGTGTCTTTGCAAGTAGAAACACATATTCATAGCTTCTTCGGGGTCGATCTTTAACGTGCTCTGGTAGACGATTCAAGCGATGCCAAATAATCGAACTGCGAAGCACCCGACCCGAGTCCATAAAACTTATTGCTAACCGCCCAAGGAAAACCGATGAGAGACTTTCTTTGCAATCCTATTCCTAAGCCTCCACTTTTGTCCACCGCCCGTAGACCAAAGCGGCGTTTTCTGCTCTTTTCGTCCTGACCATGGGACTTGCCTTTGCCGGAGTAAAAGGTATTGCCGATGTTAAAGAATACTACTCCGTCTTCACGCAATACTCGCCGCACTTCATTCATGACTTTAGTTATTACTCTAACGTATTCATCTACAGAGTCCTCCATTCCGATTTGACCGTCAACGCCGTAATTCCGAAGCCAGAAATAGGGAGGGGAAGTCACTACACAGTTTATGCATTTTTCCGGCATTTGTGACAACGCATCAAGCGCTGACCCGCATCAAATGGTCCACCGGTGTCCCAGTGAGGACTTGCCACCCCGCTTATTGTCATCGGACAAGTCGCCAAACTCAAAGAAGTCTTTGTCTTCGACGCACGAGTTCGGGTCAGAGTCCGGTGAGTATTCGACACAGTGTCCAATACTCCGCTACCTCCAGCTATCGTTAATACTCTCCAATTGGTTCTGCGACACCATACCGACCGCATGTCCCGGTAAGGGACCGCACATCGAGAGTGACACCGTTACCTATCCTCGCCAATGTGGATCCCTATGAGCAACCACATTAAATGAAGCAATTGGCGGTTCCCGCGTTCACGGTATTTGGGTAACCCCGGTACGATTTCGCATTCCGCGCGGCGCGCGCTACGGACAACCGTTCACGGCAGCGTTCAGGGAATCGGCGGCAGACGGGCAACACGGGTCGTCACCGCTGGGCCGAACGCTTACGGGCATCGATCTGGCCAGCGTCTACTTGTGTTTCCAGGACGAGGCGAGAATCGGGCAGAAGGTCATGCCGGCACGGGTCCGGGCGCAGCGCGGCACCCGCCCACGGGTCCCGCGGGACCACAGATACGGATACTGCTACCTGTTCTCCGCCATCTTTCCGGAAGCCGGCGTGGCGGTCGGCCACATCTACGACCGGACCAACACCAACCAGATGAACCGGCACCTGCTGGACATCGCGGCGTCGGTTCCCGACGGCCGCCACGCGCTGGCGGTTCTCGACGGCGCCGGCTGGCATCGCTCCAAGGCGCTCGAAATCCCGGCCAACGCGGCGCTGCGGCGCCTGCCGCCCTACAGCCCGGAACTGAACCCGGTTGAGACCGTATTCCAGTTCCTGAAATCGCGCCACTTCGCCAGCCAGGTCGTCGAGACCGCCGATGCCATCAAGGAGAAAGTTGGCGCAGTCCGGTCGGATTTCATCAACTCCCCGGATCGGACCCGCACGCTCGTCGCTCGAAGCCGGGGAGAATTGGCACGGGGAACATCAGGAGAACTTTCAGTGCTTCCAAAATTATTCGAGTACCTAGAAATTTTCCGGAATTGGTATTACGGGTGCTACAACGCTGCACACCTTGGCGAGGAGGGCTGGTTCCGTTGGGAGGCCTCGATGGCGCGAGATGCGTCCGACCGCCGCTAGCGGCGCCAGCACTGCCATCCCGAGAAATCGGAGTTGCCACCTCAACTCCTGGCCAGGGGGCAGGGCAGCTGCAGGACCGGTGGTGGCCCCGGCGGCCATCGAGGCGTGCTGGCGGGAGCGGATCGTAGACCATCCATCCTGGATGGAGGACTTGCTGATGCACTCGGTCATGACATTATGCACGGCAACTCGCCGGAGATGGCTAGCAAGGCGGTGATTGACCGCCCTGCCCCATCATCAGGTTTCAGAAATCCGTTGAAGACGGATTTTTCCTTCTCCCCGGCGCCGACAAGCACAGCGCCGACCGGTGCGGGACAACAAGGCCAGCAATGGCGGCAAGGGCATGGAGAGGTCAGCTGGGTTACATTGTAGCTCAATATAAAGGATCGGACCATGCGCACTGTCCTACGGGCACGCATCGACGAAAAGACCAGGGACGAGGCCGCCGCCGTGCTGGATGCAATCGGTCTCACGGTGTCGGACGCATTCCTCCTGATGATGGTCAGGATTGCCGCCGAGAAAAGGCTGCCGTTTGATCCCCTGACGCCAAACGAGGAAACCATCGAGGCCATGCGGGCTGCCCGGCGGGGCGAAGTGGTGTCTGTCGGCGACATTGACGGATTGATGGCCGGTCTCAATGCGGAGGATCTGGCGGACGGCAGCATTCAAGCGGGACTACAGGCGCGAGAGGAAGGACCGCTTTGCAAAACGCTTGATGGTGAACTTGCGAGCGTCTTGGCCAGCCTTGCCGGGGACAGGCCTCTTGCGCCGAGGCATGGACCCAAAGGACAGCAGGGCCGCCGGAGTGAAAACTGATTGAGTAACACGAATAACAGGAATAAGGTCGGCATCATGCAGGAGAACGAGAAATTGAAACAGCCGCTGGAGATACCGGGTTTCCCGGATGACTGGCGTGACCAGATCAAGGCCGACCTTGCGGCCCAACTCGCGGCTGGCGGGACCCTCTATGGTGTCCGGTCGGACGGCGCCTATATCGCACGGACCAAGGACGGGGACCGGGTGATCAGCTATCCCGACCTGAAATCTGACTGATCCGCCCTGCCCGGCCTCTGGCGGTCACCATGCCGACCCTCCTTGTCGTTGCTGGCCCTAACGGGTGTGGAAATTCCACCCTGACTCGCACGAGCGGATTCAGCGGGATCGCCGCGCTTTTTGATGAGCACCAACAGCCTTCGCCGAGAATGACAAAGCGAGTGTTGTTCGCGACGAGATGAAGCCGCGAGAACCGCTGATCGCGCGTCCAGCCGATCCAGGCGTCGCGCACGCCGACTTTGAATGCCCCCGCCTGCCAGCCGATCAGAGCAACCCAGGCCTCCCCGCTAACAGCCACGTGGCGAATCGCGCGGCCGTAGAAATATTTGAAGGAAAGATAGTGGTGGCGCGCGGCAAGGGCATCCCATCGCTTCTGCTCGGCGTAGCCTCGCACCGGCCGCACCGTCACGTCGCGTGGAAAAATGTCGCCTCTTTTCGAATCGAAAACTTGCATCCCGAGGCGCGTATCAATTCCAATGTTGCGTTGCCGGAGAAAAATTCCCCGAACAGTCGTTCTGCATTCAGCCTGAACCGACCGACTTGTACATTTTTTGTTCCTATGCTGAGTTTGGGCCTAAAATGAGACGGCTACCCGGACAGTAGACAGTCTAGCTATCCCGCTTTGCAGCTACTATTCTGCAGAAGCATCTTGTGACCTTCGGTGAACTTCCCATTTCGCGGCGTCCGGTAGACCTTGCCCTTTGGCGTTGGGACTAAATTAGTGTTCTTGAAATCATTCATTAATTTCTGGTCATTTGTGTAAAGAAGGCGGGCGCCGCTGATCCTCGCCAATGCCAGAACGTGGCGGTCGTTAGATTGGCAACCGGCCGAACTGTCTAGCTTGGCCTCTTCTTTGGCGACATCGGCGTCGGACACGTTGCGAACTCTCCCGCTCTTTGATGCCTCGTCGTACCAGATCCTGAATCTTTCAAGTTTGAAAAGCTCTTCTTTGAGTCGCCCGCCAATCACGAGGACCGGACCATCGGAACTGATATGTTTGAGAAACTCGCGAGCAGCATCAGGTCTGTTATTAGGTTTGTTTTTGCCGGCACCGAAGACAATGCTGACAACATTCGCATCAACAATTGCACGCATGCTACAGACCCAGCGACCTGTTCACTTCATCCATGAAGAACTGGCGGTAGCTGGATGGCGCATCGAGGATATTCCCTTCCTTGTCGATGCCAATACTGTGAATCTCGACCTCTTCGCCATGGCGCTCAAAAAACAGGATGGACACATCGTCAGGTTTGAGATCTGTTCTACCGTCCCGAACATCCATTCGCACCCTATCGATCAGGTGGTCACTGTGTGTTTCAACCAAGATCTGCCGTTTGGCGGAGGCTACGTTGCACATGATCGAGCCGAGTCCTGCCTGCGCACTGGGATGTAGGTGCACCTCAGGTTGTTGTAGAAGGAGCATGGGCGACTGGTCCGGTTGGTTGAGTTCATAGATGACGGGGAGTATCTGGCTTGCACCATACCCGACATCGATTAGATTGCGCCATCGTCCCTCGGTGATTTCAGAGCGGTTTCTGACCTGGATCTGGAAAGGGTCGCTTCCGGCTTCTATCCCCAGGGGCCGTATTCTAATCTCGTCGAACACACCGGTACTTTGCGCAAAAGTTTCAATGCCGGATTTTAGGGTATTCCACCGCTCCGGGTCGGAAGTTGCCAATGAAGCAAGGTATTCGGGAATACTTGCACCTTTAGGATCGTTAAAGCCTGGGCCGGGTTCGTAGCTTCTCCTAGGCTCGGATCGTATAGGGGCGATGGCATGTGGAACATTGAATAGCATGTCTGTGCCGATTTTATTCGCCATCTGCTGATAAAAATTCAACACGAGATCAGTCAGTTGACGTCTGTCTTGGTCTGAGAACTGCGCTTGGTCGATTCCAGGTCCAGGCAAGGGGTCTGTTTTCAGGAAATTTACAACTGATTGAAGTCCCCACGACTCGGAACGCCGCAAAATTTCAAATTCAAGTTCCCGACTGTCAGGTTCGACTATGTTAAACTGCCATCTACCTCTCAAAGTTTGGGCATCCATCGTGACGTGACCCTCCCGGGAGCGGGTCCAAATCAAAGATGCCTTAGAGTCGGTTATGTGCAGCCTGTTGACTTCAGTGCTGATATCCCCTTGACATAATGTTACCTCAGTTTTCGTATTTTCGACGACAATTGCACCGGAGAATTCCTGCTCGTGATCGCTGTCGCTTTCGGATTGATGGACAATTTCCCGAAAGGATCCGAGGTCAAAGGGTTCCTCCTTGAAGTCGGGACGAACTACACCTCGAAAAACGGCATGCCACAATATCCGAATCATGGCCATCAGAGACGTTTTGCCAGTGCTGTTCTCGCCAACCAAGAGCGTAAGTGGAGCTAGGCGCGCGGTCTGACGTTTCCGGAAACATCGAAAATTCTCGACTGTCACTTCGTCCATTTTCCGCTCCCGATGGAAATCATGTCCAAACCAAGGTCCATATCGAATTATTGAACAGACAGAAACAATAAAGCGGATTCCGGCACGGGTGCGAGCATCGCTGCGGTTGTCGGGACTGACCGAAGTGTCTCGGATCAGAGTTTGCGGATGTTTTCCGGCGAATTTCCGGCTGCGGGCGCAGCAATCCTTCAAGCTGGCACTGCGGCTTAACGGGTTCTGTTTCCAACCCGCCCAGGCGCGCTTCAGGGGCTTTAGATTGGTGTCGACCGCGTCCTGCGCCCTCGCATAGTAGCGATTGGCCCGGGGCGTGTATCGAAACCGGCCATCGAAGCGAACGATGGAAATTGCCGCGTTGCTTAGGCAGGCGAGGTTGCGCGGCGTGTGGCGCACATGCGCCCGTCAGCGGTCCTCGTCGAATGTCCAGTCGCGAACGTAGTTAAGGCGGTTCTCAATGTGCCAGTGATCGAGGACGATGCGGAGCAGCGTGCTGGAATCGGCCCTGTCCCTGTCGAGCGAGGCCAGGCATTAGGTGGTGTCTTCGGATCTTGTCCCGGTATTGACGCATTCGATCGTTCGGCGGATCCGGATGGCCTGCTTTCGTCCGTAGAGATCGCAGCAACCGTCCCATTCGGGGTCCGCCAGGTCGACCGCGTCGCGGCGGCGCCGTTCGCGCCGATCAGCACATTGAGTGGACTGAGCTTCAGCGTCGTACTCTTGAACGAGCGAAAGCCGCGAATCGTTATCGAATTTTGCTTCGCCAATTTTTTTGCCATGTGCCTTATTGGCCTCAAGAAACGTAAACGTGCCCTGATTCTTGCTTTCGCCGAGCGAGGGCCATGACTGCGGAGACTACTATCAGGGCATCCGCAAATTGCCGCCAACATGGCAAGGGTCGCAAGTGGTCAATTCATTCCGACTTTCGCTTCATGCGAATACATCATTGAACGGGCATTGGATCTTCTTGTGCTTCTGAATTTCTCAGCGAACTATCTGATTCCAAGGCATGCCGCGCCAAGCCAAAGCGCGGCGGTATTGTAGAAATTGGATGTCGAATTTTGGATGGACTCTAAATGCGATACCTTGATCGATCATTTCGGGCTCCGTTGGCATCAACACGATGCAAGTCGCTCTCGCCGACACGTGAGCTCGCTGGAACCTTCAAGCCGCGGACAAAGCAGACACACCGGAGAGCCGCAAGTCTGGGCGCAACCGCCGAAGCGGCCGACAGAGACATTTGGATCCTGAAATTGGGAAGAAATAACATTCTCGAAAAAGCGCGCCGAATCGCCAGGGTCCCGCGCTTTCTTAGAACCGCCGACAGAACCATCGAATAAATTCGAAGCCTGCGTAATAAGAATTACGGACAAGTTAGAGCTACCAATTCCTTGAGCGGCGCCTATGTCGTGATCGGATGCTTTCTCTTAACTCTGCTCAATGCCGAATACTTAAATTCGTAAAATCTAGTCTAGGAATTTCCGCAATCGACACAATAATGATCAAGATGCTAAACGTTCGGGGTACGGCATCGTGAGGCTGAACCAGAATGCTAGCATCAACGACCTGTGCCAGTCGCTTGAAACAGGTAATGGTCGAGGCTCGGCCTGGAATCGCTTCTCCTCAAAGACACCAAACTCATGCCTGATGTCGATGTCGCCGAGCCCGAAAAGCGTTCACGCGATGACGGTTTCATTTCGTTTGAATGCGGCGGCTCTTTGATCGCTTCCATTTCGATTTCGCCTGCTCGTCGCGTTTCCGGCTAGCGCAAGCAGTCAAGCGGAGCCATGCAATCGCAATGCCCGAGCATCGCCCTCGATACGCTATGGAAACCTCCGGAATCGGCCGAAACCTGGATTTTCGGCCGAATGTCTCGAATCAAGGCTCCGTCGATTTTCGGCCATCTATCAGAATCTTAGAAGGCTTTGCGGATGCCGGATTTCGCATTTCGATCTAATTTACGGGCATTCGGCTTTCGGTGATTTCGGCCCACCACGAGCATCCGACGGGTATGGCTTCGTCGTTGAAATTGTATTTGGCATTGTGAAGCTGAGCGGTATCCCCGTTGCCAACGAGTATGTACGCTCCCGGACGCGCATTGAGCATGAACGCGAAATCTTCAGCGCCCATAACCAGAGGAGCTTCGGTTTCCACGCTGGTTCCGACCCGTCCGGCCGCCTCGACCGCGTATCCGCACTCGCGCTCGGCATTGACCATGACGGGTAGCCACGCTCATAGGTCACCTTTGCCTCGGTTCCGAACGCTTCCGCCGTCGTCCGCGCGATTTCGCCAAGTCTTTTTTCCGCAAGCGCGCGAGCTTCCTCCTCTTGGGCTCTTACGGTGCCCTTCAAAACCGCGCTTCCCGGTATGACGTTGTACGTGTCCGTTGCCGTCTGGAAGGACGTTACGGATACGACAACCGGGTGGGTCGGATTTACGTTTCTCGAAGCGATGGACTGCAGCGCGACGACGATGTGACTCGACGCCAGAGTCGGGTCCCTGCCCAGGTCGGGTTTCGCAGCATGGCCTCCGACGCCGGTAACTTCGATCGTGAAACTGTCCGCGGAGGCGAAAAAGCTGCCGGACCTTATCGCGAATTCGCCAACGGGGAGCGTCGGCATGTTGTGCATGCCGTAGATCTCCTGAATGCCGAAGCGCTCCATGAGACCATCGTCGACCATCTCCTTGCCGCCGCCGCCGCCCTCTTCGGCCGGCTGGAACACGACAACCGCCGTGCCGTCGAAGTTTCGCGTTTCCGCCAGATACTTGGACGCGCCGAGAAGCATCGCCGTATGCCCGTCATGTCCGCAAGCATGCATGACGCCATCGTTTTCAGATGCGTAGTCGATGCCGGTATCCTCTTTTATCGGCAGAGCGTCCATGTCCGCTCGCAGCGCCACGACCCTGCCCGAATTGTTTCGGCGCCCCTTTATAACTCCGACCACTCCGACGCGCCCTATCCCTTCGACGACTTCGTCGCAGCCGAAGCCCTTTAGCAGCCCGGCAACCTTGCCCGCCGTTCGAACCGTATCGAACAGCAGTTCGGGATGAGCGTGGATGTCACGCCTCCACTCGCAGATTTGATCGTGCATTTCTGAAAACCGGTTTTTAATAGGCATCGCTATCCTTGCTCCGACATAGATTCGACAAGTCGCCGCACGAATCGGCTTCCCGCCTCCAGCTGCTCCAACGAGATGTACTCGTCGGCTCCGTGAGCCTGCTTGATATCGCCCGGGCCGCAAACCACGACGGAATAGCCCGCCTCCTGGAATTGGCCGGCCTCGGTCGCATACGAAACCGCGTGCGACCCGTTGTCCCCCGTAAGCGCGCGAGCGATTACGTCCGCCGCGCCGTCCGACTCGGGCGCCATAGGCGGCACGCGGAATATCTCTTCGGCTCCGACCCCGGCGCCGCCGTGAATTCTCTTGCAGCCGGCATCCTGCTCGGCGATGAATTCCCGGAATTCCGCATCTAAGGAGACGGCGGAATCGCCGGGCAAAAATCTAAAGTCAAAACTGAATTCGCAGTCTCGCGCGGTAATGTTCATGGCCGTTCCGCCTTTGATCATGCCCGCATGGGCGGTAGTACAAGGCGGATCGAACAATTCGGCGAATCCGCATGCCTTCGAAGCCAGGCCTTTTTCGTTCAATCGGTTGCCCCATTCAATAATTCGCGCAGCCGTCATGACTGCGGAGACTCCCGTGTGGAGTATGGATGAATGAACTTCGTGGCCCCGGCACCGAACGCGATATCCCAAAGTACCCTTGTGTCCGTTCACGACGGACATCATGGTCGGTTCGCCAACGATTACGGACGCGGCCGGCGGCAGCTCGTCTTGCATTGCCTCGATTAAAGGCGGAGCTCCGAGGCAGCCGATTTCTTCGTCCCTGGTCAATGCGATTTGTATGGGCCGCTGCAGATTCGAGCCCGCCATAAGCGGTAGATTGGCAAGTACGACCGATATGAACCCCTTCATATCGCAAGAACCGCGCCCGTATAGCCGGCCCTCTCTTTCGGTCAGCTTCCATGGATCGGACGCCCATTCCTGCCCGTCTACGGGAACGACATCGGTATGCGCCGATAAAACAACGCCGCCGGGTTCCGAAGGGCCGATTTGCGCGAATATCCCGGCTTTCCGGCCCGTCGAATCCAATATAATGCGCGACGATACGCCGTGGCCTTCCAGATAGCCTTTTACCCATTCGATCAATTCCAGATTTGAATCCCGGGAAACCGTCCGAAATCCTATCAACCGATCCAAAATCGCGCGAGGCGAAAGACTTTCTGCCATAGATGCACCGAATACGAAAATGCTGCTGCCAGCTATCTGCCAAATAGCCGAGTTTTGCAACAGCCACATCTCGAAAACAGCTACCGCCTCGACTGACAAAAAGCGCCGCGGCCGCGCATCGCAAAATCCCATTCGTCCGACGCGCGCATCCTGCCCATCGGTCGTATTTTCAAATGGAATGCAATAGCTTGATCGCTGGCGGAAGCCACGACCGCGACCGGCATGTCGATGATCGGTTTCGCGGCGACGTCGTGTACGGCGGCGGAGCCGATATGCTCGATACCGAGCGCGCCCTCGCCGATTGCCGCTGCAATGTTCCGCCGGTTCAGGCCAAACGTGTCGCCGTCAATCCTCCCGGCAGGACGAGACGACGATGGCGCGTTCCTCGGCCTAGCCCCCTCTACCCGATTTTCAACCTTCGCATGCGCTCAAGCCGCCTGCTCCAGCGACCAAGCAACCCGGTCCGCCACAAACTGCGCGAACGGCCCGATATCCTGATCGACACTGGCGCTTTCGAGCCTCGCCATGTAGACATCGCGATCCTCCACCCGGATCACGGTCCACGGATAGCCGCCGGATGCCAGCATCGCGTTCATGACAAAGCGCGCCATGCGCCCATTGCCGTCCGGGTAAGGATGGATATAGCCGAACAGCCAGTGACCGAGCACGGCGCGAACGGACG
>Ga0209543_1001416_pt1 | contig 21611 bp, 19 predicted proteins | sample MesohylFT_FD_187296 | JGI IMG/M metagenome (GOLD analysis project Ga0209543, IMG submission 187296) | Host-associated microbial community of the marine sponge Aplysina aerophoba from Gulf of Piran - sponge mesohyl, lysed by freeze-thaw... | ecosystem: Host-associated > Porifera > Sponge >...
TGCAGATTTTGAGTCTGACTCTGTTTGAAAAAATCCCGTTAAATCAGCTACTTACAACAGAGCTGGATTTTTCTTCCGATCCCGTGTATCGTAACCAATTGAAATTGTTTGATTAAACGTTGGGACAGTAGTGACAAAACAAATAGAAGCATTGGTCGTAGGGTCAAATTATCCTGCAATTAATTCTACAGATGTAAAATCTTTATTAGTCTTGCGACCATCATCATTATCAGAACAAAAAAAGATAGCATCTGCACTCAATTCTATTGATACTTGTATTAAAGACAAGCAACAGAAACTCTACCAAACCCAATCTCTCAAAAAATCCCTCATGCAAGACCTCTTAACAGGTAAAGTCAGAGTTAAGGTGAACTGATGGCATCCGACGAATTCGACAAGGTAGAGCTGCCCGCACTGGAACAACTCCAGTCCTTGGGTTGGTCTTATGTCGAGGAAGCAAGACTCTCACCAGAACAATCCGATGAGCGTAGCTCCTTCAAGGATGTAGTTCTTGAGAAACGACTGACCGCAAGCATCAAACGCATCAACCCATGGATAAGCGAAGAGAACCTTCACAAAGTAGTTCGTGATCTTACAAAGACCCTCTACCCAAACCTCATCGAAGCAAACCAGTCCATCTGGAACACAATCAATCAATGCGTTTCAGTGATGCAGGATCTAGGCAAGGGAAATAAAGGTCAGACTGTCCGCATCATCGACTTTGACAACTTGGAGAATAACGAGTTCCTCTGTACCAATCAGTTCAAAGTCGAAGGCATCAATCAGTCCATAATCCCCGATATAGTCTTGTTCGTTAACGGTCTCCCGTTAGCAGTGATCGAGTGCAAATCACCTTACATTACCAATCCTATGGAAGAGGGGATCAAGCAACTCCTTCGATACGCAAACCGAAGGAACCCATCCGATGACGAGGGGGCAGAAAGACTTTTCCACTATAACCAGATGATGGTCTCTACCCATCGGGACAAGGCAAAGGTCGGCACAATCACTTCCCACATGGAGCATTTTCTGGAGTGGAAAGATCCCTATCCTCTAACCAGGGAGCAAGTTGCATCTGAACCAACCTCTCAAGATCTACTCATCGCGGGATTGTTTACCAAGAAGAACTTTCTCGACATCGTGCAGAATTTCACCGTGTTTGAACCCGTTGACGGCCGTATCTTGAAGAAAATCCCACGGTATCAGCAGTTCCGAGCCGTACACAGAACCATCGAACGTATAAAGAGCGGAAAAAATCCCGAGGAAAAAGGCGGAGTTATCTGGCACACGCAGGGGTCGGGCAAATCCCTTACGATGGTGTTTCTTACGCTTAAGATACGGAGAGATCCGGAACTTCGGGACTGCAAGCTGGTTTTCCTGACCGACAGAATCCAGCTTGACAACCAGTTGACTGCCGTATTCCGAAATGCCCAGAATGAGACTGTTCACCAAGCAGACTCCATAAATGACCTTAAGGAACTTCTGTCAAGAGACTCTTCAGACATCATTACGGCAACGGTTCAGAAGTTTGAGGAAAACGCGGACGAACTCCCGGTCTTAAATAAATCAGAAAAAATCATAGTTCTCGCAGATGAAGCGCACCGCACCCACTACGGCTCACTGGGCGTGGCCATCAGCACAGGGCTTCCCAACGCTCCCCGCATCGGGTTTACCGGAACCCCTCTAATAAGGTCTCAGAAAACCATCGAAACATTCGGCTCCTACATAGATACCTACACTATTGAAGAAGCGGTCAAGGACGGAGCGACCGTACAGATTCTCTATGAGGGTCGTGAGCCCGCAATAAAAGTAACAGGGGACTCTCTTGACAGTCTCTTTGATGAGTACTTCAAAGATCGAAGCGTTGAAGAAAGAGAAGCGATAAAGAAAAAGTTCGGAACCGATAAGGCAGTCTTGGAAGCTCCTCAGCGTATTCGCAGAGTGTGCATCGATATAGTCAAACACTATCGAGAACATATACAGCCAAACGGCTTCAAGGCAATGATTGTCACTTCATCCCGCAGCGCCGCGATCACCTACAAGGAGCAGCTTGATAAACTGGAAGCGCCTCGCTCCGCGGTCATAATCTCGGCGGATCACAATGATGAGAAACGATTCTGGGAATACACTGAAACGAAGAAACATAAGAAACAGATTGAAGACTTTAAGAAACCACTTGGGTACGGCGAAGGAGAATCTGATCTCTCGATTCTCATAGTGAAGGATATGCTGCTAACCGGGTTTGACGCCCCCATAGCACAGGTGATCTATCTTGACACCAAGCTGATAGAACACAATCTGCTGCAGGCAATCGCTCGGGTTAACAGGACAGGCAAAAACAAGTTCCGGGGTTTCATAGTCGACTATTACGGTCTTTCCGACTACCTGACCGAAGCCCTTGAGATGTTTTCGACTGAAGACGTGTCGGGGGCGTTAATTGAACTTAAAGAAGAGATCCCGAGGCTTAAAAACGCCCATACCCGGGTCATGAAATATTTTGACAGTCTTGATCCAAAAGATATTGAAGCATGCGTCATGTCGCTTGAGAATGAAACAAGGCGGCAGAGTTTCCAAGCGGACTTCCATACATTCTCAAAGCAGATGGATATCATTCTCCCGGATTCGGCAGCAGCCCCGTTTCTTAATGACCTTAAACGACTGGGAAAGATTTCAGTCGGTGCCAGGAACCTTTATAGAGATGAACAATTGGATATGTCAGGCGCTGGCGAAAAGGTCCGCAAACTGATTGAAGAACATGTCTATTCAACGGGGGTTGACCCCAAGATTCCTCCGGTTGACCTTCTCGCGGCGGATTACAGGGAGAAGCTGAGTCACCATAAGTCTTCCCGTTCAAAAGCATCCGAAATAGAACACGCAATCAGGCATCACATCAAGATAAGCCTTGAAGATGATCCTGAGCACTATAGGAAACTCTCGGAAAGACTTGAAGACATAATTCGCAGACATGAAGAGAAGTGGGATGAGTTGGTTCAGCTTCTACTGGACTTCAGAGACAACATCGAGAGTGACCATCAAAAACAGGCAGAAGATCTGGGTCTCTCAAGCACCGAATTGTCCTTCTACAACATCCTGATGGCAGAATTAGCTGAGGGGAATGATGATGTGGCCATGGATGGAGAGACCTCGGAGAAAGTTAAAGAGGTCGTCCGGTCTCTTGTGGTAATGTTGGATGAAGCAACACAGATAGTGGATTTCTTCGATAAATGGGATGAACAGAAAAGGGTCAAACGAGATATTAAGAGGGTCGTGATTGAAAATTTTGACGAACATCTTGTCAAACCGGTCACGGAGCAATTCATGGAACTCGCGAAGGTGAAATTCAAGTGATAGACGGGTTTGAGTTTCCAGTTGAAGTCATTCGGACGGACCGCAAAAGGTCGGCGTCTATTTACCTTGACGGAGAAGGTATAAAAGTCAGGGTTCCCAAGGGGCTCTCAGACAGTTATGTCCGTGACCTGATAGAGAAGAAATCTCCATGGATTAAACGGAAGCTTAGAGAAACGAAGCTTGCCGTGTCGCCCAGACCCAAGGAATTCGTGAGCGGGGAGACCTTTTCCTATCTTGGCAGAAACTGTCGGTTAAAAGTTCTTCGTGGTAATACCTCTTCCCTCAAGTTGAAAGGAGGATACCTGGAGGCAAGTATCTCTGGTTCTTCTAAGAGACAAGAGGTGGAGATTAGATCTCTTCTGGTGAACTGGTATCAAAAACATGCACAGGAGAGACTGGAAGAGAAAACTCACCGATATGCAAAAATCCTCCAAGTAAAACCCAATCGCATATCCGTAAAGGACTACAAGTCCCGGTGGGGTTCGTGTTCTACCACAGGAGATATCTCTTACAACTGGAGAATAGTGATGGCGCCTCATCGTATCGTGGACTATGTGGTTGTGCATGAGTTGTGTCATTTGCTTGAGCACAACCACTCAGCAATTTACTGGCGTCATGTAGAAAGGATCATTCCTGATTTTCAGGAATGCAGGGAATGGTTAAAACGAAACTCTGAGCAGTTGAAAATATGAACCGATGATCTATAAAACTTTCCTAAGGCCGGTTCTTGACCATCTTGATTCAGAAACGTGGCACCACAACTTAAAGGAACTCATGCATCTCTGCGAGTTCTCGGGTCTTACCCTGAGACTCCTTGAGTTAGCCGCAAGCGGCGGAAGCAGGTTCGGGGACAAAAGGCTAGGCGTCGCCGTAGCCGGCGTGCCTTTTGAGAACCCGCTTATCGTGGGTGCCGGATGGGACAAGACCGGGAAAACGCTTCGGGCGCTTTACTCGCTTGGGTTTGCGGGGGTCGAGGTGGGTTCGGTCGTAGAGAGGCCCCAGAGGGGAAATCCCAAGCCCAGGCAGTTTATGGTAACCCCCGATGTGTGCCTTAATTCCCTTGGCCTAAACAGCCCGGGGATGGACGCTGTTTTAGCGAACCTCAGGCGGTACGGCCGCCTCGATATGCCCGTGGGAATAAACCTGGGCATAAACTCTGACGTAAGCCATGAGGATGCCCCGCGGGCCTACGCCGCCGTCGCGCGGAAATTCCGTGGGGATGCTTCCTACTTTGCCATAAACGTGAGCTCTCCTAACACCCCGGGGCTGAGGAAGCTTCAGGACGGAGGGCGCCTTAGTGAGATAATACGCGCGGTAACGGAGTCACTTGTTGATTCCTCGGGCGTGGGGAAACCACTGTTTGTAAAAATCTCCCCGGATCTTTCCCTAGAGGCTATAGATGACCTCCTTAGGGTCGTGATCGATTCCGGGATTTCGGGCGTAATCGCTACCAATACGAGTAATAACCGGGACATCAAGGCAAAGTACGGCACGAAGTGGGAAGGCCTTCCTGGGGGAATAAGCGGAAACGATCTTGAGTACAGGTCGCTTTCAACGTCGATTATTTCCCACATTTACCGTACTACGGGGGGACAGGTCGAGATAATAGGGGTAGGAGGCGTATCCGATACTGTCTCGGCGCTTGAAAAACTTAGGGCGGGCGCGAAAGCGCTTCAGATAGTTACGGGTCTTCGGGGAGAGGGGCTTTCAGTCGCAAACTCCATAAACAGGGGACTTTTGAAGTTCATGGATAAGAACGGAATTAAGAACCTGAGTGAAATTACCGATTCGGATCATAATATGAACTGATTTCGGATATCGTTTCCAGTGAAGTCTCTCTCCATATACGTGACGACCAGAAAAATCTGATTGTATCATAGGCTTCTTCCAGAATAACACTGGTGGTATAATTAACTGTCAAAGAATGAGTTTTTGGAGGTAAACATGTCCAAATATTTTCCGCCTCTTTACAAAAGTACAGCCTTCCACTGCCTTTATTGCAACGTCAAAGCAAATCAAGGGTGGTATGAAGCTTATTATTATGTGAATACTCTCCACCCAATTGAAATTAACGGTAATTCTGTGGGAGTTTCCCTTTGTTCTCACTGTTTGCAAGCAACATTTTGGTTGTCGGAAAAAATTATTTATCCATCTGTGCAAATATTCCCACCTCCCAACAATGACTTGGGTGATGATATAAAAGAAGTTTACGATGAAGCAGCGGTAATAGCTGAGAAATCGCCCCGTGCCGCATGTGCCTTGTTGAGACTGGCTATAGAAATGCTTCTAAAACAGCTTGGAGAGACGGGAACCCTCAACGAAGGTATAAAGAATCTGGTAAAAAAGGGACTCAATCCCCAGATACAACAATCATTAGACATTCTTAGGGTAACGGGCAACAATGCTATTCACCCTGGGAAGATTGATTTTGCGGAAACTGCAGATGTTCGGGTTCTTTTTGAATTGATCAATGTAATTGCCGATACTCTCATTACACAACCTAAAAGAATTCGAGGAATTTACGACAATCTTCCTGAAGAAAGCAAAAAAGCAATAGAAAAAAGGGACGGGAAAACTATATAGTTTTGAAAAAATGGAATGATAGTGATTGTCAACTTAAATCTATAATTTCCTTGTTTTGGATATACTGAAGTGCCAAGACTGAAATCGATTTTGGGGGGATCTGGCTTCTGTACACACCTGCGATATGAAAAACACACCGGGATTTCTGCTAAGCGGCGTATCTGCCGGGCTTAAGAAAAACGAAAAGAGGGACTTGGCGCTCATATTCTCAACAGTTCCTGCCCGCGCGTCCGCCATATTTACGAAAAACTTGATAAAAGGCGCTCCTGTACTTGTTGGGAAGGAGAGAATTGCAGGCGGGCTCTGCCAGGCGCTAATAATAAACAGCGTAAATGCTAACGCCTTCACGGGTCAAAGGGGCTATGAAGACTCGCTTGAGGTTGCAAACGCGCTCTCCGGGCAACTCGGGATAGACGAATCGCTCGTGATCCCTTCGTCAACCGGGGTTACGGGGGAGTGGCTGCGCGTCGGGAAAATCAAAAAGTCCATTCCCAAGCTTATAAAAGGTCTTGGAGAAGACAATGTCCGCGAGGCGGCCGAAGCCATCATGACCACCGACTCCTTTCCCAAATACGCGTCAAGGCAGTTTTCGGTAGGAGGAAAAACCGCTACCGTCTCGGCTATCGGCAAGGGGGCGGGGATGATATGCCCTAACATGGCTACCATGCTCTGTTTTGTAATGACAGATATTAACATCGGGCGTAAGGCTCTTTCAAAAGCCCTTGCCGTAGCGGCAAGTGGCTCTTTTAACGCCATTACGGTTGACGGGGACACTTCCCCGAACGACTCCGTTTTCATCCTCGCAAACGGTGTCCTCGGAAACAAGCAGATCACCGAGAAAAGCGAGGATTACGGCAAGTTCGTAGAAGAGCTTTCGTCTTTATGCGGAGAGATCGCCGAGATGATAGTAAGCGACGGCGAAGGGGCTACGAAGGTCGTCAGGATCAATGTTACGGAAGCCAGAACCGAGGGGGACGCCGAGAAGATCGCAAGGACGATAGCCACTTCCCAGCTTGTTAAGACCGCGTTTTACGGAGAGGACGCGAACTGGGGAAGGATAGTGGCGGCCGCCGGAAGGGCCGGCGTGAAATTCGATCCGGAAAAAATAAAGCTTTATTTTGGCGGAGTGGAGGTGTTTTCAAAAGGGGTAAGGTCTAAACCGGAATCAAGGTTCGCCTCCGTGTTCAAAAAGCCGTCCTTTACCGTGACACTTAGCCTCGGGGAGGGGAAGGCGGCTTACTCGATTCTCACAAGCGACCTAAGCCAAAAGTACGTCTCGATCAACTCCGATTACAGGACCTGATCCGGGCTGGCTCCGGCGGAGGACTCTCCGCTTCATTCTAGGGTTTCGTCCGCAAACCCCGTTTTCTCAAGACTCCTTCCGGTGCGGTACTCGGCGTATCTCGTGAGAACCCTTATGTTGTTTTTTACCTTCTCCAGGTTTGCATCCATGATTTCCGGGCGTCTCATTATGTCCATGTGGAAGGGGTAGGTGTTTATTTTCCCACGTGCTTTCTCAAGATTGCAGAGTTTTCCGTTCTCAACGTCAAACCCCGCGATGTCCTTTTCCCTGTCAAACCGGAAATCGGGCCTGTAGCCGCAAAGGGTAAGCGCTCTGAGGAGGAAAACGAGAAAAACGGAATACGGTTCCCGTTTTCCCGAGAGAAACCCCAGGGTGTCTGCCGCGAGGTCGAACAGTTCGCCTCCGGGTTCCTGTTCGGGGGTGAGGAAATCAAGGAGCTCGAGAACTCGGGTTGCCGCGACGAAAGAGTCAACCGATTCCGTTATCTCCCTGTAGCTTTCCTTAAGCGTCACGTCCCCGACGAGGTTGAATCTTCCCTTGTTCAGGGTTACTTCGATTGTCAGGCGGTTAAAGAAATCGAGACGTCCTCCGAAGCGTTTTTGGCTTTTTTTCGCGTTTTTGGCAAGCGCCCTGAATTTCCCGAGTTCCCTTGAGAAAAGGGTTACCAGAAGATCGGCTTCCCCGTAGCTCGATTTTCTTAAGATGAGCGCTTCACATGTTTCCATCATTTGTGTCCGGACCCAAAACGTTGATTTTCATTGAAATTTCCGGTGTGTTTGAGAAGATTACTGTTATTTTAGATGACAGGCAAAGTAGGTTGCGGGCATATTCTCTGGGGTGACTATCAGCCCAAAAGGCCGTCCGCGTAAACGAAACATCCGGTAGAATTCTGTATCCGAAATGACTTTTTTAAAAAATCTCTCGGGATTCCTGAGAATAGAGCACACCTTTTTTTCCCTTCCAGTCATTTTCGCGGGAGCTTTCCTTGCCGCCGGCGGGATTTTCAGCGCGCGGCTTTTCGTGCTGATAGTGCTCGCGGGAACGGGGGCGAGGACCGCTGCGCTTGCGCTTAACAGGATTTTTGACCGGAAAATAGACAGGGAGAACCCGAGAACCACGCGGAGAGAGCTTCCCTCGGGCAAGATGAGCATGGGTGAAGCCGTGGCCGTGGCGGCCGCGGGGGCCCTGCTTTACTTTGTCTCCGCCTATCTTATATGTCCGCTTGTATTCCTTCTCTCCCCGCTTCCGCTTGTGGCGTTTACCGTCTATCCGCTAATGAAGAGATTTACTAGCCTCTGTCATTTCGGCGTGGGACTCTCCCTTGCGCTCGGCCCGCTCGGCGGATGGCTTGCCGTGAGGTGTTCTTTTGAGGAGATGCTTCCGGCAGTCGTGCTCTCGGTTTTTACTTTCCTCTGGATTTCAGGCTTTGACATAATATACGCCACAGCCGACGAGGAGTTTGACCGCCGACGAGGAGTTTTCTCTCTCGTCGCGCGCTTCGGCAGGCAGAGAGCGCTGCTTGTCTCAAGGATTTCACACCTGCTTTCGTTCGTGTTCCTCGTGTTTCTCTATATTCTTTCGTTCCAGACCTTCTTCGCGCTTTTGCCGCTTTTGCTCTGCGGCTACCTGCTTTACCTTGAGCATGGAAGCTTCGGGCAGGTTGATTCCGCTTTTTTCAGAACCAACATCCTGATAGGTTTTGCGGTTTTGTTTTTCACCCTCGCGGGTATATACTTACCCTGATCATGAGAACCATAGTCGGAATTACTGGAGCTTCCGGAGTCGCTTACGGCGTTGATTTCCTCAGAAGATGCCCCGACGAGAAATACCTGGTGGCAAGCAAGTGGGGAAAGAGGGTCCTTCACGAAGAACTCGGCCTCAAGGTTGAGGAAATGCGTCCCTGGGTAACCGATATTTACAACGATTCAGACCTCGCGTCCCCGTTCTCTTCGGGAAGCAACCATTTCGACTCCATGGTAATAGTGCCCTGTTCGGTCTCCACCCTGGCGAAAATCGCAAACGGCATAGCCGATACCCTGATAACGAGAATAGCCGCCGTGGCGCTCAAGGAGAAAAGAAGGCTCATAATCGCCCTGCGCGAAACTCCGCTTGGCACGATCGCCCTTGAAAACGCCCTTAAGCTCTCCCGCGAGGGAGTCGTGATCGCGCCAATCTCTCCGACTGACTACATGGGTGCTGAATCAATCTCCGACGTGGTAAGCGGTTATGTTGACAAGCTTTTAGGCCTTGTCGGCGTCGACACCGGCAGGGGATGGAAAAGGGACGAACTGGAGTAGTCTTTTCCCATGCCCCCAAAAGGTTTTTCCAATCTAGAAAGCTTTATAAGCCATCTTGAAAGCATAGGCGATCTCAAGAGAATAAAAACCGAGGTTTCCCCCGAGCTTGAGATAACGGAGATAGCGTCGCGGACTGTGAGGGAAGGTGGTCCCGCTCTTCTGTTTGAAAACGTCGAGGGATCGGACTTTCCCCTGGTGATAAACCTCTTCGGCACGGAGCAGAGAGTCGAGCTTGCCCTCGGCAGAAAACCCGCTTCGGTCGGCGAGGAACTGGTCGAGATATTCCGCAAGGTTAATCCTCCGACGATACAGGGTATTTTTTCCGTGCTTCCGAAAGCCAAGGGCCTGCTTTCCATGAGAACCAAGACTGTTGGACGCGGTGATGTTCAGCAGGTTGAAACCGAACCCGATCTCTCGAGGCTTCCCGTGATGAAATGCTGGCCGCGCGACGGGGGAAAGTTCGTTACGTTCGGCCTAGTGCTGACGAGGGATCCGGCTACGGGCTCGAGGAACCTCGGGGTCTACAGGCTTCAGGTCTTTGACCGCAGAACTACCGGGATGCACTGGCACGCGCACAAGGGAGGAGCCGCGCACTACCACGAGGCAAAGAAACTGGGAAGGGACCTCGAAGCCGCGGTAATCCTCGGTGGAGACCCCAGAATGATCTTCTCCGCGGTCGCTCCTCTCCCGGACGGCATGGATGAGCTTGCGTTTGCGAGCTACCTTCGCGGAAGCCCAATGCCGATGGTAAAGGGCAAGAGCATTTCGCTTCACGTTCCGGCAGACGCGGAATTCATACTCGAAGGTTCCGTTCCAAGGGGCGTGCTGAGGCAGGAAGGGCCCTTCGGCGATCATTTCGGTCACTATTCGATGGAGGCCGATTTCCCCGTTTTTAACCTGAGCGAAATAACCCACAGAAAAACCCCCGTGTATCCTTCCATCGTGGTCGGCAAGCCCCCGCAGGAGGATGTCTATCTCGGGATTGCCGCCGGCGAGATGTTCTCCCCGCTCATAAGGATAATACAGCCCGAGGTAAAGGATATGTGGGCGTATCCCGAGGCAGGGTTTCATAACCTGCTTGCGGTTTCCGTCGACGAGCGCTATCCCAAGGGCGGGATAAAAGCCATGCTCGCGCTCTGGGGAACGGGGCAGCTTCTTCTAACCAAATGCATGGTCTGCGTTTCAAGCGACGTTAACCCGAGGGATTTCTCCGCGGTGCTCCACGAGATAGGGGAGAATTTCGATCCTAGGGAGGATTTCCTCATGATACAGTGGGCGCCCCTCGACACCCTTGATTTCACGAGCAACAAGTTTAACGTCGGAAGCAAAATGGGAATAAACGCCGTAAGGAAAAACACCCCTGAGAGGAAAACCTACGCCAGGGAGGTCCCCGATCCCAGGGAAAAACACCCGGAGATAACGGGATTCAGACTTCTTTCGGGAGGCTTCTGCGTCGTCCGGATAGATGAATCCCGGACCGACCCCAAGGAGATGATACGCAAGCTGTTTGAGACTCCTGGCCTTGAAGAGGTGCGTATAATTGCAGTCGTGAGCCCGGATATAGACCTAAATGATGACACGGAGCTTATCTGGGGTATCTTTACTAGATTCGATCCTTATCTGGATGTTCTGTTCGAACATACGGAACTTCGGGGTTCCGCGGTCGTTTATGACGGCAGGATGGGAATTGACGCCACCGTGAAGCAGTGGTACCCCCCGGTGATAGAGATGTCAGAGGATATAAAGGACAAAGTCGAGACGAAATGGAGCGAGTACTAGAACTGACCGAGAGCTTCTGCACCGACAAGAACCTGCTCCCCGTAATGGAGAAGGTTGCCGAGGGCCGGAGGCTTTCCTTTGAAGACGGGCTTTTGATACTTGATTCCCCCGATCTTAACACCGTCGGCATGATGGCTGATTACGTTAAGAGAAAGAAATCGGGGGAAAAGGTCTATTTCGTAGTAAACCGCCACATAAATCCTTCGAATATTTGCGCCATATCGTGTCGGTTCTGCGCTTTCGGAACCACGAAAAAGTCCGCAAACGCCTACGAGCTCTCAGACGAGCAGATGCTTTCCATGCTGAGCGACGAGATGAGGGAGGTTCACATAGTCGGCGGCCTTCACCCCGACTGGGAGTTCGATCATTACCTGGACATAGTGAAAATGATAAAGCGCCACTTCCCGAGCATTCACGTAAAGGCTTTCACCGCCGTTGAGATAGACTGGTTCTCGGAGATAAGCGGCCTTTCCCTAAAGGATGTGCTCCTCACCCTTCAAGACGCGGGCGTTGACGCCCTTACGGGCGGGGGAGCGGAGATACTGCACGAAGAAGTGAGAAAGAAGATCTGCGCCCCGAAGACGGTTGCGACAAGGTGGGAGGAAATCCACCGCTTGGCTCACACACTCGGCATCCCGACAAACGCCACCATACTCTACGGCCATCTTGAAAAACCTTTCCACGTCGTTGACCACATGGAGAGGCTGAGAACAATAGAAGACGAGTCCCCGGGGTTCTTCGCGTTCATCCCCGTTCTTTTCCAGCCGGAGAACACGGGTCTTAAAGACATAAAACCTTTTCCCGCCTCATACGACATGAAGGTTCACGCGCTTGCTAGGCTCTATCTTGACAACTTCCCCCACATAAAGTCCTACTGGATCACCCTCGGGGAAAAAGCGGCCCAGGTGGCCCTGCATTACGGCGCGAGCGACGCGGACGGAACGATAATGAGGGAGAAGATCATCCACGACGCGGGCGCCCCCTCGGAAGTGGGTCACAGCAGGGATTTCATGATAAAGATGATCCGGGATTCGGGATATGTTCCCGTTGAGAGGGACGCGCTTTATAACGAAATAAGGGTTTACAACTGATTTCCGTCCGAGAATGGCTTTACGGGTTTGCGGAGTCGGAAATTTCCTAGTTTTTACCCGGTGTGAAGAAAAATGAGATGTAATTTTTGGTCCAGGGTTTTTGTCTCGGTGCTTGTTGTGTTTGCGGGCGTGGCTTTTCCCGTGTACAACGAAAGTGTAGGGGAGGTTAAAGACATGGAAAGCGGAAAAAACAGCGGTTACATGGAGGCGACTTTTGCCGGGGGATGCTTCTGGTGCATGGAGCCTCCTTTTGACAGTCTCTCAGGGGTGGTCGAGACGGTAGTGGGTTACTCGGGCGGAAAGGAGAAAAACCCTACCTACGAGCAGGTCTGGCAGGGTAGAACGGGGCACGCAGAAGCGATAAGGGTCGTTTACGATCCCACAAAGATAGACTACGAAACCCTTCTTGAGACTTTCTGGATAAATATTGATCCGACCCAGGAGGACGGGCAGTTTGCTGACAGGGGAAGGCATTACAGAACCGCCATCTTCTACCACGATGATTCGCAGAAGGAAAAGGCCCTCCTCTCGAAAAAGAAACTCGAGGAGTCGGGCAAATTCAAAAAACCGATAGTAACCTCGGTAGAAAAGTTCGTCTCTTTCTACAGAGCGGAGGAATACCACCAGAATTACTACGAGAAAAACCCGATTCACTACGGCAATTACAAAATAGGTTCGGGAAGGGCGGGCTTCATCGAAAGAACCTGGGGAAAGTAGTGTCTCCGGGGGCTTTACCGGCCCAAATGGCCGTCGCGATAAAAAAGGTTTTATTCGGAACTGATGACCGTTTACTTTCTTGACTCCCGAATAAGATTTCCTGATCCGGCCGAAGCGGAGCCGGGCGGGCTTCTGGCGGTCGGGGGGGATCTTTCTCCCGAAAGGCTTCTTTTGGCCTATCAAAACGGTATTTTCCCCTGGTATGGCGAAGGAGACCCGATTTTGTGGTTTTCTTCCGATCCGAGAATGGTTTTTTTCCCGGGGGACTTCAAATTTTCAAAAACCCTTTTAAAAACAGTGTCTTCTGGAAAGTTCTCGGTTAGGGCCGATACGGATTTCGCCGCAGTCGTCGAGAACTGCGCGCAGGTCAGCAGAAAGGGGCAGAGCAGTACGTGGATAACCGAGGAGATGAAGGCGGCTTATGGGAAGCTGCATGAACTGGGTTACGCTCATTCTTTTGAGACCTACCGGGAGGGAGAGCTTGTCGGCGGTCTTTACGGAGTGTCTCTCGGCGGCGCGTTTTTCGGAGAATCGATGTTTCACCTCGAAACCGACGCTTCCAAGGTGGCTCTTTTTCATCTGGCGCGGAAATGCTGGGAATCCGGTTTTGATTTCATAGATTCCCAGGTTCCGACGGATCATATGAGGACTCTCGGAGGGAGAGAAATCAGCAGAAAGGAGTTTCTGTCCGCGCTTGAATCCTCTCTTGGGAAAGAGACTCTGCGCGGCAAGTGGGAGATCTGAACTGTCCCTGTCCCGGCGAAATGACAGGGGCCGGAAAACTGGTTAAAATCCTGCTCCATGCCGAAACTGCTTGTCTTCCAGCATGTTCCTCACGAGATACTGGGAACGCTTCATCCGATGCTCAGAAACGCCGGTTTCAGAATGCGTTACGTGAACTTCGGTCGTTCCAATTACAGCATCCCCAAGCTCCGCAACTACGACGGTCTCGTGGTTCTCGGAGGCCCGATGAACGTGGATGAAACCGATGAGTATCCTTACCTCGTACCGGAGACCGAAGCCATAAGGGAGTTTATCGACATGGACGCCCCGGTGCTCGGCATATGTCTCGGCTCGCAGCTCATTGCCAAGGCCCTTGGAGCCCGGGTTCTCAAGAACCCGGAGAAGGAAATCGGCTGGTATGACGTTTCCACTACCGAGGAAGGAAAAAGGGACCCGCTTCTTGGTGTATTCAGTGAGGTTGAAAAGGTCTTTCAGTGGCATGGAGACACCTTTGAGATTCCTCCGGGTGCTTCGCATCTGGCCACGTCTCCTGCGTGCGCAAACCAGGCGTTTCGATACGGAGACAAGGTATACGGATTCCAGTTCCACCTTGAGGTTGACGCACCCATGATAGAGCGCTGGTTCGTTACTCCGGTTAACAAAAAGGAAATCGAGGGGCTCGGCGGCAAGATAAGCCCCAATCTTATAAGGTCCGAGACTCCAAAATACATAGATGCCCTTTCCGATCTCAGCAGGCGAACTTTCGGTGGTTTTATCGATCTGCTCGGGGGCACTCCAGAGAAAAAGGCGCATATGCCTTCTGTATGAAGCTTTATTACCTGCGGTCCGTTTTATAGGTTCTATGTATTCAGGTAGTTTGGCCGAGACATCGCCTGACTAATCTCAGCGGAATTGGCTGGCGTGGAAGCTCCTCGGGAACGTCCGGTTCTGTTTGAGGTAGAGTAGGGATACTCTCTATCTGTTTCATCATCAGATTAAGCTCCCGAAGCATCTCCATATCGGCTGGAGAACTGTTACGGTTAGCCTCTTCAAGCTCTTTTGCAAACTTATTGTCTTTCTCGGTCTTTCTCATACGAACTCCCTGCTTTGTACAAATGAAGGGAAAAGATGCTTGCCAACATACTCTAACATAGACCAGAAATACCCCCAAACCGCTTCTTTGAGTCCTTTTTCAGTACTGTAATCATCAATTCTGAGATTAATATCTTTTTCAAGAATATCCTTATGTATTGGGAATTAGTTCCGGTGATTTCTAGGGTAGCAACCGAGTCATCATACGAGTCATCATAATTCCTGTATTTCAAGGAGGTTCTCAGACCGGATGACGACGTTTCCATCCATCCATCCCATCTCGTATTCGGCCAGAAAGCGGGAAGAGAAGTCTGCATGCAATCCGCGCAGCAGGGTTCGACCGAGCGCACCGGTGATCGCATTTGTCCCCATGCCGGAACCACGATAAAAACATGCTGCGGTATCAAGGGTCGCCCCGTCTGTGATTGCCGTCCTGACACCCTCTGTGAAGAAGTAACGGTACTTCGCATGAGCCCCGCTCCAGTGACTTGGGCCCGCAAAGAAGCCGAAGACCCGCCGTGCACGCGAGACGCAGATCAATTCCGAAATCATTCCAGACAAGCCCATGTCTCTCCAGAGCGTGGCAACCCTTCCCTTCATCTCCGCCTCGTAGGGGTGAATGGGATCAAGCGCGTGGACGATTCCGTAGCCCGCAGAAATAATATAGAGATCAAGTCGACCGGCATTGAGATTGCGTGCGATGTCCTCTCGAAAATCCGTTTGGGAGTTGTAAAACCCACCGTTGTATTGCCTCAGCGCAATACGTGGCCGGATATCTTCATCAACGCATGCGCCCATCCTGTTGCGCATCGTTTGCAGTTTCTGCCAAGTTTCCGGGATGCGCTTCTCGGTCAGAGTCAGCAACACGGCTTGACGGTCCGGGGCTGCCGCCTTCTTCTTGCAAAAGGGGATAAAACATAATGTATCGGCCATGGTTTCCTTCATTCGTGCGGGGTTGAGGATGCGAAGTCTGGGGAGGCTGATGAATGTCAGGGGCGGTGCTGAGAAACACCCTGTATCACATCCCGACCTCGGTGTTTTTTAGGGAATTATCCTTTTTAGTTGACCGTGCTTTCATACAGAGGAGTCAACTCAATGAAAGAGCCTCCCAAGTAAGAGCGTCCGTAGTCAAAAAAACGGTTATTATAAACTAATCTTCTTCTAGCCTTAGCGCCTTTTATCTTCACATCTGGTGCAAACGACATTACAGAAGCAAGGGGCCCCAGTCGGTACAAACACTCCTTGGAGACTATTGCATGAAGCAGTGCAAAATCGGGGAGTTCTTTTTGCTTTTTTTTCACAATTTCTACGATTTCGTTGGACAAACGAGGATCCTCACTCCCCCTGGGTATGCTCAAGTCTGCTCTTACTTCCTTCAATTTGTGAAAATGATAAGAGCAGAGCGGGGGGAATGGCCAAATATCAATATCGTGGTCACAAAGAACTACAAAATGATTTTCCATAATAATCTTCTTGGCAGGTCAATCTTCGGATCCTTCCTCGGGATCCTCATACTCAATATGAATTTCCGAGTCTGACCCGCTCCCCAAAAATATCGAGACTACATCTACAACCAGACACTTACCTTATATAAGGTAGACAGGTTAAAGATTTTGGGCAACTAAGCACATAATTCCCCTTTTCTGTCATCCATCTTTTCGCTGAGACTTGCGTCCTTCCTGGTATTTATAGCTGTCGTGCAGGAACTCGCAGAACGTGAATGCCGCGTTTATCGCCAGTTTCGCGTGATGCCGTGAAGGTCTGTATGTTCTGGAATGGCGGTCGCCCATCTTGTTGCTCATACCGCTTAAGCCGGACACGATGCTGTTGAGACCTGTCAGTACCTGCTTCAGTATGTCGGAAGGCTGCTCCGATGGATCCAGATTTAATACCTGCTTAGTCTTTCTGTATAGCTTCAGAAGGTCGCCATCGTATTTCGGCACTTCCGCTCCGGACCTGCGGATAATTTCTTCCTGAAACGCTTCCAGCAATGAACGGACATTGGTAATCGCTCCATCATAATCGTCTTGGGCAAGCTTGCCCCTCGCCTTCCTGACTTGGTCATTAATAAATTCGTCCGAAAGAGTGTCAAGGTTCTCATTCGGCACTATGCCTCCGTCCAGGCGAACGATATCGTAACGGTTTCTCGTTTCATTTTTTTTCAGGCAATAGCCATCGTATTCAAGAAACCTGTTTAGGTAGTCGACAGTTCCCCGCAGCCGCATTTCCTCACTGGCTTGTGATGAATATCTGTCTCCGGGAGATAATATATAATCTCTCGGGTCGGCAACCGATTCTATTATGTCTTTTAACTTGTCCGAACCGTTAAAATCGCGGAGACATTTCATTGTGTAAAGCGAACGAGAAGGAAATCCTCTTCCGTATTCGTCGTTTCGTCCAAATCCGTTGAAAAAACTGACGAGCTTCGGTCCGCTTCTATATATTCCGAGTTCATCATCGCCATTGATGATTTCCCTTAATGCTTCTATGGTTTTTTCGGATATTTTCATGCCGCCAACCTCAATGGTATATGAAACAACTTTTCAAACGCACTAGTCATTGGTTTATCTTCCAGCCTTGCTTCACTGTTTTTTGTCTAAATGTTCTGGAGTTTCCTGATCGTCGGTTATCCACTGATTTCTTATTTCAGCAAATTCGGCATCCGAACGGCAAATATCCTGCCATTTTTTGATTGCATCGGGAACAGCTTTTTTTCGATCAGTGTAAAATTTAAAAAGTCTATATGCCAAACATGACGCTCTTTTTCTAGTATTCAACGTCCCTGAATAATCACGGTCTTTGGCATCCACAGATGTATCATCTGCAATATTTCCGAGTCCCATCAAAATCGACTTTTCAAATCTGCCAGAAATTAACGAGGGACGGACATATGCTATTTCCTTAATGGTCTTCACAGTAGAGGGTAAAATTGCATTTTTTCGCCAAAAAATCATCTGTCCAAGCAGATCAATAAGATGTGGCAACGCTTGAGAATTCCGTTTGTCGTCAAAATAATCTGCAATTATGGTCAAGACGGCTCCCAAACTATCAATAGCCGTCTTGACATCGCTAGAGCTTAAGCCATTTTCAATCGTGTCGAGAATCTGATCCGAAGAATCCGGATAAATACGCAGACACGCAGTCTTGAGGCGAATTGTCGGGAGACCATAGTCGCTAAATTCTCCAATCAGTCGAAGAAGTTCGCCTCTGTCTTTGTTTGAGAAGTCCAGATTAAAGTTCGGTGCTACTACAAATACAAGTACTTCCACCAGTGCTTCAAACTTCGATCTGGTGTAAAGTCCAAATGAACCAAACCGCACCGACATTGAGTCTTCCATACTTAACTTGCTTTTTTCCTTGTCCCAGCACTTAACAATCTTTTGGAATATTGACTTGATCTCCTCATCAGACCACTCAATACGCCCTCTCGCCATAACGAGATTCCGGCAAACAGCCTCCTCAGACAATGACGCACCGCGGATATAGTCCCTGAACAAAGAGAGCGGATTGACTTCATCGGGGTGTGGAAGATCCGTAAATCCAAATTTATAGTAGTAAAGTCGATTATAAGCTTGGTCAGGAAGGCCAGTATCATCCAACTTGGCCCAAAGCACAGCAGCGAATCGCTTTCTCTGCTCCTGAGTCAGAAGATCTAAAAAGTGCAACTGACCGAGAGTGAAAATGGCCCATTGCCTCGCGCTCTTATCAGGCAGTAGTCCCTGCTCTAGGAACGCATCTATTCTTTCAGGGGAAATCGCCGGTTTGGCCAAACCTTCAATCAATTTTTCGTCCAGATCAAGAAAATCGAAAGGGTTAGGGGCGTGGAGTTCGTAGCTCTCAGTAAAGGGGAAATCCAGCAATTTAGGAATCAAATCGAATCGCTGGCGCACGGTGAAGGAATCAAGCAATCTGTACATCAGCTTGTTGTTCCCATCATAATTTTCTCTGTAGGGCGACTTATAGACTTCAAGGAGAAAAAGAAGAAGCCGATGTTTATAGGACAAAGAACACTTGCAACACAGCCTTGACAGAATTTCAGGAAGAACTTTCGCCAATGCTTTCCCGAAATTATCGGGCAAAAAGTTTCTTCCTTTTTGGATTTCTTTTGAACTGCTCTCAAGCGCCCATAGGTACTTATCAACGAGAGAGTCAACGGCTTTAACATCCAGCCGCGCAAGTGATTCCCTGTTGAATATTTGGTCAATGGCTTTTTGCTCTCCCATCCTTACCAAGGTAGCCATGGCCCAGTAAGGAGAATACTTATATGTCCGCAACAAGGTTCCCTTGGTAGGTTCTTTTTCAAAGGAAACGTTAAGCATCTTAAGCGGTATTCCCGCATCCTCGCAAAAACGAAGGAAACGGTATGCGACCAGCGCTTCCTCATCGAATCCCCTAAAATTAACAGTCTGAGTGACTCGTCCGATGTCAAATCCCTGTTTCTCTGTAAAATCAGATGCCTCAACAGGAGGGCCACTAAGCCTTCCCCGAAGAGCTTTCGTTTCATCCCATGGATTACATTTGTACTGTTTAAGAATATTAAGACGGTCAGAGAATTCCCCCCAGACTTCCAATCGGTCCCAGGGTTTTCCTTCGAAACTGAGCCGTGCTTTTTGCACGTACTGAAGCAACACTATGATTATGGCTTCCTGAGAAACCAGAGAATAATCTGTCTTAACCGGTTTGAGATTTATCCGCGCGCGGATATTTTTCAGTGAATTTCCCAGAATTTTCTCGGCTTCTTGGACCTGTCCCGTCTCTGCGAGAAGAGATGCCCTTTTAGCTTCAAAAAAGGGTAATGATTCGTCAGCACTCCATTCCTCCAGTCTATCCCTGAGTTTCTCCATATCCAATCCGAACAAAGCGAAAAGAGAACGTTCATAATAACAAACCGCCTTTTGTTCAGGAGACATAGACTCAAAAACGCGGCCGATTTTCTCATCGGCGGCTTCCCACTTTTCCAGAAGACCTTCTTCCCGGTAAAAACGCATCACAGACAACTGAAGACGAATGCACATCGCGACGACATCTTTTTCCGCATCGGACCAATCTTCAGGATGCCAATACCTGTTAAGCACTGATTCAAAGAATTCTATTTGCTGATCCGGAATGGGACACAGGCATCTTTCCATCCGCCAATTCAACTCAAACGCAAATTCAAGGTCGAGGAAATGCGGAAGATCATTGCCGGAGGCGACGCAATTTATCCAAGGCTGAGTCCTTATCCAAAGATAGCTGTGAAGATCCTCCGGAAGCACTTCCCAGCCAGAATAAGAAAAACGCTGCCTTCGCCATTCGGGAAGCAGTTTCTTAATCTGGTCCGTAATGTCTTTGCCTAGACCCGGGTTTGTAAATTCATCCGCAGGTGCAGAATTCTGGCCTCTGGGCCACCTGAGTCCGTTGTCTTTTTTTCTTGAAAGCAGATACCCGATAAACCGCTCCAGTCCCCTGTAGTGATCATCCCGCCTTATGTCCCCGCATTCCGACATATCGATTAAAACGATGTTGCGCTGTTCCAGCAGTTTTTTCCGGGCAACAGACAGATTGAAAATGCCGATCAGGTATATCTTGGGAAAATCGTCACTGTCCAGATTGTCGCGAATCCACCCGGTCCACTGCAAGAAATTGGGGTCGTCTCCCGAGAACCCGATCAGGCAAAGGGTGCTCTCAAGAAGCGTCTGCCGTACCGTATTAACGAATACCGCAAAGTCTGTGGGATACCGTCTGTAGTCATCTTCGGTAATTACCAAGTGCTCTGACCGGAAATCTCCATGGAGCTTCATGATCCTAGGCTTTTCCGAATAGACCAAGTCTTTCGGATTTATCACGACATTGTATTTCCGCGATATTACGGAAACACACGCACGCTCAAGAAGCGTATCATAGTTGGTCGTGAAGACATCTGTCCACGGCAGGTCAAGCAATTCCGCATGAAGAGGAGATGGCTCATGTCCCAAATCCGGTATGGATTCTCTCAGTACCTGATTCAAGGCAGGCCTTCCGAATGCGGCCTTCACTTCATCCGCAAGCTTCAATACATTTAGGTATTTGGTTTTATCATCCGGTTTCTGTCCGTAAATCTTTTCGTAAAAAACATCTCCTAACTTATTCCAGTCGGGGAAACCGGTAGACGCATTTTTGCTGAAACCCGCACCAACCATGACTGTAGCCTGGTTTGACCAGAGGCGTTCGGCAACCTCATCAAGGAGGGGCCGAATGCTATCAGGTACTTTAAAGTCTTTTTTCATGGTTCAACGGACGAAGGCGTATAAATAATCCATCATCTCAAAGACAAAACTATGGACACCTTCGGGCGTGAAGGCTTCTTGCTTGCGGATTCTCATGATGAATTTTTCCACCGTTTATCCAAGTCGGGGGATTCAGCGATTTCATTGCTTGGTTCATACAAGGCGGAAGACCTTAATATTTCAACAGACCTGTTTATGGACACCTCGATTTTTCTCTCTTTTTCTTGATGCGAATAAATCATGCTTGCGTATGATGAAATGTTCTTGCTGTCCAATGCCAGGAGTTTTATTACATCCAATCACTAGTGTCCCAACGTTTAATCAAACAATTTCAATTGGTTACGATACACGGGATCGGAAGAAAAATCCAGCTCTGTTGTAAGTAGCTGATTTAACGGGATTTTTTCAAACAGAGTCAGACTCAAAATCTGCA
>Ga0209543_1001422_pt1 | contig 21557 bp, 12 predicted proteins | sample MesohylFT_FD_187296 | JGI IMG/M metagenome (GOLD analysis project Ga0209543, IMG submission 187296) | Host-associated microbial community of the marine sponge Aplysina aerophoba from Gulf of Piran - sponge mesohyl, lysed by freeze-thaw... | ecosystem: Host-associated > Porifera > Sponge >...
CAACGATCTTTTAACGTTTGGACACAAACCGCAAAGCCAGTGATCTTTGGGGAGCAATTTCCAGCTTTTATGTATTCAAAAAAAGGAAGACAGCCGGAAGAGAAGAACATTATTCAGAATACAGGTGCTCAAGGATTAACCCTTCTACGTGCAAATATTAAGGAAGCACATGTCCAGTATATTGCTGATTATCCTAAATTATTTGAAGCTTGTATTGACGCTGCGCAAGCAGGAAAACCAAATTTAGTAAACACAAATATGGCCTTTCGAGCATCCGCTGAATTTATTGCCAACCAGACAGGAAAACGTGTTGTGCAAATCTTAGAACATCATCACCTACTACCCATGCCTCCTGTAGTAGCGCACTCTCCGAAGGATTTACAAGCAAATTACAATCAATTTGTAATGGATCTTCAGGCTATATTTCCTGATGGACAAAAAGATTTTTTTCTTGACCACACACTTTACTTTTTAACACATGGGGCACCCCAAGAATTTGCAGTATATCTCACTCAAAGAGGCGTTCCACAGGGTGGGTTTTCAGGAATAGCAGTCCCAGCACCACAGCATACAACCTCTACCATACTGACTAATGCTCTCGGCGCGGATAAAGCAGAACTTGCAGAGCAATTCTTTATCCAATCTGGATTATTAGTACAAGCTGCGTTTGCACAGTTAATGATCCCCTATAGTGGGCAGGCACAAGACGTGAGAGATAAAGCATTGCAATCATTAGATATGTTATGGCCTTCTAACCACAGAGAACATCTGAAAGCAAAAGCAACAGACTGCACTCTTTTGAGATATGCTCTGGCCCCAACTTTATATCCAATACCACTGCAAAATAGATTCACAACTAGAAAATCTTCACAAATGCTACTCTACGCTCATGGAGTAGCCGCCCCTGCTCAACACAAACTCAATGATTTAAGGCTTGCCTTCCGCGCAATTCAAGCACCAGCTGCAGTGGTGCGTATGGTTGGTTATTATACAAGAGCAGTCATAACGGCACTCCGGAATTCATGCCAACAACTACTAGCGCAGGGAGGTTCTCTACATGCATCAACTCATCTATTGAACCATATAGAGGCTATTGAAGGTAAGCTAAATCGTAAACATCAATATCTAACTCAAATACCTCCTATACCAATAGAGCATGAATATCCAGATTTGAACCAGCTTATCGTAACAGCAGCCGCTATGCCAGAAAACGATCTTATCACAGCTTTGTCTGAGAAGATACCTAATCATTTGGAAAATGCAGCTAAGCATCTCCTATATCATCTTGCCCAAAGAACTGCATTCCCATTAATTTATTCACAAGATATTATCCAGGCAATTCATGCCCGTGTGTTGATTCTTGCCCAGTTCAACCCCGCCAATCCTCCTGGAGCCGCCAATTTATCGCTTTGCGGTATGGGAGAGAAACCATCGCTCATTATACTCGCAAATTGGCTTTTAAGAGCACGCCCTATAGCACTGACTAACGATGAAAGGAGGCAGTTAATAGATTTCCATCGGTATCATCACAAGCTTAATTTTGCACCACGCTACTTGGATCCTCTTCCCCTAACATTTAGTAATAGATTCCTCCGTAGAGACCACTGTCTTAACGGAATACCAGTAATTTTGCAGACTCAAGAATTATCCGAAGCAACCATCCAGCAGCGCCTTAGATTCTTTACAGAGCTAAAAAATATAGTCATGGAAGAAATAAAGCAATACGCATAAGTTTTTCAGGCAATAATAAGAAAGGCCGGATAAATCCGGCCTTTCTTATTTGTATTGATCAAGTTAGTCAGATTGTATCTTACAAATCTCGAAGAAATACATTGTGCTCGGTCCTTCGTAATCTTCCCATAGCAATAGAGTCTATCTTTTTTCTGTGTGCATATTTGAAAATCTCCAAGGAACGATCTCTCAAAAAATTGAGTGACTACTCTTACCTGTCACAAATGCAGGAAATCCATGAATCAGATCATTGATAAGTGTTTACTTCTCTGATCAGTGCTAAACAACCTAATTTCAGGAGGCGATTTATGATTCCATAACCGTAAATCTATGATATGAATTGTTCGAGAGTTTCAACCTGTTAATCAGTCTCCACTAGGTACAATAAATTGCATCAGTCTCTCTCTTCAACACTGTAATGGGATCATATTCCGTAAAAACGCAAGACTTATAGCATTATACAATAATAAGAAAGTCCAGATAAATCTGGCTTTTCTTATTATTTTTTATCAATCTTATGCTTCGTATTGCGCTATTTCGTTCATGAGTATATTTAGCAATTCTGTGAAAAATAGAAGACGCTCTGCTTTGGATCTTACGGATAACCCTGCCAGATCAACGATAGAAGGTGGCTTCTGCCCTCCTGCGCAAGCTGGTCGATTGTCAAGCATACCTCTCGGCACAAATGTCAATGGAAGTGCAGGATGCTTTGGCACAAAGTGCAAATCTCTATGACGCTCAATGAATAGCTTTAAGTCTTCTTCTAAAGCAGCTCTTATAGCTATGTGTCTTGAATCCAAAAGCCACTGTGCAAGTAAAACTAGTGAGTCCCTATCTGCAAAATCGCAAAGCGATGGATTGGCTGCGTCTGCATTACCATTTTCAGCGCATAGAGCGCAAACTTCTAGGCGTCTCTGAATTGCATTAGAAATCGCTAGTGAATAAATTGATGGCAATGCAGCAGATTGCGCCAGGGAGTGGATGGTATCCTTTGCCGCGTTCAGCCAAAATCCATTGTATTCCGCGTCCAAAGTTTCGATAAGGTTATCTGGTAGTGCATTGACGGATTTTGCGACAACATCGCCCAAAGTTGGACATGCCTCTGGTATATCAACTTGCGCTATATATGCACCTACCCGGTTCATCCTATTTTCAACTCCTTCTATCTCATTCAAGAACCCATCGAATTTGTGCAGGGCTGCTCCGTTAGCTAGTTCCGCCCGGAATCGGTTCTGGATTATCCGCACGAGTGCTGCTGTGTAAGCACCAGGATTCTGCCCAGCACCTGGAGCTGCAACCCTAGCCACATCATCCCTGAAGGCAGTCAGTCTTGCTTCGAAAGGATAACAGTATACGTTATGGTAGAGAAATGCTTGCGCATAGTGACGAACTGTTAAACCTGGAACTGCTAACATACTATCTATTGGTATGCTATATAAAGTTGGGGCCACAGCATATCTCAAAAGATTGTGATTGGTTGCCTTTTCGTTCAGATGTATTTTTTGGCTATAAGGCCATAACATATTGAATGATTTCAATGCTTTATCGATCACCTCTTGTCCCTTCCCACTATTGATGATCATTAACTGTGCAAACACAGCTTGCCTTAATAATCCGGATTCGAGCAAGAGTTGATCTGCACGTCTGTGCTCTGCAGCACCGAGAGCATCATATAGCAAAGCAGGGACTTCCCGGGTTCTTATTGCCACGGGCAGCAGTAGATGCAGTCCACCACCTGCGACCCTTTGCATAGAGTTAATAAATTCTGCTTGAGCATTATGTGCTAAAAAGTAAAGTACGTGTTCAAGAAAAAATTCTCCTTGTCCCTCAGGAGAATTTTTCAGAATATGCTCTTCCAAGAGATTGTAGTTGTGTTGAAGATCATGTATAGAAATGACTGCCATGAACATAGGCCACCCCTTTCTCTCGAACTCTACGGCAGCACGTTGACCTACCTCAGAGGCAACAAACCGAGCCGCAGCTATCATTTCAAGGCCCACATCTGCTATTGCTGCCCCTCTTCCTGCTGGCACAGCGTCAATACACTCTTCAAATAATTGAGGATAATCAGCAATATAATTGACATGTTCTTCCTTAATCTTGGCACATAGAAGGGTTAATCCTTTAGCACCTGTATTCTGAATAATCTGCTTCCCTTCCGGCTGTCTTCCTTTTTTTGAATACATAAAAGCTGGAAATTGCTCCCCAAAGATCACTGGCTTTGCGGTTTGTGTCCAAACGTTAAAAGATCGTTGATTATTTATTCCGTCTAATGGGTGTCGGTCCTGCGGTCGCTTATTTACATAGTGTCCTGAAAGAAAGTCCATTGGCGCTCCTTCCACGCAAGATATTGCTGTCAACAAAGCTTGGTTTTCAAAAGGCAGTGTCCAGTAATAAACTGGAAAAACACTTGCGTGCTGTTTAGCCATTCCCTGCACAATCATACGCCATCCATCGATTCTTCGCAGTCTTCCATCTATATCTGCAAAGTCAGAGGACATTAATGCAGCGACGAGCAAGCTATGCCCATCATCTTCTATTACGTCAAAAGGCATCATGAATACCCCTGCATTTTTAAGGGTTCTCCAACTGTCCATGGTTGTTTTGTTTGCAGGGTTTTTCGCATTCTCTCCAAAGAGTCCAAGCTTCGCTGCTTGCTGTGCTTGATCTTTCCCCTGAATTGGACCTGCAGCTGATTTTTTGAAAACAGCTCTCTTTCTTCCTAATCCGTGCCCAGATGCATCCAAACAGGAGTGTGCAGCTATTGTGAGTAGCAATAAATATTTAAACATGTTTCAACCTCTCTTTATAATGTTATCGACAAATATCAAAGTAAGTCAATGAGACGGTATTTCAAATGAAAGATATAATTGAATAGGTATGTTTTTTCACATCATTTATTTTTTGGAAGCAAATAAAAATCTATCATTTTTCAGAAATAAAAAGGCTGCAAGAATAAACCGAGCACAGTGCATGTATTCGAGATCTGCAAGATCTAATTGCACGATAGCTTGAGTAATACAAATAAGAAAGGCCAGATAAATCCGGCCTTTCTTATTATTTTGAATCAATTTACGCGTATTGATCCATTTCGTTCACGATTATATTTAGTAGTTCTGGGAAGAGGTTAACACGTTCCTGATAGTTTGTTCTGGCTAATCTTGCGATATCCTGAAGATTTGGTATCCGCCTGTTTATGCAATCTACTTGAGTGCCAAGGATCCCACCAAAAGTCAAATCACATCCATTATACCGTACCGCAAAGCGAAGATCGTTATAGCGATCAATGAAGTCATTGAAGCTTGCTTTTATACCAGCTGGGATCAGCATGTGTCCTGAATCTAGAAACCACTTTATAAGTAGCAGTAGTTCTTCCTTATGTGCCTCACCACAAAGCGATGGATTTCCTGCATCTATCATTCTTCCCTGAGCAATATGGTCTAGGCATGTAGCAGTAAGCTGTACACGTCTCTGAATTGCAGCAGCAATAGCTGGTGAATAAATTGATGGCAATGCAGCAGATTGCGCCAGGGAGCGGATGAGATAGCGGCCAGACGGCAGCCAAAGATTCGGGTTTACATTTCCAAAATGTGTAATAAGGCCATCGTCTCCGTGTGCTGGCGCGTCTCTTAGCAGTTCTCCCAGAGTTGGATATTCAAACGCCATTGGTAGATCCACTCGCGCTATATGTACAGGTGGTCTCAACCCATTCATCTCAGCTTCAGCTCTTGCTATCTCATTCAAGAAATCAGCGTGTTGCTCCAGATCTTCTCCGTTACCTAGTTCCACCACGAATCGGTTCTGGATTACCGCCGCGAGTGCTGCTCCGTAACCAACAGGCGCGGCTGCAATCCCATCCAAATCCTGCTTCAAGTCAGCAAGTGGTTGTTCGAAAGGTTCACAAAATAGGTTATAGAATATCATCGCTTGCGCATATTGTCTCACTGTTAAATTTGGAGCGTTTAACATCGCATTCATTGGTATGTTATATAAAGTTGGGGCCAAAGTATATCTCAAAAGATTGTAATTTGTTCCCTTTTCTTGCAGATGCTCTCTGGGATTAGAAGGCCATAGCATCTCTAATGATTCCAATGCTTTATCGCGCACGACTTGTCCCTGCCCACTCTCAGGGATCATGAGCTGCGCAAACGCAGCTTGTAGTAATAATGCAGATTCGATAAAGAGTGGCTCTACAAGGCCTGCCTTGGCAGCACCGAGAGCACCTTGTAGCAAAGCAGGAGCCGCCTGGGCTGGCGGTCTGATGGCCCCTACCGCTCTAATTACACCAGGAGCCATCGCTCCGTGTGCGATATAATCAACAAATTCTGCGCGCGTAAAATGTGTTAAAAAATAAAGTATGTGGTCAACAAAAAATTCTATTTGTCCCGGAGCAGCAATCGCAATATGATCTTCTAATTCATTGTAGTTTTGTTGAACGTCATTTGGAGACCCACCGTTGTGCGTCAACGCAGGCATCCCCCTTCTCTCGAACTCTACTGCAGCACGTTGGCCTACCGCAGAGGCAACAAACCTAGCCGCCTCTCTCACGCGTGCATTCCCATCTATTAGTGCTGCGCCTCCGCCTCTTGGAATAGCGTCAATACAAGCTTCAAATAATTTAGGATAATCAGCAATATACTGGACATGTGCTTCCTTAATATTTGCACGTAGAAGGGTTAATCCTTGAGCACCTGTATTCTGAATAATATTCTTCCCTTGCGGCTTTCTTTCTTTTTTTGAATACATAAAAGCTGGAAATTGCTCCCCAAAGATCACTGGCTTTGCGGTTTGCGTCCAAGCGTTAAAAGATCGTTGATTGTTTATTCCGTCTAATGGGTGTTGGTTCTGCGCCATCTTACCTACATAGTGTCCTGTAATCAAGTCCATCGGCGCTCCTTCCACGCAAGATATTGCTGTCAAATCTTGGTTTTCAAAAGGCAGTGTCCAGTAATAAACTGGAAAAAGACTTGCGTGCTGTTTACGCATTGCTTGCACACGGCCACGCCATCCATCGATTCTCACCATCTTTGCATTTATATCTGCAAAATCAGAGGCAGTTAATGCAGCGACGAACAATTTATCAGCATCATCGTCTAGTACGTCAAAAGGAATCGTGACTACCGCTGCATTTTTAAGGGTTGTCCAACCGTCCATGGTTGTTGTGTTTGCAGGGGTTTGCGCATTCTTTCCAAAGAGTCCAAGCTTCGCTGCTTGCTGTGCTTGCTCTTTCACCTGAATTGGACCGACAGCTGATTTTTTGAAAACAGCTCTCTTTCTTCCTAATCCGTGCCCAGATGCATCCAAACAGGACTGTGCAGCTATTGTGAGTAGCAATAAATATTTAAACATGTTTCAACCTCTCTTGATAATGTTATCTATAAATATTAAAATAAGTCAATACGAGGGCGTTTCAAATGAAAGATATAATTGAATAGGTATGTTTTTTCACATCATTTATTGCTTGGAAGAAAATAAAAATCTATCATCAGAAATAAAAAAATCTGCAAGAATAGGTAGTCTTTTTTACTATCTTGTTTCCCAATCGATCACTAGTCACTTTCCTCAAGTACAGAGTCATATTTTTCTCTCACACCTACAACTTACAGTAAAGTCTTATTATACTCGAAAATCAGCTTCTGATATCATGTCCTATATACGTTGAATCGAGCATAACAATATCGCATTTGTGAAAAAACACGATGCTCCTAAGAGAACATTTCTGAATCAGACCGCATTAATTAACACCAGACACTCTTTTGAATCCAGAATTATCCAGGAAAAACACGGCATAACGCGCGATATGATCCAAAGACCTTAAGATATAATGAGATGATAAATTGCTCATCACAAGTTGTTCAGGCAATAATAAAAAGGCCAGATTTATCTGGATTTTTTTTTATTGTAGTGTTTTAAAAACATCTCTTTAAAAATACTTTCTAAGTTCATCACATGAATGCCATGACTTTCTAGGGATACGCTTTGGACATTATTTAAACCACAAGGTTTGATGTGAGAAAAAAATCTATCTGTTTCTTTTGTAATATTAAGAGACAAACCATGCATGGAGATCCAGCGCCGACTGCTGACACCAATAAATCCCACTTTTCCTTTGTCTGTAAAAACTCCTGTCTTTCCTTTTACCACAAAAGCTTTCACTGAAAAATAAGCGCAAACATCTATCAACAAATCTTCTAAAAAACCCATATATGCGTGTAAATCGTTATTAAAAACATATAAAGGAAGAAAAGGGTAAACTATGAACTGACCTGGTCCATGGTAAGTAATATCCCCTCCTCTTCGCACATAGAGAGATTGAGCCGGAAGCGCCTTAAGATCTTGAAAATCTTTAAAGGACGATCCATAGGTATAAAGTGAGGAGTGATGCAGGGTCCATACGATTTCTGTTTTTGAGAGATACACTTCTCGCGCATATGCATCCATACGTTGCATGGCGTCTTGGTACGCTACTTTCTGATCATGAACCCAGCGCATTAGACCTTCAAGAGCTGTTTCACTAATTTGGTTTTTGGATTTGCAAACACTGATTGAGCATGCCCCTCTTCAATCACAACGCCGTTTTCTAAGAAAATCATATAGTTCGCCATGCGACGCATGACATTAATATCATGAGAAATCAGCACAATCGCCATATCCATTTGATCGCGCACATACTCTAAAAGGCTCAACATACGCTCTTTCGCCAGCAAGTCCAATGCTGATGTAGGCTCATCTAAAATAAGAACTTTAGGCTGTAAAAGAAGCGTTCGCGCAAACGCAATGCGTTGAGCTTCTCCTCCTGAAATTTTTTTCATATCTGTTTGCAGCACACCGCTCGATAGTCTCACCCAACTTAGCGCCTCTATGACACGCTCTTTCAGAACCGCAGGATCATATAAAGAATAGTAGCGTGCAGGCTCTGCCAAATTCTCAAAAACACTTTTGTGGGGATTAAGAGAAGTGGAAGCAGATTGCAATATAAGCTGCACGCTTCTTCTAAAAAAAAATTGATCTTGCTTATGTGTTTTGGAGTTCAAAGGGTGACCAAAAAAGGACATTTCGCCTTCTCCAGAAACTAAGCGCGCTACGTGCATAGCGAGGGTGCTTTTTCCGGATCCACTTGGACCACACACGCCTAAAACACTTGCCGGAAAAACTTTTAAAGAGACATCAGAAATACCTAGTTTTTCTCCTTGTCTAAATCCGCTATCTTTATACCGAACAGATAAGTTGTTTGCCACAATAATAGGGTCTTTATCAGATGGCACATTGGGCATTAAAGGATGCTCCAATGCGCCAATAAGCCTTTGTGTATAGGGCGTCGGAGATTTTAAAAGTTTTTTTGTAGACAGCGCATCTATTATATATCCATCGCGCATGACATATAAGCGTTGCGCGTATTTTTGTATATGGTTCACATTATGAGAGATAAACAAAAGCGCGGTATTATGCTTAGCACTTAAGCTGGTAAGAAGCTCCATTATATGAGCCGCCGCTATAGGATCAAGAGATGAGCATGGTTCATCAGCAATCAGAAGGTCTGGCTCACATGCAAGCGCTGCTGCAATACAAACACGTTGACATTCACCACCTGAAAGCGAATGCGGGTACTTTGTTAATACACGATCAGGGTCAGAAAACCCCACTTCTTCTAGTAATTCTTGGGCTTTTTTGTGCAAATCAGAGGGGCTTCTGTCTTTGTAGACCATACGAAGCGATTCAATAATATGCGTTGCTGCTGTATGTAATGGATTAAGCGTCGCGACAGGATCTTGCATAATCATGCGAATACTTTTTTGGCGCAATGCATTTAAGTCTTTGGTAGACATGTTGCTTATCGATCGACCCTTAACATAAATAAATCCTTTTTGAATCTCTAAGCTTCGCCACGCCAGCACGCCACTCATAACAGAGGCAAGGAGCGTTTTTCCAGATCCACTTCCTCCAAGAAGTGCCACTCTTTCTCCATGCTCAATATGCAAAGAAACTTTATTGAGCAAAACCTGCTGCGTCACAGTACTGACCAGCGTCAAATCTTTAACACCAACAATGCTTGTTTCACGCATTATTCCACTCTTCAGATGATGTTCGCTGCTGCATATCAGCAACAAACGCTATACATACAATAAAAATGATCAACAACACAAGCGGTGGCCACAGTATCCAGCTAGCGTAAAGGTGCCTGCGCCCTTCATGAATAAGGGATCCTAGTGACGGTTCAGTGGTAATAGGGCCATATAAAAAAGTAATTGCGGACAGAAAGCTGAGTGCAGAGGCTGCTTGAAAAGGTATTTGTGCGGCAATAAAGGGAAAAACGGTTGGAACAATATGTTTTCTAAAAATATGCAAGCTTCCCAATCCCATCACCCGCGCTGCAAGCACATAACCGTAATGGCGTGCTCTCAGCACATGCATACGCGCCACGCTTGCGTAACGCAAAGAATGAAAAAAACCAACCCACATAATAAATGACAGCAATGAACAGCTGTTGGCTTCCAGCAAAAGCAGGATAATAATCACATCAGGTATACTAGCCCATACTTCAAAAAATCTTTGCCCAACAATATCAACAGCGCCACCAGCGTAGCCTTGAGCACATCCAATGATGCCGCCTATAGTTGCTGCCAACAAAGAAATACTTAAGGCAATAAAAAAGTCACTGCGCAAAGCATAAAGAAGCAAAGTGAATATATCACGTCCACCATAATCTGTACCAAGCCAATGCTGCGCGCTTGGTGGCGCTGGGGTTAAAATGAGATTTTCATCAACAAAATCGACTCCATAAGGGATAGGCGCCCATACAGCCCAATCATTGTCCGTCAAGCGTTTGTGAAATTCGTCTGATCTGTAGTCACAGGGTCCAATAAAGTTTCCTCCGAAATCATCATCGCTGTAATGAAACAAAATAGGAAAATAATAGCTATTCTTCCATTTTAATATAAGAGGTTTGTCGTTAGCAATAAAAGGCACTAAAAATAACAAGAAACCCGCGAACAAAAGTATCAAGCGTGCGTAGGTATAAATAGCTTGACGTAAAGGTGAAACCTTTCGTGAGTAGTTCATCGCCTCACCTTTCCAAAATGCACACGAGGGTCCACTGCAACAGCTATCAAATCACCCAAAAGCTGTATACCAACGCGAATTAAAGAAAACACATACAATATGCCAAAAATCATGGTGTAATCACGTGCTTCAAAGGCTTGCAGCGTTAAGCTACCAATGCCGCCAAAAGAGAAAATAATCTCTACAAAAAAAGGCCTTTCCAGCATCATGTTAGAAAGCTGGGATGGCATATAACCCAAAATGGGAATAAAGCTGTTTCTGAGGATATGGTGTATAAAGATATAACTCTTTGAAAGCCCACGTGTCATCGCTGAATAAACATATGTTTTTTCCATTTCAGCGATGGCAGCTTGCCGCATTAAATACACAGGGCGCGCCAATGCCGATAACACTATCGTGCAGACAGGAAGGCAAAGGTGCCATACATAATCCTTAATTTGCCCCCACCATGTTAGGCTTTTTCCCAAAGAAGTCAAACCAGAAGAAGGAAAGTAGTTCACAATATAGCCTGTAGAAAAGCATAAAAGAAGCGCCATGGCGACAAGAATCACAGGTGTAGCATACAACGTTAGCAGCACTGCGTTAGAAAGATAATCCCATCCTCCACCACGCCAATAAGCCTGCAACAGCCCAATAGGTGCTGCAAGCATATAAAGAAAAAGAAAAGAAAACAAACCTACAAATAACGTCACAGGCAAGCTCGCAAAGATCACCTCGCGGACAGATTCCCCTGTTCTGTAACTCTTTCCTAAATCAAAGAAAAAATACTTTTTCAACATAGTCATAAAGCGCGAAATGCGAGGCTGATTCAGACCATAATAGGTTTCCAATTCTTTCAAAAGTTCTTCTGGCACAACAATTTGCCCTGTGACTTCCGGCAAACCTTCATCCAGACAGGATTCATCTAACACACTCTGTACGTAATTGGCGGGACTGCCAGGCAGCCACTCCAATACGGCAAAATTTACAAGAAAAATTATAGCCAGTGTGGGAATAAAGAGTAATAATCGTTTTAAAATATAGGCTAACAATGTCTGAAACCAATTTGCCCATTGTCTCATGAATAGCGATTTTACACAAAGTCCCATGCTCAAGTGCTTCCATTACATGTTGATCATGATAATATGAAGAACATGCAATATTCCTTGTTACATCTTGTGTATGCGGTGAGTAAGCGTCTTCAGCTCACTCCTAATGCTCGCTTAGCTTTATTGGCGGCCAACCAAACAGAAAAAAGGCTTTTATGTACACTTTTTGATCTTTACAGCACTGAATACAGCACTCAAGATACTCTCGCTCCTTTTTTTATTTCTTCATTATCGGAAGCCTTTACAAAAAAAGTAGCACCAGCTATTCACATACTAAACAAGAAAGATCATCAGTCTCCCAAGCAGTTTTCTGAGCTTCTTATATCACTTGGATACACAAAACGCCAAGAAGCTTCCGAGTTTGGTGAGTTTGCTACCCGCGGCCACAACACAACGCTCATTTTGACAGACACAGATAGACTGGTGATTTCCGCGGGCAAAACGCTTTCTTTTTTGATTTATAACATCGAAAGTCACACCACTCTTCCACAAGACGCGTATGCGCTAGAAATTCTCAATCAAACAAAGGACTTCCCTGAAAAAGCACCTTTTGAAAACATAAACGCAGACTATCTTATTACGCCAACGCTCATCTCACTTTTTTTACAAAAAAAATCCCAAGACCCTCACTACACAAGTTTAGAGGAATGGCATGAATTTTTGACTGAAAAACCTAAAAAACTCCTATCTTATACTATGTTTTCAGATCAATACCCTTTACCACCGGAGCAAAAAAGTGCACAAACACTTTACACGCACCCTCAAAGCTCCATGCCTTTGATTGGCTACGATTTACCACCGGATCAATATGTCTGCTTAGGATCACACACTCCAAAAAGCACCGCCATATGGGTACAAGATAACCCTCATAAGAGCTTTTCATGGAAAAACACTACAGTGAAAGCGCTAGCCCCAAAAACTCTTGATAAAGGGCGCATTTCTTTTGAAAAATCCTTTGCATTTGCGCTTAACGATTATGTGATTCACATAGAGTATGGTTTGGGGCGCTTTCAGGGCATCGAAACCTTCCAGGATGGTAAACGATCGATTGATTGTTTGCGCATTCGCTACGCCGATAACACCGATATTTATATCCCTGCAACAGATGCACATAACATTCATTTTTTCGCAGACAAAGATGATGATATTAGCTTAGGTGCTCTGAAAGAAAAAAGTTGGCTACTCTCTAAGAAGAAAAACATGGAAGAAGTGTATCAATTTGCACAAAAGCTTCTTGATACAGCTGCAAAGAGATCATTTTTTGCTGCTCCTCTCATTGCTATAGATCATCATTTGTTGAAAAGCTTTTCGGCCACTTTTCCTCATCCTCTTTCCACAGATCAAGAACAGGCACTGAATGATATCATTACAGACTTTAACTCCTCGATTCCTATGAACCGCGTTTTGTGTGCTGATGTGGGCTTTGGAAAAACAGAAGTGGCCATGCGCGCAGCTTTTTTGGCGGCAAGTGCGGGCACACAGGTACTTTTTATTGCACCCACTGTTTTGCTGGCACTGCAGCACTATCAGCGTTATCAAGAACGATTTAAAAAGCTTGGCATTCATATGGCTATGATGAGCAAGCTGACATCCACCACCGAAAAAGCAAATTTAAAGAAGCTTTTAAAAGAAGGGGAAGTCGATATTCTTATCACCACACACTCAGCCTTTCAGACCTCTTTGCGTTTGCCGAATCTTGCGCTTTGCATTATTGATGAAGAACATCTTTTTGGAGTTGAGCAAAAAGAATATATTAAAGTGAGTTATCCTCACGCCCACATTCTTGCCATGAGCGCGACCCCCATACCCCGCACGCTGCATATGGCGCTTGCGGGAATTCAGACGCACAGCACTCTTAGCACACCACCTCCTACGCTTAAAAAGTGCCCAGTTTCCGTACGTGTTTGCACGCATAAAGTTTCTTTCATACAAAATTATGTTAGAGAAAGGCTTCCGCTTGGAAAAATATTTTTTATTGTTCCTTATATTAAGAATATGGTTTTTTACGAATCCTATTTAAGAGACATAGCGCCTTTTGTGGTTTTGACAGGCAAAACAAAAGCTGAAGAAACAGAGAGAAACCTCTTGGCTTTTTCTGAGGGTGAAATCCCTCTCATGCTCAGCACAAATATTATTGGATTGGGCATGGACATTGCGCATGCCAATACACTCATTGTTGTAGATTCCCATATGTTTGGCCTGAGTCAGCTTTATCAAATGAAAGGGCGCGTTGGAAGGCATGGCGATCAAGGGGAGGCTTTATTTTCACACCCCCCCATCGAATCATTAACGCCAAATGCTCAAAAGCGTCTCAAAATCATTCAAGAAAACACCAGTCTGGGCAGTCACATGGCCATTGCACGCGCAGATATGAGTATGCGAGGCACAGGGCGTATGACCGGTAAGGAACAAACCGGACACCTCTTTAATTTAGGACCAAGTTTGTACCAGACTCTTTTGAGTCAAGCCATTCAAAAAGCGCAAAATAAAGATGATATACCTTCCCACACAGCTGAAGTCACCACATGGGAGGAAGCGCGTTTTTCTGAGTGTTTTATTCCCACACCAAACGACCGCATTGATGCTTACCGCATAAGCACACGCATTCAAAACATAGAAGAGCTGGAAGAGTTTAAAAAAGAATGTATAAGGGAATATGGAGAAATTGATGAGATTTCAATGCGTTGGTTTTCATTATTAAGACTACGCATTATTTGCCAGAACAACGCCATTCAAAAACTTTTTATACGCAAAGAAGGATTAGTAATATCCTGGTCTCAAGAAGCGGAATTTTTAGCAAAAAGCACAGAAGATATTATTGCGATCCTGCACGATATACGCATTAAACCCCAGGACAGCAATCGGCTTATTTTTTACACTCCGTTAAAAAATATAGATGACGTTGAAAAAGCACTCTTATTTTTCTTGCGTGATGTGGGAAATCTCACTGTCAAAATGCCTCACTAACTCTCTTAATATACAAACAAAAAACAATTAAAGTATTTTTTTTGTTAAATAATAATAAAATTTTTCAAAAAACATCATTTGTCAGTAGCGCTGTATCGTTTTTCTCTATAGAATGAACCGTACTAAGGATTATAACATTGCATTTTTTCTCTTTTTTATTTTTATACTTCACAGTATGTTCATCACAAGCAGCAGCAGATATGGATACTGCCGGAACTTGTGATTGCATCAGTACATTAGGATCGTTTCGTTTCATGTTATCTCAAAACACCTTTGATAATAGTACAGCAGTCGCATTCCTAGAAACTACACTGGGTGTTCCAATTGGAAATATTACTCCTAAAGATGGTGAGGGCGATCAATATTGCTGCTTTTTCATACCACCAAATCTAGATGATACTGTAGAGGGCTTTCTTGTCTACCCAGAAAGAGGCTTGACCTCCAAAATTCGGTCCACGGAATGTTTGACCGGGTTTAGAAATTTTCTGAATAATCATCCTGATTTCTTGAGAAATTGGGCCAGTTTTCTCAATAGTCCCGCAGCATACGTCCCAGCACGGCTCCCACCATTACCATTACTTGAGCATAAACACTTTAGAGCCACAGCTGAATTACATGTCCAAAATATTATCACTTTTCTTTCTCAAATCCATATAGAAGATATGCCAAATTTTTTACAAAAAAAAACAATATCTTGCATACAAAAAGTAGGTGAGAAAAAGAGATTCTCTTTTCTCAGTGATATGCAGACTATAAGGGAGTATCTGTTAGATCAAACACTCGAAACCGATATGTGCGCAGTACTTGATGTTAGAGCGAGAATAGACCTTATCGCACAAAAATTAAAACAAGCAACTCCTTATTTCCGCCCCTTCATCGTGTTGGAGGTTCTTGAGAGCATAAGAATGCCTGCTCCACAGGAATCAGCACCTTTGGATATTGCGGGAATTGGCTTGGCAAAAGGCGGTCGTTATGCCCCATTTACTGATGCCAGCAATAACAGAAGAAAACTAACTACGCCAGACATGCACATGAACGTTACTGTTTCAAATATATGGAAAAATATTTTAGACGAATTAGGAAAAGTCCATGTTATTTCAAAAGATATAAGAAACAGTGTGGATATGTTGTGTTTTTTACATGATGTGAACGTACGCAGCTTCAGAAGAATGCTAGAGCTAGAGCGCGCAAAACAATACGATAGAGCTAAAGCAATAGATCCATATTACACGAACTTTGTCGAGCCAATCATCGCTCTTTTTAAGCAAGAAAAATTCGAAAATCCTATGCTCAAAGAATATATCATAGGGGCTTTTTCATTGTTTGCCCCCCCACATGCTCCCTATGAGGGACCAACAATAGAGGAGTTGGTTGATGCAGCAAAAGCACTTTCAATGGAATATGCACCTTATGCAACAGAGGCGGTTTCAAAGCGCAGAAATCTTTTGCGCGGCAGCAGTTTGTCATCATTCATTGCAGAAGCTGTGCCGCTGTATAATAAAGAAATGCAGGGTCCCGATTATCACCAGCCATGGATTATCAAAATATTGTATACTGCTAAGACAAGAGGAGTATGCTTACCTCGAGAACTCATGAGCGAATTGTCGCCAGAGATCATTGCGCATCTTGAGAAGATTCTTGCTTCTGTTAAAAATTTTGCATGTTATGCAGGCAAAAGATCTGTGGCAGACATTTTATTAGATGATCTTTCACCTGCCAATCTTCTAAACATTATAGAACAATCCATAGCAAATGCTCATGTTTGCTTGCATGACACCGCCTTGGCATATATGAGCGCTTTAACTGAGGCGTCAAGATCGTCTTTGAGAGATAGTACAGTTCTGATAAAAGTAGAAAGTATGGATAATCTCCGAGGTTGGGTTTGTTCATTTTATGATCTTGCGTTACACGGAGCCATTAACCATGCACGCATTGATAAATTATTGCAAAAAATAGATGAAATAGCAAAAAGATTAGGTTGCCAAAGAATGCTTCCTCTTGCATTACAATGGAATTGGATCTATGATGAGTCCATACCTGCAATACCAAGAAGCGCAAATGAATTCAATCAATTAAATGGTGTGGAACGCGCATCTATAATGACTATGTTTGAGAAAAACATACCTCTTCTTGATAGCATTGAGGCACAAATTCTAGCAGTTTCTGCGCCAACCACAACGCGCAGATAAGAGCGAAGATGGTGCAGAATCTGGTTGAACGATTAATTATTAAATAGGTTCACTAATGAGTTTTTTCGTTTATTTGTTTTTATGGTGCACAGCATTTCTATCACAAGCCGCAGAAGCAATCGACCCGTTTCATTGGGCAAAGGTATTAGGGCCATTTCGCCTCGTGCTTTCTAGGCAACCCTATCGCGACAACACAGAAAAAAAGTTACTAGCAAAACTACTATTTATGCATATACATAAAATGCCTGCTATCGCAGATGCAGATCTTCCTTCTGGAGACGAACAGGATCTTTATCACTGCTTTTACATACCTTAGAGGCCAGTGATCCTTTAGAGCACTTTATTATAAACATACACACATGCGCTCATTCCTACATTCGGTCCAAGGGGGCTGCGGGAATGTTTGAGAGTTTTTGTGCGCACTTGGATCATCGAGACTTCTTGCGCAGTTGGCATGATCACATAAGACTACGTGCAGAATTATCCGCTATAGGGGATAATTTTTGGAGTACAGCCCTTTCTCATAGCCGGAATCTTCTCGAGCTCCTTTTGCCTCTCCACATAGAAGATATGCCTGATTCTTTTTTCGACTATAAAACGATTAGAGCAATACAGCAAGAAGAGGATCTTTTCCACTCTTCCTATTTTCAACTTGGCATGCGCTCTCTCGAACAAACACTGTGCTATCCAACAATGGAAAGGTTTTTAGAAGAAGAGACTCCAGCTAAAAAAATCAATATTATTGCAAAAGAATTAAAAAAGATCTCAGTTATATGGCGCGAAGAGGCCTTAAATAGTGTTCTTGGGTCCACAAGAATGCCGGCGCCATACGTATCCGCACCTTTTACTGTGCTGGGAGAAGGCTTTCATCATAAGAGTGCATATCCATGCATTGCGGAAAACACGTCCAGAGTTACTACTGATTCTAACGTTTCAAAAGTATGGGAAAATATTTTAGTAGATTTAGGAAAAAAATTTCTGTTCCAAAAATGGTAACAAAGAGTGTGCAGACTCTATGTTTTTTGTTTGACATTCACAACCGTCAGCTCAGAAGTCTTGCGCTTCAAGACTTCGCAAACAAAGAAGAATGCCTTATTGCGCAAAAAGCCCACGCAGATCTTTTGACTGTTGGGAGTTTTGCCTCTCCAATTGTCGACTATTTTTTTGCAAAATATTTCAAAGACCCTATGCTCAAAAAGTATATCGTGCGTGCTTTCATGATATTTACACCGATTATCCATAAGGATCCTAGGACAGTATTCGACACTCGTACACGATCTTTTGAGGAGGAAGAGCAAGCATTAATTGAAGCAGCACACGCGCTATCTCTGGAGTATGCACCTTTTGCATCAGAAAGCGTTTCAGATCGTAGATTACTTTTGGAAGAAGGTGTGAGTTTACAAATCTTCGTTACAACAATGATGCGTCTTTGTGCAAACGAACATCATCCTTGCGCTGCTAAGAGAGCACGGCTTCCTCAAGAATCCGCCAGTGATGAAAGGGATAGTCCTAAAGAATGCCATTGTAGCACACTGTTAGATATTAGGCATATATTGAATAATACCAAATCATCTCAATACCCCATTGCAGCATTATCTTCACAGATTGCTGCTATGCAACAATCTTTTTCTTCTGTTGAGAGCTTTGCACAGTATGCACAAAAAAGATCTGTTGAAGACATTTTACTAAATGAATGTTCGTTTGAAACGCTTCTAAAGATTATATCAGAGGCCTCCGATTTTGTGCATACTCGCTTTCATGAAGCAAGAAAAGTTATGAGTAGCAGTAGCCAAAGCGCACAATGTGCTTAAAAAAGAAATTGCAAAAAGTGTTCATCCCGGAAAACACACCTATAAATGATATCCAAGGTGGGGTTCGTTCATTTTATGACCTTGCACTACAAAGCGTCCTTGGCCACATGCGCATTCATGTACTATTTAAAAAAATTGAGGAAATAGAAAAATATTTCATCCTCAAAAAAATGCCTTTTACTACATTATAGGAAGACGAAGACTCGGGCACCAAAATACATGGAGTATTAGATATCACTTCAACTAATAAAGAGGATCCTTTCGCTTGCAGCAGAGGATGTGAGGTCATACTGCTGATATGGATTTTTCTGCAGAAGAATTAAACAAAGCACAGAAGATATTATTGCGATCCTGCACGATATACGCATTAAACCTCAAGACAGAGATCGGCTTGTTTTTTACACTCCGTTAAAAAGTATAGATGACGTTGAAAAAAACACTCTTATTTTTCTTACGTGCAGTAGTCAATATCACTATCAAAATACCTCACGAGATCTCTAGAGGGCAATGTTTTTTTCTTCATAAATCTTCATTATTACAAACAAAAAACAATCAAAGTATTTTTTTGTTACAATAAAATTTCAATATCACAGTGTAGTTTTTTGTTATATAATAATACATATAGGGGATTATAACAGTGCATTTTTTATCTTTTTTGTTTTTATACTGCGCAGTCTTTTTATCACAAGCAGCAGATTTAGATATGACGCATCCCGCAAGTCGTTGCGCAGAAAGAAACTTGCAGAGAGCAAATATTGATCCTTTTCATTGGATCAATATATTAGGACCGTTTCGCCTCATCTTATCTAAAAATCCCTGTGATAATAGAGAAGAATTAGCATTACTAGAAACTAAACTGGGGGTTTCAGTGACAGGCACAATAAAATATGGTGAAGAAAATGAAAATTATCACTGTTTTTTTATACCCACAAATCTAGATGATGCTATAGAGCACTTTTTTATCCACGTACCACTCGGCTGTGCATCCAAAATTTCATCCTTGCAATGTTATAAAAGATTTGCAGATTTTTCTCAGAAACATTTGGTTTTCTTGAGAAATTGGGACACTTACTTCAGCAACCATTGCTCAACAGACTCACCCTCACCGCTTACATCATTACCTGAGGGGCAACACTTTAGCGCCGTAGCTGATTGCCATGTCCAAAATATTCTCTCTTTCCTTTCTCAAGGTTTGCCAATCCATATAGAAGATATAGTAAATTTTTTAACGAACGGAACAGTATGTTGCATAGCAGAACTATATAGGCAAAAAAGTCACTTTTTTCGTCATAAGATGCTGGCCATAGAGAAAAAGCTGTTCGATCAAACTTTCGAAGCTGAGATGTGCGCAGAGCCTGATGTGCAAAAGAGAATAGACCTTATCGCAGAAAAATTACAACAATCACCCCCTTATTTTCGCCCACTCCTCGCGTTGGATGTGTTTAAGAGAATCAGAATGCCAGAAGCAGCGGTCGCTGCATCTTATAATATTGCCGGGATTGGTTTAAAAAAAGATGATCAGTATGCCCCATTTACCGCTTCTATTGGCAGGGAGATAGACAAAAGAGTCCTCAGAGAGTACAGAGAGCATACAGACGTGAGTATTGCAGATGTATGGCAATATATTTTAGACCAATTAGGAGCAGTCTGTCTTGTTCCAACAAATATAAGAGAAAGTGTGGATATCTTATGTTTTTTACATGACATTAACGAACGTAGCTTCAGAAGAATGCTAGAACTAGAGCACGAAAAAGAATACAGTATGCCTCTAAACGCACAACCATCTTTTGTGAGTTTCACCAGGCCAATCATCGATTTTTTGCAGGAAAAAGAATTCAAAAATCCTATGCTCCAAGAATCTCTATTGACTGCTTTTGCATTACTTGATCCCCCAGAGGCTCCCGATGAGAGCGCAACAATAGAGGAGTGGGTTGACGCAGCAAAAGCACTCTCGATGGAATATGAACCTTATGCAAGCAAGAAGGTTTCAAAACGCAGCAATCTTTTACACAAAAGCGTTAGTTTGGAAGCATTCATTGCAGACGCTGTACCTCTGTATGATGAAGAAAAGGATCCCGATCACCAAACGCCATGGATTATCAAACTATTGCATACTGCTAAGGAAAAAAAAGTATGTTTACCTCTAGAACTCATAGAAGAATTGTCGCTAGATATTGCTCGGCTGAAACATATGTTGTCTTCTGTTAAAAATTTTGCATCTCATGCAAAAAAAAGATCTGTGGAAGACATTTTATTAGATGATCTTTCACCTGCCAATCTTCTAAACATTATAGAACAATCCATAGCAAATGCTCATGTTTGCTTACATGACACCGCCTTGGCATATATGAGCGCTTTAACTGAGGCGTCAAGATCGTCTTTGAGAAATAGTGTAGTGCTGATAAAAATAGAAAGTATGGATAATCTCCGCGGTTGGGTTTCTTCATTTTATGATCTTGCGTTACACGGAGTTATTGACCATGCACGCATTGATAAGTTATTGCAAAAAATAGATGAAATAGCAAAAAGATTGGATTGGCAAACAATGCTTCCTCTTGAATTAAATACGAATTGGATCTTTGATAAGACCATGCCTGCAATACCAAGAAGCGCAAATGAATTCAATCAATTAAATGGTGTGGAACGCGCATCTATAATGACTATGTTTGAGAAAAACATACCTCTTCTTGATAGCATTGAGGCACAAATTC
>Ga0209543_1001430_pt1 | contig 21480 bp, 17 predicted proteins | sample MesohylFT_FD_187296 | JGI IMG/M metagenome (GOLD analysis project Ga0209543, IMG submission 187296) | Host-associated microbial community of the marine sponge Aplysina aerophoba from Gulf of Piran - sponge mesohyl, lysed by freeze-thaw... | ecosystem: Host-associated > Porifera > Sponge >...
GGCCGGGGATACGGGCCTTCCAGCGGAACTCCGTCCGCATCCTCTCGGCCTTCGTCACCGGGGTGCTGGTAGACGGCTTCTCGACGCTGATCAGCAAGTCCTTCGTGCAGACCGGGCGCATCTTCGACAACGGCGTCTGGCGCCTCAAGCAGAACAACCGCCATCAGATGGAGATCTTCTGGCCCGGGGGGCTCGACCGGCAGGGTGACGGCTGGAAGCTGTCCGTCCGCATCCGCTTCGTCCATGCCCAGGTTCGACGGCTGCTGGGACAGACCACCGAATGGGAGCACGAAGCCTGGGGCGTGCCCCTCAGCGCCGCGCACATGGGCTATGCGGTCGCCTGTTTCGCCGCCCGCACCATCGAACACTCGGAGGCGCTGGGAGCCCGGTACAGCACGGAGGAGCGGGCCAGCTTTCACGATGTCTGGCGCTACGCCGGTCACCTGATGGGCATCCCCGAGAGCATCCTCTACACCGACGAGCGCGATGCCCTGCGCCTCTACCGGATCGGCACCCTGTGTGAACCGCCTCCCTCCATGGAGGCGATCATCATGTCGAATGCACTGATCAACTCCGCCCCCCTGGTGGCCGGCATTGAGGATCCGGGAGCGCGCAGGGGCCTGGTGGAAAAAGTCATCTACCCGGTGTCCCGCGCCCTTGTCGGGAACGAGCTCGCCAACCAGCTGAACTTCCCCGCGCAGCGACTGCCGTTCCCGTTGTTCTGGTACAAGCTCGACCAGAACATTCGGGGGCTCAGGGCGCGCTTGACCAGGGAAGGCCCCAACACGTTCGCGACCCTGCTCGTGGCATCGGCCTACGACGAAGCCGGGCTGAGGTATGACCTTCCCGACCATGCGCACGACGAACTCTCCAGGAAGTGGTAACGCGAGCGCTCGGGGCCACCGCGGGCGCCAGGCGTCGCCAGTAGCCCGCGACCCGGGTTGCGATCCGCTGATTGGCAAGTGCTTCAGCCATCTGGAGCATTATCGGCCTGCATGTCGGGATCCCAGAACCGTGACCCAGCATCATCAGCGCAAGGGCCTTTTTTGTCTCCACCAAGAGGGTGCTGATCTCTAGATCACTCGAAGGCGAAATCAGCCGACCCTCCGTTACCCTCACCTCAGCCATTCTTGGACACCTTCTCCACCAGCGTTGAGAAGGGAGACCAGGAGGGCACTCTGCGCGTGTAGGAGGTACTCTTTTGCCTCGTACACGCGGCAGCCAGGCCAGTTCATCGCCCCAGCAGATACCTCCTCGCCTCTGTGAACGGGTGGACACGGAAGGAAGAGAGCATCCTGCGGACTTACGCTCAGTATCTCCTCCGTGACTTGGTAAGGAAGGAACAGATCCCTTATCTGCTGTTGATCTTCGGCGGTTCCTCTTGCCGGCCAGCAGTCGGTATAGATCACATCTGCATCGGCTATTGCGGAGTGCATATCCTGAGAAACGGACACTTCTCCTTTGGCCTCGCGGGCGATCCTCTGAAGGAACTGGGCTTCGACCTCATATCCCGCCGGGCACACTTGGACGACGTGTATTGGAAATCTTGCCGCAGCCTCGAACCAAGAGTGCCCGAGGTTCGTCGCCTCGCCAACGAATGCGACACGCAAGTCGGTCAAGTCGCCTCTCTGCTCCTTGACATAGGCCAAGTCCCCCAGTATCTCGCAGGGGTGGTTGAACGGTGTCCTGGCATTTATCACCGGAACTCGAACCGAACGAGCCAGTCTCAGCATTTGGTCGTGGGTTGCTGTCCTTGCGACGATAGCATCGAACCAGTTATCCAAGTACCGGGCCACATCTTCTAGGGGTTCGTTCACGTCGATAGTGCCCAGAATCTCGACAGACTTACCACCGAGTTCGGCTATGCCCAGCTCGAACGCAACTCGGTTCCGGAATCCCGTCGCACCCCACATCAGGGCGATGCGCCGCCCCTTGAGGGCTGGTGGAGATTCCCCTCTCACCCATAACTGGCGGAAGGTCTGTGCCGCTTCCACGAGGTCGCCCAGTTCGCCTGCCGACCAATCAAGAAAGGTGATGAAGTCCTTTTGCATAGCGTCGCCTCCCGGCCCCGTTTGGCTAAGATTCAGGTCAAGCCCGGCAAGGCCGGCATCATCTACTCGATGCCTACGCCGGAGGACAGCCCGCTAGGGGGAGCGGACTCCGTTGAAGTCGCCCTCAATGGCGGAGTTCGCAAATCAGTACGTCATGGTGGGCCTAACTTGACGGTAGGCAGTACCACCTTCGAGGTGTTGTTCAGCCTGTAGGGCTCAGCCGGACCATGCGGTCACGATTCCAGCATACGATGGCCTCAACCGTCCACACAGGACCTAAGGATGCGGCCAATCAACCTCGTGCGACCCTCGCGAGACTGAAGCTGCGCAAGAGCGCCGGCTTGCGCCGATTCCGCGGAACGTAGACGAGATCGACATCTCCCGGCTTGACTCGGTGGTCTCCGTAGAGAGCCGTCTGGGTGCGGCGTGGAGGGGACGACGGACGCTCGTACCGTCGGTGTGCTGGCAACAGAGCGCCCATGATGCGGCGTGCAACGGCCAGCGTCCGCTCACGCGCGTCTACCCGCAGATACCAGATGGCGTCGCTCCGCGCCCGATCCCGTGCTGACTGCATAACAGAGTTCAGCATGGTCTCGTACTTCTCCGGGTTGGTGAACTTCTGGCTGGTGGACCAATCGACTCGAGGAGGCCCCTCGCCCAGGGCCCACAGTCGCAACCAGTTGTCGGATCGATAGTTGGTCACGCCAGCGTAGGGTGGAGATGTGAGAACGAGGGCGGCTTCCGCTTCGCCATCGGGAAGCGCATCAGTGGCGTCACCCAACGAGAGCCTGGCGTTGCCAGCACGTTCAGGTACACCCTTCGCGTACCGCCATGCAGCCCGCTCGGCGAGGAAAGACGCAGCGTCGACGTCAGGCGGCGTGGTCAGGCCACGTGCGCGCCACCAACGCACCGAGTAGTCCGGGCACATCGCTCTCGATGGGCGCATTTGGTTGGAGAGCCCTTGCCCGAGCTTCGCGTGCAAGTGTTGGAGCAGGAAGGCGGCGACGGTGCGGTCGAGCCGACTCTCGCGCCACTGCAACACTCGACGCGCAGCGTTGATGAAGCCCAACGCATTTGGCGCATAGGCCAGCGCCTGAAACTCGTTGGCTGGGAGCCGATCGTGTGGCCGCACGGCGACCGCAACTTCTTCTATGCGATGCTGTACGTCGGCGAGAGAAGGGTGGGGATCCGTCTTTACGGAGGCATAGAGCCATGCCACGGGGTTGACGTCGCACCCGACCGCGCCACGCCCCGATATCATCGCCACATATGGGGCGGTGCCCCGCCCACAGAACGGATCGAGGACTGTGTCGCCCGGCCGGCTCAACGCCCCTATCGTCTCGCGGGCGAACTCGACCGGGAACATGGCGTAATACGGGCCGAGCCGGGCCCACCGTGCCTCGGCCGTTCGGAAGCCAGTCAAGTCCGGCGTCTCGCAGCAAGCGGGAGCACTCATTCCCCTGTGAAGAGCTCCGTCAGCAGCCCTATCCCCGCCTTCAGCGGGATGGCCGCGTGCGCGTGGGCACGCACAAGCGGTACGAAGCCGTCTTCGTAGAGGTACGTCGAGAACTCGTCCATGATGTCGAGTGCCTCACTGAGCCGCGGGTAGGCGGCCAGGTCGACGCAGTCCCGGTCATCCCCTTCGGCGTTCACGATCGGCGTCATGACCACCGAGTGTTGCGCGAGCCTGTTCTTGTACATGATGCGACGGCCGTAGTCAGTCACGTCGCCGTGCGCCTTGGCGCCGACAGGCCGCAGGGCGATATGGCGGTGAGTGTATTCGCGGTCCGCGGCGAGGGCGGTCATCGGGTCGAGGCGAGCCCGAGGTCCCTCATCGTCGCTCTGGTCCAGCGCCTTCAAGTGATCGAGGAACATGCCGCTCTTCTCCACGCCGAAGAGCAGCACGCCCGGTCCACCGTGCTCTAATGCCCGTTGGTGCAGGCGGGTGACCTCGCTCTGAACGTGGCTCTTGAGCCATGCGGGCATGCCGAAGATCGCGAGCGGACCGTCCATTACGAAGGCCGTACTACGGAACGCATTCCACAGGCCGCGCTTCTCGAAGAAGCGCATGATGTTGACCATCGCCAGGTGTTCCACGACTTGCTGTGCGGCGGTGTAGGCCTGTGCCGAGGAACCAAAATCCTCGAAGCGCTCGTGCAACCTCAAGCTGTCGGTCTCGAAGATCGACTCCTTCCTGCCGCAAGGGCAGTCGCCTGTGCCAGTGAGGGCCGGCAGCGACTCCGAACAGTCTTCCGCCGGACACCGGAAGTCTCGACCGGGAGCGATGGCGCGCATCGTCTCCAGCAACGTCTCGTGATCGCGGTCGACGCGTCTGCCCGACAGTATCTCGTGGATCGTAGAGCGGAAGTACGTCCTCGGCGAATCTCCAGGGAAGCCGTGACGCACGACGTTCCGGCCTGGCAGGACTGCGTCAAACGTCTGACAGTCCTCGATGTCGCGGATGGTGCTAGGCCTCGGAATGGACCCCCTTGGAATGCTCCGCAGCCCAGAGAGGTCGATGATGACAGCGGCCAGTTGGAGCAGCGCCGCCTCAGCCTGGGGGTAACCGTTACGGACCGTGTGGCGGACGGTTGAACCATCGATGACGATGATCCGCGTAACGAGGTTCAGGCCCCGCGCGAGCGTCAGCGCGCGCGGTGGCTCCGCAGCCTCCTCGGGGCCGCCGCGGCGAACAATCCCCTCGAACTCCTTGACGCTCTCGCTCTCGACGAGGCGCCACAGCGAGTCCCCGCTGGCATATTCGTTGCGGTAGGGCATCAGTCTCCCGAAGCCGCTCTCGGGGCGGTAAAACGATCGATCTGCACAGGCAGCGTGTACGGGCTCGACATGGTCCGCACCTTCAGGAAACCGATCTCCTTGACGCGCCTTACGCCCTCAGTGAAGTCCGCGAAGTCGTTGTACCGGTCCAACTCGCGTGTTTCTCCCGTGCTGTTGAGGTGCGAGAGGAACCAGTTCTCGGTGTTGCGGAGGATGTTGCGCTGCACGGAGGATGGCTCCTGGGTCGAGTAGACAAGTCCGATGTTGAACTTGGCCCCTTCCTTCGCGGTACGGGCCCAGATGTTGCGCGTGTCGTCCTCGCTCCCCCGGGGCAGGACAGTGTGCGCCTCCTCGACGTAGATGATGACAGGGTCGGGGTCGAGATAGGAACCGTCCTGCCCCTTCACGGGATTCGTGAAACGCTGCTGCTGCCGGGCGAAGATCGCGCGCATTATTCGCTCCGCCGACTGCTCGTTCATCACGGGATCGCCAAGCGCCTGATCGAGAATCACGAGCTTCCCTTCGGCGAGATCGGCCACGATCTCATCGGTGTAGTCGGTGTTCCGCTGAGGATCGTGCCATTCGCGGCACTCGCGAACCGCCTGGACACCTCGCGTGTTCTCGAAGATGCGGAGGAGCCCCGAGAGCCGGTCGTCGCTCCAGTTCCGCCCGTCGTGACCCGTGCGGTACCGCGCGTTAAAGTTGGTACCGTCGCCACTCGCAAGCCACTCGCGAAGGCGTTTACAGAAGTCAATCGCTGCGTCCCATGTCACCCTTCCGTTGCGCTCTGCAAGCCCGCCAGCGCCCTCGATCACCTCACGGCTGAAGAGTCTCCCACTCTCCGTCCCTACCGAAACGTCGGTGCGTGGTCGCTCGAATCCCGCGTCTGCGAGAATGCACTGATAGATGAACACCGCCCTCCAATAGCGTTTGTACTCGGAGTGGTCCGCAATGCCGGGAGGTGCGGACAAGTCCGTGCTCCGGAACGCGGCGATGTATCCAGCAGCTTCCGTGGCGAGGCGGTCGTCGATGAGCTGTTTCCCCATCTCGAGCGATCGCAAGGTCCTGCTTAGTTCCTGCACGCTCGCTGGCGGCTGCTGCGGCAACTCCGGTCCGAAGAAGTTCATCCTGGTGATCCGGCGCTCAGGGTCGTTCGGGTGTGGCGTCAGGCCGTAGGTCACAACGTCTTCCAGGTCGGCACCGAGGAGAAATCTGACGTTCCGCAGGCAGCCGTCATCTTGTGGATTGTCGTTCGCGTACTCCCCGTTCGGGTCGATGATCAGCTGTGCGACGCGTTCCCGCCTCTCGCCGTCGAGCCGCAGCTCGAAAACCGCGCGCGCGAGCGTCTTGACGGTGTTCGACTTCCCCGTCCGAGTCATCCCGAAGAGAGCCGTGCGCTGCGCGACCACGTCGTGCGTCGACATTAGGACCGGTACAGACTCGGGGCGGCTGGCATCCAGCGCCGCTGCGTACCTGAGCTCGCCAATGCGCACGCGGCCAGACTCGGATGCGCCATCCGTTGTGAAGTTGACGATACGCTCCAAGGCCTCGCCAACCGGCTTGTACACCTTCATGCCCTGTCCTGCATAGAAGTTGTCGATGTCGCTCCCGAACGCGAGGCGCCACTTCCCAGACTCGCTGTCGGTGACCATGCGGAAGGTGCCGAGGATGGAGCAGTGCAGGCCCGCGAACCTCATTTGGTTCAGCGTGAACTGGTCTGTGTTCTGGTTCTCGTCCCAGTTGTCCGAGCTATCGGAGGCTCGCTGCCCGGCCTGAAAGCGCGCCTGTTGCATCTCGATGTCGTTCGGGAGGGTACTGCTTCCCAGGACGCGCAGAAGGAGCAGCGACGGGATGCCTTCACCCGCCTCGGCACTGCCATCGACCGGTCCCTGTGCCCGAGCCGCTAGCAGCAAGCAACCGTGGGGCACGCCGCCGACCTGCTGTCGCAGGGCGTCGTGGACTAGCACGTGCGCCTCGCCGAAGTCCATCCGGATGAGGTCGCCTATGAGGCAGTCGCTATCCAGCAGCGCCCGTATCACTCGTGCCGCGGCAGCGGCCTGCTCCGACGAATCCTCGCGCGTCACGTCATGCTCGATGCGGCCGAGGAAGTCCGGCTGCTCAGCTTCCGAGTCAGTCAATCTCCGCCTCCCAGATGAACTGCGCTCCCAAGGTGCCTAGTCATGAGGCCAATCGTCACGAACCACTCGGCACCGACGATGGCGCAAGCCCCGCGCCATTCTAGGTTCATTCTGCGAGGAGGTCGTCCAGAACCGTAACAGGGGGCCAGCGGCCCGACCTGTCGCCCCCGCTCCCTGGGGTCGGGTTGGTGCTCGCACGGCGTCCGGTAGACATCGCCGAACGTCGGTAGCACGAGGTCCCCCGGCGGCGACGCTCAAGATTTCGTAGGCCAAGGGTAGCAGCGCCGGAACATGCAGTGGAGGCAGGTGGCGGGAGTGGTCGAGGCTCTTCACCACAGATTCGCTTGGGTGGACTCGCCGGAGCGCCCGCGACGCTAGGCCGATTGGAGTCCAGCTTCCTCGCCAGCGCGAGCATCAGGTCGTCGCCGCCGTCCCTGTGGGCGGCGAGGCCCTCCTCCGCAGCCTGCCCTCGACGGCGAGCGAACTGCGGAGTGCCTGCGCCACGAGACTGAGGGCGTCGGTGGCAGGCGTTCCGGTCGGCCACGATGGCGACCTGGACGGGGTTCGGCCTAGACGATGCAACAGGAGCGCGCGCCGCATCTCCGTGTCAGCTTGCTGCTCTCTTCGAATTGGTCTCGTAGAGTGTTTCTGTAATTGGCCCTCGATAGAGTTCCTCATTGAGAAACTGCAGAACCTTCTTCGACTCGACCTTGTTCGCCGGGAAGAGAATCTTGCCATCTGAGACCTTAACGGAAACGTCGTGTCCGCTCGCTCGCGCTTGAATCTCGGCTGCGGAATACTCGTTTAGGACCCCCGAGTCCCTGAGCATGGCAAAACGTTTCCGGAACCACTGATTGGCATCGGCGGCCGTCGCTTCGGGGTCTTCGGCTGCGAGCAGGGGATGCTCCAAGACATCCTTGATCTCCTGTTCCGACGCCTCTTGGTAAAAGTCGACTAACGGCAGGAAGGTGTTCACAGTACGGAAACTATGAAACAGCAACTTCCGCTCCGCGGGTTGATACACGGCGCTCAAGGTCATATCCAATGTCAATCCTGGACGTTCAACGCTGTTGTAGGTGCTGCCGTCAAGAAGCAGAAGACGCCCAGGACGTATCACTCGTGATCGAGTGAAATTCTGGAACAGAACCACCTCCTCGCTCTGAACACCTCTCGCCATAGCTACGATTCCCGCGATTGAGTCAACCAACCCATCGTCGCTGGCGATAGTATCAAGACGCTCAATCGTCTGGCTATTCTCTCTCGCCAACCATCCAGGTGGGTCGTATTCAGGCAAGCGGAAGCGCTCATGCGCTTCAGGGCTGTACCCGGCATTGAAATCGATTTCCTCTATTCCTTCAAAGAACCTGGCATTCTGGTCTTCCCAGGTCTGGGCGAGACCGTCCTGCAACCCCTGATGAAGAGGGATCTGCAGCAAGCGCGTTCGAGCACGTTCTTTGACGATTGCCGCGAGGTGAAAATTCTCAAGCATCAGACTCTCCTTCGTGCAGGTAGACGTTCCAAGCTAGGCGTACCGCCTGAACTTCTTCGTGATTGCGGTGGAGGTCCCTCCTACTGATCAGGAGAAGAGATAGTCCCTCACGGTTTCTTACTGAATAAAATCGATAACCGAACAGGCGCATCACGGGATTGAAATGGAATGCGTCGCCATGTGCAATAGCCACAACGATGATGCCGAGCACGTAGATGCTTGTCATCCACTCGCTGGCGAACGTGGAGTTGGCCGATCGTATGAAAGGCAAGAGATAGATAAACAAGAACACGATCATTTCCTGGTCTTTGCTTTCAAAGTCCTTGATATAGATCAGGCTGTGTTGCGCACTATTCGAAGCATAGTGCAACACAAGCCAACAGAGCACAGCTAGGGCAAGTGCTGCAATCAGCCACCCGATCCAGCCAGTCCATGATTGGCCGCGCTCGAATTCCGTTACTGCAACCGCAACTAGCACAGGTGAAAGGGATGTTGCAACAAGAATAGTCTTGGCGACCAGACTCAGCATAAGAAAGCTTCTACGGTGGCATGCGGCTCAGCGGGGGTCATTCCCGATATCCAGACCGACTCGGGAGATCCGCGGTCGCTCGCCTCGCCGCCGGAGGGCCTCCTACGTCTCGGTGGGCTACCCTTGGCGCGGGCCGAAGCGCGGGAGGAGCAGCCCACGCAAATCTACGCCTCGAAGACCGTGACGACCTCGCAGGCAAAGCCGGGAAGCACATCTAGGCCGTCGAGCGAGTCGTCTTCCGTAAGCCTGACAGCTGGGTCCTCTGCCCGATACACGTCCACCGTGCGTGTGGCCGGGTGCACTACCCAAACGAGGCGCGTGCCGAATCGCAGCCACATCTGGGCCTTGTCGTTGAGCTCGCGGCGGCTGTCGTTGGGTGAGGCCACTTCGACCACCAGATCGGGAACCACCTCCGAGTAGCCGGTGTTCCAAGCATCGAGCGGGAGGCGCTCCGCCGATGTGAATGCGATGTCGGGTTCTCGTACGGTGTCCGGATCACGCTCAAGCCACACGCCGGCGTCCGACGCAAGGAGCGTGCCCAGCTGGCGGGGCTTGACGAACGCCCACAGTTCTCCGACCAGGTTCGTGACGATCTTGCCGTGGAGCTCTCCCGTCGACATGGTTTCGCAGAGCACCCCCCGGATCAGTTCACCGCGCACACCCTTGCTGTAGAGCCGGAGCAAGTCCCCGGCGGTCAGCAGCCTTGTCTCAGTGGTCGTCATCGCTCGTCGCTCCCGCGCATTCCGATTCTACAACGCTTGAACCCTGGCACGCTCCAGGTTCAGTGCCAGCAGCCGCCCCAGCAGCTCCTCCTCCCCCAGCTCCCCCGGGGCCTCACCCCACCCGTACGCTGCGAACACGGCGGCGTCGAGGTTGCGGTGGAGGTTGGCGAGCCACGCGGGGCGGGCGTTGTAGAGCTTGGTGAGCGTGCGCCGCTTCAGCTCCCGCTCCGCCTCCTCGTCGACGGGGAGCAGACGCGGAGGAAGCGAGGGCAGCACGTCCGGCTCCTCGCGCACCAGCTCCGGCGGGTTGAGCCAGCGCCGTCGCGCCTCGTCCAGCGCCCGCGCCGCCGCGCCGATGGCGTCGCCCTGCCCTCGCTGCTGCGCCGTCAGCGCTTCGTCCGGCGTGTCGAGCGGCCACGGGAAGGGGAACGTCTCGAACGTCGAGGTCGGCGTGTAGCGCGGGCGATCCTCGAGGCTCGTCCCCATCCGCAGCGACCACAACTCGTGCGCCCGCGAGTGCAACACCCCGAAGGCGTAGTCGTCGGCGCGCGCGATTGCGACGAGCTGGTGGTCGGGCAGTGTTGGGGCTGAAAGCCAGACGAACAGCCGATGTTTCGACAACGTCGGGGTGGCGATGAACCGCGACAAGGGCGCGAGCGCCGCACGCATCGCCTCGCCTGACCTTCTGTGTCTCCACCAGAGATCGCGACGTGCTCTCTCTCGGTTCTTGGCGCGAACCGGCCGGACATGCTGCTCCACATGCGCGAACGGCGCTTCATAGGCCGAGGCCTCGGTCTCCGTCATCCGCCAACCAAAGTCGATCATGAACATGTCGCGGGAGCGTCGTGTGAGGTCCAGTCCGTTGATCCACGGCACCACCACGTCAGCGTTCGTACGCCCGTTGATGTTCGTCGGCGCACGGAGCATCCCGCGAGCGACATCACCCGGGATGTCGAATGCGCCGCCCTTGATCGCGCCGGTATGAGCGAGCCCTGCCCCTTCCGCGAGAACGCTGGCGGAGGTCAGATCGAGGCCGCGCGTTAAGTCGGTGTGGATCTCCGTTGCACGTTCGCCGTCCAGGGAACGTTCGTGCTCTGAGCCATCGTCCTGAGCGACTATCGAGACTCGGACATTGGCGCCCTCGACAACCCACGGCTCGTCGGACCACGCCATGAAGATCTCGCCGCTCTCCTTGACTCGCCTGAGGACTTCGCGGTTGGCACCGCCGCGGACGGAGTTCGTCGCGAGTAGACCCGCCCGCCATGAAGCGCCCGCGACGATCTGCCGTCTTGCCAACTCGTGCCAGTAGCAGACGAGGTCCGCGCCACCTGGAACCGCCTCGCCCCAAGCCTCGGAGAGCGCATCGACGTACTCATCACCAAGCGATGGACGCAGGAGGTTCCAACCCAGAAACGGCGGGTTGCCGACGACGAACTCGGCCTCCGGCCAGGTGGCCGGGACCGGGGCGCTCTCGGGGTCGCGGGCGAGGATGGCGTCGCGCAGCTCGATGTTGTCGAGTGGCTGCAGCACCGGGTCGCGGGGGAAGCCGGAGCCGTGATCGATCATCCACTGGATGTGCCCGATCCAGATCGATACTCCAGCCAACTCCTTCGCGTACGGGTTAATCTCGATCCCCAGCACGTTGTGCGGGCCGACCTGCGGGAACTCCCCGGTGACGCGTAACCGCTGTGCGCCCCAGCGGATCGCCTCGTGCTCCAGATCCTTCAGCAACCGCAGCGTCACGTAGAGGAAGTTGCCACTCCCGCACGCGGGGTCGAGCACCCGCACCGCGCGCAGGCGATCGAGGAAGGCTCGCCACGCCGCCTCGGCCTCCCGCTCCCACGCCGGCAGCCGCTCGCGGCGTCGGCCGTCGAGCGTGAGCGGGGTCGGGTCGCGGCCCTCCGTGAGTTCCTCGACGCGCTCGCACATCGTTGCGAACTCTCGGCGCAGCGGCTCGAGCACGACGGGCTCGACGACCATCATGATCTTCTCGTGGTCGGTGTAATGCGCGCCGAGTTGCCCCCGCTTGTCCGGGTCGAGCCCACGCTCGAAGAGCGTGCCGAGAATGGCTGGCTCGATCCGCGACCAGTTGAGCAGCGCGGCGTCATGCATCGCGCGTAGTTCACCGGCAGTGCACGGGATGACATCGGCGTTGTCGAAGAGCCCACCGTTGAACCAGTCGACGCGCTCGTTGCCGAAGAAGCGGCTCGCCTCTCGCTCCGACATGGTCTGGAACAACGCCGCAAGGCCACGGTCGAACTCATCGGGATCGGAGCGCCGCGACTCGATCATGCCGGTGAGGATGCCAGAAGGGAGCAGCCGTGCGTCCTCAGCGAAGAGGCAGAAGACGACGCGGTTGAGATGGTGGGCGACGGCCTCTGGATCGTGCCCGCGCTCGTGCATCGAGCGCGCGATTTGTGCGAAGCGGGCCGCAGCCAGTTGCGTGATCTCGTCGGGCGTCTGCTCCGGGCGCAGCGCCTCGGGCTCCGTCATGACGGCCCGGAGGACGCTCAGCGCCTCGGCCGTGCGGTCGGCGCCTCCGTCGAGGTCATCGAGCGTGACGACGTGAACCGCTGGCCGGGTGTTGGTGAAGGTGGTGTGGACCTCGATGCGATCCATATCGCTGACGACCAGCAGCGGCGGATTGTCGAGCGCGTCACGGTAGTCGACGAGTTGCTTATACGCGGCTGCGAGGTCGGCGTGCGCGCCCTTGTACTCCCAGCCGAAGCACCCGCGCTTCCAGACGTCAGCCCAGCCCTGGCCCCCCGTGCTGAGGCGCTCCGCGCCCGCCTCGAAGGTGTAGTCGGCGCTGGCGGGCGGATCGTTGGGTGTCGCCACGCCGAGCATCCGGCAGAGGTCGATGAAGTGCTCCTGCGACGACGCGCGCTCCCGGCGCGCACTATCGCGCCATTTGGCGGCGAAGGCCGCCGCTGAGGTGTCGGGCGCGATGGGTGCTGTCGGTTCTGAGGTCATACGCGCGTTGTGCGCCATGGTACTTCGACGGGCGTCGGGGCGGGGCACTAGCCTTCCACCAGTAGCGTCGCCGAGGGGAGGCCGTACGCCGGGGGCTCTTGTGGCCGAGTCCTGTAGGGGAGGAGGCTCAGCTGTCGTCCTCGGGTTCCTCGTAGGCCTCCGTCTGGCGATTCCACCACGCGTACTGCCAAGCGTCGGCAACGGCGGAGGGCTCGAGCGCCACAGCCGGCACCCAGTGGCGTACGGGCGGGGTGCCCTCCTTCACCGATGCCTCTACCTGGTACATGAGCTTGCCGTCGTTCCAGATGGTTGGCTGGAGTATCACGACGTCGCGAGCGAGCGATCCCTTCTGGTGTAAGCAGACCCTCGAGCCCGGCGTGAACACCTGCTCGTACCCGCTCGGGGGCTCGTCGCCCAAGGCAACCGTGAGTGGATCCGTAGACGAGAACTGCGCGTACTCCGCCTGCACCTTCTGCACGACCGCCCTGAAGTCATCGGAGTCCCCGTCCGCCGCAGCCAGACGGTCGAGGATGTGTTCGAACTCGGTGTACAGACGCTCGGTCAGCCGCAGACTCCCGTAGGTCTGGTCGAACAGCACGATGCAGCCTCCCCGCCACGTCGTGCCGTCCGAGTCCTGCACGGTGATGTTCGTTGCCGAAGAGCCGATGTCGTGGGGCAGCACACTGTACTCGCGGGCGAACACCTCGCGTATCCGGTCAGCGAACTCGCCCTTCACCTGTTCGGACCTAAACCAATCCTGCCCGAAGCGCAGGACCACACCCGTAGTCCTGAAATTCCGGGACCGCGCCCTCATGGCCGGGTTCGTCTCCTGAAGCTCCCGATAGCGATGAAACTGACCCGTTTGATTGTCTGTATATCCGTCTACCCGCTCGGTGATCAGCATCTCGCACTCCGCCAGAAACCCGTCACTACCCTGCAGAAGGTGCCCGTCGGTGAGTTCGCTCGCAGTGATCGCGCACCGGACGTACGTCGTGAGGTGCGGCTTCGTCGAGCGATACGGCCGGCCGGGCTTTACCCGGACGAAAGGCGAGAACGTGTGCATGTTCCAGGATGTCACCTCGTAGGCCCGCATGGCGTGAAGGTACGTTGCGCCGGGGTAGCACTCCCGCAGCGCCTGCGTCTGGTTGATCTCCCCGATGCGGTCCGCGTTCTCTGAGCGCTTGATATCAAAACTGACCTCGCCAACGTTGCGCAGCGGGTAGCCGATGTGAGGTGTATCGCCGCCGCGCTCGGCAATGCGGTCGTACTCGGGCGCCCGATCACCTCCGGGCCGGGCGGCCCGGTAGCGGTCCTCGAACCCGGTCGGCCATCCGATGTGCGCAGGGAGATCCGCCGGCGCGGCCGTGGCGTCTCGCTCATCGGCGAGACACCGCCCGTGGGCGAACTGCATGAAGCGATTGTCGAGATACAGGTAGGAGGGCTCCACCGACATGTCGTGGTACTCGCGGAAGGATGTCCCATAGCGACGGAATGCGTCGGAAGGGGCGATGACCACGAACGCACCTGGCCCGTCGCGTCCGATCCGCCCCAGCCGCTGCCGGTACGCCTTCCGCGTGGGGGGCACGCCAAGATTGAACCCCACGGCAAGCGTCGGGAAGTCGATCCCCATCTCCAGCGCGGACGTCGAGACGACACCCCGGAGGGCACCGCTCCGAAGCTGCTGCTCGATTCGCCGCCGCTCGTCGGCATCAAAGCCCGCGCGGTAGGAGGCGACGGTCCCCTCATCGGTGAGCTCAGAAAGGTCGTGCGCGGTGAACATGGCGAGCGTCTCTACGCCCTTGCGCGAGTCCACAAAGGTTATGAAGCCGCCATTGGTCCCATCCGCCAGCACAGAGTGCTGGAGCGCTCGTGCGACAGACGTTTCGTCACCCTCTGGGCTCGCGATGTGCGCGATGATCCGCTCATGGTGGGGCGCGCCGTCAGACTCCTCGTCGATAACCGCGAAGTCTGCGCCGGTGAGAAGCTTCAGGTGCTCCCCGGGGTTCGCGATCGTCGCGGTCGCGCCAATGAGCTGGAGGGGCGCCGCTGAACCCAGGAGATGGTTGCGGGCCGCCATCAGCCGCCGGATGAGAAACGCGAAGCTGCTTCCGAAGACGCCTTCCAGCGTATGCGCCTCGTCCATGACGACTATCGACAGTTGTTTCAGGAACGCTCGCACGGCGGGCATTGCCAGACGCGACATGAGCCATGCCTGGCACACGTCGGGCGTCATCACGAGGATGCGGGCCCGTTCCAGAATCGCCTCACGTTCGCTGACGCGGACGGTGCCGTCGATGCGCCCGACAGTGGCTTCATCAAGTCCCAACTGGCTGGCCAACTCCTGCCAGCTGCGGAACTGGTCCTCGACGAGTGCGCGGAGTGGGTAGAAGACGATCACGCGCTCTGCAGGGTCTTGAAGAATCCGGTGGAGGGCGAGCGCCTGAAACACGAGGCTCTTGCCGGATGCGGTGCCGGTGGACACGACAACATTCTCGCCTCGCCCCAGAGCCTCGAGCGCCCGCGCCTGGTGCAGCCACAGACCCTGTTCGCCGAACTGCTTCGCGAGGTGGGGGCCGAGTTGCGACTCGAACAAGAAGAGCGGTATCTCCTCATGCCGGGCGGCGCGGCCGGGAATCTCCAAGGACTCGATGACGGCGAAGTCGGTTCCGTCAAGCAGCGCCCGCATCGTCTCGTACATGTCGACCCTCATTCCTCGGTCCGAAGACCAGCGTGCTCCCCAAGATTCATCCAGCGCAAAGAGTTCGACGGCGAGCGCCCGCTCGAACGGGATCCGGCCCTGCTCGACATAGACTGAGCAGCCGTCCGCGGCGACATTGACCGTCATCGGCAGATGCACGGAGTGCAGGTCGAGACGCGCCTCGCCGCCGCCATCGGTCGTGCCGCGCATCCACGTGTTGTTCGGCAAGAGCGGCAGGACATCCGCACCCGCGAGCCTGCCGACACGATATCACGTCGGATGCTCCCGCCCATCCCGAAAGCGCCTTGCGGCTCGTGCGCCCTTCACCTACGGTCCACTCTGGCAGATTGCTCCCGCACGAGGGTTAGGCCGATGGATGGTGCCGGTGGTTCGCGACGAAACGACCCTGCACGAGTTCCTCGAGCGCTACCCACCCCGCCCCTACCAACTCCGCCCCGGGATCGGCGCGTACCCGCCGGCGCAACTCGCCCCAGTCACAGAAGGGGACGGTTTGTTCCTGCTCAACGACATTCCGACAGCGGATGTGCCGCTTGGTCGCCCCAGGCGCTCCGACTCCGACCGTGGCGAGCACTGCCACTTGTGGGTGATCGATGGACGGGGGCGGCCCTGCATCGCGGAGAAGCCCCTCCCGCGACTGGGGGACGATTGGCTCCATCACACTAACCTGACGGGCGGAGGCCAAGCCTCAGTTGGAGGTGAGATCTGGTTTGACGAACCCTCTCGGATCTACCTATCAGGTTCGTCCGGCCGCTACCCGCCGCGTGACCGCGCACATCTTGAGGCCGCCGAGGACCTCTTCCGTGCGGTAGGATTCAATGTGGTGACACTCGGATGGGACAGCGAGACAGATCGACCGATGCGCGTGTGGCGCCTGCCGCCGACGGCCATGGACGAGTGACTGTGACGTCGCCTGCCGAATTCGTGCGCGGCAAGTACCAACTTGCCAGGTATGAGCCGGGTAGCGCCGCCACCGGCCGGCGCCTGACCGAGCACGAGGTCCTGAGTGCTTACGGCAAGGGCGTCGTCACCGAACTTGACGCAGAAGGCGCAGCGGTGCTCCTGGCCAGCGAGGGCGCCATCGAACGTGCCATCACGACCCGTCGTGCTGATCTCGGCGTCACGCCAGCTGAGCTCGCATCGGCGGCGGGCGTCACCGCCGAAGATGTCGCTCTGGCGGAAGCCGACGCGCACCAACTCGAACTGCGGGCGATTGAGCGGATCGCGTTCGTCCTCGGCCTTGATCCGATGCGCCTGAGTTTCGACGAAGACGCGGGCGCTGACTCTGATCTCGGGATGCGGCTCCGCGTCCTCGAGACCGATGCAGGAGGGGGCGTTCGCTTGAACCATAAGGCCGTTCTGTGCTTCACGGAGGCCGCCTCCATTATTGCAACCCAACTCCGACTGCAGCAGTGGCTTGCCAAGCCCGAGGAGGCGTCAGCCTTCGAGCCCTCGTCAGACTACGGTCCGCCCGCGTGGCGAGCCGGCTACCAGTTGGCAGGCCAAGCGCGCAAGCGCCTGGGACTCGGCGACCGCCCCATCGAGTCAATGAGAGACCTGGTCGAACAGCGTCTGGGTATCCCGGTGATTCAAGCGCAATTGCCCGCCTCGATCGCTGGCGCCACCATCTCTTCTCATGGTCGACGCGGCATCGTCCTGAACACACGGGGCCGCAACAAGCACGTCTGGATTCGTCGCACGACGCTCGCGCACGAACTCGGGCACATCCTGTTTGATCCCGAGGAACGGCTCTCGCGAGTACGCGTGGACGCCTACGCTGACTTGGCCCGCAACGCCGAGCGCGACCAGTTGCCAGATGATGTCGAAAGCCGGGCTAATGCCTTCGCCGTGGAGTTCTTGGCCCCTATGGCCGCTGTGAAGCGCTTGGTTCCCGACGTAGCCGATGTCAGCGCGGCACGCGTCGGCGAGGTCATGTCCACTTTTGGCATCGGCCGCGCCGCAGCCCGCTACCACGTGAGCAATGCTTGGTGGAAACAGGCCGATCTGCCTCCCGAGCAAGCGATCAGGGCACAGCCTACCGACGAACAGAAGGGCGCCGAGGACTTCACCCTGGACTTCTTCCCTATCGGGGGCGTCGCTGACCAGCGCAGGGGGCGCTTCGCCGTCCTCGCAGCCGAAGCGGTCGACAGTGGGCTGATCACCGCGGACACAGCCGCACAGAACCTTGCATGCGCCGAGACGGATGTTGCCGACGCGCTACCATTCTTACTCGAACTTGGGTAAGGCGTGACACAAATGCTGCTCCGTGGGGCGGCCAGCCTTCTCGCCCCTGTCCACTCGGCACACCGCTCCACGGCAAGGGCATTTCTCCCACCCCGACCCGTTGGACCGGCGAGTCTCGTAACGCCGACCGGGGAGCCCCTCGGTTGTTCGTGAAGGCAGTCGACGGAGCCCGCCTAGGGGCGCTATGGGGGCGCTATGGGGGCGCTATGACGGAGCCTTGGACTGTGGAGGCGGACGCTGCCCGGCTCGGGCGCCACCACGCGACCGAAGTTGGGCCGGGGCTTGCCCTCACCAGGTGGGACAGCAAGAGCGGTTCATACGTGGCCCAACGAGGGCCCGGCGCCAGCGAGGCCATGAGAAAAGGCGCGAGCTAGGACAGTGCCAGCCAAGACTTCCAGGCGACGGGTTTTCTTCAGCTTCCACTACGACCGCGACAACTGGCGCACATCACAGGTGCGGAACATCGGGGCGATCCAAGGAAGCAAGCCGGTCGACGCCAACGCCTGGGAGGAGGTCAAGCGGCGCGGCAAGGCTGCCATTAAGGAATGGATAGACGCGCGAATCGCCCGTGGCTCGTGCGTCGTCGTGCTGGTCGGCAGCGAGACGGCCGACCGCGAGTGGGTCAGATACGAGATCGAGAGGGCTTGGGCCGATGGTAAGGGCTTGGTCGGCATCTACATCCACAACCTGCTGGACAGGGACGGGAAGCAGTCTCGCAAGGGCAGGAATCCGTTCGAGATCGATGTCGACGGTGTACGGCTCTCTGACCACGTGAAGGTCCACGATCCCCGAAAGAAGGACAGCCAGCTCGCCTACCACCACATTGCGGAAAACCTCCACGGCTGGGTCGAGGAAGCCGTCAGCGACGCCGGAAAGCGCCGAAGGGCTCGTCGAGAGGCGGCGGGCGGGAGCTGGCTCTCGCGGCTCCTGGGGATACGCTAGATTCGCCCTCGGGGATTCTGATGACTGAACCGCACTCCCCGAACGTCCCGTCCGGCACCTGGAGATGATCCAGGACGTGGTCCGCCGGACCTAGATCAACGTGGAGAGCGCTGACACGGCGGTCAGCGCGAGGAGGGAGGCGTAGAACAGGGACAGGCTCGCGCTCAAAGCGGCTCTCAGCAGGCCATGGGGGTGTCCTGCAGCGGGAACCTCCATCGTGAAGTAGGTATCGTGCCCGTGCTCTACGGGAGCGCACCGTCGCACGCTGTCGTAGAGCCGGCGAAAGCCACGCTCGCGATCGAGAAAGAACGCATCGAGTACCCATAGGGGGACTACTGCGACGCCAGCGAGGGCAGCCGCGGGTGATTCGGTCCCCGCCGTGAATGCCACCAGCGCCGCTGTCGTCGCCGTCGCGACCGACTTGACGGCGAAGGAGTTCCGGCTCAGCCGGTCCACGACTCCCTGGATTAGCTTGAGGTGTTCAACGCGCCCCGCTTCCGAGTTCATAGCTCGTCTAGCCAACTCTCGATGTGCTTCCACTTCCAGGGGATCGGCTCATCGAGCCCACGCAGGCCGGGGTAGCTTCGTTCCCGAGGTCTGACCTGGAGAATCGGCTTCCCGAGGTTCTGAGCGATGTCCACTTCCGTCCTGACCCCAGGAGCATTGTGCGTGTCCTAGCCGATGAGGACGATGACAGCACTACACGGGCGAATAGCGGCCCTCGCCTTCGCCTTCCACTCCGGGGTCTTGTAAGCCTCACTGAGCGAGAAGTCCTTTACACGGTGCCGCGTGTGGCGCTTCGCCTGCTCGTAGAAGTTCCCCCTGAGGTCCTGGTCTCTGTCGAATTCGAAGCTGACGAAGATGTTGAGCGTAGCCAACCCACCGCCTCCCCTTCCCGATAGTCACGAGCCAGATTGAATGGAGCATGGCTGTTGTTCAACTCAACCTCGTACCGAGAGCAACAGGAAGTTGCGCCCGAGTGCCCAAGGTCGGCCCTAGACCATCACGGTTTGTGATCACACGCGATCCCCTCACCGGCAGATCGGTGAACATCAAGAATACTCGCTGGACCAAGGGTTACTGGACATACGGCTGGACGCGCTCCCCGACTTCTTCTTGGTGCTGACCGGGCCGAGGACGCCCGCGGCGTCATCCCGCGGCGTGACCCAGCCCTGGACCATCGAATCCGTCTACCTGCTCGAAGCAGGCTCGCTTCTCGCGCCGCTTCAGGGAACGCGGCGTCAAGATCGGCGTCGCCACCAGCGTCAGGCGTCACGTGTGGGATGACGCCGAGGTTTACCCCGCGACCAACAACGGCACGCTCCGGCTCACTCCGGAGCAAATCGCGATGATCGATCTGTTCGGTGGCTCGCAGTCCGGGGCGAGAGCAACTCAACCTCGCCGGTCCGCGAACTGGCGTGAACCAAGTTAGGGGAGTCACCGCTTCCCGGGCAGCTTGGCCGACGCCCTCGGTGTGACGAGGAGTACCCGTAAGCGCCAGCCTCTCCTCACAGGCGGGCGTCCGTCGAAGCCCAGTTGTCGTATGCTTCAGGAGTTGAGGAGGACGTGATGGTCGACCCGCCTGATCAGAACCAGCCCCTGCTCCCGAAGCTCGTGCAGGAGGTGCAAGATGCTGAATACGCGGCCCATGAGAAGGAGATCGCCTGGGTCCGCGAACTCCTGGAGCGCGACGATGTCGCGGATGCGACCAAGGCGGCGGTCCTTAGGGCGATCAATGAGGGCGAGGACCTGACGACGCTCGCGGAGGCCCTGCCAGCCGACATGATGGCGAAGAGGCCGGCCAAAACGGAGAGCACCCTGACGTTCTCGGGCAGCGCTACCGTGAGCGACTTCCTCGGGCGGTGACGAGTGGTGCCCGCCTGCACGGGCTCCGTCCCCAAGGCGGCCCACCCACCCCGATCCGGACGAGCCGTTCAGCCTGATTGGCGTCAGAGCCGCCAGCCCGTGGTGGCCAGGCCGCGGGGGAGCAGGGACGGCGAGCCAGATGACGCCGAATGCACGCTGACCGACTCGCCCTCGGTGACATTCGGTCATTCGCCGGTGCCGGGCCAGCGGCTCGTCGGCGAGGAAGTGTGCAAGGAGATCTTCAGGCCGATCGCCCGCGAGGCAGACGAAATCGAACTGAAGTCAAGCACAAGAGACGCCGATACTATTAAGGGTTGAGACTTGTACGAAGAGCACCCAGTTTTCAAGTCTCCCCACGAGGACGCGGTTTTGTGGCGATACATGGACTTCACCAAGTTCGTGTCACTCCTGGATGCGCAAAGTCTCTTTTTCTCCAGAGCCGATAGGTTAGGCGACCCTTTCGAGGGCTCATATTCCAAGGCCAATATAGCCCTACGCCCGGCACTCTACCAAGGGACGATCCTTCAGTTCGCCTGGGAAACTCTCGCACCTTTCTACCAGGCGATGCGTCAGTTCACACTAATCAATTGCTGGCATGAAGCCAACCATGAATCCGCCGCAATGTGGAGGCTCTATTCGAGGGATAATGACGGTATTGCGATAAGAACAACATTCAACGCACTAACGCAAAGCTTCACATGCAATGATACTATCTTCATCGGGAAAGTCAATTACATCGACTACAGCACGACCTTCATCTCAGAACAAAATATGTTCTACCCATATCTGCACAAACGACAGAGTTTTGAACATGAGAGGGAAGTTAGGGCGATAACTCAGAACATGCCTGCGGGTGGTGTATCGCTCGATATGCCTCAGGAAACCAATGCAACGGGATCCTACTATGCCGTGGACCCTTCCCTTCTGATTGAAGAAGTCATAGTCGCCCCCTACGCTGATAGTTGGTTCTTGGAACTTGTTCAAGCGGTTGCTACTCGCTACGGATTGAAGGCGCCCGTTGTTAGATCGGGA
>Ga0209543_1001433_pt1 | contig 21464 bp, 15 predicted proteins | sample MesohylFT_FD_187296 | JGI IMG/M metagenome (GOLD analysis project Ga0209543, IMG submission 187296) | Host-associated microbial community of the marine sponge Aplysina aerophoba from Gulf of Piran - sponge mesohyl, lysed by freeze-thaw... | ecosystem: Host-associated > Porifera > Sponge >...
GGCGCAGCAGAGTCCTGTGACCCACCCTGGGGCCGTCGCGCACCGACTCCACCAAAGACAGGTACTCATACACCTTGTCGCCCCTGCGACGGCGGGTCGTCTTCACGAACACACCACAACACTAGCGCCAACAGTTCAGCCTGTCAACCATCTGTCGTCCCTACAAAACCCCGCCGGAGCACCGCCTCACAACACAAAACCCCACGTCAACGGCCATCTGCCATCACCAAACCGGCGTCAACCCGCCAAACTCGGGTCAGGGGGTTCGGGCGGCTGATCCTGCCCATACCAGCGGGTCGGGGTCGCTGCCGTCCAGGATCATCGAGACGACGGTGTGATCCGCGGGTGTGCCGTCGGGGAGTTGTGTGGGGAGGGTGCGGATCTCGGTGTGGTCGAACGTCGACAGCATCAGCGTGACCGGGGTCGGCTCGAACACGTCGATGACGGCTCCGGCGGGGTCGATGTGCGCTGCGTAGACCCGCAGGTCCACCACTAACAACCACTCCAACGTCGTCAAACCCGCATCAACGCAGCGCGTCGCCCTGCGGCGCACAGGCCGAGCCGAGCCGCTCAGGGAAGGCTCACCCCCTCCAGGCGGGCGCACTCCTCGGGATCCTCTGACGCCATGCACGCCTCCCGCATATGGTCCTGATAGGGCTGATTCACGCTGTTCTCATAGTCCAACGGCACCACCAACTCAGGATGATCAGCCATCCACAGCCGCAGAAACTCCAGATAATAGTCACGGCGAATCTTCAACAACTCATCACGATACTCCCGATCCTACGCCGGATACGACGCCGCGAACTTGTGGCACTCATGGCGCAGATCAAGAAACTCATCGACCGTGATACCAAGACGCTGTGCTTCGTCATTCACGGACACCCCAGAATAGCCGCCGTCCTCCAAGACATACAGTCTCATGGCAGGATACTCAGATCTCCCAGCGCACAGATCCAACGAAGCATATAACGCATGCCAGAGTTCATCAGACGCGGATTCCACCTCGAGCGGCATCACCTCTCCTAGACCAAAGAACAACAGCCGCACCGATTGCTCGAACCAGGCCCGGTCTGTCGCCTCAGGTGACGACCCATAATCAGGCACGCTGGCCTCTCGATATTCGTCACGAGTACGATACCGGGTCAATGCTCGATGGGCGGTCGGCAAAGTAGTTCGCGATCAGCGCCTCGACGCCGATCTCCTCCTCCGTGTATCCACCATATTTGACAGCTCCAATATCACCCGCTTCCTCGGCAACGCTATTCGACGCGCCAGAACAGCTCGCGCCCATTACTCCTACCAAGAGCACAGCAAGCGACACGATAGATCGTGACGACCAACGTCTGATCCTCATTCGCTCCCCGCTACTGGAACCTGTCCAGAACAGCAATCCACGTCGTCGTAGACTCATGACTTCGTAACCGGCGGCCCCGCTTTCGTTGACTGGCAACACCACCCGATCATCGTTCTGCTCTATCCAAGTCAACAGGACTCCCTGGTAATGGTCGTTCTCAAGGCCAACTCACCCCCTCGCCCCGGACGCACTCCTCGGGGTCCTCCGCCTCCATGCACACCTCGCGCACCCAGTCCTGATAGGGCTGATTCACACTGTTCTCATAATCCAACGGCACCACCCACTCAGGATGATCAGCCATCCACAAACGCAGAATCTCCAGATAATAGTCGCGGCGAGTCTTCAGCAGTTCATCGCGCTGCTCAGGATCCAACACCGGATACGACGCCGCGAACTTGTGGCACTCATGGCGCAAGTCAAGAAACACATCGATTGTGATACCATGATTTGTTGCTTCTTCCTCTACAGACCATCGGGGATAATACAGGCCGTCCTCTCCCTGATAGATGCCCTCATCCCTCGCATAGAGTTCGATGCCCGGGTATTCGGATCCCTCAGCGCACAGATCCAGCGAATCATTGAACGCGTCCGACAACGATCCCTCGATCTGTTCGATCTCCTCCGGGCTGACCTGCCTGGCGGTCATCAACACCATGGAGACTTGCTGTTCGAAGAAGATACGGTCACGCCTGGCGGCCGACAGAGAGCGCAGATTGTCCAATTCAGCGACCCGCTCATCCCAACTCTCATCCAGTGTGCGGTGGCGGACAAACAGGTGACGACCTACAAGATACGACTCCACGAGAGCATCCACGCCAGCCTCCTCGTCAGAGTATATGACGCTTCGCCGGTCCACGACTCTGGACGTATGCTCACTGTCCTGCGCGTCAACCCCCTTGCTGCCGGTGTGTTCTGTGTCGTCCACAGACCCTGAACAAGCCGACCCCACGACAGCAAGCCAACACAGTCCGACTAGACACACCGGAACCCGCCGCCTCACCCTCGCTCGCTCCCCGCCACAGCCCGTCGCACGCTCAGCACCCTAGACATCGTTGGGTCCGTATGAGGTAGTCGCCGCCGGGCAACGCCGACGCGATCACGGGATCGGTGCCTGTGCGGGCCACCGCCGACGCGACACGCTGCACCCGCCGCTGGGCCGGGGCCCGGGCCGCGGGAGTGCCTGGCGCGGTGAGCTTCCACAATGTCATCGACGGCGACCCGCCTGTGCCCACAAGCGACGGCGGCTCAGATGGCTGCCGCGGCGACACCGTCGGGGCCGCCTTGAGGGTGATCGTGCCCGACAGTGTCTCCGCGGCGTGCGCGGGCACCGACAACGACCAGTACGCCGCGTTGTGGCCGGGCTGGCTCAACGACGTGCAACCGGCGCGGGCGCGGCTGTCGTAGGATTCGAATCCCGCTGTGGTGTTGAGCCGCCCCCACCATGTCCGGCCCCGGTCCTCCAGCGCCGTCGCCGTGCATCCGATGGGGATCGCCACGGTCGGTTCGCATCGGCGGCTGCCGGTGAGGCTGGGGGCTTTGCCGGTCGGGCATTCAGCGACGATGTCGAATTCGACGGGGTCGGTGCGCGGGGTCTGGTCGAGCAGGCGTTGGGTGAAGTCCGCGGTGACGGTGTAGGTGCCGGCGAACTCGGGCGTGGCCTCAAGGAGGGCCAGCCCGCCGAAGTCGGTGCCCTGCGAAGGCTCCACCGTCACCGACAGCCCCGAGCGCGACACCGAGGGCGCCGACACCTTCGCGGCTGCGGGCGAGAACGTGAAATGCTCAGTCAGCGTCTCACCCACCGTCACGGTGTAGCTGTCCCGCAGATTCGTGCTGATCTCCGGGGGCACACAGACACGGTCGGCGCGGCGGGTGTAGAGCCGCGGGCAGGCCGCCTCCACCGTGAACGCGGGCTTGTCCACGCGCCCGGGCTGCGCCAGCGCCAACGTCACCGTGTAGCTGCCCGCACGCGTCGGCTTGCCCGACACCCCTGCGCCGGAGATCCCCCTGGCGCGTACGCCTGTGTCGGCGAAGTCGAGGCTCAGCCCCGACGGCCGCACCGACTCCACCGTCAAGGCCGCGACCTACCAGCCCGCGGCGATGTACTGGGTCTCGCAGAACTCGTAGATGCCCTCGGATGCGCCCTCTCGGCCCAGGCCGGACTGCTTCATCCCGCCGAAGGGGGCGGCCGGATCCGACACCGCGCCCCGGTTGAGTCCGATCATGCCGGCCTCGATGCGCTCGCTGACCCGCAGGCCCTTGGCCAGGTCCTCGGTGTAGACGTAGCCGATGAGGCCCATCTCGGTGTCGTTGGCCGCCGCGATCATGGCGTCGGTGTCGTCGAAGGGGATGACCGGGGCCACCGGACCGAAGATCTCCTCGCTGGTGATGGGCGACGAGACGTCCACGCCGGCCAGCACGGTGGGCTCGTAGAAGAAGCCGGGACCGTCCATCGGCCCGTTGCCGGTCACCCGGCGGGCTCCGTTGTGGAGGGCTCCCTGGACCAGTCCTTCGATGCTCTCCACCGCCTCGGCGTTGATCATCGGGCCGCAGGCGACCCCCGGCTCGAAGCCGTTGCCGACCTTCATGGAGCCCATGGCCTCGGACAGGCGCTCGACGAACTCGTCGTGGGCCGCCGACTCCACGAAGAAGCGGTTGGCGGCGGTGCAGGCCTCGGCCGAGTGCCGCATCTTGGCCACCATGGCCCCAGCCACCGCGGCCTCCATGTCGGCGTCGGCGAACACGATGAACGGGGCGTTGCCCCCTAGTTCCATGCCGGTCTTGAGAACCCGGTCGGCGCAGCGCCTCAACAGCATCCGGCCGACTTCGGTCGAGCCGGTGAACGACACCATGCGCACCGCCCGATGGTCGACCACCGCCTCGAACCAGTCGCCCGACGACCGGGTGGGAACCACGTTCACCACCCCCGGCGGCACGCCCGCCTCCTCCAGCAGCTGCGCGACCCGCAGGGCCGTGAGCGGAGTGTCTCGGGCCGGCTTGATGACCACGGCATTGCCGGCCGCGAGGGCGGGAGCCACCTTGCGGGTGATCATCGCCGCCGGGAAGTTCCACGGTGTGATCATGGCCACCACCCCCACCGGCGGATGGCGGGTGATGATGCGCTTGTCCCCCGCAGGAGCGACACCGATGGAGCCGTGGATGCGCACCGCCTCCTCGGCGTTCCAGCGGAAGAACTCCGCCGAGTAGGCCACCTCGCCGGCCGCGTCGGCTTGGGGCTTGCCGTGCTCTCGGGTGATCAGGTCGGCGATCTCGGACGAGTGCTCCAACATGGTCAGGTAGCAGGCCCGCAGGATCTCCGAACGAACCCGGGGCGCGGTGGCTGCCCACCGGCGTTGGGCGGCCTCGGCTGCGTCGCAGGCAGCCAGCGCGTCGGCGGCGGTGCCGGCCGCAACCTCGGCTATGCCGTCTCCGGTGGCCGGGTCGAGCACCTCGATCCGCCCGGCGTCGCCATCCCGCCAGGTCCCGTCGATGAGCATCTGTGTCTGCATCGTCTCAGCCTCCTTGGAACTGGCAGCGAAATGCACGCTATACGGGCAGAACGCTGCCAATTCGCCTGCTGGCCGAACCCCGCTCCCGAACTGGCAGCAAAATGTCCCCTATTCGTGCAGAACGCTGCCAATTCGGTTGCCGGCCGAACCCCGCTCCCGAACTGGCAGCAAAATGTCCCCTATTCGTGCAGAACGCTGCCAATTCGGTTGCCGGCCGAACCCCGCTCTCGAACTGGCAGCAAAATGTCCCCTATTCGTGCAGATCGCTGCCAATCCGGTTGACGAAGTGTCAGCCTCCGAGTTGGGGGATGGGGTGGTCGCCGTGGGCGACGGCCACGTTCTTGGTCTCCATGTAGAAGTCGAAGCTCCAGTCGCCGCCGTCGCGGCCGATGCCGCTGCGCTTGGTGCCGCCGAACGGGGTGGGCAGGTGGCGGACGTTCTGGGAGTTGACCCACACCATGCCCGCGTCCACCGCGCCGGCCACCCGGTGGGCCCGGCCGACGTCGCCGGTCCAGACGTAGGCGGCCAGGCCGTAGTCGGTGTCGTTGGCGATCGCGACGGCGTCGGCCTCGTCGTCGAAGGCGATGGCGGTGAGGGCGGGGCCGAAGATCTCCTCGCGGGCGATGCGCATGTCGTTGGTGGCTCCGGTGAACAGCACCGGCGCCACGAAGTTGCCGCCGGCAGGAGCGTCGTCCCAGCCGGTGCCCGCCACCACGGTGGCGCCCTCGGCCGCGGCCAGTTCGATGTAGCTGCGCACCTTGTCGCAATGGCGCGGGTGGATGAGCGGACCGATCACGGTGGCTGGGTCGAGGGGGTGGCCGACACAGATACCGCGCAGCTTGGCTGCCAGGCGCTCGGTGAAGTCGTCGTGGATGCTGTTCTGCACCAGCAGGCGGCTGGAGCTGGTGCAGCGCTCGCCGTTGAGGCTGTAGATCATGAACACCGCCGCGTCGAGGGCCCGGTCGAGATCGGCGTCGTCGAACACGACCACCGGGTTCTTGCCGCCCAGCTCGAAGTGGAGCCGCTTGAGGGTGGCCGCCGACTGGGCCTGGATGGCCGACCCGGTGGCCGACTCGCCCACGAAGGCGACAGCCGATATGTCGGGATGCTCGGTGACGGCCCGGCCCGCGGTCTCGCCCATCCCGTGCACCACGTTGAGCACCCCGGGCGGCAGGCCCGCGTCGAGGGCGATCTCCCCCAGCAGGCACGCGGTGAGCGGGCTCCACTCCGCCGGCTTGTGCACCACCGTGCAGCCCGCGGCCAGCGCAGGCGCGATCTTCCAGGTGGACAGCATGAACGGCGTGTTCCACGGCGTGATCACCCCCACCGGTCCGATGGCCCGGCGGCTGGTGTAGTTGAGGTGGTCCGCCGACGGCAGGGCCAGCCCGTCGGCCGCGGCCGGGGCCCGGTCGGCGAAGAACCGGAAGTTCTCCGCGCCTCGCAGCGCGGCCGAGGACATGAACCGGATGGCCTGCCCGGTGTCGACGGACTCCACCACCGCGATCTCGCCGGCGCGGGCCACGATGGCGTCGGCCACCGAATGCAGGATCCGCTTGCGCTGCTCGCCCGTCGTGGCCGACCACTCCTCGAAGCTGGCGCGGGCCGCGGCGGCCGCAGCCGCGACGTCGGCCGAGTCGCCCGCAGCCACGTCCCCCAGGTGCATCCCGTCGATGGGCGAGACGTTGGCGAACGTCTCCTGTGACACGCTGGCGACGGGCTCGCCGTCGATCAGATGCAGCACGGGCGCAGCCGCGAAGCGGGCCAGGTGACGGCCGGCGGCGGCGAGATTCTCGCTGAAGCTGGCGCTGAAGCTGGCGGCGGTTGCCATCGTGCGTCTCCTGTCGCGGCCTTCGAGGCTAGGTCCGGTGGGACTTGGCTAGGGCGCGCATGGGCGTTCCCGTCGGCCACGATTGTACGGTTCTGTCCCTCCGCCGATCCCCCACGGACATCCATGCGCCTGCTCAGCTACACCGCCCACGCAGACCCGTCGTTCGGAGTGCTCACACCCGACGGCGCCGGCGTGATCGACCTCGCCTCCCGCCTCGACGGCGTGACCGACCTCGGGGACCTGATCGCCCGGGGCCGTCTCGATGAGGCTGCCCGCTGGGCCGGCACCAGCACCGCCGCCGACCACGATCTCGCCGACATCGCCTTCGAGCGCCTGATCCCCCACCCCGGCAAGATCATCTGCATCGGCGTGAACTACGGCGGCCGGGGCGCCGAGTACGCCGAGGAGCGCCGCGACGCGTATCCGAGCGTGTTCGTGCGCTTCCCCGAGACACTGGTCGGCCACGAGCAGCCCCTGCTCCGGCCGCCGGAGTCCGAGCAGTTCGACTACGAGGGCGAGATCGTCGTTGTGATCGGCGCCGGCGGGCGCCGGATTCCGGTGGAGCGGGCCCGCAGCCACATCGCCGGGGTGAGCCTCGGCAATGAAGGCACGATCCGCGACTGGCTGCGGCACGGGCGCTTCAACGTGACCCAGGGCAAGAACTGGCACCGCAGCGGCTCGGTCGGGCCCTGGCTGGTGACCATCGACGAGATCGGCGCCCTGGGCGACCTGCACCTCACCACCAGAGTGAACGGCGAGCTGCGCCAGGACGATCTGGCCGCCAACATGCACTTCAGCATCGAGTACCAGATCCACTACCTGTCCACGTTCGTCGGCCTCGACGCCGGCGACGTGATCTTCACCGGCACCCCCACCGGCGCCGGCGCCCGCTTCGACCCGCCCAGATGGCTGAAGCCCGGCGACATCGTGGAGGTCAACGTCCCCGAGATCGGCACCCTCCGCAATCCCATCGAGGACGAAGTACCCGATGGTCCGGAGGTCTGAGCCCTCAATATTGTGCTACGATGTAGAACATGGATGAGGTTGGAATCCGAGAGCTGAAGCAGAACGCCTCGGCGGTCGTGGAGCGGGTCCGGAAGGGCGCGACGGTCACCGTGACCGACCGGGGCCGCCCGGCTGCGCTTCTGAGTCCCATACCGGGATCGAGGGTCGAGGAGTTGACGGCGTCGGGGCGGCTGCGGCCGGCCACGCGGTCCTTCAAGAGCCTCCAGCCGCCCGAGCCCCACGATAGGCCGCTCTCAAGCACGCTGGAAGAAATGCGCAGAGCCGAGCGCTACTGATGGTCTTCTATCTGGAGACGTCGGCGGCGGTCAAGCTGATCGTGCGCGAGGCTGAGACCGAGGCGATGCTGGCCTGGGCGCAGGATCACGCCGGCAACATCGTGTCCAGCGACCTGACCCGCACCGAGTTGCTCAGAGCTGTGCGCCGGGGCGCCCCCGACCGCGGCGACGAGGCCGGCAGGCTGCTCGACCGAGCCGACGTCGTCGACCTGCCCACCGGCGTGTTCGAGAGGGCCGCCGTGCTGGACCCGGCGATACTCCGCACCCTGGACGCCCTCCATTTGGCCGCAGCGATGGAGTTCGGAGCCGACCTCGAGGGCATGGTCACCTACGACGACCGGCTGGCGTCCGCCGCCGCGGCCCACGGAATCACCGTCGTCTCACCCGGCGCTGACCAGGCCCACTAGGTCGATCCGCCAAGGGCGGCGAGGCTTGCAGGGTTGACGCGCCCACCCGGAGGCCCACACCGTCGGACTGGTCCTCCTATAGTCGTCGGATGGCCGACCGTCGAGGAACTGGCATGGGCGGAACGAGCCTTGCCCTAGCCGAAGGAACTCCGACAGAGGCGGCGGCTGGATGAGTGCCGTTGCGCCTTCGGTGCTGCCTGAGCGGCTGCCTGAGGTGGGCGAGTTGGTGCAGGTGCGGTCGCGGCGGTGGATCGTGGAGGAGGTTGCCGAGTCGCCCGTGCCGGCGGAGTCGGCTCTGGTGCGGCTGGCTTGTGTGGACGACGACAACCAGGGCCAGTCGTTGGAGGTGTTCTGGGAGTACGAGCCCGACCGGTGGATCCTCACCGACGAGGGCTGGGCCGACTTGGCGTCCAAGGGCCTCGACTCGCCGCGGCTGTTCGCGGCGTTCTTGAACACGCTGCGCTGGAACTGCACCACGGCCACCGACTCGCGGCTATTCCAGGCTCCGTTCAGGGCCGGCATCACGATCGAGGCCTACCAGATGGAGCCGCTGCGCAAGGCGCTGGCGCTGCCGCGGGTCAACCTGCTCATCGCCGACGACACCGGCTTGGGCAAGACCATCGAAGCCGGTCTGATCGCCCGCGAGCTGCTGCTGCGCCGCAAGGCCAAGTCCATCGTCGTGGCCGCGCCGCCGTCGATGCTGGAGCAGTGGCGGGGTGAGATGGAGGAGCGCTTCGGGCTCCTGTTCGAAGTCCTCGACCGTGCCTACGTGTCGCGGATGCGCCGCGAGCGGGGCTTCGGGGTCAATCCGTGGCGCACCCACAGCCGGTTCCTGGTGTCGCACAACCTGCTGATCGACCCGGCCTACACCGACCCGATGCGCGAGTGGCTGGGCGAGGCCCGGCCCGGGAGCCTGCTGATCCTCGATGAGGCGCACCATGCGGCGCCGTCGTCGGGGGGCCGTTACGGCATCGAGACCAAGATCACCAGGGCGGTTCGCGATCTGGCCCACCGGTTCGAGCATCGCCTGTTCCTGTCGGCCACCCCCCACAACGGCCACTCCAACAGCTTCTCGACGCTGCTGGAGCTGCTCGACCCGTACCGGTTCACCCGAGGCGTGAAGGTGCGGGCCAAGACCGATCTCGAGCCGGTGATGGTGCGCCGCATCAAGGAGGACCTCCGCTCGATCCGGGGAGGGTTCCCGGAGCGCATCGTCGTGCGGGTCGAGATCGACGGGCTGCCCGACGACGCCCCGGAGTTGGCCCTGTCGAGGCTGCTCGACGAGTATCGAACCGCCCGCGACCAGCGCTACTCGTCGGAGTCCGCCAGGGCCCGCTTCGCGGCCGGGCTCATGGCCGTCGGCTTGCAGCAGCGGCTCCTGTCGTCGATCGAGGCGTTCGCGCGCAGTCTCAAGAAGCACCGTGAGACGGTCCAGCGCCATTGGGACAAGGCGCACGAGTCTCCAGATCCGGTGCTGTCGCCTCCTGACGACGGCCAGCAGGCGCTTGGTTTGCCCGAGCCGGCATCCACGCAGGACGGACGACCACTCGGCTTGGCCGAGCCGGCTTCCGTGGCCGGCGAGCAGGCGCTCAGCTTCCTCAGGCCGGCTGACGCCGATGACGAACGCAGCGAGTGGACCTCCGATGAGGCGGATGCCGACGAGGAGGCTCAGATCGCGCTGATCGACGCCGCGTCCCGGCCGGCTGCGGACCCCGAAGCCGCCGCGTGGGCTCACGAGCAGCGGCTACTGGACCGGATGGAGACGATCGCAGAGGATTCCCGCCATCTCCCCGACGCCAAGACGCTGCGTCTCATCGACTGGATCAGGCGGCACCAGTGCCCGGGGCTGCCCGCCTTCGGCCAGCCGGTGACCGGGCCGCCTCCGCAGTGGACCGAGCGCCGGGTGCTGATCTTCACCGAGAACCGCGAGGGCACCAAGCGCTACCTCAAGTCGATCCTGGAGCTGGCGATCGAAGGCACCGACCGGGCCGAGGAGCGCATCGAGATCATCGACGGCCTCACCAGCAGGCCCCGTCGGCGCGAGGTGCAGCGCCGCTTCAATGCCGACCCGGCCCGGGAGCCGCTGCGCATCCTCATCGCCACCGACGCAGCCCGTGAGGGACTGAACCTGCAGGCGCACTGCTCGGACCTGTTCCATTTCGACCTGCCGTGGAACCCTGGCCGCATCGAGCAGCGCAACGGTCGCATCGACCGCAAGCTGCAGCCCGCGGCTCAGGTCAACTGTCACTACTTCGTTCTGCCCCAGCGGACCGAGGACCGGGTGCTGGAGGTCCTGGTCACCAAGACGGAGACCATCAAGCGGGAGTTGGGCAGCCTCTCGCAGGTGATAGACGACTCGGTGGAGCGCCGGATGCTGTCGGAGGGAATCCGCCACCGCGACGCCGATGCCCTCAGAAGCGAGATAGAAGCCGAGTCGCTCGACGACGACAGGCGGCGGGCCACCGAGGAGGAACTCGAGCAGGCTCGCGAGCGGGCCCAGAACCTGGAATCACAGATCGAGGCGTGCCAGAGCCTTCTGGACCGGTCCCGCAAATGGGCGGGCTTCTCGCCGGTGCCGTTCCGCGACGCCATCGACTGCTCGCTGGAGCTGCTGGGCGCGCCGACGCTGGCGGCGGGAACCGAAGACGGGGGCCGGCCGATGTGGACGTTCCCGCCGTTGGAGCAGCGCTCCGCCACCGACCCGAGCTGGACTTCGACGCTGGACTCGCTGCGGGTGCCGCGCAAGCTCGACCAGAAGCTGCCCGAGTGGCGACGCGACGCGCCCATCCGTCCGGTGGTGTTCGAGGACGCCGGACGCCTCGACGAAGAGACCGTGCATCTGCACCTGGAGCAGCGGGTGGCCCAGAGGCTGCTGTCCCGCTTCCGGGCGCAGGGGTTCGTCTACCACGACCTGTCGCGGGCGTGCTTGGCCCAGTCGCGGGACTCGATCCCCCGTGTGATCCTGTTGGGGCGGCTGTCGCTGTACGGCCGCGGCGCCGAGCGCCTGCACGAGGAGATCGTGCCGGTGGCGGCCCGCTGGCGCGATCCGGCCGCTCGCAGCGAGCCCTTGAGGGCGTACGCGCGCGATGCGGAGACGCACACGATGGACCTGCTGGAGGAGTCGCTGAGTGCCCGCGGTCAGGCTCCGGACGAGGTCGTCCAGCGCCGCCTCATGGCGGCCGCTGCTCAAGACATCGAGGATCTTCGGCCGCAGCTCGAGCCTCGGGCCGCCGAGCACGCCGCCGCCGCGAAGCGGATGCTGGCCCAGCGCGGCGAGCGCGAGGAGCAGGCCTTGCGCGACACGCTGGAGCGCCACCGCGACCAGGTCGAGGCCGAGCTCGCCCGCCACGAGAGCGAGTACACGCAGCTGCTGCTGGACTTCCAGGGCCCCGATACTCGCCAGCTGCGCGAGGACACCAAGCAGCTCGACGCCAACATGCGGCACTGGCGCACCCGCCTCGAACAGTTCGAGCAGGACCTGGAACGAGAGCCGGCCCGGGTGCGGGAGTTCTACGAGGTGAAGGTGCAGCGGGTGGAGCCGGTCGGGCTGGTCTATCTGTGGCCGGAGTCGAACTGATGGCCAAGCTCGATCCCCAGGTAGCCGCCCACTTGGAGTGGATCGGCTTCGTTCGCCCCACCGGCTTGGTGGTGTCGGCGCCTGCGCTGGTGCGAGCCGGCGTGATCCTGAACCGTCGAGACGCAGAAGGCCAGCGCCTGCTGCGGGAGTGCGTCGAAGACGACGGTGTCGATCGCGGTCCAGCGGCACCCGGGCCGCGTCTGTCGGACTTCCGTACATTCGCCGAGTCGGTTCTGGGCTGGAGCTTCTCGCCGAAGGGATACGCAGGCACAGCGGACGCTCCGATCCCGGACCAACTGGAGGTGCAGCTGCCTGAGGGCGGAGGCGCCTTCCGGCCTGACTTCGCGGTCCGCGCCGAACCGCTGAGGAGCGCATCGCCGCGGCCGGCGCTTGCAGATGATGCCGATTCAGGCACGGCCGATGAAGCGGACGGCTCAGCCGAGGACGGCGTCGCGGGCATGACCCGCCAATCCGATGCGGGCGCCGCGGGCGGAACCGAGGACGAGCCGCCGCCGTGGCAGTTGCTCGTGAGCGTCATCGACACCGGCAAGAGCTTCGACGGCACGACCGCCGGCGGCTTGGAGTTGTCAGCCCACGGCCGCATGGAGCGCCTGCTGCGCCACACCCGCGCCCCGGCCGGGCTGATCTGCAACGGAACCGCCCTGCGGCTCGTTTCCGCTCCCCCCGGCGAGAACTCGGGCTGGCTCGACTTCCGGGTCGCGGACATGCTCCAGACCGCGGGCCGGCCGATCTGCGCGGCGATGCGCGAGCTGCTCGGCCAGACCCGCCTGCTGGCGATGCCCGCTGACAGGCGCCTCGCCGCGCTACTGCGCGACAGCCGCAAGTTCCAGAACGAGGTCAGCGAGCGCCTCGCCGAGCAGGTGCTGCACGCGCTCTACGAGTTGCTGCGCGGCTTCCAGGCCGCCCACGACGCCTCGCGGGGCGAGCTTCTCGGCCATGAACTTGTCGACGAGCCCGACGAGATCTACCGGGGCCTGCTCACTGTGGTGCTGCGCCTGGTGTTCCTGCTCTACGCCGAGGAGCGAGACATGCTGCCCCAGGGCGAGGTGTTCCTCGGCGCCTACTCGGTGTCTGGCCTGTACGAGAGACTGCGCGAGGACGCCGCGGTGCATCCCGACACCATGGACCAGCGATACGGCGCCTACGCGCAGCTGCTAGCGCTGTGGCGCATGGTCCACGACGGCGCCCGAGGCCCGAACATGAGCCTCTCGGCCCGGCACGGCGACCTGTTCCACCCCGACCGCTACCCGTTCCTGGAGGGCCGAGGCGGGCTGCGAGGCGATGTGCGCCAGGTGAAGGAGCGCATCGATCCGCCCCTCGTGTCCGACGGCACCATTCACCGGGTGCTCGAGAAGCTGATCGTCCTCGACGCCGAGCGGATCTCCTATCGGGCTCTGGATGTGGAGCACATCGGCTCGGTCTACGAGACCATGATGGGCTTCCGGCTCGAAACTTCCGCCGGTCGCAGCATCGCCATCAAGGCCGCCAAGAAGCACGGCGCCCCGGCCACCATCAACGTCGAGGAACTGCTGGCCGAAGCCCCGACCAAGCGCGCCAGGTGGCTCCGGGACCGCACCGACCGCAAGCTCACACCCACCGTCAACAAGGCCGTCCAGCAGGTCGACTCCGAATCCGGCTACGCCGTCGACGACCTGCACGCCGCCCTCGACACGGTCGTCGACAAGAACGCCACTCCCGACCTCGTGCCGACAGGTGCCATGGTGCTGCAGCCCAGCCAGGAGCGCCGCCGCTCAGGCTCGCACTACACCCCCCGGGAGTTGACCGAGCCGATCGTGCGGATCGCGCTGGAGCCAATCTTCGACCGCCTGCAACAGGAGGCTGGCGGCCCGCCGCGCCCCGAGCAGATCCTCGACCTCAAGGTGTGCGACCCAGCCATGGGCTCGGGCGCGTTCCTGGTAGAGGCCTGCCGTCAACTCGCAGGCGCCCTCATCGAGTCCTGGCGCGCCCACAACATCACTCCAGAGATCCCACCCGACGAGGACGAGACCATCTTCGCCCGCCGCCTCGTCGCCCAACGATGCCTCTACGGAGTAGACCGCAACCCCAAGGCAGTCGACCTGGCCAAGCTGTCCCTATGGCTCACCACCCTCGCCAAAGAGCACCCGCTCACGTTCCTCGACCACGCCCTGCGCCACGGCGACTCCCTGGTCGGACTGTCGATCCCCCAGCTTCAAGCCTTCCACTGGAAAGGCGATGCACCGCACTTCGAGGAGGGCTTCGAGACCCTGCAGGGACGCGCCCACCTGGATGAGGCGGCCGAGCTGCGCCAACTCATCCGCGAGGCCGACGACTCCGTGTCCGACGGCGAACTGCGCGAGCTGTGGGACCAGGCCCAATCCGAAACCGCCGCCGTCCGCCTCCTCGGCGATCTCACATTGGCCGCGTTCTTCCAAGAGTCCAAGCCCAGGGACCGTGAAGCCCGCCGCAAGGAATTCGCCATCAAGTTCATAGACGGCGAAGCAGACACCTACCGCCCATGGCTCGAAGATCTGCGCAACGCCGATCCACCGTTGGCCCCCTTCCACTGGCAAATCGAGTTCCCAGAAGTCTTCGACCGTGACGCCCCCGGCTTCGATTCCATAGTCGGCAACCCACCGTTCGCTGGCAAGAACACGTTGGCTGCGTCGAACATCGACTGCTACTCCGACTGGCTCAAGCAGGCACATGTGGAGAGCCATGGAAATGCAGATCTCGTGGCCCACTTCTTCCGTCGAGCCTTCAACTTGATCCGCTCCACTGGGACCCTTGGCTTGATTGCTACCAATACCGTCGCGCAGGGTGATACTCGCTCCACTGGACTGCGATGGATATGCACGAACGGCGGAGAGATCTATCACGCCCGACGACGAGTGAAGTGGCCGGGCGTTGCATCAGTAGTTGTGAGCGTCATTCATGCGATCAAAGGCCACCATCTTGGGCGCAAGATCATAGATGGACGGGAAGTTGAGACTATTACTGCATATCTATTTCATCGGGGCAGCCACAATAGCCCGATTCAACTCCATGCAAATGCGCACAAGAGTTTTCAAGGCAGTATCGTTCTTGGTAAGGGGTTTGAATTCGACGATACAGATGGGACCGGCCAATCTTCTTCACTCGATGAGATGCAGAGACTGCTGGAGCGTGATCCAAGAAATCGGCACGTTATCTTTCCGTATATCGGTGGTGAAGAGATCAACTCAAGTCCGACGCATGCTCACCATCGGTACGTCATAAATTTTCAGAACTATCCGCTCCGACGAGAGCCGTCCGAGAACCATCAGCTGACGCCGGATAGTAGCCAAGTGACCGACTCAGATCCTCAAGTTATGGATTCGTTGCAGAGTAGCAGACCAGTAGCAGCAGACTGGCCCGATCTCCTAGCTATTGTAGAAGCGAAGGTGAAGGATACGAGAGCTAGTCATTCTACAGCGAAGTGGTGGCATTTTGAGCGCTCAAGGCCCGAACTATATTCGTCTATTGGACGACTAATGAAGGTCTTAGCTGTATCACAGACGAGTCGAACTCTTGCGTTCACCTTTCTCCCGACTGGCATGGTGTATAGTAGCAAGGTGATCGTGTTTCCCTTCGAGAATTTCGCGGCATTTACGATTCTGCAGTCTCGAATTCACGATGGATGGGCGCGCTTTCTTGGATCGACTCGTAAAGACGATCCTGTTTACACATCATCAGACTGCTTTGAAACGTTTCCATTGCCGACTAACTGGACGATGCAGGTGGAAGACGACCTTGAAGCTGTGGGCAAAGAGTATTATGAGTTCCGAGCAGCGCTCATGGTGCAGAACAACGAGGGGATGACGAAGACCTATAACCGCTTTCACGATCCGTACGAGAACGATGCCGACATCGAGGAGCTTCGTCGACTGCACGCCTCAATGGATCGAGCCGTGCTTGACGCCTACGGCTGGACCAACATCCCTCTCGATTGCGAGTTCCTGCTCGACTACGAGATCGACGAGGAGACTTGGGGCAACAAGACGAAGCCCTACCGCTACCGGTGGCCCGACGAGGTTCATGACGAGGTGCTCGCTCGACTGCTGGAACTCAATGCTGAACGAGCCGAAGAGGAGGAGCGAGCGGGTCTCACGAAGCACAAGCGTGAAGGCAAGCCTCGTGGTGGTCGCCCGCGTCGTGTCTCAGCGGCGGCATCCCCGCCGTCCGCTACCCTCTGGGACGCTGCCCGCTAGGGCGATCGCGTTGGTGGAGGAGGCACCGATGGAGGCAGAGCAACGGCCAGAGGACGTGCCCATGGAATCGAAGCTCAAGCATCTGGAATTGATCCAAGGCGTGATCAACCGCATGGCCTCCAACTCGTTTCGACTGAAGGAGTGGAGCGTCGTGCTGGTGTCTGCCATCTTGTTCCTGGCTGCACGGGAGGACAGCGGCGAGGTAGCACTGATCGCGCTTGTTCCCGCTGTGGTGTTCTGGGGTCTGGACGCCTACTTCCTGCGCCAAGAGCGCCTGTACCGTGCCCTCTACGACCATGTGAGGATGCTGGAGCCACACAAGATCGACTTCTCCATGAAGACCGACAACTTCACCGGCGCAAAGCTGACATGGCCAAGCTCACTCTTCTCAACAACATTGCTAGCCTACTATCTTGCAGTCGTTATAGCTGTCGTGTCAGCCTCAATAGCAATCTAGTCACGGAGATAATGTCAGAACGGCCTGTGACTGAACAAAGCTGGACGCGGGCCGTTAGCGAACCCGATACATGCGACCGAACTATGTGGGCCGAGGAATCTTCAATCGGCGAGACATCTGTTGAGTGGTTACATGGCCAATTTCGAGCCGGAGTCAATCAGAAGTCGACGAGCCCGTTCAGCCACCGTATCGACCTGTTCCAATGGAACAGAACGGACGTCTAGCGCTTCGAAGACGGTCTTGCCTTCCGCGTATATCGACTCATCCTGATCTGGGTCTGGCGGGATACAGATGACTTCAATATCCACATCATGGTATACATCGAAACTCCGACCGTCTCTAATTTCAATATTGCCCCCATTGGCACGTATAGATCTAACTGTCCACCCCCACGATTTGATCTGGCTGGATAGACGCTGCGGTTCTAGGTCTCGGAAGGACCATGAGCGCACCAACTGAAGCGCCTTGCCATTCATCACTGCAAAGTCAAACCGGTCTTCATGTAAATCAGACGACAACAAGACCCTCTCGCATAGTTCTGATGCACCTATAGAGTGTCGTAGGTAGGCGCGTCGGGTCGCTGCTAACACCTCATTCCTCCAGCGGCTCCGACGTTGTTGACGTTCTGGATCTAGTATCGCATGTTGGAAGATACGATCTAGAGCCTCGTCGACATTCGCTGCAACTATGGGAGTAGGTGGACTCAACTGCACGACATTCCTGTAGTCAGAGTGCAGGGCTTCCAACCAGACTTCGTTCGGCTCGACATCGGACGGAGACAGCGCTTCGATACTATCTTGATGGTTGTCGATAATCTCGCCGATACAATCAATGAAGTACCACACAGCCTGAAGCGCGGTTGGAGTATCGCTCTGACCGATGGCGCGCGCCCGCTTGGCGTTGCTGATCTGCCGGATCCCCCATTCTGAAGACTCTTCGCTGCCCGCGATCGCGCCCACGTTGATGAATTCACCGCGGGCAGGATCGGGCACGAAGCGAATCAGAGAATAGATGTGCTTCACTAGAACCCTCCTATGCTAGCTTGGAGCCTCCTGGCTACCGGATGTGCTCGTCTCTCCAAGAACCAACCCACGCATTCCAGTTCGCTGTCCGTTACGGGCCATTCATGGGGAAGATTGCACAAGATGTCACACAAGTCGGCGCGCGTCAGGCTCCGCAGACGGCGCGCCAGCCTGGATGTCTCGCCTTGATCAAGTAGAGTTGTGGACCCATTGAATTCGTGAGGCTCGTCGACACGGTGAACAAGTGCTTGCTCAGTCCATCCCGAGCCCACTTCAGGCAGATACCAGCCATGATCATGACTGAAGATCCGATTCTCATCGGCGGTCGAATAGAGCCACTGCGGATCGCCTCCCCAACACCAGTCGTACAGCGCAAGGACGCCCACATGATTGATTCGGTTGTCGTCATCGTCACGTGATCTGAGCTGCCGATCCTCGACGGCGGCCTCTACCGCAAGAGAGGCGTGCGCGAAGCCGGACTCAAGCGTGCGCCCGGGCCGAAACTCCCAGCCTTCTAGCTCCTTGGGTATATGTACAATCGCTGTTTCGCATACCGGAGCACCGATCAACCGCCCGGCAGCTCCGACGATCGACTCGGTGACTACGACTCGCTCGTTTTGGGCGTTGTTGAGCGGCTTCACCCACCACTCGCGGTCCTCGTTGTCTACGGCTAGGAACGTGCCAGAGCCCCCACGAGGCGATGGCTGGAGAGGCAGCACAATGACTGGCGGGTCGCTCGGGGCGGCAACTCGCTGTTGAGCCACGAGACCCGTCCAATCCGATCGGTCGATCACGCTCGCAGGGTACCGACCTCCAATCCCCGAGCCGACAGCCCACTTCTTGACTGTGTGGCGCTGCACCAAGTCCACGTCGACGCGTGCCGTGGCCCAGGCGGATCTGCTCGTTGATCGTCGCCGAACGCGAGTCGCGTGCCTTCTACCTCCAAGACGATAGATCCCCGCCATTCCCAGCGCGGCCGGGAAGGCGGGGAGCAATATCGGCAGGGTAGCCGTTGGCGAGGGCCGCGCGGCCGCTCGGTGAGTTTCTCACGGGCCGGGACCTTCGCTGAAGTTCCGACAACGTCTCGGCGGGGGCGGGGGCGAGGCACGCTCTACGCTGTCAGCCCTGACCGATGACGTCGGATACCTGCCGCGGCTGGCGAGCCGGCGAGAGTACGTCGACTACCTGGAGGCGCATCCCGTACCCGACGCGACCAACATCGAGCATCTGGACACCGGCCGCAAGTTGGTCAAGACCTAAGTGCTGGAGACCCCAGGCGCATGCCGTCGTCGTGCTTGCGCAGTTTGTGTGCAATCTGATACTGTATGGAATGTAACTAGCTGATATATTAGGTTACATCCTCAATTTAGACAGGAAATCACGAGCCGGACAACACCGGGCTGCTTGAGCGAGTGGAGCGCTGGATGGGTGATGGGCTATGACCTCCGAGCAGACAGACGTCCTGCGCAAGGGCGACATCCGCCGAGTTCGGCCCCATCTAGGGCATGACGCCGAAGCGCGCATGGCTCTGATCGTGCGCGACCGCGATGAAGGCAGCGGTCTCGTCGAGATGATGCTCGCCCACGAGCGTACCGACATGGCCGGACCGTCTGATGTGGTTCTCCAGCCCGACACTGCACGGCTGCCACACGGTCTGGTTGTGCGGACATTCGCTCGTGGCTGCATCTGGCGTACGCAATGCTCCGACCTTGTGGTTCGCCTAACCCCCGAGGAAATGCGCTCTGTTCGCGAGGTTGTGTCAGCCGGCATCCGCAGGTCGCGAGATGCATGCCAACAAACCCCAGAGATGGAGCCATCCCCAGAGCGGAAGACCTTCCTGGAATCGGAGCATGAAGCCTATTGGGAACTCATTGGCGACTGTGCTGATGCCGTGCTCGACGATGGTGACCCGTGGCGAATCGATCCCGGCCTGTTCCTAGCGACGCTGCACAGGTCCCACGATTGCCCAGACATGCTGCTTGCCTCTCTTGATCATGTTCTTCGCACCCGCGATGCGATCATGACGCTCGAAGACGCGAAGATTCTCCAAGACATCGAACCGCTCGAGTTGCTGGACTGGACTCGCTCTGGGCATGGAGAGGACCTCGTGTCGGCGATTATCTCAAATGCGAGACGACTGATCGCGTCCGCGTTGTCAGACTCGTCTCATGGAGATCCAACCGAAACAGAGCCTCCGCCCATTCGTCAGGCACCGCAGCGACATCCGGCTGCGACACCATTGACACTTCAGCCAGGCACGCGCCTGATCACAGCGTCTCACCTCTGGTCGGACAACGGGGACCGACTGATCGAACTTGCTCAGAACGGGTGTCCAGGCGATGATGAGATTGAAGGATCTACTCGCATCCGTCAACAGGACAGCTTCGACATCGAGGTCATGATGTTGGCATACGGACATTTCCAGGGAGCCGCAGCGCTGCCCTAGCGTCCCGAGTCGTTGAGTCTTCTGTCTGCGAAGCTGTCGGAGATCGGTTGCCGGGGCTGGCTCTGGGCTGAACTGTGGGCTCGTCGCCCGTCGAAGGCGATGGCCATCGAGCGGCAAGGCCTGTGGGCAGCGGCAGCGGGTGCGTGGATCTGGGGGGTGCGAGCGGTGCCGGGCCTACGCTGTCGGCCATGACCGACCATGTCGGATACCTGCCGCGGCTGAAGCGCCGCAGCGAGTCCGTCGACTACTTGGAGGGCCATCCCGTGCCGGCCGCGGCGGACATCGAACACCCCGACGCGGGCCGCAAGCTGGTCAAGACCTACATGCTGGAGACCGCGGGCAGCGACCGGCAGATACCCGACCTGGCCAGCCGGTTCGCCGGCCGGGTGCATCTGCATCGTCTCGACGACACGCTGTTTCGTGTCGAGGACGCCAGCCACGGCGGCCAGGTGGTCGGCCTGATCGAGGAACTCGACGACAGGCACCCAGTCTTCTACACGAAGATGGCCGTGGAGCACAGCGACCGGTGGGTCCGCCAGACGGTCGAGACGAGCCCGTGGCTCGATCGGCTCTGGCTGTCGTCGCCGATCCTGTTCGAGTTGTGGCGTCAGGTGAAGGCCACTACGCCGCCCCAGCGCTACGCGCGGCTCGGCTTCGAGCACGAGGCACGCTACGAGCCGATCGATGGCCTCGGTACGGACATCGAAGACGACGGTGTCGACGATGCCGACTACGAGACACCGAGCGCCTTCGTAGAGCGCCGACGCTCGGTGGTGACGCTCACCGAGAGTCTGGCGGTGCTGGAGGAGAGGCTGCAGCGGCTCATCGATTCCTACGACCCGTTGCGCTCGCTGGTGCACCTGCAGATGCCCGCTGCCGGTCGCGGAGGCCACCGCCTAAGTTACGACGGCCGCGCCACGAACCGAAGCGACTCCTTCGCCGATCACCGGGCGACGGTGCGGCGCGTCCTCGCTCTGTACCGCAGCGTCACCGAGCACGCCGAACGCCGCCTCTGGGTCGACACCACCGACGCCGGCGAAGACGGTTTCAAGATCCGCGGTAGCCCCCTCGTCATTGATTTCGGTGAGCCCCTAAGCGAGCCGCTGTTCAACCGTTTCGTGGAGCTTGCGCTCGAACGACGGACGAGCCGCTTCCGCATCGGAGGCTTCGTCACACGTCGCGGACCTACCAAGGCACATGTCGTTGCCGTGGACCGGCACCTGTGGCAACCCTTCCTTCTCGAGGCCACCAGCAGGCACCTCCTGGCTGTGCTGCCCCACGGAACCTGCGGGAACACAGTCCACCGACTCGTCACCAACGTGCAGCGGGAGTTG
>Ga0209543_1001434_pt1 | contig 21460 bp, 17 predicted proteins | sample MesohylFT_FD_187296 | JGI IMG/M metagenome (GOLD analysis project Ga0209543, IMG submission 187296) | Host-associated microbial community of the marine sponge Aplysina aerophoba from Gulf of Piran - sponge mesohyl, lysed by freeze-thaw... | ecosystem: Host-associated > Porifera > Sponge >...
TTCTTCCCGCCCGGCGGGCAGCAAGCCTCGACGCTCCACTTCCCGGGGCCCGCGGTGGCGAGGAACAAGAACACGAAGCAGTAGAGCGCGGCCAGTTCGCCGTCGTTCTGGATAGGGAGCAGTCCCTCCGGCTGGTGGCGGTAGAAGTAGGCAACGGCCATCTGTCCCGACGCCAGGAACGCGGCGAGTCGGGTCCGGTATCCGGCCAGGATCAGGGCCCCGGTGACGAACTCCACGATGCCGGCGGTGTTGTAGAGCCATGCCGGCGAGTACGGAGTGCCCTCTCCGAGAAGGAAATAGACCGCCACCACTCCGTGACACAGGAATCCGAACCCGGCCACCATGCGCAAGAGCGCGTGGGCTGTTTCCCGGTGCCCGGAAAGAACCGTCTGCATGAGAACCCTCGCCTACTCCTCCGGCAGCGCGAGCGCCACGAACTCCGCCGGGTGGTTCGGAGCCCCGACCGCGACCACGATGAACTGACGCCCGTCCGCCTCGTAGCTCATCGGCGTGCCGGACTGGTTGGCCGGGAGTTCGAACTCCCAGAGGATCTCTCCGGTGGCCTTGTCGTGTGCCCGGAACATGGGGCCGCCGGTGCCGAAAGCCGCGAACATGCCGCTTCCCTCCCCGGCGAAGAGCAGGGTCCTGGTCACCAGCAGGCCGCCCCGGTCGGCCTGTCCGGTCCGGCCCAGCTCGACCCCCTCAAGCGCCGGGTGTTCCCGGACCCATTCCGGGGTGTCGCTGTTCGGAATCTGCCAGAGGATCTCGCCGCGGTTCAGGTCGAGCGCGGTGATGAGTCCCCACGGCGGCTTCAGCAGCGGCAGTCCCTGCGGACCGCCCCCCTCGGGGAGGCGGATTTCCCGCCGCTGCCCCTGGACGAAGTTCATGGTGGAACGCTCGGGATCGTGCTCGAGCCCGAGCACGTTGATGTCGAGACCCGAGGACACGTACACCACGCCGGTCTCGGGGTCGGCGGCGACGCTCGGCCAGTTGGCTCCTCCGAGCGCGCCCGGAACCGTCAGCGTTCCCCGGTTTCCCCGCGGTTCCATGACCGTCGGCGGGGTGAAGAGCGGGCCGAGGGTGTAGAACCGGGCGATCTGGAGCGCTTGCTCCTTGAGCTCCGGCGTGAGGTCGATCAGGTCGTCTTCGCTCACGCCCTGGCGCTGGAACGGCGGCGGCTTGGTGGGGAACGGCTGGGTGGGCGCCGTCTTTTCGCCCGGCACCGTGGATGCCGGCATCGGACGTTCCTCGATCGGCCACACCGGCTTGCCGGTGCGGCGGTCGAGGACGAAAGTGAACGCCTGCTTGGTGACCTGGGCGAGCGCAGGGATTTCCTGTCCATCCACCGTCAGATCGAGCAGGACCGGGGCGGTGGGAAGGTCGTAGTCCCAGATCGGGTGGTGGACCGTCTGGTAGTGCCAGCGCCGTTCCCCGGTCGCCACGTCCAGCGCCACGACGCTTTGGGAGAACAGATTGTCACCGGGACGGTGCCCCCCGTAATAGTCCCCGGTTGGGGCTTCGGTCGGCAGATAGACCAGCCCGAGTTCGGGATCGGCGCTCATCCAGGACCAGACGCCGCCGTTCCCGGTGTAGCGCCAGCTCTCGTTCTCCCAGGTGTCGTTGCCGTACTCGCCCTCACGCGGAATCGTGTGGAAGATCCAGAGCAGTTCCCCGGTCCGGACGTCGTAACCACGCACCGGGGAGGGGGAATTTTCCGGTGACGGCGGCGCCCCGCCGCTCACGAGCGCCGCGCCGACGACCACGACGTTCCCCACCACGGTCGGCGGCGATCCCGCCCCGATGGCCGCGGTCTCCAGGTCCACTTCCCGGCCCAGATCGCGGCGGAGGTCCACCATCCCGTCCAGGCCGAAGCCCGGGATCAGCCTCCCGGTGTCGGCGTCGAGCGCCACCAGGCGGTAAGCCGGAGTGACCAGGAACACCCGCGCCGTCTCGCCGTCGCTCCAGAAGGCCACTCCCCGTCCGGAGGTCTGCCGCGGCGCCGACTCTCCGCGTTTGCCCTCGTCGAGGCGGTAGGCCCAGAGTGTCTCGCCGGTGGCCGCGTCGATCGCCAGCGCCGCCCGCCGGGCGCCGGCGGTCACGTAGAGCACCCCGTCCAGCATGAGGGGGGTGGCGCGCAGGTTGAAGTCGGGCCGCGGTCCGAAGTTCCGTGACGTCCAGCGCCAGGCGATCTCCAGTCGGTCCACGTTTCCGGCGTTGATCTGGTCCAGTGGGGAGTAACGGGTCGAGGACAGATCTGCCGCGTAGTGCGGCCATTCGCCGGGGTCCCGGTCCTGTGCGAACGCCGGGATGGCGGCGGCGCCGAGCACCGCCGCGAGCCCGATCAGTCTCCCGAGTACCAAATCCGGTAGATCGCTCCCGCGCGGTCGTCGGAGACGAGAATGTCCCCGGCGGGCAGCTCGAGGATGTCCACGGGTCGGCCCCAGGCCCGCTCGTCGGGCTCGCCGATCCAGCCGGTGACGAAATCCTCGTAGGCCGTCGCCACGCCGTTTTCGTTGCGTACCAGGGTCAGGCGGTAGCCGATGCGCTCGCTCCGGTTCCAGGAGCCGTGCTCGGCGACGAGCGCCTGGCCGCGGTACTCCTCGGGGAACTGGTCGCCCCGATAAAAGGTCATCCCGATCGCGGCGACGTGGGGCCCCAGCTTCTGCGTTGGCGGCTCGAATTCGTCGCACGCACGATCGCGGCCGTACCAAGGATCGCTCACGTCCCCGGCGTGGCAATAGGGATAGCCGAAGTGCTGTCCGGCTTCGGTGAGGATGTTCATTTCACCGGGCGGGTTGTCGTCACCGAGCCAATCGGGGTTGTTGTCGGTGAACCACATCTGCCCGGTGTCGGGGTGCCAGTCGAACCCGACCGACATCCGCACTCCCCGGGCGGCGACCTCGAGCCCGGATCCGTCGGGTTGCATGCGGGCGATGGAGGCGAAGAGCGGATCCTCGGAGGCGCAGCGGTTGCAGGGCGCCCCCACCGGGACATAGAGCATCCCGTCGGGTCCGAAGTCGATGAACTTCCAGCCGTGGTGGCGCATGTTGGGGAGGTCGTCGGTAACGACCACCGGCTCGCCCGGATCCGGGAGCCGCGACTCGATGTCGTCGAACCGGAGAATCCGGTTCACCTCGGCGATGTAGAGGTCTCCGTCCCGCATCGCCACCCCGTTCGGCATGAAGAGGCCCTCGGCGAGGGTGTGCAGTTCGTCCGCCTCCCCGTCCCCGTTGCTGTCGCGCAGGGCGTACACCCCGCCGGACGCCTCCCGGGTCCCTACGAAGATCGTTCCGTTCTCACCCCGGGTCAGGGACCGGGCGCCGGGAACCCGGCCCCAGACCGCGATCTCGAATCCGGACGGGAGCGAGAGTCTCTCGAGCGGGAGGGCGGGCGGCCCACCCTGCGCTTCGGCGACGCCACCGGCGGCATCATCGGGACCGGCGCCGGAGCATCCGAGTGCGATCAGGGTGAGCCCGGCCGCCGCCAGCCGGAAGGGGTGCGTGCGCATGAAGATCAGTTGGGCGCGTCGGCTCTCGGGATCGCCTCCACCAGCATCGCCAGCGCGTTCTGGAGCGCCCGGTTGGCGCTGCCGTCGAGCGAGCCCTCGTAGAGCCCGAGCCGCGCGATCACCATCTCGTGCTCGGGGACGATGATCGTGCTTTGGCCGCCGGCGCCGGCAAAACTGAACGTGCTGTTGGGGAGCGCGGGGAAGCGCTTTTCCCCGCCGTGCGGCGGGTTGTTGATCCAGATGAGTCCGCCGTAGATGGGCCGTCCGTCAGCCTCCCAGGACGGCGCCACCGAGGTCGCGAACTCGACGAATTCCTCCGACAGCACCCGCTCTCCGTTCGGGGCCATGCCGCCGTCCAGATAAAGCTGCCCGAGCCGCGCCCAGGCCCGCCCGCTCCCGAAGCCGTAGCCGTTCAGCAGGAAGTTGCCGTGGGGATCGCCTTCCGCGACGAACCGGTTGGCGCCGATCTTGTCGAAGAGGTGCTTTTGGGGGAACTGGTGATAGTTCTCGTCGCGCCCCTCGACTCCGAGCCGGACGATGTGGTTCGTGAGCACCGGGTCGCAGTTGCGGTACCGCCCGACCGTGTTGGGCGCCCACTGCGGCGCGCGCTGGGTGGCCCAGATGTGGGAGTCCACGGTGCTGGTGTAGAGGTAGAGGTGATCCGGATAGCCCATCGTCGCTTCGTCCCACTCCGGATCCCCGGCGTTGAGGCAACGGAGTCCGCTGGACATCTGCAGGATGTCCTGGATGCGGATCGTGCCGCGCACGTCGTTCGGGTCCTCGTGCCAGGCGTCGATCGGAGCGAGCTGGTCGAGCGTGTAGACCCCCTGGGTGATCAACAATCCCATCAGGGTCGCGGAGAGGCTCTTGTTCATGGACCAGCTCTCGAGCGGGGTGTCCTTGGTGATCCCGTCTTCTTCGCGATACCGCTCGGCAACCAGCCGGCCCCGGTGGAGGACCACGAAGGCGAGCGTCATCGCGCCTTCCTCGAACGCCGCGTCCACCGCCGCCTCGAGCTGCTCCGCGTCCACGTCCTCGGGAAGCGGCTCATCCGGGAGCACGTCCCCCAGGGGCCACGGGTCTTCCTGGTTCACCGTGGAGGTGACGGGGACGGTCTCGTAGAACGGGGCATCCTCCCCAATCGGGAGCGTGACGCAGCCCTGGTCGCCGTGGAGCACCGCCGTCCGCGTGACGCCGGTATCGGTGGTGATGTGGACCTTCTGATTGTCCATGTCGATCTCGCGCCCCGGGAGCCGGTCGCGATACCGATAGCGGGAGGTGAAGCCTCCGATCTGGTGCTGGGCGGCCTCGAAATCGAGCCCGGTCAGGAAGACCGCCGAGCAGAGCACCTTGGCGAAGCCGGACGCCTCGTGCTCGATGAACACGTCGGGGTCCAGAAAGCCGCGCGGCGGGTTCTCGCGCTCGGTGTCGAGTTCGTACTGGGCCGAACGGAAGACCAGACACTCATTGAGGTCCATGTCGTCCGTACAGGGTTGCTCCATGAACGGCTCCTCGCCGCCGCCGCTGCATCCGGCCGCGAGTGCGAAGAGGAGCGCGGCCCCGAACGGGAGGGCCAGGCGTCCCCCAATCCGTTCGCGCGTTTTCGTCGGTTGGTGATTCATGATCGTCTCCTTCCGGGAGGGGGAAAGCATGCCGAGGCCGCTCGCATTTCGCAGACGGCCGGGTTCGCGATTGTATGGCCGATGCCGGTTCGCCGGCGCCTGCGGATACTCTGCCGGCTGCGCCCCTGCCGATGATCCGTGAACCCGTGGCCCCCCGGCCCCACGTCGTTCTGGTCGGCGGAGGTCATTCCCACGTCCAGGTCCTGCGCCGGATGATGATGCGCCCCTGGCCCGAGGTCCGGGTGACGGTGGTGCTCGATACCCCGGTGGCCGTCTACTCCGGGATGGTTCCGGGGTTCGTGGCAGGCCAGTACCGGGCGTCCGAGCTCGAGATCGATGTGGTCCCGCTCGCCCGCCTGGCGGGCGCGGAGGTCATCCTCGCGCCCGCGGTGGGGGTAGACCCCCAGGCGCGCCGGATCCCGCTCGAGGGGCAGGCGCCGCTCGCCTACGACTTCGTCTCCTTCGACATCGGCAGCACGGTTGCCGGGCTCGATCTCCCCGGTGTTCGCGAACGGGCTCGCGCCACCCGGCCGATCGCGCGCCTGGTCCGGGAGATCGGGACCCTCTCGGAATCGTTTCTGGCGCACGAAGCGGCCCGGCCGTTCGAAGTGGTGGTCGCGGGCGGAGGCGCCGGCGGAGTCGAGCTGGCGTTTACGGTCCGTGAGCGGCTGCTGGCGGCGGCGCGCGGGGCCGGGCTTGAGCGGGCGCTCCGGATCACCCTGCTCCAGGCGCTACCCGAGGTTCTCATCGGGTTCCCGCCCTCGCTCGCGATGCGGGCGCGCCGGAACGCCGCCGCCCGGGGAATCACGATCCGCACGGGTGAGTCCGTCGCCGCGGTGGAGGAGGGCCGGGTCCGGCTCGAAAGCGGCGAAGTCGTAGCCGCCGACTCTCTCATCTGGGCGGTGGGGGCCGGCAGCCTGGACATCTTTCGCGATTCGGGACTGCCCCTCGACGAACGTGGCTTCGTCCTCACCCTTCCCACGCTCCAGACCGTGGACGACGACCGGATCTTCGCGGTGGGGGACTGCGCGACGCTCCGGGATTGGCCGGCGACTCCAAAGGCCGGGGTCTATGCGGTGCGGCAGGGTCCCTTCATTGCCGACAACCTGCGGCGGGTGGTGGCCGGGCGTCCGCTCCGGAGTTACCGGCCGCAGCCCGATTTCCTCACCCTGTTGAACCTCGGCGACGGCCACGCTCTCGGGGCGAAGTGGGGAACGTCCTTCGAGGGCCGCTGGGTGATGAACCTGAAGGACCGGATCGACCGGAAGTTCATGCGGAAGTTCCAGGTGCTCGACGACGGAGGCGGGACCACCGGCGAGTTCTCGCGGATGGACCGGAGCGCCATGGAGGCCATGGTCTGCGGCGGCTGCGCGGCGAAGGCCGGTCAGACGACGCTCGATCTCGCGCTCGGCCGGTTGCGCGAGGAGTTGGGCGCGGGACCGGACGGGGGAGACGGCCGCGTGCGGCTCGGGCTCGAGCAGTCGGATGACGCCGCCGCCTTTGCCACCCCGCGCGGCGACGTCGTGGTTTCGAGTGTGGACTGGTTCAAGGCGTTCAGCGGCGACCACTGGCTGAACGGCAAGGTTGCGGCGGCGAACGCGCTTTCGGATCTCTTCGCTACCGGCGCGCAGCCCCGCTATGCCATGGCCCTCGTCAACCTTCCCGAGGAGCAGTCCGTCAAGGAAAGAGCGGAAACGCTCTACCAACTGCTGGCGGGCGCCCGCTCGCTGCTCGACGACCGCGGGATTTCGCTGCTCGGCGGCCACACGACCGTCGGACCCGAGCTGACGGTCGGGTTCTCGGTGGAAGGTCATCCCATCGGCGAACGGCTCCTGACCCTTGAGGGCCTCGAGGCCGGCGACGGGCTCTACCTCACGAAGAGGCTGGGCAGCGGCGTGGTGCTCCGGGGCGTGATGCTTGGCCAAGGACGGGGTGCGTGGCTCCAGTCGGCCACCGCCCAGATGGTGCGCCCCAACGAGGCGGCGGCCCGCGCCGCGGTTGCGGCGGGGCTCTGCGCGGCGACCGACGTCACCGGGTTCGGTCTCATGAATCATCTTGCCGAGATGCTGCGCGCCAGCCGGGTGTCGGCGGAACTGGACGTCTCCGCGCTGCCGGCGCTGCCCGGCGCCGAGGAACTCCTCCGGTCGGGTCTCCGCAGCACCGCGCACGAGCAGAACCGGAGGATCGCCAAGGCAATCCGCATCGAGCCCGAGGCGTCGCACCATCCCCGGCTGGAGCTGCTGTTCGATCCGCAGACCGCGGGAGGCTTTCTCGCCGGCGTGCCCGAAGCGCAGACCGAAGACTTCCTCGGCCGGCTCCGCGAAGCGAACGTCGAGGCGGTCCGGATCGGAACCGTGGTTCCCCGGCCGGAGGACGGCGCGGTGGCCACGATCGGATGTGGATCGCCATGAACCCCGACCCGCGGGCTCGTTCCTTTCCCTTCGTCAAGATGTCCGGCGCCGGGAACGACTTCGTGGTCCTGGACAACCGGAACGGCTCCATTGAGGAGGCGGAGAAGCCTCCGCTCGCCCGGCGGGCGTGCCGCCGCAAGATCGGCGTCGGCGCCGACGGTCTGATCCTGATCGAGGGCAGCGGGGCGGAGCGGGACGCCGACTACGTGATGCGCTACTTCAACGCCGACGGCAGCGAAGGGGAGCTTTGCGGCAACGGGACGCGCTGCGCCGCGGTGTTCGCCCGGGAAATCGGAGCCGCCGGGCGCTCGCAGCGGGTGGCCACCCCTGCGGGCGTGCTGCGGGCCGACATCCTGGGCGGTCCCCCGCCGGGACGGCTGGCGGCCGGAGCGGCCACGGTGCGGGTGGCGATGGCGCCGCCGGGCCCGATCCGCCGTCTTCGCCTGTCCGATCTGCCGGGTGGGGAGGCCGAGCTGTTCGCCCTTGAAGTCGGTGTTCCGCACGCCATCGAGGTCGTCCGCGACGTCAGCCTGGTGGACGTGGATCGCCGGGGCAGCGCGATCCGGCGCCATCCTGCTTTTCCGGCGGGAGCCAACGCAAACTTCATCGCTCTCGACGAGCGCGCCGGGGAGATTCATCTCCGCACCTTCGAACGCGGCGTCGAGGCCGAATGCCTCGCCTGCGGGACGGGAGCGACGGCTGCGGTCACGCTGGCGCATCGTTTGTTCGATTGGCCCCCGGCCGTCCCGGTTCGGGTGGCGAGCGGCGACCGCATCCACATCGACTGCACCGGAGACGCGCCCCTCATGGAGGGGCCCGTCACCCGGGTCTTCGAGGGGGTCTTCGCGGCTCCTCCCGGCCCCGCGGACCCGCCGGCGGAGCAAACCTGATGAAGCGGCCCGGGGCCCGCGGTCAGGCCACGGCCGCCGCGCTCCTGCTCGCGTTCGGCGTTGCCGGCTGCGACGAAGGCTCGGACACTCCTCCGACGTCGCCGACGGCGCCCACCCCCGCTCCCGCGCCGGCCGTCCCGGCCCCCATTCGCTGCGCGGAGGAAGGACGCGTCCTCGAGTTCGGCTTCTTCGCCCTCTATGAACCCATCAGCTACCGCGCCGGTGACGATCCCATGTCGGCGGCGTTCGATGAACATCTGGGTTACGAGGCCGACCTCCTGACGGCGCTGGAGGCCATGGACGGCGCCGGTCTCTCGTTCAACCGTCGAGGCATCGATGCCTGGCCGGGCATCTGGTTGTTGCCGGCCGGCCCGGACTACGACCTGGTGGGCGGCGGCATCACCATCCTGGAGGAGCGCACCCGGGACGCGTCCGGCGCGCCCGCCGTCGCGTTCACGTCGGGACACGTCACGTTCCGGCATTCGCTCCTCGTGCGAGGCGTGGACGCCGCCGAGCTTGCCGAATACAGCGATCTGACGAGCGAGGCGCGCGTCGGCGTTTCCATGGAAACGACCGGCGAGTCCCGGTTCCTGCAGATTGTCGGCCTTGTCGACGAGGACGGCGCGCTGCTCGCGGGGACCAGCGTCACCACCCCCGAAGGGGTCGTCGTCGCCGACGGCAGCGAAGCCTTTCGCATCGCGGCAAGCGGGTCATCCGAAAACCTGGCCGGACGCAGCGAGCTGATACCGCCCTCTCCCGGCTATCCGCAGGTCGTCTTCTTCGGCGCCGAATCGGTCCGGTCGGAGCACCTGCTGGCGCTGCTCAACCGGGAGGTGGACGCGCTGGCGGGCGACGAGATCGGGAACCGCGCCGTGGAACAGGTTTCGGCCGGTTTGTTGGTCGTAACCGCCCTCGACACGGAGGTTGAACACGGCGGGTTCGCGCTCGACCAGAGCGAGGAAATCCTGCTCGCCTGCCTCGACGACAAGCTGGACTACCTCACCGGCGAACGAGAGATCGGCTACGCGGAGTGGCTGGCCAATCCCTCGGTGTTCCTGGAACGGGCCGAAGCCTGGACGCCGTAGCCGTCTAGCCGCTTCGGGTGCCGATCCACCGGTGCACGCTGGACCGGTACTCGCGGAAGGCGTTGCCGTGCTTCGACAGCAGATATTCCTCCTCCAGCCGAACCGCGACCGGGAAACCGATGAGTGCGGCGACGGCGGCGCCGAGACTCAGGACGTTGGGCGCCATCAGGAAGAACCCGCCGATGAACGCCAGGATCCCGACGTAGATGGGGTTCCGGGACACGGAGAAGAGTCCGTGGCGGACGAGCGCGGTGTGCTCGGATGGGTCGATCCCCATGCGGAACGAAGCGGCCATCTGGACCTGGGCAATGGCGATCCAGAGGATCGCGACAGCGGCGAGGACGGCGCCGGCCAGGTGCAGAGCTTCGGTTTCCAGATAGTCGACGGGGACCAGCCACGGCTTCACGCCGGGCGCGAACGCGTACACCAGGCTGATGAAGAGCAGCGTCGCGACGGTCACCTTCAGAACGCGGTGCAGCGCCCCAAACACCGAGTCGTCCGCCTTGATCTTCACCGGGTTGATCCCCGTTCTCCGGTAGACGAGCACCACCCGCGTCACCGTCAGTCCGCAGAAGACCGCGAACAGCGCCAGCAGGGTCATCTCGTTCACGAAGCGGCGCGCCGCAGGACTTCCAGCCCGCCGGACACGGGATTCCCCTCCTCATCGACGGGCGGCGAGACGATCAGGGTCGTGACTCCCGCTTCCCGATAGGCGGCGACCCGCTCGGCGATCCTCGCCTCCGATCCGACGAGGCAGATCTCGTCCACCAGCCCGTCCGGGACGGCGCCCGCGGCTTCGTCTTTTCTGCCGTCGAGATACAGGTCCTGAACCCTCTTCGCCTCGTCCTCGTATCCGTAGCGTCGCGCGAGCTGGTTGTAGAAGTTGCGGCGGCGCGCCCCCATCCCGCCCACGTAGAGCGCGATCCCGGGCCGCAACTGGTCGCGCAGACGGGGGAGATCGTCTCCCAGCGCACAATCGACCATCGGAGCGACTTCAAGCGGCGCCGGGAGGCTTCGCTTCGTGGCGCCGGCGGCGAGCGCGGGACCCCATATCCCGGCCGCCTGGTCCGGCGAGTAGAGGAACGGCAGCCAGCCGTCGCCGATCTCGGCCGTGAGCGCCGTGTTCTGTGGCGCGATCGAGGCGATGTAGATCGGAACCTCGGAGCGGCGCGGCCGCAGCATCAGCTTCAGCGGCTTGCCGAGGCCGGTGCCGTCCGCCATCGGCAGACGGATGGACTCTCCCTCGTACTCCAGTCTCTGCTCCCGCCGCAGGACCTGCCGGATGACCTCGACGGTTTCGCGGGTCCGGGTTACCGGCTTCGCGAAGGGGACGCCGTGCCACCCCTCCATGACCTGCGGCCCGGAGACGCCGAGGCCGAGAACCAATCGCCCGCCGCTGAGCATGTCGAGGGTGGCGGCCGTCTGCGCGAGCAGCGCGGGCGTGCGCGATCCGATGGGCAGGATGGCGGTCCCGAGCGCGACGCGGCTGGCGCCGGCGCCGATCCAGGACAGCAGGCTGACGGCGTCGCTGCCCCAGGCCTCGGACACCCAGACCGAATCGAATCCGGCGGCCTCCGCCTCCTTCGCAAGCGTGATCGGGTCAGGCGAATCCGATGTCAGATAACCGAGCTCCAGGCCAAGCTTCATGCCGTAATCAGACTCGCGGGCGGCGACGGGAGCGGGTGGGTGTCGCCGGTTTCGGGAGTTCGACGCCGTTCTTCGGGCAGAGTGATTCGAGTTGGCAGGAACGACAGTCGGGGCTTCGGGCCGAACAGACGGCCCGGCCGTGCAGGATCACGCGGTGGCTGAAGTTCGTCCACTCCCGGCGCGGGACGAGCGCCATCAGCCGCTGTTCGGTGTGCGAGGTGTTCTTCTTTGGCGCGAGACCGAGACGATGGCTGATGCGGAAGACGTGGGTGTCCACCACCACTCCCTCGTTCTTGCCGAACCAGGTGCCGAGCACCACGTTCGCGGTCTTTCGGGCCACCCCGGGAAGGGTCAGGAGATCCTCCATGTTGTCCGGAACCTCGCCGTCGAAGTCGTCGCGAATCCTCTGGCAGGCGCCCATGATCGAGCGGGTCTTGTTTCGGAAGAAACCGGTCGAATGGATCATCTCCTCCAGTTCGTCCGGGTCGGCGCCGGCGAAGTCATCGGCCGTCGGATAGCGGGCGAACAGCGCCGGGGTCACCATGTTCACCCGGCGGTCGGTGCACTGCGCGGAGAGGATGGTGGCGACCAGCAACTGGAGGGCGGATTCGTGCAGGAGCGCACATTCGGCCGCCGAATACTCCTTCGCGAGCATCCGGACGATCCGCCCCGTACGTCGCCGCAGCGCCGCTTCCGCCGATCGACCGGCCGTGGTTTCCGCGGTCGCGGCCACCGGCGCCTTTTTCCGGGCTGCCGCCACCGGTCTCAGCTCAGGCGATCGGCGCGTCCGCCGGGGGCGACGACGCGGTGGCGTAGCGGCGGCGGGGCATGCGTCCCGCGAGCCAGGAGAGCCGCCCGGCTTCGACGGCGAGCTTCATTGCCTCGGCCATCTTCTCGGGCTCCCGGGCCGCCGCGACCGCGGTGTTCAGGAGGACGCCATCGGCGCCCAACTCCATCGCCACCGTCACGTCGGACGCCGTTCCCACCCCGGCGTCCACGATGACGGGCACGGAGACCGCTTCGCGGATGAACGCGATGTTGTTGCGGTTCTGGATGCCGAGACCGGAACCGATGGGGGCTCCGAGCGGCATGACCGCGGCGGCGCCGGCCTGCTCGAGCTTCTGCGCTACCACCACGTCGTCGCTCGTGTAGGGGAGGACGACGAAGCCGTCCCTGACCAGTTCGCGGGTGGCGATGAGGAGTTCCTCGTTGTCGGGATAGAGCGTCTTCCGGTCGCCGATGACCTCGAGCTTGATCCAGTTCGAGAGCCCGGCCTCGCGCGCAAGGTGGGCCGTGCGGATCGCTTCTCGAGCGGTGAAGCAGTCGGCGGTGTTGGGGAGCAGGGTGTAGCGGTCCCGGGGGATGTAGTCGAGGAGGGTCTCCTCGGCGTCGAGATCCACCCGCCGGACTGCCACTGTCACCATTTCGCACCCGGAAGCGGCGTGACAGTCCCGCATCAGCGGGAACGAGGAGTACTTGCCGGTGCCGAGAATCAGGCGGGACTTGAAGGTGTGCCCGCCCAGTACGAGCGGGGTGTCTTCGGCTGCTGTCAAATCAACCGCCTCCCACGAAGCTCACGATCTCTACCCGATCACCCGGTTGGAGGACGGTCGTCTCCTGATCGGCTCGCCGCACGAGGCGTCCATTGACCTCGACCGCCACCGGGCGGTTCAGGAGTCCGAGCTCCTCCAGGACGCCCCGCACCGACGCTGGATGCGGCATGGAACGCTCCTTCCCATTGATGAACAGGATGCCGGCCAGATCCCCAGGGGCCTTCCGGCCGGATTGTTCGCTGGCGGGAATCATGAGGTTGGTCCGGGAAGGGTACTTTGTGCAGGGACCGGATTCAGCCTCGGGGTTCGGTCCCGTTACGGTCCTTCCACGATGGATTTGAGCGCCGCGAGCAGCTCGTCGTATTCGTCTTCCGAGACCGTCCGGAGGTCGAGGAGCACCCGGTCGTCCACGATGCGGGGGACCACCGGCGGGTCGCTCCGGAGCAATTCCCGGCGAATCTCTTCCGCGTCGGTTCCGGCGCGGGACAGAGCGAGGCAGCGGGTAGGCAAGCCCGCCCCGGGCGCGGCGCCACCTCCGATCCGCGAGGTCTCCGGCACCACTTCCAATTCCCAGCCGGTCGCCGGCGTCAGGCCTTGCCGCAAGCTCTCGGCGGCTGCGGCAACGTCTTCGAGCGGCCGCGCGATGGTCCGAACTACCGGAACCTCACGATCGGCGCGGCCGGTGAGGTGGCTCCAGAGCGTCGCCTGCAGGCCGGCGATCGCCATCTTGTCGGGACGGAGGGCTCGCGCGAGCGGATTCTGGCGGCAGGCGCGGATCGCTTCCGGCGTTCCGAGCAGGATCCCCGCCTGGGGCCCACCGAAGAGCTTGTCTCCCGAGAAGATGACGAGATCGGCCCCCGACGCAACCCGATCGGCAAGGGTCGGTTCGCCCCCGGCGCCCTGGACTCCGAATTCCGCCAGCGGCAGCAGGTTGCCGCTTCCGAAATCCTCGATCACCGGGACTCCGAACTCGGCGCCCAACGAGACGAGTTCGCTCGTGGACGCCGCTTCGGTAAAACCGACGATCCGGAAATTGGACTGATGGACCTTGAGGAGCGCTCCGACCCGGCCGCCGCTCTCGGTTATGGCGCGCCGGTAATCGCCGATGCGGGTGCGGTTCGTCGTGCCGACCTCGGTGAGCTGCGCGCCGCTCTTCGCCAGGATGTCCGGAATGCGGAAGGAATCCCCGATCTCGACGAGTTCCCCCCGCGACACGACCACCTCCTTTCCGGCGGCGAGGGTTTCGAGCGCCAGCAGGACCCCGCCGGCGGCGTTTCCGGTGACGACCGAGGCTCTCCCGGGGAACATGGCCTCGAACAGTCCGGCGAGGTGTTGCTGGCGGCTCCCCCGCGCCGCGGAAGCGAGATCGAATTCGAGGTCTGAATAGCCGCTCGCGGCCCGGAAGACGGCCCGCGCGGCGCTCTCGGACAGTGGCGCCCTTCCGAGATTCGTGTGGACGACGATGCCGGTCGCGTTGATCACCCGGCGGAGGTCGGGTCCGCCGGCCCGATCGAGCCTCGACTGCACTGCGGCCGCGAGCCAGGCCTCGGGATCGCGGGAGAAACCAGCCGGAATGGCCGCCGCGCGCACGGCCCGCCGAAGTTCCGAGATCTCGGCCCGGAGAGCGGCGGTGACGAGCGGCCTGCCGCAGGAGTCGGAGAGCGCCCGGAAGCGGCGCGTTTCGAGAAGCCGGCCCACCGCGGGGAGCTGCGAGAGGACTGTTTTCTGGCTTTCGGGCACGGAATCGAGGCGCCGGGATGCGGGAATCCGGCGGCGGCTCGCAAGAGTACTCAAGGGGTACCACGCTCCTGCTAGCATCCGCCGCCTTCCGGCCCATGAGTGACCCAGGAAAGCCGACCGGCCTCCCCCGTCGCGCCCTGTTGAGCGTCAGCCGCAAGGACGGGGTCGACGTCTTCGCTCGCGGTCTCGTCGAGCGCGGCTTCGAGATCGTGGCCAGTGGCGGCACCGCGCGATTCCTTCAGGGTTGCGGGATCGCAGTACTCGAGGTCTCCGAGGTCACCGGACACCCCGAGATGCTTGACGGGCGCGTCAAGACGCTCCATCCGCGCATCCACGGGGGCATCCTCGCCCGCCGCGCGCGTGCGGACGACCTTGCCTCCCTTCGCGAACTCGGGATCGAGCCCATCGACGTGGTGGCGGTCAACTTCTATCCGTTCGAGGAGACGGTGGCCCGAGGCGCCGAAGAGGACGAGGTTCGGGAGAACATCGATATCGGAGGGCCCTGCCTGGTCCGGGCCGCGGCAAAGAACTGGCCCGACGTCGCCGTGGTCGTCGATCCGGCCGACTACGCGGAGGTGCTCGCCGCGCTCGACGGTCCCGAGCCCGGCGCCGGCCTGGCGCTCCGGCGGCGGCTTGCCGCGACGGCGTTCGCCGCGACCGCCGCCTACGACCGCGCGGTGGCGGCGTCCTTCACGGACTCCGGGACCGACGAAGCCTTCCCCGAGCGGGTCTCCGTCGAGTTCGAGAGAGTCGCGGCGCTTCGCTACGGGGAAAACCCTCATCAAGCGGCCGCCCTCTATCGCGATCCCGGGGCGCGCGCCGGGATCCCGGGTGCGCGGCAACTCCACGGCAAGGAACTCTCGTACAACAACATCCTGGACCTTGACGCGGCGGTGCGTTTGGTCGCCGACCTCGCGAACGCCCGCGACCAGGACCAGGCCGCCGCCGCGATCATCAAGCATTCGAATCCCGCCGGCGCCGCCGTTGCGAGGACCCTGGCAGAGGCCTATGTTGCCGCCCGCGCCACCGATCCGGTGTCCGCGTTCGGTGGAATCGTGGCGCTCAGCCGCGAGGTGGATCTCGCCACCGCGAAGGAGATGGCCTCGACCTTCCTGGAGGCTATTGCGGCGCCCACCTTCCACCCCGATGCGTTTGCCCGGCTCCGGCGCAAGAAGAACCTCCGCCTGATCGAAATGAAGGACCTTCGCGGTTTCGCCCCCGGGGGGCGCTATTTCGCCCGGGTGGCGGGCGGACTCCTGGTCCAGGACTGGGACCGCGGCGACGAGAAATCGGGGTATCGGGTGGCGACGCAACGGGAGCCGTCGGCAGAGGAATGGGAGGGCCTGCGATTTGTTTGGCAGGCTGCGAAACACGTCAAGTCCAACGCCATCGTCGTGGGACGCGGCAGCGCGCTCGTCGGAGTGGGCGCCGGGCAGATGAGCCGGCTCGATTCCTGCCGGCTCGCGGTCGAGAAGGCCCAGTCGTCCCTTCAGGGGGCGGTTGCGGCTTCGGATGCCTTCTTCCCGTTCGCCGACGGACTCGAAGCGCTGGCGGACGCCGGGATCACCGCGGTGATCCAGCCCGGCGGTTCGGTTCGGGACCAGGAGGTCATCGACGCCGCCAACGAGCGGGGGTTGGCGATGGTCCTCACCGGCGCCCGCCATTTCCGCCACTAGGGGACGTCGGGCGGGCCCCCACCGGCGAAACTGGCTGCCGTCGTTCGTGCGGGAGCGATAAATTCCCGCTTGATGTCGCGGATGCCCCTTTGGGCGCTGCTGGCGGCTCTCGTGGGGTTCCCCGGGAAGACGTACGGCGCCCAGGAACCGGTTCCCACCGAGGAAGCGCCCGCGCCAGCCGAACCCGCGGACGAGGCTGAAGAACCCGTAGCCGTCGATCCGGTCGCCGAGGCCTACCGGGTGTTCGGCGAGGGCCGGATCGCGCAGATGTCCGGGGGGCGGGACGAAGCGATTGCCGCCTACCGGCGCGCCGCTGAACTCGACCCTCAGGCGGTCGAACCGCTCCTCGCCATCGCCAGCCTGAGCCTCGCGGCGCGTGATCTGGAGGCCGCGGAAACCGCTGCGGCCGAAGCGGTGGAGCGGGATCCGGATGCCTCCGCCGCTCACCGGGCGCTCGGCTCGGTGTATTTCCGCCGCCTCCGGTCCGGAGACGATCCCGAGGTGGCCGAACGCGCGGTTTCTTCGCTGGGCGAGGCGGTCCGGCTCGATCCCGACGATCTTCGCAGCCGCTCGGAATTGGCTCGGTTGCTCGCCGCCATGCAGCGCGGCGAGGACGCGGCCGTACATCTTCGCGAAATTGTCCGCCGCGTCCCGAATGCGTTTGTCGAGTTGCTCCTGCTGGCGCAGCTCCGCCTCACCGCGGGGGACCGGGAACAGGCGTTCGACTACCTCCTGCAATCGCTTCGCATCGAGCCGCGCCAGCCGGAGGCGCGCGAGATGGTGGACGACCTCCTTCGCGACGGTGAGATCCCGGGCCGGTCGCCCCAGGAAGCCCTCCTCGAGGTGGTCGAGCTCTACGAGAAGGGTTCGGCCGACCATCCCGACGATCAGGGGCTCCGGCTATCCCTCGCGGACGGGCTGGCCCGCGTGGGCCGACTGGACGAGGCCGGTGAGGCCTTCGAGCAACTGCTCGTGGCGGAACCTCGCAGTGAGATCGCCCTCATGGGCCTGGCGATGGTGCGGCGGCAGCAGCGGCGGCTCGAGGATGCGGAAGCGGCGCTGGTGCGCCTCCTGGAGGAGAACAGCCGGAGCGTGCCGGCGCGACTGGCGCTCGGTGGAGTCTTTGCTGCCCGCTGCGAGTACAACCGGGCGGCCGAAGAATTCCAGAGCCTGGTGACGCTTCCGCAGGACGCCTACGGGCTTGGCAGTCGCCGGGACGCGCTCGGGCGTCTGGCCCAGGCGCTGGAGCAGGCAGGGAAGTACCGAGAGGCGTACGACGCGCTCCAGGAGGCCGTTCGGCTCGCCGGGGACAGCGTGGAGGCCTTCCGGTATCGGGTGGCGCTCGTCCAGAACCGGGTGGCCGCCGGCCGAGCGGACGAAGCAACACCGCTCGTCGAGGAGTTGATCGCGGATCGGCCCGGAGAACCGGGCTTGCTGGCGCTCCAGGCCCGGGTGCTCAACGCGGAAGGCCGGAACGACGCTGCGCTGGGGATTCTCAGGGCCCTGGTGGCCGAGTATCCCGAGACGGGGGGAGTGGTGCACGCGCTGGTCCGGCACCATGTCCAGGCGGGCGACCTGCCGGGTGCGGAACGGATCACCCGCGGCTGGCTGGAAGACCGGACGGATGACCAGGATTTTCGGTTCCAACTCGGCGCCCTGCTCGAGCGTCAGGGAAAAACCGAGGAAGCGGAGGAAGAGTTCCGCCGGGTCATCGAAGACGAGCCCGACCACGACCTCGCGCTCAACTACCTGGGATACATGCTCGCGGACCGGAACGACCGGCTGGACGAATCCGAGGAACTGATCCAACGGGCGCTGGCGGTGGATCCCTACAACGGTTCCTACCTTGACAGCCTGGGTTGGGTGCAGTTCCGCAAGGGCGACCTGAAGCTGGCCGAACCGAACCTGCTTCGGGCGCAGCAATGCATGCCCGAAAACAGCGTGGTCCTGGACCACCTCGGAGATCTCTACCGGGCGAAGGGGAACACCGAGGAAGCGGTCCGCTTCTGGCGGATGGCTCTCCAGCACGACGGCGACCAGGAACTCGAACGAGAGGCGATCGCCCGAAAAATCGAGGAAGCCGGTAACGACCCGGAGTAGAGCGGGACCGAAACCGGGCTTTCCGGAGCCTCCGCGAATCGGCCAGTCCCGCCACTCGGCAGCGGCGTTGCGGTTCGCGATGCTCCTTGGACTCGCCGCTTCGGTGGGCTGCGCAGCCCGGACGAGCCGAATTCCAGCGGCGCCCCTGAACCAGGCCGCCGCGCTTCAACTGCTGGATGAAACGGCCCGGCTCGCCGCGAGCGTGCGGCGGTATCAGGCCATCGTCAGTCTTCGCGGAGAAGGTCAGCGGGGCCGGTTTTCGGGACGCCTGCTGGTGGTGTTCGTCCGACCGTCAGGCGGCCCGGATCCCGAAGCGGTCGAAGCCATGCGACTCGAGCTCTTCGCTCCGGTCGGCGGCTCCCGCTGGACGCTCGTGGCCGGGCCGGGCCGGGTACGGCTGGTGGTGCCCGGGGAGCGGGCCTTTGCTGAAGGAGAGGAACTGGAAGAGTTCACGGGACCGTTACTCGGCGTCTCCGTGGGGCGCGAGCAGATTGCGGCCATCCTGGTCGGGAGCGGCGCGCCGATTGGGGGATCCGGGAATCTCCGGTCGCTTCCAGCGAACGGATCCGCGGTCCTCCGGAGCGGGGCCGAGGTCTGGTGGGACGATGTGACGGAGGGATCTCAGGTGCGGCGCGTTGTGGCCACCGGCTACGAGGCCCGCTATCCGGGTCAGTATCGGCGGCGAGGGCGCCAGGTGCCGCGCCGGGTCGAGATCGCTTCCGACCGCGTGCAGGCCACCCTGACGGTCGAGGAGCTCGAGGTGAACGCCTCGCTGCATCCCGATTCCTTCCAGGTGCGGACGCCGCCCGGTTACCGGCGGGCCCAGGTTCGTGAACTGAGTCAGGCCTCCCGGCTCCCGGGCCGATGAACGGGTGAGAGCGCCGTGGCCGATCCGACTCCCACCGCTCGCCAACTCGTCATCAGGACCCCGGCCAAAGTCAACCTGGGACTGCGGGTTCTCTCGCGACGCGCGGATGGATACCACGCCGTCCGCACCCTGCTGGCCGGTGTGGATCTCTGGGACACCCTCACTTTCGAACCGCGCGGCGACGGGTTGCGACTGGAATGCGACACCCCCTCCATCCCCACGGATCAGACGAATCTGGTTCTCCGCGCCGCGTCACGGCTCGAGGAGCGGCTCGGCCGGCGCCTCCCGGGCACGGCTATTCGGCTCCAGAAGGGGATCCCGGCCGGCCGGGGACTCGGTGGGGGAAGCTCGGACGCCGCGGCGGCGCTCGTCGGCCTGAACTGCCTGTTCCGGCTGGGCCTCGGCCGCCATGAGCTCCACGGGTTGCTGAGCGAGGTCGGAATGGACGCGCCTTACTTCCTGTACGGGGGGTTGGCGCTCGCCACCGGCCGTGGCGAGCAGGTCTTCCCGCTGGCCGACTCGCCGGAACTGCCACTCGTCCTGCTTGTCCCGGACTTCGGTATTTCGACGCCGGACGCCTATCGCGGTCTGCCGCCGCCAGCGGCCGCTCCCGCCGGAGACCATGGGTCCGAACGGACCCGGAGTCTGGTACGGTTTCTCGAGTCGGGTCCCACGGGGCCCCAACCCAGTCGCAAGCTCCTCGCAGGATGCTTTCCGAACGACCTCGAACGGTCAACCGTGCTGCAAACGACCCGGCCCCCCGAAGCGATCTCGCGGATGCGGAGCACCCTGAAGGCGGCCGGGGCCGTTGAGACGGCCATGTCAGGGAGCGGCTCGGCGGTGTTCGGGGTCTTCCCTGACCGGGAGCGGGCGACGCACGCGGCCTCCCGGCTTTCGGGGGCTAACCTTCGGGCGATCGCGACGCGTACGATCACTCGCAGCGAACATCGGGCAGCCCTCCTGGGGACCGGGCCGGATGGGGCGTGGCCGAGGGGATAGGCGCCGGGTTTTGGTTCCGGTCTACGAGGGTTCGAATCCTTCCGCCCCAGCCCGGAGAGCGGGTGATCGACGGATGATGCGCGGGCGCCTGCGTCTCGGGTCCGGAGGCGGCTCGCCGCGGCGCGTTTGATCGAGATGAGCACAACGAACAACGACCGCCGGAGCCAGTCGCGAACTCACGGCTATGCCGGCGAACTGAAGGTGATCGGCGGCTCCTCCAATCCGGGCCTGGCGGCTGCAATCGCGCGCCATCTGGGCGTTCCGCTCTGCGAGGTTGCGCTGGGCCGGTTCCGGGATGGTGAGGTCCGCTTCCAGATCAAGGACAACGTGCGGGGTGCGGACGTTTTCGTCGTCCAGTCCACCTCCCCGCCCGTCAACGAAAACCTGATGGAACTGCTCATCATGGTGGACGCGTTGAAGCGGGCGTCGGCGGCCCGCATCAACGCGGTGGTTCCCTACTACGGCTACGCGCGGCAGGACCGGAAGGATCGTCCCCGGGTCCCGATCTCGGCGAAGCTGGTGGCCGATCTGCTCACGGTCGCCGGGATACACCGGGTCATCTGCATGGACCTCCATGTCGGCCAGATCCAGGGCTTTTTCGATATTCCGGTGGACCACCTGTACGCGACTCCGGTGGTGCTGGATCATCTTCTGGGCCTTGAACTGGAGCGGCCCATCGTCGTTTCGCCGGATGCCGGAGGGGTCGAACGGGCGCGCGCCTACGGCAAGAAACTCGGTGTCGGCATCGCGGTGATGGACAAGCGGCGCGGCAGCGACAACGAAGTGGAGACCATGCACGTCGTGGGAGACGTGCGGGGACGCTCCGCGGTGATCGTGGATGACATCGTGGATTCCGCCGGCACGCTGGTGCGCGCCGCCGAAGCGCTTCACGCGGATGGCGCTACCCGGGTGCTGGCGGTCTGTACGCACGCGGTCCTCTCCGGGCCCGCGGTGGCGAGGATCCGGAACGGTCCGCTCGAGCGCCTCATCGTCGGAGACACCATTCCCCTCGCTCCCGACGCTCGGGCGGCGGACAGCAGGATCGAGGTGCTTTCCGTGGCGTCGCTCTTCGCGCGAGCGATCGAGAGCGTGCACGGGGAAGCCTCCGTCAGTTCGCTCTTCGTCTGACCGCGCGGTTCCTGCCGGCGGCGCTCCGTTTCCTCGGGGGGGAGCGACGATGTGAAAGGGCACGTGGGCGGGGCTCGGGCTGCCGGCAGCGCCGAAACCGGCGAGGCGCCCGGCTGACAAGGCGCGTGAGGTCGGAATACCGGGTGGATTTCGACCGAAACGCAGCGACGGGCGTTGCGAAGCGGAGCGGTTCCGCCGGGGTGAATTCGCCGGTTGAACATCGCGCGACACTG
>Ga0209543_1001439_pt1 | contig 21377 bp, 18 predicted proteins | sample MesohylFT_FD_187296 | JGI IMG/M metagenome (GOLD analysis project Ga0209543, IMG submission 187296) | Host-associated microbial community of the marine sponge Aplysina aerophoba from Gulf of Piran - sponge mesohyl, lysed by freeze-thaw... | ecosystem: Host-associated > Porifera > Sponge >...
CGGGCCGCTTCGACTACGAGCGCGAGGACCGGATCGTCGAGCGTTGGCGGCGGGCCGTTTCCGTGATGGCCGCCGACTGAGGGGTTGGCTGTTACCCTTCGTTCACCGAACGCTGAAACGGAGGAGTCGTCGATGATCAGACGAACGATGATCGCTCTTGCCCTGGCTGCCGCTCTCGTCGCGGCCCCCGCACTCGCGGCGGACGACTGGCAAACACCGCGCACTCCCTGGGGCCATCCGGACCTGCAGGGGTTGTGGACGAACACCACCCTGACGCCCTTCGAACGGCCGGTCGAGATGGGGGACAAGGCGTTCCTGACCGAGGAAGAGGTCGCCCAGGCGGAGGCGGCGCGGCAGGCCATGATCGAGAACCGCGCCGAGCAGCCGGCGCAGAAGGCGGAGGCCGGCCAGAACGTCGGCGCCTACAACCTGCACTGGCTGGAACTGGGCACGAAGATCGTCGGCAGCCGGCGAACCTCCCTGGTCGTCGATCCCCCGAACGGTCGCGTGCCGGTGCGCCCGGTTGCCCAACAAGTCCGCGCCGACAACCTGGTCAAGATGTTCGACTCCTACGAGTACATGAGCGTGTGGGACCGCTGCATCACCCGCGGCGTTCCCGGCCACCTGTTCCCGGCCGGCTACAACAACAACTACCGGATCGCGCAGACGCCCGAGTACGTCGTCATCTACTCCGAGATGATCAACGACGTCCGCTTCATCCCGGTCGACGGCCGGGAACGGCTCCCCGAGGACCTCCACCTCTGGAACGGCGATTCCCGCGGCCACTGGGACGGCGACACGCTGGTCGTCGAAACGAAGAACTTCTCGGACAAGGGCTGGATCGCGACCAGCGGCTCCCAGGGCCGGATCAAGGGGATTCCGGTCAGCACGGAACTCGTCACCGTGGAGCGCTTCACACGGATCGACGAGGAAACGGTGGACTGGACGGTCACGATCGACGATCCGGTCAACTACACGGACACCTGGACGGTGAACATCCCGCTCTACTTCGATCCGGACAACGAGATGTTCGAGTACGCCTGCCACGAAGGGAACTGGGCGGTCACGAACACGCTGAGCGGCGCTCGCCACCTGGAGAAGACGGGCGGGAACAGCAGCTTGTGAGCTTCGAAGACAACCGCTTCCCCGTTCCCGTCCGGGAGGAGTTGGCCACCGCACTGCGCAGGTCGTGGGCCGACATCGGACGCCCCGGTACCTGGTGGACCGGTCCTGAGCGCGTGGCCATCGCGGCTCTCGCGCGGGCCGACCGCGTCCAGCGCAACGACCCGCCCTGGAGCCGAGACCGTTCGCAGCCGCTGCTGGCGCCCCTGCCTGCAGAAGCGGTCGAGGCGGCGCGCAAGATTGGCGCCGATCCGACCCACCTCGACCGCGACTGGGCCGAAGCCACGATCGCCGGGCTCGGTGACGCGCTCTACGTCGAACTCGCCTCGGTCGTCGTGACGACGGTCGCCGCGGACGCCTTCTGCGAGGCAATGGGGATCGAGCACGAGCCTCTGCCCGAACCGGAGGCCGGCGAACCGACCCGGGAGCGCCCGGACGGCATGGGCGACATCGGCGCCTGGGTCCCGGTCCAGGTCGTCGACTGGAACCGCGCGAACGTCGCGCGCGCTCTGAGCCTGGTGCCGGAAGGCGTGCGCACCTTCTTCCGCATGGTCGCCGCCATGTACTCGGGAACGGCGACCGACTTCGAGAAAATGGTCTGGGACCACCGGCCGCTATCCCGCCCCCAGGTCGAGCTGCTCGCGGCAAGGGTTTCGGCCCTCAACCAGTGCTTCTACTGAACGACCGCCCACACCATGCTGCTCCGGGCGAGCAGCGACGCAGTCGGAGCGGAAGTCGACCTGAGCGCGGCGGTGGAAGATGCCGCTGACGGCGGCGTCGAGCACGGCGCGATCCTGACCGCCTTCGCGGAAGCCGTCGTCCGTGCCACGGACGAACTCGACGATGCTCGCGCACGCACCCTGGAAACCCTGGGCCCGGCGAAGTTCGTCGAAGCCGCCGCCACCGTCGGGATCTTCAACGGCCTCGTCCGCGTCGCCGACTCGACCGGCATCCCGAGCGACCCGATGACCCTGGAACGCACCGCCGACGTCCGCGGCGTCCTCGGCTTCCATGACTGGTCCGGCGCAAAGGCGTCGGGCGTAGCCGAAGCGCCGGCGTAGCGGCGGCGCGGCGCGGCACGACACCCGCCGGTTGGGTCCGGAGCGGCTGGCCGTCATGGGCAGGTGATCCGGTAGATCCTGGCTTCGTTGAGTGCGGCGAGGGGTTCGAGGAGCGCGTAGGACTGGTGCTCGCCGGCGCGGGTGGCGGCGATGAAGGGGCCGAGCCAGTCGCTGGGGTCCTGGTCGGAGCGGCCGCCGCCAAGTTGGACGGTGGGGCGGACAACGAGGAGGAGGCGGTCGAAGTCGGGGCAGTGGCGGTTGGCGATGCGTTCGAGGTCGGGGTAGGTCAGAACTTCCGTGTAGGGCAAGCCCGCATAGGAGATGGCATGGCTGCCGGGGACCAGGAAGGGGACGTCCATCGTGCCGCCGCCGATGACGAGGTCGCCGGGAACGGTGTGGTCGCGCAGCCATTGCTGGCGTTCGCTGCGGAACTCCACGACCCGGGCGTCCCGGCCCGTCGACCAGAGGGTCGCTTCGCGAACGAAGGCGGCGCCCAAGCAGGCGGCGAGGATGGCGGGCGGTAGCCAGGCGCATCGGCGCAAACCGGGCACGGCGGCCGCCGCGAGGGCTCCGAACACCGGGATGAGCGGCACGGTCGCCGGCAATACCAGCCGCACGCCGATCGGATCGAAGTTGGCCTGGGTGCTGCGCCAGACGACGGCCGCGACGTAGAGAACGGCCCAACCGCAAACGAAGAGTGAGAGACATGAGCCTGCCAGGGGCAGGGGACGGCCCGAATCCCTGGCTGTCCGGATCGCGAAGGCACCAAAGGCTCCGAGCACGACGGCGAGTATCGCTGCGTCCGGCCAACTGCCGAGTGCGGTCGAGCGCCAGCCGCCGAGAACTGCCGTACCGGCGCGCTCCAGGCTCTCGGACAGCGTCGTCACGGCGGGCATCGCTGAAGGCAGGAGGCGTCCTTCGACGGACAGGTTGCGGCCGAGGACGACGGCGACCGGCACGAGTGCGCCGGCCGCGAGTGCCAGGGCCAGTCGCCTCGCGGCTTCGCGGCGCCCTTCTCGAAGATCAAAGCCGCTGAACCACAGGGCCAGGACACCGATCAGCGGCAGCGGCCACAACGAGTAGCGGACGCCGAACGCCGCTCCGGCGAGCAGGCCCAGCGCGAAAGGCGGCAGCAGGCCAGGCCAGGCCGGGCGGACGCCGTGGTCGGGCGTCCTCTCGAGGTGTCGATCGAGAAGCAGGAAGAACAGCAGCACGACGGCGACGCCGAAACACTCGCTCAAGGCGGCTCGGCCGAGATGAGTCAACGGAACGAACAGGAGCGCGGCGCCGAGTGCGATCGGCGCGGCCGGCGGACCTCCGATCCTCAGCCCAAGCAGGTAGACCAGCGCGAGGATCGCGGCGTAGGCCAGGGCGGAAACGACCAGCGCTGCGTCCGCCGCGTCCGGGCCGAGCAGCGACTGGAGGGCAATCGCCAGGGGATAGCCCGGCGGCTGCGCGGTAAAGGCCGACGGTAGGTCCAGGTCGCCGGACAGGTAGAACGGCTGGTTGAAGCCGCCGGTGGACTGCACCAGACCGTCGCCGGCGACGACGCGCCGCGCGACGTCGACGTAGTTCATCGAGTCCGCAGTGAACGTGCGGACGCGGATCAACGAGTTCGCCGCAAAGAGGCCGCAGTAGGCGCTGGCCACCAGGGCCAGCAGGACCTTTGCCGTGGCGGGGCGGCGCAAACCCCTAGCCTGCGAACTCCGGAACCGGCAGCTCCGCGAGGTGCCGGTGGCACATCTCGCAGCTCGACACGCCCCGGGCTTCGGCCGCAGGATCGAGCTCCTCGTCCACCCACCGCAGGAAGGAGCGATAGTTCCCGAACACGGTCTCGGACTTCGTACCGACCGCGCCGAGGTCGAAGTGGGGCGAATCGACCTCGGCGGCGAACGGACAGGCGTGAAACCGTCCCTTCGTCGTCAGCACCGGGAAGCACCGCACGCAGCGGTTGCCCATACCGTGGTACTCCGACTCGCGGTCCCGGTCGAACTCCTGCTCCGCCCCGCCTCCAGCGTGGAAGAGCACCTTGTAACCCTGGAAGATGCGGTTCGGATTCTCGCGCGCCCACTCCTCGAGACGATCCCGGGCGTAGCGCGGCATCGGTTTCGCGTCACGGCCGTGGTAGATCGAGTAGTTGAGCACGGCTTCGCTCTTCGGGTCCGATTCGAGAATCGAGATCAGCTTCTCCGCCTGGATGCCGTTCGAAAACACGGTGATCAGACCAGCGAAGCCACGCTCGCGCACGTAGCGCATCGCGGCGACGATCTCCGGCGTGTGCAGGGTCGGCTCGCCGCCGTAGAACTTCAGGTTGCCGTCGGCGGCGAGGCTGTCGAGCGCCTGGTCGAGCACCTCCGGCGTGTAGGCCTCGTACCACCCATTCGGCGAGCCCTGGATCGTGCACCAGGAACAGTCCCGGTTGCAGAAATTGCCCTCGTAGAGGTGGAGTTCCCGCAGTTCGCCGTCCGCCTCGGCGAAGTGCTCCACCGGCTCATGGAACGTGATCGGGCCGATGTTCGGGTCGCGGTGCGTGTCGTTCAGGCCCCAGTCGTAGGTGTTGTAGACGACTTCGTAAGCAGCGATCCGCTCCGCGTCGAGGCCCGTGTGCTCGGCGACGAACCCCAGCACGCCGCGGCGGTACTTCTCTGTCGAGCCGGTGCCACCGGCGAAGTCCTCCGCGTACATCCGGAAGATGCGTGAGATGAAGATCTTCCCCGCCTCATGGTCCACCCTGCAGTTCCACGGATTGGCCAGGAACGCCTCCGTCGCCTGACGCAGCGTGTCGCGAAGACCTTCGCCGCGGTAGGCCAACGGCCGCACCGCCGGACAGCCGTTCGCGCCGCAGTTGATCGCGAAGTGAATCCGGGGCTCCGCGAAGTCCGAGCGCAGAATCTCGTGCTCGATGTCATCCAGACTGAGCGAGGCGCCGCCCGCGATGTGGCGGCGGCGCTGGAAGAACTGTCCGTCCCGCGTCTTCCAGACCGACCGGATCGGGTACTCGTCGACGATCGCGTCCAGGGTGAACGCGTTGTATGCGTTGATCCAGTACGCCAGCCCCTCCTCCTCGCTGCCGAAGAGTTCGGGACGGCTGTCCGGAGACGCCGAGCCGAGACCAGCGACGAACTCCTTGAGCAGCCCACGCCGCACCGCGAGACGCTCGTAGTCGACCTTGCCGTCCTCGGCGACGACCTCGGCCAGCAGCCGATCCCACGCGTCGTAGGAGAACGTCTCCATCAACTCCCTGGGAACTACTCGTGCCCCCCGGAGCCGGTGCTGCCCGCCTCCGCCTTCTGCTCGTGGTACTCGCTCTCGAGCAGCCGCGCGCCGCGCAGAATGCCGCCCATCGCGTAGTTGCCCTCGTGGCAGGCGTACTCGTAGTTCTGTTCGTCCGTCTGCGGCCAGATGAACTCGCCGCTGTAGGGAGTCGTGTAGTCCGGATCGTGGACCGTGAACTGGTACAGGAGTTCGTCCTTGCTCTGGCGGATGAAGCGCTCGACGACCTTCAGACCTTCGCGCGGCACACGGGGCGCGGCGAGGAAGTTCGTCGTCTCGACGACCAGGGTGTCACCTTCCCACCAGCCGATCGAGTCGCCGCCGAGCGAGCGCACGTCGGCCGGCGCGTGCTCCGCGTTCAGGCGCACGACCTTCGCCCAGTGCATCCATTCGACCAGGATGACCACATGGTCCTCGGTCTGCGTGATCGTCTTCATGTTGTTGTAGAGGATCGGCCGCGCCGGCGTGGCGGCTGCGCTGAGATACAGGCAGCGATCCAGCAGGGACAGCGTCTCGGGGCCGTCGTACGGGTCATCGCCGGTCTCGATCCACCACGCGGTTCCCGTGTTCTTGTAGGCGTAGGGATGCAGGCCGGCGCGACGCGCCTTGCCCGCCTCCGAAACCGGCGGCATGCGGCCGTTCGGCGGATCCGTCAGGATCGAGGTCTGGAACTGGCCGTCGATCGCATGGCGCGTGCTGCCGCTGTCGGTCCAGAAGGCGTTGTAGCCGCCGACCGCGCCCGCGGGACCGCCGGAGCCGTCACCTCCGGCCGGAGGCGCCGACCGGTTGGGATCGCTGGCCGCGTTGGCTCTGGCGATCGATGCCGCGGTCGCCGCCATGATCCGCTCCGCCTCCTCGACGCTCATGTACTTCTTCTCGCCGAAACGGGAATCCCGTTCGAACGGAGTCGAACTCGCGATGTTGTACCGGCCGCTCAGGTCCGGCTTACCGCTCGCGGTGCGCGGGATGTCGTCGCCGGCCGCCAGGGCCGGGGCCGCGACCAGAGCCGCGGCGCCAATGATCGAGAGGAAGAAAAGCGCTCGTTTGATCCGCATGAGAGATGCCTCCGTTCGGTCGGCAGAAAGGGGCCGCGCCGCGACGACGCAGGCTCAGAAGACAGGCACGAATAGAAGCATTGAGCCTACCCCACCGGACCCGATGCGGACATCGCCCTTGGTAGAGTCAACACCTGATCAGCAACCGAAGCGTCTTTGGAGGACGAAGCGAATGAGGCCCCTGATCCGCAGCCCCCGGCATCGACTCACGGCGCTCCTCGCGACCGCCGCACTTCTCGTCGCGACGGCCGACGGCGCCGCCGAAACGCCCACGTTCAGCCGCGACGTGGCGCCGATCCTGTTCGAGAAGTGCGCTCAGTGCCACCGGCCGAACCAGGCGGCGCCCATGTCCCTGCTCTCGTACCGGGAGGCGAGGCCCTGGGCGCGAGGCATGGCGCGCGCCGTCGAGAACGGCGACATGCCGCCCTGGAGCGCCGAGTCCGAACACGTCGTCTTCCGCAACGACCTTTCCCTCTCGGCGGAGCAGATCGACACGATCGTCGACTGGGCGGCTGGGGGCGCGCCCGAGGGCGACCTCGCCGACCTGCCGCCTACCCCGACCTTCTCCGAGGGCTGGACCCTGGGCGAACCGGACTACGTGCTCACGCTCGACCGGATCGACGTACCGGCCGGCGGCCCGGACCTCTTTCCCAAGCAGCGGATCGCGCTGGACCTGGGCGAGGAGCGGTGGGTGCAGGCGATCGAGTTCCTCCCCGGCGACCGCCGCGCCACCCACCACTTCCAGGCCACCTACACGACGCCGCGGCGCGAAACCGACGGACCGATCGGCTCCGGCGACAGGGTGAGCGAGGGCGCCGCCGGCAGTGGCGTGTTCGGGATCTGGACCGCGGGCATGCCACCCTACGTGTTCCCCGAGGGCACGGGCCGCGTGCTTGGCCCGGGCACGACGATCACGATGGACTCGCACTACCACCCGTTCGGCGAAGCGACGTCGGATGTGACCCGCATCGGCATTCACTTCGGCGAAGGCGAACTGAAGCGGGAGGTGGCGACCGTCTCGGTGGCGAACACCGGCATCCGGATTCCGCCGGGCGCCGGTCACCATGCAGAGGAGGGCTTCTTCCAACCGGACGAGGACATGCAGATCCTCGCTTTCAGCCCCCACATGCACGTTCGCGGCAAGGCGATGACCTACCGCATCGTCCACGCCGACGGGGCCACCGAAACCCTGCTCGACGTGCCGAAGTACGACTACAACTGGCAGTGGCTCTACTACCCCGCCGAACCGGTCGATCTGCCGGCCTCGAGCCGGATCGAAGTCACGGCGGTCTGGGACAACTCGGAGGCCAACCCGGCCAACCCCGATCCGACGCGCGAGATCATCTACCGGGGCAACGTGTGGGGCGAGATGTTCGTGGGTTTCATGGAGGTCGTCCGCAAGGAGGGCGGCTACCACCGGCCCAAGAAGAACGTCGACAAGTTGCAGGACCTGATCGCACGACACCCCAGGGGGACGTCCTTCCTGGCCGAGGGGTTCCTGCCCGTCGCCTTCTGGGCGCCGCGCGAGGGCGAGGGCGTCCTCTACGTGGTGACCGGGCTGCAGATGTTCACGATCACCCTCGACGACGTCGCCTGGTCCGGCGACCGTCTTCGGGTGAAGACCCAGTTCCCCACCCCGGAGGCATCGGCCATCACGACGGTGATCGAGGGCGAGCTCGACGCGCAGGGCGTCCTTCAGGGCACGATCACGATCGGAGCCGACACGGAACGCCCCTTCGAGACGAAGATGGTCGGCCAGCCCGCCGGCCAGGCGCGGTCCACCGAAGCCACCGGGGCCGCTGCCGGAGAGTGAAGACGGCACGCCCCGCGAGCACCGGAGCCCGGTGGCGCCTCGTCGCCCTGTTGCTGGCAGCGCCTCTGGCACTGCACTGCGGCGGGTCGAGCATGTCCCAGCTCAAGGCGCTCGTGCGCGCGAGCTTTCCCGGCGTGCCCCAGATGAGTATCGAGGAACTCGACCGGCGGCTGGGCGAGGATCCACAGCCCCTCGTGATCGACGTCCGGGAACCGTTCGAGTACGAAGTCAGCCACCTGCCCGGCGCCGTCCATGCCCAGGGCAAGGACATCGCGCAGGTGATCGCGGAGGCCGAACCGGAGCGGCCGGTCGTCCTTTACTGTTCCGTCGGCTACCGGTCGTCGGCAGCCGTCGCCGATCTGATCCAGCTGAACGACCCGGAGATCGGCAACCGGGTGTGGAATCTCGAAGGCTCGATCTTCGAGTGGGCCAACTCCGGCCGGCCCGTGTACCGGGGCCCGGAAGAGGTCGACAGGGTCCACCCCTACGGCGAACAGTGGGGCAAGCTGCTCGAGCCGCACCTGAGGCCCTGACTGGTGGCCACCACACCGACGACCGCCCGAAAACGGGAACCCAAACGGGCTGCTACCGTAGGTAGTACCAGCACGAGGAGGCTGCCATGACCTGGACGAAGTTCTCGGGCCTCTCCCTGGTCGGCACCATGGCCGTCGTCTGGTGCGGAATCAGTACTCCGGCCGAGGCCCAGGAGACGCGATCGGAGGAAGTCGAGGCGGCGCCCGGCCAGACCTTCTCCGAGGAACTCACCGTGACGGCCCGCAAGCGCGAGGAGAACCTCCAGGAGGTTCCCTTCTCCGTCGTCGCTCCGACGGAAGACGTCCTGCGAGACCGCGGCGCGGACAACCTGGAGGAGATCTCCGCCAACGTGGCCGGGTTCACCGTGCAGAACCTAGGCCCCGGCCAGAGCCAGGTCGCGATGCGCGGTGTCGCTGCCGGCCAGATCGTTCGCGACCAGCCCGGCGTCAAGGAGCAGGTGGGCATCTACCTCGACGAGTCCGTCATCTCCCTGTCGCTGTTCACACCGGACATCGACCTGTTCGACATGTCGCGCGTCGAAGTCCTGCGCGGACCCCAGGGCACGCTGTTCGGGTCGGGCTCGCTGGCAGGCACCGTCCGCTACATCACGAACCAGCCTGAACTCGGAGTCACGGATGGGTTCGGCGAGTTCTCGCTCAACTCGGTCGGTGACGGTGGCAACGGCGGCAGCGCGAAGATCGCGGTCAACGTTCCCGTCGGCGACACCTCGGCGATGCGGATCACCGCCTACCACACGACCTTCGGCGGTTTCATGGACGCGGTGCAGCCCGACCTGAGCGTCGACGAGAACGTGAACTCCGGCGAGCGGACCGGCGCCCGCTGGGCCATGCGCTTCGAGCCCAGCGAGGACGTGACGGTCACACCGAGGGTGATGTTCCAGGAACTCACGATGGACGGCTGGAACCGCATCGACGACTTCAACATCCTCGCCAACCCCTACACGACGACCCGACCGGCGGCGGACCTCGGCGAGCGCGAACTCTTCACGCAGTTCGAGGAGCCCTACACGGACGAGTTCCTGCTCGCCGACGTGAAGGTCGAGATCGGCTTGCCCGACGGCTACTACTTCACCTCGATCACGTCGGCGACCGACCGCGACGTGCTCGTCGTGCGAGACTCGACCGCCCTCTTCGCCAGCGTCGCCGGGGCGTCGATCGGCCTTCCGGAGCCGATCTACACACTCGACGCACCGCTGATCGACGCGACGACCGCGACCGGCCTGACCCAGGAACTGCGGCTCGCCAGCGGCGACGAGTACACGCACTGGGTCCTCGGCCTGTTCTACAGCAGCAGTGAACGGGACTACGGCCAGAGCCTGCCGGTCACGGGCTTCGAGGCTCTGAGCGGAATCCCCACCGCGGGCGCTTTCGGCGCCGCCACCGACGAGTTGTTCTACTCCGACCTCAGCTACGAGTTCGAACAGACAGCAGCGTTCTTCGAGATCACCTGGACCGCCAGCGAGCGGGTCGACCTGACGGCGGGCGCGCGCTGGTACGACTACGAGGAGACCCGCAGCCAGGTCTTCGACGGCCTGTTCGCCGATCCGGGACCAACGGTTGGCGAAACCGGCGCGGACGGCATCGCTCCCCGCTTCATCGCCAGCTTCCAGGCCAGCGAGAACACGCAACTCAACGCCCAGGTCTCCAAGGGGTTCCGGCTCGGCGGCATCAACGATCCGCTCAACACACCCGTCTGCTCGCCACAAGATCTCGCGACGTTCAGCGGCCGCGACAGTTGGGACGACGAGGAACTCTGGAACGTCGAGGTCGGATCGAAATCCACGATCCTGGGCGGCCGCGGCACCTTCAACGTCGCCGCCTTCACGATGGACATCGCGGACCTGCAGACGACCGTCACCGCGGGCTCCTGTTCGTCGAGGCTCGTCTTCAACGTTCCGAGCGCCCGCAGCACCGGCCTCGAACTCGAGCTGACGGCTCAGCCCACGGGCGCCTTCGACTTCGCCATCTCCGCCAGCTACGCGGACTCCCAACTCGGGTCGACTCTGACCTCGACGGCGCCGGACGGCACGACCAGCGTCGTGTCCGGCATCGAGAAGGGCAATCGCCTGCCGACGGTGCCGGAGTTCCAGGCCGCGGTCGCGGCGACTTACCGCTGGGAGGCCGGCAACTGGGCCGGCTACCTCTCCTCTGTGTTCCAGCACGTCGGTTCCCGCTACACCCAGATCGGCGACCATGCCACGGGCTTCGGCACTGTGGATCTGCTGGCTCTCTCCGCCACGAACCCGATCGGCGGTCCGCTGTCGGGGTCGGTGTTCCGGTTCAATCCCGAGCTGCCGGCCTACGACCTCCTGAATCTGCGGCTCGGCTTCCTCAACGAGCGCTGGGACGTCGCACTGTTCGTCAACAACGCGCTCGACGAGCGGGCGTTGCTGGCCCTCGACCAGGAGCGCGGGACGCTTGCCCGGGTCGGCTACCTGACGAACCCTCCTCGGACGATCGGCATCTCGAGCCGCATCAACTTCTGATGCAGCACCAGAAAGGCCCGCGCTTCAGGCCGGCGTAAGCAGCCGCATCAGCTTCCAGACCCTGCCACTGCTCAGTGCATATCGGGCTGCGCCGTGCTCGTGAGCACGCCTGTAGCAACCAGGACGAGCACGGCGAACACGACTTCCAGGGCCACGGTCCTCGGCAAGGGGTCCGTGTGCGAGTCGGGCCGGAAGTGCATCGAAACCGAGTTCACGGCTCCGCAACCAAGCACGAGCACGCTCAGTCCGACCTTCGCCAGGAGGATCTGGCCGTATGGCTCCATCCACAGCGTCTCCCAGGCCGGCAGGTAGCGGAACGCAAGCAGCGCCCCGCTTGCCACGAGCAGCGAGGCGGCGGCAACCGCCAGGGGTGAGAAGGAGCGCAGCCAGTAGCGCCGTATCGATGCCGACTCCGCCCGAGAGGTACCGCCGAAGCCCAACGGCACAAGGAGCACAACGACCAGGGTGCCGATCCAGAACCCGGCGGCCAGAATGTGCACGCTCTGGGCAGTCCAGGCCAGCGAGTCGCCGTACGCGTGGCCCGTCATCGGCAATGCGGCGGCCACACCGAACGCGCCGACCCAGGCGAGTGAACCGCCGAGAACGGGACTCCTCAGGGCGATGAACATGCCGATCGTCGTCGATGCGGCGGCTGCCGCCTGCCACTGCCACCTCATCCCCCACCGGCTCTCGATCGCCACTGTCCGCAGACCCTCGAGAGACAGTCCTTCGACGGCTCCCCAGACCTCGATCGACTGGAAGACGCACCGGAGCAACAGTGCCGCAAGCAGCACGAGGGACGACAACCAGCCCAGACTTCCCAGGCCGACTCGAGGATCCCGGACCAAGAGCGCGGCTCCCCGGGCAGCGACCAGGAGGCGCAGGCCCAGGACGCCGTAGACCAGCAGGAGAGGCAGGTAGACCGACCAGCGGCCAGCCATCTCCCAGCTCATTGCCGGAAGGGCTGCCAGCGGTTCAGCGGCCGCCGCGGTCGACCGTGAAGGTCCATTCGCCGGTGAGGACGTGTCCGTCGTCGCCCGCCGTCTGCCAGCGCGCCGTGTAGACACCGTCGGGCATCCGCCCCGTGACTCGAGCCATCAGGTCCTTCTCTCCCATCGAGTGAAGGCCTTCGACGTTCATCGCGCCGGCCGGACCCTCGAGCTCGAGCTTGCTGAGCGGCAAATCCGGCTCCTGGTTGAACCAGACACGAACGGTACGCGCAGGGCCGTTCAACGTTGCGCCCTGTTCCGGACTCGTCTTGAGCGCCTTCAGGTGCGCGAAGGCCCCCGCCGCGAGCAGCAACGCGAACAGGACGAAACCTAGTCCAACGATCCGGGGGAAGCGATTCCGGTCTCTCATCGAGATCGTCTCCGTACTTGCGTGGCGCCGACGCCAGTGCCGGCGCGGGTCATCCAGAGTAACAGCCCGCAGCGTGCCGTCCGGCGGCTCCGGTGTAGAGTCCCGCCTTCACCCCCGATGAGCGATTCTCCCAGTCCGAGGAGCGATCCGTACACCGTCCGCGAGGGCGGCGCGGTCGAACCGCCGTCCACCTGGCGCAGCCGGCTGCGCTATCTCGGTCCCAGCATCGTCATCTCGGGATCGATCGTCGGCTCGGGCGAAATCATCCTCACCTCGGGCCTCGGCGCCGCCGCCGGCTTCGTCATGCTCTGGTGGGTGCTCCTGTCGTGCTGGATCAAGTCTCTGATCCAGGCAGAGCTGAGCCGCTACATCCTGGTCTCGGGAGACACCTACGTCCGGGCAATGAACCGGCTGCCCGGCAAGATTCCGCTCGGCAGGGGACTGATCAGCTTCCCTGTCGTCATCGCCCTGATCGCCATCATCCCAGGCGTGTTGGGGCTGGGCGGGATCATCGGCGGCGCAGGGCAGGCGCTGACGCTGCTGGTTCCCGAGGTGTCGTCGATCTGGGCCGCCGGTCTGATCGCCGCCGTGACCATCGCCCTGCTGGTCACCGGCTCCTACAAGGTGCTGGAGAACGCCATGCTCGGGCTGGTGATGATCTTCACCGGGGCCACCCTGGTGTGTGCCTTCCTGATGCAGAAGACGCAGTACGCGGTGACCGGCGCCGACCTCCTCTCGGGCCTCACGTTCAGTTTCCCGCCCGAGTACCTGGTTGCGGCGATCGCCGTCTACGGCTACACCGGCGTCAACGCGTCGGAGACCTCCGCCTACCAGTACTGGTGCGTCGAGAAGGGCTACCCGAACTTCATCGGCCGCAGCGACGCACCGGGATGGGAGGCCAGAGCCCGCGGCTGGATCAAGGTGCTCCAGACCGACGTCTGGGTCACGCTGGCGCTCCTGACCTGCGCCACCCTGCCCTTCTACATCCTGGGCGCCGGCGTCCTGCGCACCCGCGGCAAGGTGCCGGACGGCCTCGAGACGATCTCCTTGCTGTCCGAGATGTTCACCGAGACGCTCGGACCGTGGTCGCTGTGGCTGTTCGGCATCGGCGCCTTCAGCATCCTGTTCTCGACCATGCTCGCCGCGGTCGGCGGCGCCGCCCGCTTCATTCCGGACTACATCATGGAGCTCGGTTATCTCAACCGGCAGAACCTGGTCGCTCGTCGCAACTGGATCCGCGGCTACTGCACGCTCATCCCGGTAGTCGCCTTCGTCATCTACATGACGATCCCGAACCCCCGGCTGCTGGTGACGATCGGGGCTCTGACCCTAGCCATGCTGCTGCCGATCCAGAGCGGCGCCGTGCTGTGGTTCCAGAAGAACCGGATGGATCCGAGGATCCGGCCTGGCAAGTGGATCCGGCTCGCGATCTGGGGCATCTTTCTGTTCGAGTTGGCCATGACGTGGTTCGTCGTCCGCTACGTGGTCCTTGGCCCCTTTCTCGACTGAGGAGAGAACCACGGCCGCACGTAAGTCCAATGTCTTCAACCACTTACGTTGGGCCAAGGAACGATCCGTACACCGTCCGCGAGGGCGGCGCAACCCCGCCGCCCACGAGCTGGCGAAGGCGGCTTCGCTATCTCGGCCCGAGCGTCGTCATCTCCGGAGCGATCGTCGGTTCGGGCGAGATGATTCTCACCTCGAGTTTGGGCGCCGCGGCAGGCTTCGTCATGCTGTGGTGGGTGCTCCTCTCCTGCTGGATCAAGTCCCTGATCCAGGCGGAACTCGCCCGGTACACGCTGGTTTCGGGCGACACCTACGTGCGGGCGATAAACCGCCTCCCCTTCCAGATCCGGATCGGCCGCGGCCACGTCAGCTTCGCCGTCGCCATCTCACTGATCGCCCTGGTTCCCTCACTGGTGGGTCTGGGAGGAGTGATCGGCGGCGCGGGCCAGGCTCTGACCCTGCTGGCCCCCGCGGTGCCGTCGACCCTGGCAGCCGGACTGCTGGCCGCGGTCACGATCGCAGTCCTGATCACGGGCTCCTACCGGATCCTGGAAAACGTGATGCTGGTGCTGGTCATGATCTTCACCGGCGCCACGCTCGTGTGCGCCATCCTGATGCAGGGCACGGAGTTCGCCGTCACGCGGGGCGAACTCGCGTCGGGCTTCACGTTCAGCTTCCCGCCCGAGTTCATCGTCGCCGCCATGGCGGTCTACGGATTCACGGGCGTCAACTCCCTGGAGATCTCGGCCTACCAATACTGGTGCTTCGAGAAGGGCTACCCGAACTTCATCGGCCGCAGCGATGCTCCGGGCTGGGAGACGCGCGCCCGGGGGTGGATCAAGGTGATGCAGACGGACGTCTGGGTCACGCTGGCTCTGCTGACCTGCGCGACAGTGCCCTTCTACATGCTCGGTGCCGGCGTGCTGAAGAAACTCGGCAAGGAGCCCGACGGCCTGGAGACGCTCTCCATGCTCTCCGAGATGTTCACCCAGACCCTGGGACCCTGGTCATTGTGGCTGTTCGGCATCGGTGCCTTCTGCATCCTGTTCTCGACGATGATCTCGGCCGTCGCCGGCGGCGCCCGCTACATCCCGGACTACATCATGGAGCTGGGCTACCTGAAGCGTCGGAACCTGGCCGCCCGCAGGTTCTGGATCCGCGCCTACTGCACGGTCGGCCCGATCTTCTGCTTCACCGTCTACATGTGGATCCAGAACCCGCGACTGCTGATCACGGTCAGCGCCCTGGTCGCCGGGCTGCTGCTACCGATTCAGAGCGGCGCCGTGCTCTGGCTGCAGAGGAAGCGGATGGATCCCCGCATTCGCCCCGGCCGGGGGATCCGAGCCGGGATCTGGGCCATCTTCCTGGTCGAGCTGGCCCTGGTCGGATTCGTCATCCGCTACGTGGCCCTCGAGCCATTTCTCAACTGAGGAGCAACGATGTTCTCGCGATCGGCCATTGGCATTCGCACACGCACAGGACTGGCCTTCAACACCGCATGGCTTGGCGCCCTGACGCTGCTGGCCGGGTGCGCTTCCCCGGACGCCGACGTGATGGAAGCGGGCGCCGAAGGCGTCCGAACGATCGGTGAGAGCGCCAGCTTCCGCGGCATCAACGGCATCCTCTTCGGGCCCGATGGAGACCTGTATCTCACCTCCGTCGTGACGCCCGCCCTGGCGCGGATCGATCCGGAGAGCGGCGAGATCCTCGACAACTGGGGCCTCGAAGACGGAGCCAAGTCACCCGACGATCTGGCCTTCGGACCCGATGGCTCGGTGTACTGGACCGACATCAGCAACGGCGAGGTCGGCATGCGCACGCCCACTGGCGAGACGCGCGTCGTCGCCGCGCCAGGCGTCGGCGTCAACCCGATCACCTTCTCCGACGACGGCCGGCTGTTCGTCTCCCAGTGCTTCATGGACACGAACCTGTTCGAGCTCGACCCGGCGGGCGAGCAGGAGCCGCGGCTCATCCGCGACGATCTCGGGCCCGGCTGTGGCCTGAACGGCATGGACTGGGGCTCCGCGGACGGCAAGCTCTACGGCCCGCGCTGGTTCCGCGGCGAGGTCGTGCGCCTGGATGTCGACAGCGGCGAGATGGAAACGGTCGCCAGCGGCTTCGAAGTGCCGGCGGCGGTTAAGTTCAACAGCGAAGGCGTGCTCCACGTACTCGATTCGCTCCGGGGCGAGGTCGTCCGGGTGGACGAGGATGGCGGCAAGCAGGTCGTCGCCCGCGTTCAGCCCGGGCTCGACAACTTCGCCTTCGACGCAGACGACCGCCTGTTCATCTCCAGCTTCGCCGACGGCTTCATCGTCGAGGCGCTGTCGCCTGAGACGAACCGCATGGTGCTCGAGGGCGGGCTGAACATGCCCGGCGGCCTGGCGTTGATCGGGGCCGGCGACGCGACCCGGCTCGTCGTCGCCGACTTCTTCGCCCTGCGCCAGCTCGACCCGGCAACCGGCGACGTACTCGGCGTCGTGCGCGACGTGATCGGCTTCTCCGACATCGGTACGTCGATGTCGGTTCATGCCGCGGACGACGGCCAGCTCATCCTCTCGAGCTGGTTCGACAACGCGGTCCGGCTCTGGGACCCGGCTGCGGACACACTGGTCCAAATCTTCGGCGAACTGGCCGCCCCCATCGACGCGATCCAGTTCGAGGGCGAGATCGTCGCCAGCCAGTGGGGCGCCGGCAACGTGATCGCGTTCTCGCCGCAGAGCCCGGAACAGAAGCGAGTCCTCGCAGACGGTCTCGAAGGGCCCGCCGGTCTGACGGAGTTGGACGGCAGCCTCTACGTCACCGACAACCTCGCCGGCTCCCTGCTCCGCATCACCGACGCAGGCGCCGAGGAAGTAGCGAGCGGACTCGAGCAACCGGAAGGGCTGGCAGCGGCCAACGGCTCGATCTACGTCGTCGAAGCCGGCGCAGGCCGGGTCACGGCCATCGACCCCGTGAACGGAGCGACATGGGGCGTTGCCGAGAACCTCGAACTCCATGTGCCGCCAAGCGGCGCCTTCCCGAACACGATGCTGTTCAACGGGATCACGACCGACGGCGAGACCGCCTGGGTCGCCGGCGACGCCGCGAACACGATCTACGTCATCGACCTGCCCTAACTGGGTGCGCCGGCCTTCTGGCCGGCATCACGCGCGATGCCGCGAAGCGGCGAGCGCGTTCCTCCGGCCCGAAGTCAGTCCCCCAAACCCTGGTCACCGTAGGTGCTGGCCGCCCCCGTCCCGCCCGGCCCCAACCGGCCGCCCTCGCCGAAGTGCCCCTTGCCCGGGACGTGGTTCACCTCGACCCGGATGCCGTCCGGGTCCTCGACCAGGATCGAGTAGTAGCCCGGCGCGAACCGTGAACCCTCCTCGGGGCCGTGAACGATCGTCGCGTCGAGTTCCGACTCGATGAAGCGGTAGATCGAGTCGACATCCGCGCGGCTCCGGGCCCGGAAGCAGAAATGGTGCAGACCCGGCCGATCCTGATCGAACCCGCGGTCACGCTTCTCCGGCGGCGCCGCCCGCACCAGGATGCCGGTGCGGCTGCCGATGCAGTACAGCACGTCCTCACCCCGAATCAGGGTCTTCATCTCGAGGAAGTTGCAGAGCCGCTCCCAGAACGGCAGGCAGCGTTCCGGATCCCGGACCGTCAACTGGATGTGCGCGATCCCGTTGACGCCGACGGTCTGGCCGGCGCTGCTCACTCCCCGCCTGTCGCGGCCGACTTCGCCGCCTCGTCCGTGCCGACCTCGATCAGCTCGAAGATGCCGACCATCATCTCGTCCGTCGACTGGAAGCCGAAGCCGACATCGCGGTTCGGATCCGGATTGACGGGGTTCGCCGCCGAGTTGTCGTAGTGCGCCACGACCTCGACCACACTTCCCGCCGGCAGCAGTTTCGGCGCCTCCGGGTAGTAGAAGAGTTGCCAGTCGAAGTCGTACTCCGGTACCTCGAGAAGGACCTCGCGGCTGCCGTCGGGGAAGACCGCGGTGAATGACATCGCCTTGCCGCGCAAGTGCATGTGCGGGAAGTAGGCCACGATTCGCGAATCGGCGCTGAGTTCGTGACGGGCCTCGATTCGATGGTTCGTGGCGCCCGCCGGGATCGTGAAGTCCATTCTGCTCGCGAGGATCGCCTCGACTTCGACCTCCAGCGGACCCTCGCCGAAGTAGAGGCCGATCCGGGTCCTGTCGGTACGTTCCGAGTCGCCATTCGGATGGTAGTGCTGGTTGATCACCAGCATGGCGCCGGGGTTCACCCAGCGCCCGGCGCCGTCCGGGAACACGGTGGGCGACGCTCCTACCGCCCAGATTCCCAGAATCTCCAGGTCGACGCCACCTGCTTCCCCGCCCGGCCGGTCGTCCTGCCGTTCCTGCTCCTTACCCGAACCCAGGCCACCGAATCCGCCCATGAAGGCGACCTGGTGGTGGTTCACGGTGCGGTCGCCGGGGAGGAACTCCACCGCCCGCAGCCAGCGACGTTCCGGGATGTCCAGCCGTACGAGCGGATTGGGAACCAGGTCCGGCCCGGTCGCCGGCACGGTCACGGGAGGCAGTTCGATCACGTAGTCCGGCTCGCCCACCTGCCAACCATCCCTGAACTGCGGCGGCTCGGGCATCAGCGCCGGATCGCCGGCTTTGGCGCCGCCATCGACCCAGGCGACGATCGTCTCTACCTCCTTCTTGCTCAGCCGGGCGTCGTTCGCCCAGACACCGTGTTCGGGACTCGCGAACCACGGCGGCATCTCGCCGCTCAAGACGACGCGCCGGATCGAGCGCGCCCAGGGCCGCGCCTCCCGGTAGGTGAGAAGTGACATCGGCGCGATCTCGCCCGGCCGGTGGCAGCCGACGCAGTGGCGCATCAGGATCGGCGCCACGTCACTGCTGAACAGGACCCCGTCAACCTCCGCCGCGCCGACCGGCCCCGGGATGGCGGCCACGGCGACGATCAATACTCCGGCGCCCAGCACACACAAGACAGTGAAACCGGGCAAACGGACTACCGGCGACGTACGCTGCATGGACGACTCCTTCCGAGGACCGACCTCAGACTACCGCAGCCACCAAGCCGCTCCGCCCCGCATGCACGTGCAGGCGGACGGCGGAAGGACAAGGAGGGAAGTCCGGACTCCGCCGTCCGCCCCACGGCAAAGACAACTCGGGAGGCAACCCATGTGCCAGCACTGGCTGTCACGGCACAAAGACCCCGAATCCTTGTCCCGACTACCTTGTTTCGGAGGTTCCGGGCCCCGGGGGAGCCATCCCGGGGCAACAAAAACGTAGGGCCAGGGGACCACGCCGACATGAACGTCCGAGCCGCTCCCTTGGCTCGAGTGCAGCTCTTCCGCCCGAACCGGTGCCACCCGCTCCTCAAACAGGGGACGATTCCAACCTGAGCGAAGCACCTTTCCCTGGGCTGCTAAAGTCCGCCCCCAACATTCCAGCACCCCTTTTCAGGAGAACCACCCAGAATGCACCGACACACCATCTGCCGCCTTCTCGTGCTCAGCTTGTGCCTCGCCGTCATGGGCTTCGCACCCGTCGCCGCGCAGGAGCGTCCGTCCAGCCCCGAGGGCGCCGCGTCGACCCAGATCGGCGACGCCTGGATCGACATCACCTACTCCCGGCCGATCCTCCGCGGACGCAACGGCATTTTCGGCGCGGGCGACGAGTACGGCCAGGCGCTCAACGCGGGCGGCCCCGTCTGGCGCGCGGGCGCGAACGTGACGACCCGGATCAAGACCGGAGCCGACCTGATGATCGGCGGCACGACGGTGCCGGCCGGCGAGTACAGCTTCTTCATCGAACTGAAGGAGGGCGCCTGGACCGCGATCATCTCGAAGCAGGACTACATGGAGACGTTCGACCGCGACAAGATGGCGGAGGGTCTCACCTGGGGCGCCTACGGCTACAACCCCGAGCACGACGTCGTACGGGCCGACATGGTCACGTCGACAGAAGCGTTCTCCATCGACCAGATGACGATCCTGTTCACCGGCGTCTCGGACGCCGGCGGCGAGATCGTCGTCATGTGGGACAACCAGATGGGCACACTGCCGTTCGGCGTCGCTCCGTAACGGCAGCCCTCCGGCAGTCTCAGTCTTCCGCGGCGACCCGGGCTTCCTCGGCCCGGGCGCCGCTCAGCACGTTCGCTACCGCCCAGTTGCCCTCGTGGCAGGCGTACTCGAACAGGCCGCCGACCGTCACGCCGCGTGACGCCTGGTCGTTGGTGAGCGGAGCCGACACCGTCCACGGGGCGGTGAACATCGTCTCGTCCTCGACGGTGAAGCGGTAGTCGATCGTCCGCTCGTCGATCCGCGTGAACCGTTCGACCAGCCGCATGGTCGGCCGCGAAGCTCGCCAGAATCGGCTCCAGTGGTAGTGCGTCTTGTCGGCGATGTTCGTCGTCTCGACGACCAGCGTTTCGCCCTCCCAGCGGCCGCGGACGTCGCCCAGCCAGAGCCCGATCGTCTCCGGCAACGGCGGCCGGCCGTCGAGCGGCACGATCCGGATCTCGTGGTACATCTCGTGCAGCATGACGATCGTGTCCGGGGTCTGCAGGATCAGGAAGTTCATGTTGTAGGGCTGAATCGGGACCATCAGCGGCAGGCCGTCCGTGATGCAACGCTCGCCGGTGTCGAGATCGGTGTGGTCCAGGTAGGGCCCGGTGCCGTAGCGGGCGAGTTCCCGCCTGCTGGCCTCCCGCGCCTCGGGCGTCCACGGGATCCGGCCGTCCGGCGGATCGACGATCAGCGAAGTGCGGCGGTCCGCGTCCACCCGGGTCGAGGCATCCATCCAGACCAGGTTGTAGCCACCAACCGTGCCTGGCCGGGACGTACCGTCGGCGGCGACACGCTGCTCCACCGTCGTCCGTTCGAGCTCCGCCGCCTCCGCCTCGCTCAGAGCCTCGCGTCCGGCCAGCGCCTCGGGCCGCTCAAGCGGCGTCAACGTCGCGCTGGTCCAGGTCCCCTGAAAGTCCGGATCACCCCAGGGCGTCCGCGGCTGGGAGTCCGCCACCGCAGGGCACAGGACGACCGCGGCGGCGAGCAGGCCCCCCCCCCACCGCAACGGCGCCTGTCCGCTCAGGCGTCGCACGCCCGATAGGCGTCGATGACCGCGCGCTCGCCTTCGCGGCCCGGCTTCGCGTTGCCGT
>Ga0209543_1001444_pt1 | contig 21322 bp, 21 predicted proteins | sample MesohylFT_FD_187296 | JGI IMG/M metagenome (GOLD analysis project Ga0209543, IMG submission 187296) | Host-associated microbial community of the marine sponge Aplysina aerophoba from Gulf of Piran - sponge mesohyl, lysed by freeze-thaw... | ecosystem: Host-associated > Porifera > Sponge >...
TCGGGCCGGTCCGGGGAGGCTGGCAAGGGTCGCAGGAAAGGGCGCGGTCCGCGGCGTCGGCTTCCGGACCGGCACCGTCGCGACGTGAAAGTGTGTCTTGACGATGTGCCGGAGGGAGCGGTGCACAAGGGCTATGTCGACCACACGGTCCGCGAAATCGTGTTCCATGCCGAGGAAGTCACCTACAGATGCGAGGTCTGGAGGTTCCCGGACGGCAGCCGGCATACGGCGCCGCTGCCGCCGGGGGTGGCGACGGGACGCGAACAGTACGGTCCCGGCGTCAAGGCTTTGGTCATCATGCTGTATTACCAGTGCCAGTCGACGATCAGACGGATTGTGTCGATACTGAACGACGTGGGCCTGGACATCTCCGCGCGCCAGGTGGGGCGGTTCCTGACCGCGGACACCGGGGGCATCGTGGCGGAACAGCAGGAGCGCGCGGCTGATTGAATCGATGGCGGCGGATTCTTCGGAAAAATATGTCGGCGAGCTGGTCAGGGAGGCGGCGGGAAGGATCCAAAGTCCGCCGGCTTGATTCCGATGGAGCTTGGAACGCGATCAAGCGCTGTGTTCATTGGCGCGGTGCGGCAGTTCCGGCGGGCCGAGTTCGCGAAGCAACTCGACAATCCCTTCATACCGTTCGCGGTCCGGCAACTCGGCGTAATTCTCGAATCCGCCGGCGGCGCCTTTCAAGGCTACCTGCATGCCGCATTCAAGGCTGGCGCCGCGCGCAATCAGCGCCGGGATCATCTCCCTTCGTGCGTAGACAACGGCATAGTCGAGCGGAGTTGCATCGCGATCCCGGTCCCGGAGGCCAAGATCCGCTCCGTGAACCAGAAGCGCTTCCAGCGCCGCGCGCTTGTTTCGAAAAATCGCCCAGTGAGTCGGGGGAGGCGTTTCTTCGGTGGAATTGACTAGGTCTGGCCGCATCGCCAGCACTCGCTCGATTCTGTCGGCGTCGTTGGCCTCGATTGCTTTGTACAGCTCCACTGAGCTCGAACTCGAATTCTTGTCATTCATCGTTCGCATCCTCACGTCGGAGATTGGACATGACCCGGCATCGGCCCGGCTCGATTTCCTTGGTCCAATAAATCATGCCAAAAATTCAATGGAACCGGAATTCTATGGTGTCGGCAGGCCGCCAGCAAGATTGGCCAGTGTCCCAGTCGAATTGCACTTAGATTATTAAAACGATCCGTATTGTGCTGGCATTCCTCGGACACAATCTCAAGCAACTCGTCGCAAGTTTCTGTGACCGTTAGACCGACAACCGCGAAACCGTGAATTTCCGAATTTGTGTAGAGGTGTTTCTCGCTACACTCGTTAGGTACCCAAAGCTGGAAAGTGCAATGCGCCAGATTCTCACTGAAGAAGTGTGCCTCGTCAGTAAATTGCGAATGCGGATCGGCCAGTTTCTGCCAGATGCACAGTGTGGGGAACAGCGTGCTAGCTGCCGTGGCATCCTCGAAGTAATCCTGATCCGACGGTTGTTGTGGATGTTCAGCCAGTTCATGGTATTCCGTCAACGTGCAGGGATATGCTTTGTTGACTTTCAATGCAAAGATACAGGCTTCCAGAACATCCCCGGTCCAGTCCTGGATTGCGTCGTAGCGATGGCGGAGGGCAAGGAACAAGCACACCAGATTGACTTCAACGGAGTGTGAGTCCATTATCGGGGTTCGCAGCGCCCCGTTATTGTTCAGGATGCCGATCAATCCGTTAGCGATGTCATTCAGACGGGCTTCGGCGTTTTCTTTTTTGCCTTCAGCCAAGTCTTCATTTCGGTCGACAAAGAACTGAAGCCAGATGCCGGTAGCCGCCAAACGTCCCACTGCCTCGAACAAACGCAGATTTACGTCCAGGCTGTAGCTACTGTTCACCGCCATTGAAAGCCCGTCGCGAACCGTAGAGTACTGCAGATATCGTTGCGTTATCAATTCATTGCCAATGTTGACATGAAGGTTTATAAGATTAACTATAGCGCGCTGCATGGCCTTGGCCGGAGCTGTTGATTTTTTGAGATGCTGCGATGTTGCATCCCATGCCCAGAGCATAGCCAATTCGCTGCAACGGTAAGATGCTTCGAGATTGCGTGCTTCACGAGACCAAACATAGTGAACCCAGCAGCAGAGATTTAGCTGGCGGACGAAGGTAACTGTGTTTTTCTGATGTGGTCCCGTTTCAGCCTTTAGCTTATGGAGCAATTCAACAAAGTACTTATAAGCGCCGTCTGGTTCATCAATGAGTGCCACAGTCTTGCGGAATAAGGATCTAGCTTCACCCGAAATGACGTTCTCACCGAGAATGCCCGAAAGCATCAGGTTGGCAACAAAGTCGCCGTCCCACTGCTGGAACTCCCTGCCATCACAAGTGTTTTTTTTGATATAGTTGCGGAGATCGGCATCAACATCCTGCCGGATGTCGCCACCAACGCAAATGCAGATGGCAATAGGCAAGTCTCGATATTCTTTCGGAATTCGGTCTGGAATGTAGCTGTCGATAATCTCGTTGAGCGAAGGCCGTAATGCATGGGTACCGGCATCCCAGTCATTGCGCGTCAAATCCCCGGCCTTGACTGAAAACAGAAACACCTTCTTCCGTTTATCCTTGTCATCATAGCCCACTGCCGCCAGATCAACTCCATGCTGGCGTACGAATATGGAAGGCTTGGAGTAAACATGAAATCCCAATTCGCTTAGAAGGTCCGGAAGAATCGCGTCCAGCTCCCCGCGCTCCTTCAATGCGGATAGGTATTCCTTGATCAACAACTTCATTGGGAGAAAACTTCGTTGCGATATTCACGAATCCTGAGTTCAAAGAGAACTGGATCGACGGTCTCATAGCGCGGGAACTTAATCGATGTTCTGTATCTCCCAAGGCGAGATTCGGTTCTGTGCAGCGTGCCGGATCCCATGGATTGGTAACTGATCCACCCCGACCCGCAAAGCAGTGTTTGCCGGGTAGCTATACTTATGAACATTGACTTGAACTCGGCTTCCTTCGAGGATTTTGCAAATTTCTTTCGTTGAAGCTGCTGCTGCACCAGTCGAATTTGATGGTGAGGGCCACAGTTCCGGCACTTCGGAAACCGATTTCAGCCCGTCGATGTATTCATCATGTTTTTTGAGCGCCAATTTCAATTCAGCAAGCCGGGGTGTTCCCTTCACTGCTTTGCACTCGACCAATTTACGCGCCTGGCCAGAGAAGTTGATCATCAACGGATCGAAAATCAGATCGGTAATTTCGTTTGCAGCCTTATCACTTGAGGCGGACTGCAGGCAGGCAACGAGGATTGATGCGGCTGTTTCGGCTTCCAAGACAAAATATCCCAGGGCTTTACGGCATACGAATGTCAACTCTTCGTCAGAAAACCCGAATAAGTCGACCGGGAAATCCAATTTACAGTTGTGCCATCTATATCGGTCGGTCAGGATTGGCAGGCTTTGGCGGGCATGGTGATTGCCGAACCTCAGCCAGCGCAGCACTAGCCAGCCTGTCACTTCCGGCATTTCTGATGTTATCCGGTCCAGGAAAAAGTAGAAATCTGAAAAACTGAGCGGTGCTTCCGGATGGCTGAGCAGTGCTTGCAGGCAGTCGGCAATCGCTTCGCGATTATCTTCACTCAAGCAGCTAAAAAACGCTAAATCAATCTGTTTGACGATGACCTTGTTCGAAGGGTCCGCACGGCCTAGGGCTTCGATTATGATAGTTTGAAGGTCCTTGCTTAAGGCCTTGTGGTGAGAAATGAGCGCACCGGCCAAGTGACATTGCAACTCAGGCGATTCCTTGGCTACGGCGGACTTAACCGCCTCCATGACGCTTTCGCGTTCACGGCCCGGAACTCGGGCGTACACATCAAGCAAGGCCGCGACCGCGAGAGCAATTTCCCTCTCAGTGTCCGATTTCCGGATTTGTTGGCACAGAGCATCGAGCCCTCTCAGATGGCAATCGATATTTTCGGTTGGATCGATCCGACTCAAAGCCGCAATTGCTGACGATCGCACGCTGTCCCTGCAGTCCGATAAAGCGACAACGGCCGCTTTGTGGTAGCAAGCCAAATCGTGTGAGGCGCCTGCCTCCAGCACGGAGGTCAACAGCCCTGTGTTTTCGGAAGTCGGTTCAAGTAATTGGTCCAGGAGTTCACGCGTTTCGTCTGGGCGCCTCTTCAACCACTCCTTGAAAGTGCATTTAGGCTGATCGGCTAACCCGTCACGTCCGGCGTTGTTAACCAATAGGATTACGGCGGTCATCAATTTGTCAGCGTTGGTATTCATTTTAGGCGCTGCGGCGTTAAAAAGGATATGTATGGTCCAAAAGTGTTTTCGCTCGAGCGCAGCAAGTTCCCCGTTGAGCAGGCAATCGAAGAAGTCAATTCGCCCTTTATTGTGAAAATCTGTCAAACAATTGCACACCTCACCAAAGTGATTGTGTGCCGAATTGTATCCTTCTTCGCAAAACCACCTAAGCAGCGTACCATCCTCGGCCGCGGCGACGGCGCTGCAACAGAATTGTTCGATATCTAAATTAGCGGTCAAATCAGCCATAATCCTCTCAACATGCGCAGTCCTGCGGTTCAGACAAATCTCCGCAGTACTTTCACTTCGCTATGGGTCCGTCATGTTCGGATAATTGCATACTGGAATAGCGCTTATTTTAGAGCGCAAAAAGGTGTTCAGGAACGGGTCCACAACCGGGGCGCAGTGCGGGGTGAATCTGTTCTGTTTTTGTTACTTGTCGCGTTCTGAATTCGCCTCGACACGGCGGTTCGCTTGCAGCGAGAGGATGCCTCGCGAGACGGCTTAAGCCGCGAAAGCGAGCAGATCAATTTAGACGCAGTCATAAAAAGCCTAACGATTCGGAAGCACTGCTTGGCGGCCGGCCAGGCGCGTGTCCGATCTTGAAGCCCCGCTCCACCGTCGTCAGGCCTGGCGACGGCGGTCCCGACACAGGAATGAACCGGGGAGCCGATGGAAGGCAAGGCAATGGTTTTCCACAGGAATCCGCGCCCAATTATCCACAGCCACCTCCTGATTCGTTTCTGATTCTTTGAACATACGAGGTGCTGCGCTTCGCGCGCGACCCCTCGGTTCCGGCGGCCAACAACCCGGCGGAGCGCGTTCTGCGGCTGTACAAGATCCAGCATAAGATTTCCGGCTGCTACCGAAGCCTGGCCGGCGCGGTGGCCTAGGCGAACCTGAGGACGATGCCGAAGACGACGCGCATGCAGGGCCGAAACGTATTGGAGACGCTGGAGGCTGGCACGGCGGCGGCTTTGACCAAGCTGAAGAGGTCGTAGCCGGGCGCCTCCGGCTTCACGCCCCCCGAATTCCGCCGAAAAGACGCCGAGCGGTCGCACGACGGTCGAATCTCGACTTGAAAATCCAAGTCCCACCGGAAAATTGATGGAAATCGAAACGATCTTGCCTCTGCGCTTGATTTAATCGGGTACCGCGTTTAGTAACCCTGCGTTCGTCAGGCTCAGCAGGTGGAAGATGGCAAAGGCGTTTCGCAGCAAGGGCGCAAATTTTCTCGTTTACGGGCTTGTCGGCCTCCTGATTCTGGGGTTGGCCGGCTTCGGCATCGGCAACTTCTCCTCGACCGTCCAGGCAATCGGATCGGTCGGCGACGAGGAAATCTCGGTTCAGGAGTATGCGCAGATTCTCCAGACCCAGATTAACCGCTACCAGCAGCAGACGGGCACCGCTCCGTCGCTGTTCGAACTGCAGCAGCTCGGGCTCGACCAGCTTGCGTTGCGAAACGTGGTTCTCAATGCCTCCCTCGACAACGAGGCCAACCAGCTAGGGGTTTCGGTGGGCGACAAGACGGTCGTCGACGAATTGCGGCAATCCAGGCAATTCCTAGACGCGGACGGAGAATTCAACGTCGCGGCGTATGAATTCGCGCTGGAGCGGCAGGGCTTAACCGCCGCCGAATTCGACGATATCGTTCGCGAGGAAAAGACCAGGCTGCTGCTTCGACAAGCCGTTGCCGGTTCCATTCCGGTGCCGGACGCCTATGTCGAGACGTTGATGTCCTTCCTTCTCGAAAAGCGCAGCTTCGAATGGGCGGATATTGGACTTGAAGCTCTGTTGCCGCAGATATCGGATGTCGGCGATGCGGATGTCGCCGCCTACTACGACGGGAACCCGGACGAGTTCACGGTGCCGGAAACACGGCAAATCACCTTTGCCTGGCTTACTCCCGATATGATCGCGGACAGCGCCTCGGTGTCCGAGGCGGAAGCTCGCAGCCTCTACGACGACAGGTTGAGCGTTTACGAGATTCCCGAAAGGCGAGCTGTAGAGCGGCTGGTATATTCGAATCGCGCCGAAGCGGAGTCGGCTCGGGCGCGAATCGACAGCGGCGAGATCGATTTTTCGGAATTGGTTGTCGAGAAGGGCTTGACCCTCGACGATGTTGGCCTGGGAACGGTCGAAAGAAGCGAACTCGCCGAATCAGCCGCTGAAGCCGTATTCGCGCTGCAGGAGCCGGGAATCGCGGGGCCGGCGGACTCTGAATTCGGCCCGGCGCTGTACAATGTCGTAGGCATTCTGAACGCCAGGACAACGCCGTTCGAAGATGCCCGCGAAGATTTGGCGGAGGAACTCGCGCTCGAAAGCGCCCGCAATCAAATCTTGGAAAGTCTGGAAGACTTCGAAGACAGGCTCGCGGCCGGTGCGACCTTGGAGGAGCTGTCTCGCGAAACCGACCTGCGCATCGGATCGATCGACTACAATTCAGAATCCGACGACGAGATCACCAGATACCCGGAATTTCGAACGGTTGCGGACTCCGTCGGGGATTCGGATTTTCCCGAATTGCGCGAATTCAGCGGCGGCGGCGTGTTCGCGCTTCGCCTCGACGGCATTATTCCTCCGAAGTTGAGACCGCTGCCGGAAGTTCGGCTCGAAGCCGAGGAGGCTGCGCGGCTCGAAACGGCGAGGAAGCTCGCCGTGGAATCCGCCGAGCGGAGCAAAACGGAACTTGAAGCCGGCAAGAGCTTCGAAGAAATGGCGCTGGCGTCGAGCATCGTCGAAGGGGCTGGCCGCGGAACATTTCAAGCCGGCGTTCCCTTCGGATTGATTAGGGAAGTATTCATGCTCGGCGAAAGAGAAATCGCCGTGTTCGAGCATGCGTCGGGCGTTGCGATAGCGCGCCTCGATGCAATCGAAGAATTCGACCTGAATTCCGCCGATGCGGGCGATGCCAGGGAATCGCTGTCGCTGGAGGCGGACCAGGATCTTGGCCTTAACGTGTTTCATATATACGCCGATGCGATTCGGTTCGAAGCCGGCATGAGCCTGGATCAATCGATTATTGACGCCGTCCACGCGCAGCTGCAGTAGATTGGCCTGGCCATGCCGCTGCTCCCGTCATTCGAGGATTTCGCTCGGGAATACGAGGCTGGAAGAAACCAGGTCGTCTACGCCCTGCTAGCGGCCGACCTCGATACCCCGGTGTCGCTGATGTACAAGCTCGCGGCGGCCAGAGACTTCAGTTTTCTACTGGAATCCGTAACCGGCGGGGAAATCCGCGGTCGGTATTCGATAGTGGGCATGAAGCCGGACCTGATTTGGGAGTGCCGGGGCAATCGCGCGCGCATAAACCGGAATGCGCGATTCTCGCGCAACGGATTCGAACCGGAAACGTGCGAATCCCTTGTTTCCTTGCGACGGCTTCTCGAAGAAAGCAAGATCGAACTACCGGACGGCTTGCCCGCGATTTCGGCGGGAATATTCGGCTATCTGGGCTACGACATGGTCCGCCTCGTCGAAAACTTGCCGAACTGCAACCCCGACGAATTGGATGTTCCGGATTCCATGTTTATCCGCCCGTCCGTAATCGCGGTTCTGGACGGCGTGAGAAGCGAAGTCAATGTCGTCAGCCCCGCATGGACGAATTCCGGACTGAGCGCGCGCGACGCCTACGCTCGCGCCGCGGAGCGCGTAATGGACGCCGTCCAGGATTTGGAACGGGCGCCAGGCGATATTCGCAGGAACCTCGGGGAGCCGGATGAATTGAAGGAGCCCGAGGCCGTATTCGACAAGGCCGCCTATATGGACGTTGTGCGGAAGGCCAAGGAGTATATCCAGGAGGGCGAAATCTTCCAGGTCGTGCCAAGCCAGCGCTGGTCTCTGGAATTTGATTTGCCTCCCTTCTCCTTTTACCGCGCGCTGCGGCGAACCAATCCGTCGCCGTTCATGTTCTTCTTAAATTTTGGGGAATTCCAGATTGCCGGATCCAGCCCGGAGATTCTCGTGCGCGTATTCGGCAACGAAGTCACAATTCGCCCGCTCGCGGGAACCCGTCCGCGCGGCGACGACCCTGAAGCCGACCGTGCGCTGGAAGCCGAGCTGCTGACCGATGAAAAGGAGCGCGCGGAGCATCTGATGCTGCTTGATCTCGGACGAAACGACGTTGGGCGCGTCGCGAAGACCGGAACGGTTCGACCGACGGAGGAGTTCGTCATCGAACGCTATTCGCACGTCATGCACATCGTTTCAAATGTCGTCGGCGAGCTTTCCGAAGATCACGACGCGCTGTCCGCTCTCCTGGCGGGTCTTCCTGCCGGCACGGTTGCGGGCGCGCCGAAAGTTCGCGCGATGGAGGTCATCGACGAGCTAGAGCGGGTGAAGAGGTGCGTCTACGGCGGAGGCGTCGGGTATTTTTCGGCGAACGGCGACATGGACATGTGCATCGCGCTCCGTACGGCGGTACTGAAGGATCAAAGGCTGTATATTCAGGCCGGCTGCGGCGTAGTACAAGACAGCGACCCGGAAACGGAATGGTACGAAGCCGTCAACAAGTCAATGGCTCTTCGCCGAGCCGCGGCGGACGCACGCATATTCGCAAGCGGCGGATAAGGGGTATGCGCATTCACGCTATTTAATGGAGTACCGTTCACATTTTTTGATGGAATTTGCGTGCGGTTCTGCCCTCGGTCCGGTTCCCGGAAGCGGTTCCGGCTGGATCCCCCCGCTTTTTTGCGCGGGCACCGGCATCTCGAACGGCGCTTGGGGCCTTGGCGCGTCCGGGTTTCGTTCACGCTTTACGATGGAGTCTGCGCCCGTCCGTCTCTGAGAATGTCGTTCCAGGTAGCAGAAGCGCCTGCGCCCAAGAGCCACATGAGACCACCAGGTCGCATCGAAAATCTACGAGCGAAGTCATCAGCTTCAATGGTTGGATATCTCGTTTCGCTCACGTGTCCGCCCACACGTCTTGCCAAGCCGAGAACTCTGAAGGTCGCACTTGGTAACGTGCAAAGTTGCCTGAGTGTAAGCTGAGGAGTTCCTCTTCAATGACGGCGGCAAATGTATCTCGGTCTTCGGGCTCGACCGCCTTTTCAGCCAGCTTCGCGATCTCGTCAGCAATCGCCCTTCGCCCGATCTTGGAACGAATGATCTGTGCGACGGTGTCACGGAGCTCTGCGCGATACTTCAACCGAAACGGATCGGGTTCGCCCAGGGACTGCCTGACGGCAGCATATTGCGCGGCAGACCGCTCATAGGCCCAGAGAAACACGTCCTTCAAAAGCGCCGTGTCGTTAAGCTCATACACCCCAAGGATCGCTTCGGTGTAGGCGCGCTGCGGAACATCAGTGAAAGAGAAAGGTACCAGATTGCTTCGGATGAAAGGTATATTGGCGGCCAAGCGCGATACGCGTTTGTTAACGTCGTCGAAGGGCTGCAGATAAGGAATGTGTACCATCACGAAGAAGGCTTGCTCGAACGGATTGTCGATCGCGGCGGTCTTGGACAAGATCCTATTGAAGCATTCGTCGATCAGTTGCGGGAGCTCAAGCGGGTGGAACGCCGACTTTTCGATGGCTACGGTGATGTAACGCAGTCGGCCTGCGGCGGTTGGATCAGCCAAGAGGTTGTTCGACAAGAGCGCGTGCAGGTTCAGAAACGTGTAGCTGTTGAAGTCGATTTCCTCGACAGAGCCCACCAGAAACTCAATGGCATCCTTGTGATTGAGGATCATTTGCGCCTCGATATGATCCCGTCCGGTCGCTTCCTCTCCGAACTCAATCAATCGTTTGGTATCGAGGAGTGAATACGCATTGCCTTCTAAGCGGCTTGAGTTCCACGCGAGATCAATCAGAAGGCGGTTCAGAATGAGCTTGGCATAAGTGCCGGCTGACTGAGTGGCCGTTTGGGGCTTGCCAAGCCGTTCGAGGCGGACCCTGTCGCTCTCCTCAAGATAGAAGGTCGAATTGGGCTCGTATTGGTCGAGGAAGTCGCGGTTGTAACCTACTGGTTTACGCCCTGCGACAGGCTTCTGAACGTAGTTTCGGACGGCCTTTGCGTTGTCCGACAAGGTGATGAGATCATCATAGTCCGGGCTGCCGTCATCTTTCCCTACTTCAGTCGTCTCTTCGGATGCCGCGAGATGATAGCGTGCCCACCGACCGCTGCCTTCCATCCGCAACTGACCGTTGTTGACAAGCTGCTTCAGCCGATATTGCAGTGTCCGTCGCGGGACATCATCGGTTAGCTTTTCAGCAATACCCGGTGCGGCGATGCCATCGGGATGACCGGCCACGATATCGATGAGTTCTTCAAGGGCATCTTCGGGGACTTTGTTGGCCATCATCGCCTTTCTTGCGCATAGACTATAGACGCAAGTATCGTTCTTATAGGCGCAAGATTCAAGTTTAGGCGCAACGTTGATTGCGCGTAGCGCCGATGAAGTCGCCGCACGGCTTCACCTGGCAGCCGGCGGCCGCGAACCCCGCGCCGCCGAGAACTCCGTGCCGCAAGGAGCGGATCCATTGGAGAACCCGCCCGCCCGGGGCGCGGCTCCAGCCCTTCGGATGGTGGCTCTCGACCGTCGATTCCCAGCTCCGCCGCTCGCCGTCCGGAACCGGGTCGAGCGACACCTCGCCGAGAGCGACAGGCCGCAGGCGAGCGCCCTGTCCGAATAGCCGCCCTCGGCACGGCGGTGCAAGCCCTCGGGCCGCGCCAAGGCGCAGCAGAGCCTGCCGCCGGGGCCGCGCCAGCTCGGAGACGGCCGACCGGAACCGTCGCCCGGACAGGCCTCCTTGAACCATTCCGCCGTTTTCGAGGATATTTGACGCAGCCCAATTTGCGTGGCCGCGTGATTCGCACAAATTTATGTTCGAGTTAAGCGTGGAGTTTTGATAGCCCGTCGGCGCCGGCGCAGGCCTTCCCGTTCTGCTCCAGAAGACCTCCCTTGTCGGCCGGCGCCAGCTTGTGCATCCCGACCTTGTCCGACTGCCCCGGGTCGCCGATCCCGACTACCCATGACGTTCCGCTCACTTCCAACGCGACGAACAGCGTGCTCACTTCGACTTTGGAAGGGGCCGCGCGTTCAGCTCTTTCGACATTCCTTATCTCCTTTCACTCGACAAGGGGTTGCCGTTAAGCGGCCCCGTGCCACCGTATGTTAATGTAGAACGCCCCTTTGAGCCGAATTATCCCCAAGGGCTATTCCCGCCCCGGCATTGCCGTCGTGAAGAGATCTGACCTGGGCCAGGATCGCGCCGCTCGACCGATTCTGGCGAAGCGGCAATCAGCAGCTCCTGTTCATGTCGTCCGGCTCTCGGAACGAGGATTGTCCACATCAGCGAATGGGGCCGAACCAAGGCACGGGACTGTCTTCGCATCTAATTTGACATTTGGCGTGATGATAACTATAGTTATCACATGATGGACGTGATCCGAAGCGGCGTCTTTGACAAATGGCTGTCCGGTTTGCGAGATCGTCAGGCAATGGTCCGGATTGCGGCACGGCTTGATCGTCTCGCTTCAGGGAACTTCGGTGATTCCTTGGCCTTTGGCGGCGGCATCTCGGAACTGCGGATCAACTACGGTCCAGGCTATAGGGTGTATTGCCTGCGGCGCGGCGAGTATCGCGTCGTTCTGCTTTGTGGCGGAGACAAGTCGTCCCAGGTCCGGGACATTGCGCGGGCCAAGGCCCTCGCCGAAGATTGGAAGGAATGAGGAATGGAGAAAGTGACGTATGCCCGCTATGACAGTGCCGATTACCTTAAGAGCGAAGAGGATGTCGCAGTCTATCTTGAGGCGGTGATGGAGGAAGGCGGCGACGACCCGGCCTATGTCGCCCGTGCCCTCGGAACCGTTGCACGGGCACGGAACATGACTGAACTCGCCCGCGAAGTCGGGATGAGCCGCGTCGGCTTGAACAAGGCGCTGTCGGGAGAAGGGAATCCCACGCTCGCCACCGTCCTGAAGGTTGCCAAGGCTCTTGGTCTGAAGGTCTCGTTCCAACCGCGGGAGGCCGAACGGGCTGGGGGAGCTTGAACGAAGAATGACTATCCTTGGATCCGGCCGAGCACCTAGAGTCCGATGAGGCCATCGCCGACCTCATGTGCGCCGCCATGACGACGAACGATCCGGCCTGCGTTGCCCACGCGCTTGGCGTGGTTGCCCATGCCAAGGGCATGACGGAGCTGGCCCGCCGGACCGAGCTTTCACGCGAGCTGCTCGATCGCGGCATGTCCTGGTTGTGACCCGCCCGCGTCCTCGGCCTATCAATACCCCATGCTTCACTCGAGTTTGAATTTGTGCGAATCATGCGGCCATGTAAATCGGGCTGCGTCAAATATCCTCGGAAACGGCGGAATGGTTCAAGGAGGCCTGTGCGGGCGACGGTTCCGGGCGGCCGTCTCGGTCCGCGCTGGCGCGGCCCCGGCGGCAGGCTCTGCTGCGCCTCGGCGCGGAAGCTTCTTCCGAAGCTGGCCGCGTCGCTGGGGGTGCCGCTGCCCGAGCCCGAGGCGCGTCCCGAGGGCGCGCAGCGCCGTGCGGAGGCCGGCTATCCGGACAGTACGCTCGCCTGCGGCCTGTCGGCTCTCGGCGAGGTGTCGCTCGATCCGGTTCCGGACAGCGAGCGGCGGAGCTGGGAATCGATGGTCGAGAACCACCATCCGAAGGGCTGGAGGCGACCGCCGGGCTGGCCGATCTCGGCGGCGGCGGCAAGGGGGCGACGGCATCCTGGCGCACTGCTCGGTGGCGATCAACGGGACTGGGCGGCCGCTCGGCCTGATCGGGAGAACTCGGGATACGGTTGTTTAGCTTGCTTCATAGAATCGCTTTCACGCCGTCCACGCGAATTTTAAGCCGCGCCCCGACAGTGCCAATGATCTTGAATTCGACGTACAAGAGATCTTTGAACCAGAACGTGGTGCGCCGAAACAAATACTAGATTTCTATTCGCGATCCATTTGCGGATGCGGATCGGTTTTCACGATCAAGCTCCGGACTACGGAAACGCGACAAAGTCGACTTTAGATGCATCGATCTGTTCGATCGGGCTTGCCGAATTCTGAATTTTGAACCAATAGTTCCCGCTATGCTTCTCTTGATCGACAACTACGACAGCTTCACCTACAACCTCGTCCACTATCTAGGCGAGCTCGGGGCGGATATCGTTGTAAGGCGCAACGATGTCCTATCCGTCGACGACGCGATGGGAATGAAACCGGAAGCGATCGTCGTTTCGCCCGGACCGGGCAAGCCCGAGAGCGCGGGAATTTGCCTGGAACTGGTGGCCGCGGCGGCGGCGGCGCGCACGCCATTGCTCGGCGTGTGCTTGGGGCACCAGGCGATCGGCCAGGCATTTGGCGGCAAGATAGTACAGTGCGGCGAGATTGTGCACGGAAAGACGGCTTCCATCACGCACTGCGATGCCGGTCTGTTCAGCGGACTGCCCTGCCCTTTTGTCGCGACGCGCTACCACTCGCTAATAATCGAAAGGGAAAGCTTGCCGGCGTCGCTGGAAATCACGTCCTGGATAGACGATGGAACGATCATGGGCGTACGGCACAGGGAATTCCCGATTCACGGAGTCCAGTTTCATCCCGAAAGCATAGCTTCGCAGTACGGCCACAGAATTCTTGAAGCGTTTCTAGAAGAATCGAAGGACACCGCATGAGCGAAAATTTCCAGCGTCTTATCGCATCCGCCTCGGAGCGGACTCTTTCGCGCTCGGAAGCGGAAACCGCCTTTGAATTCCTAATGAACGGCGAAGCGACGCCCGCGCAGGCCGGCGGGCTTCTCATGGCGCTTCGAACTCGGGGCGAGTCGGTCGAAGAATACGCGGCCGCCGCCGCTGTCATGCGCGCGAAATGCAATTCCGTCAAAGCGCCGCCCGACGCCATTGACATTGTCGGGACCGGCGGCGACGGGCAAGGCACCTTGAATATCTCCACCGCCGTTGCCGTCGTAGCGGCGGGAGCCGGGCTAACGGTCGCCAAGCACGGCAACAGAAACCTGTCGTCAAGATCTGGCGCCGCTGACGTATTGGAGGAACTCGGCGTATCCGTCATGCTGCCCGCCGATGCAACCGAGAGCGCGCTTGCCGCAACCGGCATCTGCTTCATGATGGCGCCCATGCACCATCCGGCGACGCGCCATGTCATGTCTGTACGGCGCGAGCTTGGAACCCGCACGATATTCAATATCCTTGGGCCGCTTACCAATCCCGCCGGCGTCAAGCTCCATTTGTGCGGAGCATTCTCCCGAGACCTGATCGAGCCCATGGCTCAGACGCTCGGCGCGCTCGGCTCCAAATCCGCCTGGGTTGCGCACGGGCGCGACGGCACCGACGAGATTTCCATTTGTGGCAAAACGGATATTGCGGTTCTAAGGAACGGCGAGATTTCGCTCTTGGAAATCGCTCCCGAAGACGCCGGCTTGCCGCAGCATCCCTTTGAATCGATTCGCGGGGGCTCGCCCAAGGACAACGCGAAAGCGTTTCGCGCGTTGCTTGACGGCGCGCGGTCCGGATACAGGGACGCCGTGATCCTGGGTTCGGCCGCCGCGCTGGTCGTTGCCGAAAAGGCGGGGTCCCTCGCCGAGGGCGCTGAAATCGCCGCCGAATCGATCGACAGCGGCAAAGCGAAAGGCAAGATCGAATCCCTGGCCGAAATAACCTCGAAGGCGGCGCCATGAACTCGATTCTGGAACGGATCGCCGCCTACAAGACAGAGGAGGTCCGAACCCGTTCGGACGCCCTGCCCTTGTCCGAGCTCGAATCATTGGCTCGCGACGCGCCGCCGACGCGAGGATTCGCCGAAAGACTGATTGATCGCAGTAGAACCGGGTTCGGAATCATCGCCGAAATCAAAAAGGCGAGCCCGTCGAAAGGACTGATCAGGGAAAGTTTTTCGCCGTCTGAAATCGCCGCGGAATACGAAGCGGGAGGCGCGGCGTGCATTTCAGTGCTAACGGATTCGCCGAGCTTCCAAGGGTCGCCGGATCATCTCGATGAAGCCCGCAATTCCGCGTCTCTTCCTTTGATTCGCAAGGACTTCATGCTGGATCCCTACCAGATTTTCGAATCGCGCTCGATAGGCGCCGATTGCGTATTGATTATTCTGGGCATGGTTGACGACGTGCTGGCGCACGAGCTTGAATCGACTGCGTTCGACCTCGGCATGGATGCGCTTATTGAAGTTCACGACGAAGCGGAACTGGACCGCGCGATGAAACTTCGTTCGCCGCTGATAGGTATCAACAACCGGGATCTAAGAACTTTCCGCGTGGACATAGAAACAACCGTTCGTCTCGTGCCTCGAATCCCGCCCGGCAGGACAATCGTATCCGAATCAGGCATCTGGAATTCCGCTCATCTCGCCGAACTGTCGGAATCGGGAGTGCGTTGCTTCCTGATAGGCGAAAGCCTTATGCGGCAAACGGATATTGCTGTCGCATTGCGAGAATTGCTGGCATGCGAAGGAATCGGCAATTCAATCGAAAACGATTCGAAGAGGCATTCCGGGCAGAATCACGGTAGAAGGACCGCATGACAGAATTCACGCACTTTGACGCGTCGGGCCGCGCTACGATGGTCGACGTATCGGACAAGGCCGAAACCAAGCGAACTGCCGTCGCCAGGGGCTCCGTTCGAATGAAGCCGTCGACCATCGACATGGTCCGGGAAGGACAATCCGGCAAGGGAGATGTTCTAGCGGTCGCAAGGGTCGCCGGTATCGCCGGATCTAAGCGAACAAGCGATCTAATTCCTCTGTGCCACCCTTTGCCGCTGTCCAAGGTCGCCGTGGAATTCTCCTTCAACGATAATGACTCCTGCATTGAAATTGAATCGACCGCCGTGACTACGAGCAGAACGGGAGTAGAAATGGAAGCGTTGACCGCAGTGTCGGTGGCGGCGCTTACGATTTACGATATGGCGAAGTCCGCCGACCGTACAATGGAAATCGGCGAAATCCGGTTGGCCTTCAAGGACGGCGGCAAGTCCGGTCGCTTCGTAGGACGGCAATGATATCGCTCGACGAAGCCTTAAGGAAAATTTTCGACGCGCTTCCGGAAACCGATACCGAAGACGTACCGATTTATGAAGCAAGCGGTCGCGTCCTGGCCCGCTGGCTGGAAGCGTCCCGCGACCAGCCTCCTTTCGATGCGTCGGCAATGGACGGTTACGCCGTCAGGAAATCCGAAGCTAGGCCGCGCGCCGAGTTCGCAGTCGTCGGCGAGGTGTCGGCCGGTGAGAATTATAGCGGAACCGTGCGCAGCGGCGAAGCTGTCAGAATTTTTACAGGCGCGCCGCTTCCTGTCGGATGCGACCATGTTATTATCCAGGAAGATGCGGAGAGAAACGGCACCCGCATAACTTTGCGCGACAGTTTCGATAGCAATTCCTACGTTCGCCCCGCCGGGTGCGACTTTCGAGCTGGATCCGGCGTCGGCGCTCCAAAAAAGCTCTCGCCGGTTGATACGGCCTTGCTAGCGTCAATGAATCATTCGAAGATTCCCGTTTACCGACGGCCGGTAATTGCGCTGCTGCCGACGGGAAACGAACTTTCGATGCCGGGCGACAGCGAGCCTGGCAATGTCATCGCCTCGAACCCGTTCGCTTTGAAAGGAATTTTCGAGGAGGCGGGCGCCGAAGTTCGCTTGCTGCCAATCGCTAAAGACAACGAGAGGTCGCTTTCGACCGCGATGTCGCTTGCCCGGGATGCCGACATTCTGATTACGATCGGCGGCGCATCGGTCGGAAAGTACGACCTTGTTCGCAGCGTAGCCGAATCGCTAGGCGCTAAACTGCTGTTCCACGGCGTGGCGGTGCGGCCGGGGAAGCCCCTGATGGCCGGCATCCTCGACGAAACTATGCTTCTCGCGTTTCCGGGCAACCCGGTTTCTTCGATTGTTTGCGCGCATGTCGTCGGCATTCCGGCAATAGTCGCGATGCAGGGGCTTGGCCGCGCTCATCGAAAAAGAAATCTAGGGCGACTCGAAACGCCTCTTGGGCCGAACGGGCCGCGAGAGCATTTTATGAGAGCATTCGTCAAAAAGAATTGCGGTTTTCCGAGCTTGCAAGTTTTCGAAAGGCAGGACAGTTCGCTGCTAAGCGTAATGGCGTCTGCGAATGCGCTCGTCGTGCGACCGCCTTTCGGGGGGTCGCTGGACCAGGGCGCGGAGATAGAATTCATCGACCTTGAAGCCGGATAGCATCCGACCCTCCAGCGAATTTTCAGCGGCGCGGGCTGATCCGAGTAAATTCGGATTGCCGAAAAGAAAAAACTCGATTTTTTTGTTGACGGCTTCGCAGAACAGTGTTAGAACCCAGGGCGAACACACGGTGAATTGAAAATCGCCGTCAGAATAGGATTCATCATGCTAACCAAGAAACAGTACGAGTTGCTCAAGCTGCTCCACTTAAGAATCGAAAGAGACGGAATTCCGCCGTCGTTCGACGAAATCAAGGAAGAACTCGAGCTTAAGTCCAAATCGGGAGTGCATCGCTTGATTGCCGCGCTGGTTGAAAGAGGATACGTGTCCAAGCTACCGTACCGCGCTCGCGCCGTCGAAATAATTAAGCTGCCAGCCGCAATGAAGCGCGAATTTGACCTATTCCCGCAAGACTTGGAAACAAAGGTTGCAGAGGCGGTCAAATCGCTAACTACGTCCGTCCTGGCCGAAATTCCGCTTATGGGCAGAATCGCAGCGGGCACGCCTGTTGAGGCCATTAGCTACGAAGAAACCCGAATAAGCGTGCCAACCGGCCTAATTGGCTCCAAGGGAAACCACTACGCACTTCTCGTCGCGGGAGAATCGATGGAACGCGAAGGCATTCTCGACGGCGATACGGCACTGATCAGGGCGCAACGCATCGCCAACGACGGCGACATAGTCGTTGCGCTAATCGACCAAGACGAGGCCACGCTCAAAACATTCTACCGAAAGGAAGGCAGAATTATTTTGGAAGCAGCCAATCCCGCATATCCGACTCAGATTTATTCTCCGGACCGAGTTGAAGTTCAAGGCAAGCTTGTCGGACTCGTGCGCTCCTACCACTAATTGCGGAACCTAGGCGGGCGAAGCCCATTCCCCGTTTAGTATACATCACTAGCCAGAAATCGAAGGAGCGGTCCGATGACACAGAAGGCGCTAGGAAGATCGCACCGCAATGGCCTCACCGTCATGGAGCTACTTCGCATGTTCCCTGATGATGCGACCTCCGAAAAGTGGTTCGAGGACTTGCATTGGGCCTATGGCAGGTTCTGCCCCGACTGCGGAAATACGACCACCGTAGCGGTCGCCAGCCGGAAGCCAATGCCGTACCGCTGCCGCGACTGCCGCAATCATTTCTCTGTTCGGAAGGGCATGGTCATGCCGACGAGCAAGCTCGGCCTGCAGAAGTGGGCCGTCGCCATCTACATGATGACCACCGGCATCATGGGCACGTCGAGCATGAAGCTCTACCGCGAAGTCGGCGTTCGTCAGGCGACGGATTGTTCCTGATTCAACGTATCCGCGAAGCCTTCAACGAAGGTGCGAGCCGCCTGGCATTCCCCGGCCCGGTGGAAGTTGACGAGACCTACATTGGCGGTAAGCGCCGCAACATGAGCAACTCGAAGCGGAAGGCGATCAAAGACACCGGGTGCGGGGCGGTTGGCAAGGTCGCGGTCGTCGGTGCGAAGGACCGCGCCACCAAGATAGTCACCGGGTATCAGGGCGTCCCCTTCGACCACGAGACGGTCAAGCACATCGTCAGCGAGTATGTCCGGGGCATGGCGCATACCAATTGGGCGGAATCCTTCTGGATCCTCTTAATGCGAGGCTATCACGGCACCTTCCACCGCCTGTCCGAGAAGCACCTTAACCGATACGTTCAGGTGTTTGCTGGCAGGAACACCATCCGAGATCAGGACACAATCGCGCAGATGACGGCGATGGTTCGCAAGACGGACGGCAAGCGGCTCCGCTACAAGGACTTGATCGTCGATTATGGCGAGTCCAACAAGCCGGTGGCCGTATGAGCCTTAAGGCCGTTGATTTGTTCTGTGGCTGCGGCGGCTTGAGCGCGGGAATGATCCAGTCGGGCATCAACGTGGTCGCTGCCTACGACAATTGGGAACCCGCCTTGAACACGTATCGCCGGAACATCGGCGACCATGCAGACACCCTTGATATCACCGATGTCCGCCAAGTCGCCGATTCCATCGCATCCACGAAGGCTGACCTTGTGGCCGGTGGGCCGCCATGCCAAGACTTTTCCACGGCGGGCAAGCGCATCGAAGCTGGCCGCGCCAATCTGACGCTCGCCTTTGGCCGCGTCATCGAGGCTTGCGATGCGCCGTATTTCCTTATGGAGAATGTGCCGCAAGTGCGTCTCAGCGAGACATACGGAACGATGAAGGCACGTCTTGTGGCCGCCGGTTACGATGTCGTCGAAATCGTCCTCGATGCCAGCCTTTGCGGAGTGCCGCAGTCACGAAAGCGTTTTTTCGCGTTCGGCTCCAAAGCCGGGCGAGCGAGCCGGTTCATCAAGTCGCTGAATGAGCGGCTGGCCAGCGAAAAAATGACCGTCAAAGCGTACTTCGGCAGCGACATCGACATTCAGCACTACTACCGCCACCCCCGCAACTATTCGCGACGGTCGGTGTTCTCTGTGCATGAGCCCTCGCCGACCGTGAGAGGTGTCAATCGCCCGGTGCCCAAGGCGTACAAAGGCAACCATTTGGATTCCGTTGACCCGCAGACGGTGCGACCGCTCACTACCGTTGAGCGCAGCCGTGTTCAGACCTTCCCGAAGAGTTGGGACTGGAACTGCAGCGACCGCAACGCCGATGCCGAAATGCAAATCGGCAATGCCGTTCCCGTCTCCTTGGCCTCGTTCGTCGGTCGTGGAGTCCGCGATGCCGTCCGATAGTTCCGCCCCGTCTCTTTACGGGATTTCGGAGTCGAATTCGAGTCGAAGCGGTGCCGCGCTGTGGGGCAAGAACCAGTTCAATTCCACATTCCCGCTCTCCCTGAGCCTCTACATGAGAGACAAGGGCATCAAGCCGGTCGCAGTCGCATACTCCAACGGGAAGATCGCAACGAGCGACAAGCGATGGAAGATGAGCGAGATCGTCGGACCGGCGTCAGCATCGCCGTACTAACGCTTTGAAAGCGGGTTTCAGCCGTTCAGCATCTACTCGCGCAATGCGACCGACCAATTGGACATCGTGGTCGAGATTGAGGGACGGCACGCACGGGCATTGGAAGTAAAGCTGACCGCGGTGCCCGACGAGGGGACCGCCAACTCGCCGGAGTCCGAATGGGCACCGGAAATGGTCATGCGTCCGGTCAGTTCGGCTCACTCCATGATGAGCATCGCAATGGCGCTGAACGAGGCTGGCGGCGAGAAGGCCAAGGCCGTTCAGATGTTGCGCAGCGCGTACAACTGCATATCGTCGTGGAACAACACGCCCGAGGTCTTCAGCCACGCGGATGCCTTGGCTGCCGCGTTGAAAAACGTTCTCGGTCTTGCCCGCAGCATCCAGTCGCCGTTCCTGTTGCAGCCGAAATGGCGCACCAAGGGGCAATCCCTGTCTCTCAAGCGACAATGCTTCGACGTGTTCGTGTGGTCGGATGTCGCAGTCGTGGCGATCCCGCTCATCGAGCATGCCAAGACTCCGACAAATGCGCGGATGACGCGCTGGCTACGCGAGATAGCCCGCCATGTGCGCAGCCTGTACGACACGGGGACTACGACTACACCGGTATCTACAAGGGGATGGCGCATGGCGTACAGACCGACAAGTCTTTCTCATTGCCTGGGCGCAAGGCTCTCGACTACTTGGATCACCGTAGGCTCCAAAGCCCGGCCATCGACCGGTCGGTTCTAAAGCAACTGGTAAGCGACGACGGGGCTAATGCCCTGCAACCCGATGTTGATACTCATCAATAAGTGCGGCTATTTGATTATTGGGGCGCGTTTCAGATACTGCGCCTTTTTTCTTTCCAAGTAGACAAGTTGGGGTAGCTCTGCTTCCCGGTCCCGCGGAGTCGGATCGGCTGCGGCCGCGGGAAGAGTCGAGGGGGTGCAT
>Ga0209543_1001469_pt1 | contig 21006 bp, 15 predicted proteins | sample MesohylFT_FD_187296 | JGI IMG/M metagenome (GOLD analysis project Ga0209543, IMG submission 187296) | Host-associated microbial community of the marine sponge Aplysina aerophoba from Gulf of Piran - sponge mesohyl, lysed by freeze-thaw... | ecosystem: Host-associated > Porifera > Sponge >...
AGACGGAAATGATCGACTTGCCGGTCTGCGCTGCTGCCCTCCCGGATGATGGTGAGCGCGTGGCGCATTTGATCCTCGCACGCCAGCGCCCGGGCGTCGGGGGTGAGTTTCTCGATCAGTTCCGTTGCGTAGTCCTCGATGTCCACCCGCCCTCCAAGGTCCATGTCGCCGAGAAAGGCCAGCACACCGTACCGCTGGGCGAGCCAGCGGTTCTCGGCGATGATCTCCGTGGGCGGCTCGGGCGGCAGGCGGCCCTCGCCGTCCAGGCGCGCCAGCCACCGGATCAGGGAGGCGTAGAGGGCGATGATGCTCGCGGCGTCCTCGAGGCGCGGGCAGGTATCGCAGATGCGAAGCTCCACCGTCGGGTGAGCGTTGGAGGGGCGAATGTCCCACCACACTTCGCTGCCGTCCCGGATGACTTCGATGCGCCGGTAGTCGTCCACGATGCGGTCGTACTCCGCCCGGGTGCGCAACGGACCGGGAATGCTGGTGCGCGGAAGCACGCCGAGGAGGTTCAGCCGCCAGGACTTCAAGCCGGTCTCACCCCCGCCGTAGAACGGCGAGGACGTCGACAGCGCGTGGAAAAGGGGAAGGTATCTCCGGAGCGCCGTCATGATCCGGATACGCGATTCCGGGTCGCCGAAGGCGGCGTGGACGTGCATGGCGGTCAGGCAGATCCGGCGGAAGCTCTCCTGGTAGGTGGCCGCGAACCGCTCGTAGCGATCCTTCGGCGTGACCAGCTGCGTTCGCCATTGCGCGAAAGGATGCGTGGAGGCGGCCATCACGGCTGCGCCGTGCTCCTCGGCCGCCTCGATAACGACCCGCCGGGTCTCGCGCAGCGCCTCGCACGCTTCGGCCACCGAGCCGCAGACGCGTGTGTTGGTTTCGAGTTGGGCGCGGAGGAACTCGGGCACCACCTTGTGAGGGCCGCGCCTCTTTTCGCAAGCCGCGAGTATGCCCGGGTCGGGTTCGGCCAGAAGGTCGCGGGTGTCGGGGTCGACGAGAAACAGCTCCTCCTCCACCCCGAGGGTGATCTCCGAAACTTCCCCGTGCGCGGAACCACTCATTATTCGCCCCCTCTATTCAGTGCGGAATGCCGCCCTTTGATGATTCCGGATATGGAAGAGCAAACTGGAGACTCATGATACCTTCAAGGGCAGCGCTTGTCATGCCCTGGCGCATCATTGCCGGCCCTGAATGCCTGCATGCACGCGGATTACACCCCTCTCCGTTGTATGGGCAAGGCATGGGTTCCCGCCTGGCCATGGATGTCATTGCCCGCCATGGCAATTCCTCTCGCCGGGCATGCGCCGATCAGGCGCTCCGCCGACCCGCCTCGTGAACCGGGAACCGCATCCAGTCCCGGCATTTCTACTCCCCCACATGTGTCGCAACGCACCGCACTCCCGTTGACCGAAGGGTCGCCGCTTTTCCCAAGGCAGTCCACTATCTCACCAGAAAAGCAACAACCTGAAGCGACGGAATTTCCCGATATTTTCTCAGCATCACATCCTAATATAAACAAGGTGTGTGCATTTAACGTATTATGACGGGTTCAATCCATGTTCTTTCCGTGACGACAAGCATTCGGATGCGTTTTTTTTTGTGTCGGCAGTTTCCAGTGCCCCTCCTCGGCGCCCGAGAGCATTTGTATCCGATTCGGGAGGCGCGACTCATGTTGTTGCTCACCCGCGCCCCCAACACCAACTGGCTGCCGTCGGCATCCACCGCCGCCTGCGCGTTGTACGCTTGACGGTACTCGTGCCGTTTGCTCTTGCGCATCAAGGCGCTGTCCCCATCCGTCTGGTTGATCTGCCGCCCCTCTTCGGGCTCCTCCCGCGTGGGCTTGACGCGCGGACCCTTGCGCCGCCCCGTACGACGCTCCCGCAACGCCACCTTGCGATCATATGCCGCCCGACCCGCCTCGGCCGACCTACCTGCGCGGCGCTCCAACTCCGCGCACGCCTCGTCCAGCTTCGAATTCAACTGCTCGCGACGCGCTAACTCCTCCGGCAGCGCCTGCGGATCCGCCACCTCCTGCGCATCTTCGCTCTCCGCCCGCTCCAGCAACTCCTCAATCTCACCGCGCATTTGAGAGCGCAACGCCTGCGCGCGGTCATACTGGATGCTCTTGCGCTTGTTCGCGTTCGCGTCCACCTTCGTCCCGTCCACACTCACCGTCCCGACTCGCAACAGCTTCAACTCCTTCGCCAGCAACAAAACCTGCTCGAACGTCTCCGCTACCGCCTCGAAGTTATGGCGACGGAACGCGCAGATCGTGTCGTGATACGAGTGAGTGTTCGACGCCACGTACCGAACCCCGATATCCCGGTACGTCGCGCGCTCGATTCGCCGCGAACCGAATATCCCGTTCGCATAGCAGTAAATCAGCAGCGCCAGCATCATCCGTGGATGGTACTGCGCCGAACCCGTGCCGCGCTCGTTCACCCGGAATGCCCCCAGAGGCACCCGTTCCACCGCCTCCACCACGAAGTGCGCCAGATCGTCCTCCGGCAGCCAGTCCCGCATGTCCACCGGCAGCAGATACAACTGCGACTGATCCCCTTCTACAAACTTCGCCACCCCAATCCCCTCCCTTTAACAACACCTCACAATCACGACCTATTATAAAAGGCAGGGCCTAAGTCCGACAGGCTTCGAGACGCGAGAAATGTCTTTGCCGCTTGCGCCGCGCGGCCTTGAATCGCCATGTGCTTCCCAGGGGGTTGCGCCGTCCCTGCGGGCCGGCAGCTCGCCAGGCGGCGAAGTACTTCTTAGGTGCTCAGCCCCGAGGTGACGAAGTACCTGGGACCTCCCGATTCATCCACCGTTGCGATCACGGCGTAGCCCGTGTCGTGAGTGCGCGGGCGCCTTCAACCACCTCGCGCAGCACGGTCCCGGGGTCTGGGCTCGCTGTGCTCCGCGCAAGCGACGCGCACAGCCGCGAGATGCGCCCTGCTTCGTCGGTTCCCTTCATCTTTCCTCCCTCCCAGGAGCGAGAAATACCTCAAAGAAATTTATATACACAATAATTATGTTATAATAAATACATATAAAAGATACTTAATGGATATAAGGGTGAGTTGCTCTGACAGGTGAATTAACACTCTGCAATCAAGGAGCATGGCGATGAAAGTAATACCGGAAATGATTCCCCGGAAAATGAGACATTGCTCAAGGGGAACTCGCCGGGGCTTGCAACTGGAGGTTGCGGACGACCGATGAGGCAGACACACGACACGCTGAACACGAGAGCGCGGGACGGGTCTCCCCGGCGCCGGCCCGTTCCGTCCTTTTCGGCCGGTCTGGCGGGTTTCGTGGTCGCGCTCACGATGTCGGGCCAGGTGCTCGGGAACGAGCCCGGGGCGCGCTCTCTTGACCTCACCCTCAAGGAAGGTATTCGTCTCACCCTGAAGAACAACCGCCGACTGGTCAATGCGCGGCTTGACCGCGAGGTCCAGCGGTTCTCTCTCCGGGTGTCGGAGAACAGGTTCCTTCCGCACGCCACGGTCGGCCCGTATCTTGAGCGGTCCCACACCGCTCCAGGCACCGATGCCACGAGGGGGGGGGTGTCGACGGCGGTTACGCTGCTCGTACCCACCGGAGGAGAGTTCGGAGTCCGGTGGAGCCTCGGAGGCGGTGTCGGCGGCGACGTCCCGTCGTCCGAGCGCTATTCCAACGAACTGAGGCTTACATTCAGGCAGCCGCTGCTGCGCGGAGCGGGTATCGGGGTCAACAGGGCTCCGGTGGAAATCGCCCGGCTCACAGAGGAAATCAACGTTCTTGCGCTGAAGCAGACGATTATCGGCATCGTCTCTTCGGTCATCGGGAGATACCTCGCTTACATGCAGGCGGAGCGCCGAGTGGAGATCAGCGTCGAGTCGTTGCGGCGCGCCCGGGAGCTCCTGGCGGTGAACAAGGAACTGGTGCGGACAGGCCGCATGGCGAGGCGGGATATCGTGCAAACCGAAGCCGACATCGCCAGGCGCGAACTGGAGCTGATCGCGGCCCGCAACGCCCAGGACGCCGCGCGCCTTGCATTGACGGACATCCTTGACATCGACGGAGGAACCCGGATACGCCTCACCGACACGCTCACCGGCGTCCTGGCTCCAGATCCGGCCCGGCCGGGCGTGGCCGGCAGCATCGAGACGGCCCTCCGGAACCGTCCCGATTATGAGCGGGCGCTGCTTGGCGTCAGGAACGCGGAAACCCGGCTCAGGTTGGCCGGGAACAAGCGTCTGTGGGATCTCTCCGTGTCCGCGTCGATGAACTTCGTCCATGCCGATGAGGACGCCCTCGAGGCGGCAAGGCGTTTCCGGAACACCGGCTACACGTTGAGTCTGGATCTGACGGCTCCGCTGGGACCCGCGGCGGTGGATACCAGGGAGCAGGAATATGTGAAGGCCGCTGTCGACCTCAGGAAGGCGCGCAACGATCTCGCGGAACTGCGCCAGCGTATCTACATCGAAGCAAGCAACGCGGTTCGGGAAGTGAAACTGTCGGGCCGGCAGGTCGAGTCGGCGCGCACTGTCCGGAAACTGATGCAGGAGAAGAAAGAGTTTGAGCGCGAGAAGCTTCGCCTGGGGTTGTCCTCGAACTTCCGCCTGGCCAAGTTCGAGGACGATCTGGTGGCGGCCGAGAATACCCAGCTGGACGCTATGATTTTCAATCTCGGTTCGCTGGCATCGCTGGACCGCGTCCTGGGCACCACTCTCGAGAGATGGGACATCGAAATCGTCGACCTCGACCGCGGGGTCCCTCGATGAACGAGGAACGGCCGGAACCGAGGCAGATCCCGCCTGGCGCGGAGTTGCCGTCCAGGGCCAATCTAATCTACAGGAACGTCCTGGATACCGTGGCGAGTGGTGTCATGTCGCTCGACACCCGGGGGGTAATCACGATTTTCAACCCGGCGGCGGCCGAGATGCTGGGTCTGGCCGTTGAGTCGGTGGTGGGGCGCACGTTCGCCGATGTCTTCGCTCAGAACGAAGACATGGAGCAATTCAACGATGTCATCTTCGATGCCGTCTACGACTCCTCCCTGGTCCATCAGTGCGTGGTCGAAGCGGGCTTCAGAGGCGGGAAGCGGCCCCTTTCCCTCGCCACGAGATACATGACGGAGCAGCGCGGCGGCGAGACCGTCAGGATCGGCATCGTCGCGGTCTTTACCGACATCACCGAACTCAAGGAGCTACGCGAGGCCGAGCTTCGCCTGGCCAGGGAAGTCGAAGAGGAGCACGCCGAACTTCAGGAAGCCTATCGCCACCTGGAAGAGGCGAACTTCAGGCTGAACACGGCCTCGAAGAGAATCCGCACCGTTCGGGCCGTCGCGGCGGTCGCTGCGCTTGTCGTGTTCGTTTCGGTCGGGTTGTATTTCTGGAAAACCGGGCCCGTGGGCGCGGTTTCCGGCCCAGTCGCGGTCGGCCCGGCGAAATTCGTCACGCGGGTGGTCGAACCGGGGCCGATTTCGTCGAAGGTCTCAATGACCGGACGTATCGCGCCCAGGCGGGAGGTCGAAGTCACCAGCCCGATCACCGGAAAGGTGGCGGAAGTGCTTGTCCAGCCCGGCGAACGGGTCGTCGAAGGCCAGCGGCTCGTCGAGATGGACGTCGCGCAGTTGAAGATCGATCACCGCAATGCGCGTGTCGCCTATATCAGGGCGCGCGACCGGGTCGACGAGATCGCGGGCTGGTCCGACAACGTCGAGGTGTCACGCGCCCGTCGGGCCGTGAGCAGGAGCCGAACCCAGCTGGAGGTGCGGAAGAACCGGTTCTCGGAAACCGCCTTTCTTTTAAAACGCGGCATCATCCCGGCATCGGAGCACGAAGCCGCGAGGCGGGAACACGACAATCAACTGCTCGACCTCGAGGCGGCGGAACAGGCCCTTTCGGCCGTGTTGGCCAGGGGCGCGGAGGAGCGCGAGGTGGCGGAGCTGGAGTTCGACAACGCGCGCGCCCGGCTGGAACGCGTCGAGCGGACCCTGAGGGGGGCGGAGGTGACCTCGCCCGCCGCCGGCGTGGTCATGCACCCGAAGAGGACACGCGGCGAACGGGGAAGACCGCACAGAGAGAACGCCCGGCTGGCGAAGGGCGCGTCTGTGGAGCAGGGAGGGCACCTGCTGACCATCGGCGACCTCGACGGGCTGACGGTGGTCGGCTACGTCGACGAGGTGGACGTCGCGCGCATCCGCCCGGGCCAGCTTTCCCGGATCACCGGCGATGCCTTTCCCGGCGTCGCGCTCGACGGCGAAGTCGTCCGGGTTTCCTCGGAAGCCGTCGCGCGCGGGGATCAGCGCGGGCTGCCGTCATTCGAGGTCGAGGCAGCGGTGGAACGCCTGACGGAGAAACAGCGCGATATGCTGCGTCTCGGGATGTCCGCCCGGATTGAGGTCGTGGTTTACGAGAAGACGGATGCGCTGCTGGTTCCCATCGAGGCGGTGGACATCTCCGGCAAGGGGCCCCGGCTCCTGATCAGGGACCGCGACTCGGGCGAGTTCAGGCGGGTCGAGGTGGTGGCTGGAATGACCACGCTGGATTCGGTGGAGATCGTCAGGGGAATCTCTGCCGGTGACGTAATCCTGGTGGCCAGGAGATAAGCCGTGACCGGCGAGGCAGGGGCGGCGCCAGCCATGCTCAGCCTTGTGGATGTCCGCAAGAGCTACGTCACCGGGCCGGTTGCCGCCGAAGTCCTCCGGGGAGTCCGGCTCGACGTGCACCGCGGCGATCTCGTGTCCATCATGGGGCCGTCCGGCTGCGGCAAATCTACGCTGATGAACATCATCGGCCTTCTCGACCGGCCGACGTCCGGCTCATACTTTCTGAACGGGCGCGCCACAGGCGGGATGAGCGACAGCGAGCTGTCCGGGCTGCGCAATGTGAGCATCGGCTTCGTCTTCCAGTCGTTCCATCTTCTTCCGCGTCTGACCGCTTGGGAGAACGTCGCCGTTCCGTTGATATACCGGAGCACCGGCTCGGCGGGAATGAGGCGCCGGGCCCTCGACATGCTGGATAAGCTGGGAATGGGAGACCGAGTGGATCACCGCCCGGCCGAGCTCTCGGGAGGCCAGCAGCAACGCGTCGCCATCGCCCGCGCTCTCGTCGGAGCGCCGGATATCCTGCTGGCCGACGAGCCCACCGGCGCGCTCGACGCCGAGACCGGCGGGGAGATCATGCGCCTGCTTGTCCGGTTGAACGAAGCCGAAGGGCTGAGCGCCATTATCATTACCCATGACCGGGATGTCGCCCGGCAGTGCGCCAGGCACATACGCATGGTCGACGGCGTACTGAGCGAGGTGGCCAGGCGGGCGGCGAGCGCCGCGGAAACAGGGTAACCGGACGACGCGATGACCAGACTCGCCAGAGCGAACCTCAAGGAAGCGGCGAGCAGCCTTCTCGCCGGCAGGCAGCGGACCCTGCTCGCGCTGATAGGCATCGCGGTCGGCGTCGGCTCGGTCGTCGCCATGATGTCGGTGGGGATTATCGTCAGGGATGAATCCCTCAGTAAGTTCCGGGAGCTGGGCACGGACATTCTGAGCGTGAGTCTTCGCTACGCCGAGGGCGCGAAAGATCGCTCCGTCGTCACCACGGACGACGCCCTGGGACTGGCGGCGCTTCCCACCATTGCCCGGGCGGCGCCCTACGTGATCTCCCACGGGCAGGCTTCCCTCGCCGGCAAGGCGGTCCTGGAGGTGTCGGTCATTGGGGCCACCGCCGCCATGGCCGACCTCAACAAGCTGAAGGTCGAGTCCGGCAGGCACATATCGGACCTCGACCACCGCCGGTATTTCTGCGTGGTCGGCTCGGAGGTCGCCGCAGTCGCGCGTGCGGCGGGAATCGGGCGCATCGTCGGCGAGTCCGTGACGGTGGAAGGTGTGGTTTACACCGCCGTGGGCGTCTTGCGGCGGACCCCGAGGGGGATGCGGCGCTTCGATGCAGATCGCGCCGTCATCATCCCCATCTCTACGGCGCGGCGGGTATTCACCTGGCCGGAAATCCGCGATATCACGGCGCGCATGAGCGAGGGCGCTCACCACGTCGCGGCGGCAAGGGAAATCGGCGACTACTTCCGGCGCGGGCCGGACGGACCCGTTGTTCGCGTGGAGAGCGCCGAGGAGTTGATCGAACGAATGTACGAGCAGATGAGGCTGTTCGCGCTGCTGCTGGGATCGGTGGGCAGCATCTCGCTCTTTGTCGGCGGGATCGGGGTGATGAACGTCATGCTGGTCTCGGTAACCGAGCGACGTCTGGAGATCGGCATCAGGCGCGCGCTCGGCGCACGGCGCGCCGACATCCAGAGCCAGTTCCTGATCGAGTCGGTCATGCTGTCGACGGTCGGCGGCCTCATCGGGATCGGGGCCGGCGTTGCGGCGACTTGGGGGATTTGCGAGTTCACCGGTTGGACGTTCCGGGTTTCAACGCAGGCCATGGGCCTCGGCGTCGGCGTCGCCGGCGCCGCCGGGGTGTTGTTCGGGTTCTCTCCCGCCTACCAGGCGGCCAGGCTCGATCCCGTTGCAGCCCTGCGCGGCAGGTAGCCGGAGATGATCGCGCCCCGATTCGGGAGCCACGAAACGTCATGCAACCGCCACGGTACCGGGAGCACATTGGAAGCTGCCATGGTTTTTCGCGCGGGATGGAATTCCACGAATACTATTTCCGCGACGGATTCAGACAATGTCCGAACGGTTTTCTCATGAGCTTGAGGAGGGACACATAATGAATAAGGAGATGGACAAGTTAATCTCGGCGCTGGGAGCGGCCCTGCTCGTCCTGGGACTCATGCTGAGTTCCGCGGCGGCGGATCCGAGACCGTCAGGAGGCGGGGACCCGTATGACGTGACCGACGATTCCTACTACTCCTCCTGGGCCAGAGATTGCCGCAATGGGTGGCGCAACAGCGATGCGAAAAACTCGTGCACGACCAGTGGAACCGTGCGCGTGGACTTTACCCGCAAGTGCACGGTGACCGCCGATTGCACGACCGAAGACGGGGGCACGAAGAATGTAAGCCACCGGGGGAAAGCTGACCAACTGCGCACTCTCGTGAACTGCGACGGAGATCTCGTGCGCAACGCATGTCCGCCACCTCCGCCCCCGCCGGACCCGCCCCACCCCCGTGACAGCGTCGACGTCACGTCGAGGCTGAACGAGTATAACTACAAGACTGCCAACTTTACATGTCTATCCGGGAGCTGGCAGACTGCGCCCTTCATCACCTACCGCAACTGCTGGGGTATCGACATCAAGCACATCGTTAATGTGAACATCGAAGACCTGTTCGCCGGGCGCCTGTGCAAGGTCAGCGCGACCTGTCGAACGTGGCTTACGATCGCCGGCTTGGGCAAGCTGACCAACGACCTGACCACATCGATAATGGTCAAGGCGGCGGACATTCCCAACATCTACGAATGCGACGGGGGATTAAAGGTCGGCTCATGCCCGAGTGGGAAGGTAAGCACTGACCGGCGCTGACCGACGGGTCCCGGCCCCCTCGGAGTGAGGTGGCGGGTTGGACACTGTCCGGACATCGCGCCGCGAAACCGCGACGCCCGAATGGAGACCTCGCGTCGGTCCAACGCGGGACATCACGAAAACGGAACCCACTGGATTCGGCAAGCACTCGTCCGGGCATTCGCGTGACGAGCAGAGAAATATTTTCAGTTCCCTCTGCGAGTGGTGGCATGATGCAGTGCAACGATCTTGGGGGACATTGGCCCACACCGTTTACCCATACGCAGAAAGAGTCTCTGGTCCGCTCTATCACCCCACCTGCGAACGGTGACCCGTGTCGCCTAATCATTCGTTCGTGGGTTGATGGCAGTTTGAAAAACACTAGCTCAAACTGACTACGCCCTCTTCGTCTTCGCCCGTGCTGGTGACTCCGCACCCGTTACGGTCACGTCGGACGTGCCGCCTACGCTGATATTGCCGCTCTCCCCGCCCGGCGCGTCGTCAGCGGCGGATCTCCAGGTCCAGGGGGACATCGACTAGGTATGATAAGATAAAGAGTTGGGGCGCGCGTTCGAAAACGCATTACGGTGCGGCTACGGCGCCGCAGCCTGCAAGGGAAACCAGGCGTGATGAACAGTCGAATTTTCTGGATCTGGTTTGCGCTTGGCGCAATTCTTTACTGGATTGCGTTTCCGGTCGGCGTGATTCTTGCCGCGCTGAATGCGCGTTTCCTGTTGCGCATTGTTCAATTTGCGCTTCAAATCTTTTCCACTCCCGGGGTCATCGTTTCCCTTCCGATTCTGAACCTCGTCGCAAGTCCGTGGTGGGCGATCAGCGTCATCGGCATCCTGAACGGCGGCGCCTACGGGTTTTCCGCGTGGCTGATTGCGCGCTGGATGCGCAAGCGTCGTGCCATCCACCGGTAGTCCGCCGAAAACAGGAACAACCAAACAATGACTCTCCGACCCTCATGCCGTGACTGCGCGTGCGTGTCATTCCCATCCACGAACAGGCCGGGCATGTTCCGTCAGGACTCCGAACCGCCTCTGCCCCAACCATATTATAATCACGACACAACCGAGTTGATACCCGTGTCGCCGATGGGATGGGCGATGCCACCTCGCCACAGTGTGAAGGCGCCAAGATAACGCCGTCCACCCTTGCGGTGTCGTGTCGTTTCACATCCCTCCAAAGCCCGACCCTCCGACAAAATGGATTGCAAGGCTTTTCAGTGAATCCTGAAACGCCATGAACATCTTGATCTGACGGATTCTTTTTCAATCCACATGCCGACTCCGCCCCTCTCCCGGGAGGCGGCCCTCGCAAGGACCGGGGAGCTTTCCGTCCGTCGTCGGGCGGTGATAAGCTCAATGGGAGCATCCTCCGCCCGCGAGGATCGAACACATCATGCGTAAATGGCCCCGGCCTCCAGCAAAACCCTCCCTAATTCCCCTGAACCCCGAAGAGATGGGTGAGGTCTGCTCGATCCTGGCGCGGGAGTTCGAGGAGCCAGAGGAGGTTCTGGTACGGTTCAAGATATACCTGCCCAGCTGGGCGAAGCTCGAGTTTGAAAGCGTTGAGAGGATGAAACAAGAGATGACGAGGAAGTATGCACCCCTGCTCGACGTCATCAGAAGGTACCAGGTGCGGATCTATGACGAGCGTCAATACGTCGAGATCGACTATCGCCGTCGGTGGCTGCTCGACAACATATCCATACGAGCGGATGCAGAAGATGAGGAGTGGTGCGCCCGGGCGAGCGGAGCGGCGTGGAGGGTTCTGGAGAGCCGTGGCGAGCGGCTTGGGGGAAACGATTTCCTCGCCTTTCTCCAGGTAAACCTTTGGTTGGTGTTCCAGGCTTTTTCGGGAATGTCCCTGTTGTATTTGTGGGGCAGTGGCCGGACGGATGCATGGCTCCTCCGGGTGGGTGTAGCGGCCTTCGCGCTGGCCGCCTTGACATTCGCGCCCGGTCTGGCAAGTCGTATGTTCCCTTCGGATACGACCGAGGAGAGGGGAGGCCCGCTGCGTCGTATTTTCGGCGTGATGACGGTGCTTTTCAGTATCATTGCGGTCATCACGGCGGTGGCCGGCCTGTTTGGCGTTTGAGTGTATGTCGGCGGGTTTACCGGGCACGACGAAGAACGCCGAGATGTATGAAAGAAAAAAACGCGGCTCGGGGGCTGTCCCTGCCCGGCGCCCTCCACATGGTCTGTTACTGGAGGTTCAGCTCGTTCCCCGAGGGAAGGGCGGATCGTTACGGACCCGTCTGCGGCATATCGATGGGGGCGGGAGGGCCGATGCAGGGGAGGATGATTTCTCCCTGATGGCGGGCCGGGGACGCTTCGGGACGGGGAAGACCATGATGCCCGGCGAGGGCTGCTCGGTCGAGCGGGCTTGGACGGAGGAAAAATACGCCGACCTGGGCGATGCGCTGCCTGTGCTCTCGAAACAACTTTTAATGTTTCTGAGCGGGAGCGTCTTCTGGCTGGGTGTCCGCGCCACCGTCAGGCGGCATGAGTTCGGCAGGTATCGGGACTTGAAAAAATGGTTCTCCTATTGAGAACATGACTTGGCCTGAACTTCAGATTGATTGCGAATGGAATACAAATCCATTTCGTATATTGAGCCCCGTTCGTTCTCACAATTGCTTCGCATCAATCCAGAAAATGAAGAGATTTTCTGCTTGTCTTGGCTTTGCATTTTGGTGCAATAGCGCACCATTCCAGAATTATTCCCTCCATTCAGTTCGATATCTCGGGGCGATCTCATCGGCAACTACAGTCTGTGGAATAACTAACGATAGGAGAAACACAAATCCTGATATATTTTTCATTTTTCCTGCCCTATGGCTCAATACGGAAATTTATTAGTCCTTCGGTTGGTGAATTGTTAAATTCATAACGCCCGAAACACCTGATTTCCCGATGTTCCATAAACTCTTTTCAGACAATTAACCCGGATATTTCACCGAGGCAGCGGATTGGCCTGATTTGAAGTCGTGGACGGCTTTATTCGGGAGGCAGCCTTCTTCGTTGGCTCCGGGCTTGGCCCACCGAAGAGGAGAAGACACTTTTTCTTGACGAAATGAAGGAGAAAGGGTTTGAAAAATACAGGGAACTGCCTCTCACGAAAGTCATGTTCTTTAGATGGGCCGATAGAAAAACCCGGGATTTCATTTCCGCTCTGACGATGCGCAAGGAACTCGAAGAGAAGATAGACTTGCTGGTGTATTGCAGGCCACGCTTCAAGTCTGCACCAAAAGAATCCATGCGTTAATCTGAGCGGGGGTAATGCCCTCCTGGCAGGTACTATGAAGTTGGCAATACATTGCCGTAAGATATCGGGCGAAGACAGCCGGCAACCCCGCCTCTGAATGAATCGAACCGGATTACGCGACCATATCAATCAAATGGACGGAAGGATTGGTAAAATAGACGAGCGCTGGTGCGCTGTCGAGCGGCTGCTGGATGCGGAAACCATCCGTCGCGCGCGATCCCGGACTCCGCCGTGCGAATGGCGAGACCCTGTGCGGACCGGAGGCGCCCGAGGCGGACCGTGAAGCGGACGGGAGCCGCCGTGACTCTCTGCTCCGGGTTTCGCAGGGTGAGTCACCAAACGCGTCCGGCGTAAATCTCACGGAGCGAACAATCTCGATCCGGCGGTCTTGACGGACAGGGAAGGCACCGGCGATTTGAAGTAGCCAAGGGCGACGAACGCGACCTGCCTGGTGGGTGGGAGCTTCAAGTTCGGGGAGCGGCGGCGCATGAGCCTCAAGGGCGACCGCAGTGAGAAATAACGCGGAAAGAAGGCCGGCTAAGGCTAACGCCCGTTTTCAGGCAGTGGGGGATTTCCAGCGGGGGAGGGTCCTTGTAGTTTGTTGAAAGTATTGCGGGTATTTGTATTTTTCGAGTCTTCTTCGGGATCCGTATTCTGCAACACGTAATCAAGACCGAAGCGGACGAATTCAAACTTTCGCGTATAGGGGAGCGCCCCCTTCGGAAAAACCGCTCCCCCTCGAACCGCGCCGGTCACCACTACCTCGATCCGCGCAGGAGAAGAAGTGCAGCAGACCCGCGTTGTAGTAAGCCGTAGCCCGGAACCGGGTCTCCTTCCGGGTCCTCTCGCACGCTTGGATGGATAGAGCGATGAAGGCCCCCGAACTCCCCATCATAATCACATGAGACATGCCGAATCGCCCGAACCGCAACGCTTGGAGCATCGTGGCGGCGCCTCCGATCGCCACGGCGGCCAACACGACCCAAGCTAGATAAGATTCGCTCTCGGTTCACGACCGTCGTGATCAGTATCGTGGCGGATACGCTGAGGGCGGTGATTAGCAGGCCAAGCCCTAGGGCAATCGTTGACGGCGGCTTCTCGTCGGCCTGATAGCGGAGCGCCGGACCATTCGAACTCATGATACTGCCGATGCTTTGCCGGAGTCGAGCGTCCGCCGGAGGAGACGAAGCGACAACACGCTCTGAAAACGCCCTTACCCGAAACTCGTTCGAAAGAGTATCGTTGGCAACGGAACGTCGCGCGGAAATTTCAGAGACCAAGAATGAATCGGATATCCAGGTCGACGGTATCCATCTTTCTCCTATGATGTCACGAATTCACAAGGTTGTGATACGCCATAAATTCCCGCACCGCCTTTACGCATTCCTCGGGTTGTTCGATTTGAAGAAAATGCGTCGCATCGGGCAGGAAATCATAGTCAATCGTCGAGATATGACTCAGGTCGAAAGTCGGCAGAAAAGAGTATGGCTGGACGGGGTCGGCGCCTATGACCTTCGTCGGGCAGCGAAGCGACTTCAAATCCACCAATACCGTGAAAGCCCTGGCGTGGTTCACGATCTGAGCCTCGTACTCGCGGGGACACCGGAGTTCGAACCCCCCCTCGCTTGTGGATTCACGAAGCGTCGTCCTTGCAAAGAGTTCGCGAACTCCGGGGACGACGCGGTTAAAAGCCGGCATATAGCGGAGGAAATCCGCGCATTCCTCTATGGAATTGAATCTTTCTGTGCGGCGCAGGATCATCTCCGTGTAGCGCCTGGTGGCCACGTCGTAATCTTCGGGATAATCATTCGGTATGCACACCGGAGGATCGAACAGAATGCGCGCCGCGAACTCGCCACCATGCGTGGGCGAGAGAAGCGATGTCAACGCCGAAATAGAATGGAACACGCCCGTTTTGGGTTTCTCCCCGTATTTACTGTCGATTACCTCGAGAATACGGTCGTGGTCATCCACGAAAGCAGGAAGATTATGCCGCCTTCGGAGGCCGACGGGGTTCCAGCCGTGGTTCCTTAAGTCAAAGACGAAGAGCTCGAAATCCTGAATGAGCAATGACCAGAACGGATAATAGAGATCAATCGCCAGGCCACTGCCGTGACACAGAACGAGCCTCGGCCCCGCCGGGTTCCCGTGACGCCGCAGGAAGATGACGGAGCCGTCTTCCATGTGAACTTCATGAACGGAGAGAGGCTCGGGAATCTCCAACACTTTCTCTGAAGTCGTCATTGAACCCCTGGTCTTACTGAAGAGTCATCGTGCAAGTGATGGCGTCTCCAATCATACAACGAGTGAACGGAGTCGGCAGATCGCCGATTTCACCAGCTATATTACGGTAGAGCATATCCCTTCACTCACCCTTCGAATGAGAACCGGGGCCAACTCTTAAGCGATGGTGGCGGTAAAATCCGAGTTTCGCAGAATTTCGAGACTCACCCGACATCCGGCATATCGGGAAACCCGGGATTCGTCCGCTTTTGCGCCGTGTCCCATGGCGGGCGAAATCCCGAATCGGGACGGATCCAGATGGCCCCGATCACTTCGTCTTTCCGCGAGCGCCGGAAACGTCGCCAGAGCGATTCGAAAACTGGAGCCAATCCTGCATGACCAGTCCCGTCTTCAGACCAAAACCAGCAAGTCGATTTTCGAAATCCGGTGGTTCCGCCCCATCTGAAGGGCCGTGTTCGGCCGGCGTCTGCCTCAACCCCCAAGATGGTTGATCAAATCCCTCATGCTGCTGAAGCCTGAAGCTTCTTCGGGAGAAATATCGACCCCGAATTCCTGGTTGACGGTCTTGAGAAAGTTCACGGCATCCATAGAGTTCACACCGAGTTCGCCGAAGTTCGCATCCAGCATCGCCCGATCCGTGATGTCCAAATGTTTCTCGACGAGGTCTCCCACACGTTCTTCAAAATTAACCATAGTTGCGCCTCCCGGTTGAAAAAAGAATACTGCGGTGATTGGAAGTATGCTTGAAACATAGAGTCTCCGGCATGAAAACCAAAAGGTTTTAAGAAGCCTCGAACCAGAAACGCCTTCGTTGGAAAGGATAGCTCGGCAGCGAGACCCGCCGCCTCTCCTCTCCGGCGAACAGCCCGGCGAAGTCGAGCGTGAGTCCCGCCCCGTACGCCCCCGCAACCGCTTCTACAAATGCGCGTCCACTCTGCGGCGCATCATCCGTGGGACGTTTCAGGCTCATCAACACGACAGGCGGCTCTTTGCCGTTTGCGCTCGCCCCCCCATCGCCTGCCTGTTCCGGCCAGACCGAGAGCACCTGCGGACCGAGCGCTGCATCCGGCCCGATCTCGACGACGACTTCCACCCCCGACTCCGCAAGCGTCTTCACGCATTCGCCCAGCGCCGCCGGCTCGCTTGCCTGACTACGCCAGTAAGCCCCATCCTTGGTCTCACCCGATCTGACCACCTGGCCCGTTATCTGGTTCACTAGTGTAAGCGAGGGAAACGCCGTCACGACGCCCTCGAGCGCAGTTTCCAGATCGTCCAATGCCGCTTCCGCTCCTTCGGCATCCGAGAGCGCCTCCATGAGCACGCCACGTCTGGCCGCAAAGCGCAACCCATCCTCCAGAGTGAATACGCCCGCCGCATGCGCCGCCGCTATCTCTCCCGAACCCGCGCCGATCACCATATTCGGTCGAATTCCGATACTCGACCAAAGGGCCGCGAGCGCGCTTTCAAGTGCAAAGACCGCGGGTTGCGCCCATGCCGGGTCATCCAGCCCTCCCGAACGGCCGAACATCACGTCCAGCAACGAGGCGCCGCGCTCCACCCGAAGCACCTCGTCGCAACGAACCAGCACCGCCCGCGCCACCGGCTCGCTTTCATAGAGTTCCTCGCCCATCCCAACCCAGCAGACATCCTCGCCTGTGTAGGCGAAGGCCACTTTAGTTGCCGTATACGGCTCCGAGACTCCGTCCGACTCCGCGATCGCTAATAAACCCTCCCGCAGCGACGCGGCGTCCTCGAAGGCGACGCCCGCGCGGTGCGCAAAATGACTCCGGCCCACGGCCGCAGTCCACGCCATGTCCGACAAAACCGACTGCATGTCGTCTTCGGCGGAAAGTTCCCCGGCGCGTTCATCGAGCCAGGAGACGTAGCGCCCCGCCAACTCGCGAAGCGCATCTCCCGATTTGCCCGATAGCGGAAGCATCCGCGTCCGGCGGGGGCGCAGCTCTCCCACTGTCGGCGACTCCGGAATCGCCTCCGGCAGGGAAACCGCGATGCGGTGCGCGGAACCTGAAGGGAGGAACTGCTCGGCATCTGCGGCGGCCGCCGCCTCGGGCGCGCCATACCCTTCCACGATCAGATGCGCGTTCGTCCCCGTCATGGAGAACGCGCTTATCCCCGCCCGGGGCGGGCGATCGTGAGCGGGAGGCCAACATACCGCCTCCGACGTCACTTGTACTGGCAACTTGTCCCAGTCCATATTCGGATTCGGGTTTTCGAAATTGAGATGTTGGGGAATCATCCCGTGCTTCATCGAAAGCATCACCTTGATCAGGCCGGCGACCCCTGCCGCCGATTCCAGATGGCCGATGTTCGTCTTCACTGTGCCAATCAGAAGCGGGCGAGTCGGCTCTCGTCCGTTTCCGTAAGCCTCCGCCGCCGCGAGAACCTCGATCGCATCGCCCATTTCCGATCCGTTCGCGTGTGCTTCGAGATAATCGACTTGCGAGGGCTCGATGTCCGCGCGGGTCAGCGCTTCTTCGATGGCCCGCCGCTGCGCGGGCCCGTTGGGCATCACCAGACCTCCGCTCACGCCGTTTTGATTCGTCGCCGATCCGCGAATGACCCCCCAAATTCTGTCGCCATCCGCCTCCGCCTCCGCTAGCCGCTTCAAGACAACTACCCCACATCCCTCACCGCGTACATAACCGTCCGCCGCCGCATCGAACGACCAGCACCTTCCCGTACGCGACAACATTCCGAATTCCGCCATCTTGCTGGTGGTGTCCGCAGAAAGTATGACGTTCACGCCTCCTGCCAGTGCCATATCCGTCTCGCCGAGTTGCAAGCCGACGACGGCGTGATGTATGGACACCAGCGAAGACGCGCAGGCGAGTTCCACCGGCATCGCCGGACCTTCCATGCCGAAGGCGAACGAAACCCGGCCCACCGCCACGCCCATCGAATTGCCGAAATAGCTGTCCTGCCCGCCTTCTTCCTTCATCAGATGCCGGTATTCGCTGTCGGCGATTCCGAAATACACCCCGCATCGGCTGCCCTTGAGCCGTGCGGGGTCCACCCCCGCATCCTCGAGCGCATGCCAACTGGTCTCCAGCAAAAACCGCTGCTGCGGGTCCATGACGCGTGCCTCGATGGTGCGGATGCCGAAGAAGCCCGCATCGAACTGGTCAAGCCCGCTCACGAAACCACCGATGCGGTGTACAGAGGCTTCAGCGCGAGAATCTCCGAGAGCGCCATCCCATGGACCCGCGTTCCGCCGACCGTCCGTGACGGCGGTTTCTCCAGCCTCGAGCTGGCGCCAAAAAGTCCTGAGATCAGGCGCGCCCGGGAAGCGGCACGCCATGCCCACGATTGCGATATCAGCGCCCTCGCTCTCACGACGCTTGGGCGGCCACCGTTTCGGGGCAAGTGGCTTCGAGGGCGCGTCCGCCGCGCCGGTCTCCTCGAGTTCGGCTGCCAGATGGCGCGCGAGAGCGGCTACATCCGGATAGTCGAACACCACCGTGTTCGATGCCCTATACTCGTCGGCGAGCGCGCGGTTCAGGCGGTTTCGCAACTCCACCGCCATCAGGGAGTCCATTCCCAGATCGAAAAAGCTGACCGTCGTCGATGGTGGCGAAGACAGCCGGAGGACCGCCTGCAATTCCTGCTGGATGAAGGACTCCAGGAGATTTTGTTGCTGCTCCGCCGGAGTGTCCCGCAACCGGGACAAAAGGCCAGCGGATGGGGCGGAATCTTCGGACTTCCTGTTCGGAGGCTCTGTCGCTTCGAGGATATCTTCGAAAAACGGGGGATGGGTTTCGAGTCCCTTTGCGATGACGGACCAGTCCACCGTGGTGACGGTGGGCGCGGTCACGTCCTGTCTGACTAGTTGGTCGAAGGCTTTCATGCCCTGCACGGGTGTGAGCCATCCAGCACCGGTGTATGCGAGTTGCCGCTCAATCCGCTCCCTTTGCTCTTCCGCCTCCCCGATGCCAGACCACGCGCCCCAGGCGATGGCCTGACCAGGGAGGCCCAAGGAGCGACGGTGAGCGGCGAGTTGGTCCAGGAAGGCGTTGGCGGCCGCGTGATTCGACTGACCCGAGTTCCCCACGACCCCGGTTACGCTGGAGAACAGGATGAACATGTCGAGGTCTTTGTTCCTGGTGGCCTGGTGCAGATGCCACGCTCCCAGCACCTTGGGCCACATGACCTGCTCGAACCGCTCCCAGGTCTGGTTCTCGATGACGCCGTCCGAGAGCACGCCCACGCTGTGTATGACGCCGCCGAGAGGCGGCAAAACTTCATCGATTCGGGTGAGCACCTCGTCGACGGCTGTGCAATCAGTCACGTCGGCTACTTCCACGCGAACGTCAGCGCCGCCTTCCCGCAAATCCTTGATCACTTCTTTGGCGGCGGGGTCGGGGTCACGCCGGCCGTTCAGGACAATGGTTCCTGCGCCGTTTTCGGCCAGCCAGCGGGCGACCGCGCAACCGATTCCGCCCATGCCCCCGGTAATCAGGTACGTGCGGTCTTGTCGGAGGCTGCCCCTGGCGAGGGGCGGCATCCGGAGCACGTTCTTGCCGATATGCCGGGCGTCGCGCATTACCTCCATCGCCGCTCGAACCTCGGAAAGAGGCCAGACGGTGTGGGGCAGTGGAGTCAACTCCCCCGTCGAGTGGCGCGCCAGGACCCGGGAAAGGGAGCCGCCGGGGCGGGCCGGGTCGCTCCATTTCAGGGCATCCACATCCAGGATGGAGTATGCGACGTCGGGGCGTGATGCCGCCATCTCCTCTTCGCTCCGGATTCTCCGCTTCGATATCTCTACGAAGCGGCCGCCTCGCGCCAGACAGGACAGGCTCGCCTCGATGAATCCCTCTCCGGTGAGACTGTTCAGCAACACGTGAACACCCTCGCCGCCCGTGGCCTCGAGGACCTCCTCCCCGAACGCCGTCGTGCGGCTGTCGAACACATGTTCCACGCCGAGGGAGCGGAGATACGCCTGTTTGGGCGCGCTGGCGGTCGCGAACACCTCGGCGCCGGCGGCGTGGGCCAACTGAATGGCGGCAAGGCCGACGCCCCCGGCCCCGGCGTGGATGAGCACCCGCTCGCCGTATTGAAGCCCTGCAAGTTTGAAAGCGAGTTCGGCGGTAACGAAACAGACGGGTACGGTGGCAAGCGCATGCGCAGAGAACCCCTCGGGAACGGGGGCGACCATAACCGCCCGGGTAATCATTTCAGGTGCAAATGAGCCGAACCCCAACCCGACAACTCGGTCACCGACCGAAAGGCCTTCGACGCCATGGGCCGTCTCCAGAACCCGGCCGTACATCTCGCGGCCTATCTCCCGGTTGTACGCGACCGCGCCCATGCTGAGGAATATGTCGACATAGTTGAGCCCCATCGCTTCCACGGCGAGGCGGACCTCGCCGGGTTCGAGAGCGCGTCTGGGCCGCGGTTTTGCACGGAGCGCCGCCAGTCCAGATTCCGGATCGCGGGAGCCGATGCCCCATTCCGCGTCTTCCGGCAAGGCGAGTCTCGAATCGCCGACGCCGCCCCGAACCAGACGTGCTACCAGGCGGGAGCATCCGCGGTAGGCGACATGAGTCTCGGGGTCGGGGAGGAGGAGTTCATCGACGAGGCTGGACGTTGCCGCCTCATTCGGATCGGGGTCCAGGTCGATCAATCTCGGCTGCAAGTGAGCCGCTTCCAAAGCCATCACCTTTCCGAAGCCCCACAAGGTCGCGCCGGCAAGCTCCCCGGATGTTTTGCCAAGGATGTCCTGTTCCAGAACCTGCGCGCCTCGCGTAACGAACCAGACGCCATCGGTTGGAGTCGCGCCAGCGTCGATAACGCCCTGAACGAGGGCCAAAGCAGTGGACGCGGTCCGCCTTGCATCCTCTGCCATTTCCTGGGTGTTCGCCGCCGCGCCGTGCCCATCAAGCGCCATGAGATGAGTTACTGTCAGATGTTGTGTATGAGCTAAATTGAAAAAGGCGGCGCACCCTGCTGAAATGGGTTTGTCAACAAGCCCGGTCATTTCAGCACAAGGAGATGCGCCACCATGAGAGAAGATACGACG
>Ga0209543_1001470_pt1 | contig 20998 bp, 20 predicted proteins | sample MesohylFT_FD_187296 | JGI IMG/M metagenome (GOLD analysis project Ga0209543, IMG submission 187296) | Host-associated microbial community of the marine sponge Aplysina aerophoba from Gulf of Piran - sponge mesohyl, lysed by freeze-thaw... | ecosystem: Host-associated > Porifera > Sponge >...
CGCCCTTCACCGGCGTCCTTGCCGTCCGCCGCGTCCTCCTGAACGGCTGGCTCCGTCACGGCTTCCGGCGCGTCACCGCCGGCTTCCGCGTCCTCGGCCGGGGGCTCGGCATCGACCAGCAGAGACGATGAGTCGTCGGCCCGCGCGCTCTCCGCCGCGGCGGGTTCTTCGGGTGCCTCGGCAACCGCCTGAGCGTCAGGCTCGGCGGCGGGTTCCTTTCCCGTCTCGCCCTCTTTCTTCTGCTCGACCGGCACCGGGGCGCGGCCTCTCTTGGCCTTCGCCCGGACAGGTCCATCCTCCGCCGCCGGTCTCCGCCACCAGGGATTCACGTCACTCGTCCCCCTATCGGAAGTCCTCTTGCTGCCACTTCAGGCCCGACGAACCCACCGCCCCGATGGTCCCCCGCGCCGCCGGGGATTGTATAGTCCGCGCAGTGCCCGTTGACGCGCTTCCGTATCGGTACCTCGCCGTCGACGGACCAATCGGCGTAGGCAAGACGACCCTCGTCGAGATGCTGGCGCAGCACTTCGAGGGCGTGAAGATCCTCGAGGACGTGGACAATCCCTTCCTCGAGGCCTTCTACCGCGACCGTCCCGGCACAGCGTTCCAGACCGAGCTCTACTTCCTGCTGACCCGCTACAAGCAGCAACTGGAGCTGGCCCAGGGCGATCTCTTCGATCCCATCCGCCTCGCCGACTACACTTTCGCCAAGAGCAAGCTGTTCGCCTACCTCAATCTGGTCGACGACGAGTTGATGCTGTTCGAGAAGCTCTATGACCTGCTCGAGCCACAGCTACGCGGACCGGACCTGCTGATCTTCCTGACCGCCGACGTGGAAACCTGCATGGCCCGCATTCACAAGCGCTCGCGGGACATCGAACAGAACATCTCCACCCGCTACCTGGCGGAATTGATCGAGGCCTACAACCACTACTACTACCACTACGATCAATCGCCGCTTCTCGTCGTGGACAGTCGCAACCTCGACTTCGAGCACAAGCCCACGGACTTCGATGAGCTGCTGCACCAGATAACCCGACCGATCCGGGGCACCCAGTACGTGGTCCCCGCACAGAGCACCTGACACCTCAACCGCCATGACCAAACCGGATCCCCTTGTTGTCGCCGGGCGCGAGTTCCACTCGCGGCTCATCCTAGGAACGGGCAAGTACCGCGACGATCGTGTGATGGTCGACGCCTTCGACGCGTCGGGCACCGAAATGGTGACCGTGGCCCTGCGCCGCGTGAACCTCGACGACCTGGGGAAGGGCTCGCTGATCGACCACATCGACCAGGATCGTTACCTGCTGCTGCCCAACACGGCCGCCTGCTACACCGCCGACGACGCGGTCCGGACCGCCCGTCTGGCGCGAGAACTCGGTGGCTGGAACTGGGTCAAGCTGGAGGTGATCGGCGACGAGAAGACCCTCTTCCCGGACAACGAGGAGCTCCTCGTGGCGACCAGGGAACTCGTGGCCGACGGCTTCATCGTCCTCCCCTACACGACGGACGATCCGATCACCTGCCGCAAGCTCGAGGATCTCGGCGCCGCGGCCGTCATGCCGCTCGCGGCGCCGATCGGTTCCGGCATGGGCATCCGCAACCCCGCCAATCTCCGGATCATCGTCGAGCAGGCCAATGTGCCGGTGATCGTCGACGCCGGCGTCGGCACCGCCAGCGACGCCGCCCTGGCGATGGAACTCGGCGCGGACGGCGTGCTGATGAACACCGGCGTCGCCGGCGCCGAGGACCCGGTGCGGATGGCGCGGGCGATGAAGCTGGCGGTCGAAGCCGGCTGGCTCGCCGCGAACGCGGGTCGCATCCCGAGGAAGCTCTATGCGACGGCGTCGTCGCCGCTGGAAGGGGTCGTGGACTAGGTGGTCACAGGACGCCCGCCGCGAAGGGAATCCGGCTCTCCGCGTCCGCGGACCGCGGGTCGTCCGCGTCGCCCATGCGAAGGCGCAGCAGTCCGGCGTGCGCGATCATCGCCGCGTTGTCGCCGCTGAAACGGAGCGGCACCAGCATCACGTCAACGCCGCGGCGTTCGCCCCAGGCCGTGACTTCCCGCCGCAGCAGACGGTTCGCCGCGACACCGCCCGATACCGAGAGGCGCGCCACCGGCCGCTCGTCACGGAGGCGGTCCAGGCGCTTGATCAACTGGGCCACGGCGGCGCGACGGAAGCCCGCCAGCAGGTCGAGCACGTCCCGCGGCCAGGCCGCGTCGTCGCCTTCGAGCGCCGCCGGCGGGATCTCGATCCGGGTCTCGATCTCCCCTAGCGCACGCAGGGCCTGACTCTTCAGGCCCGAGTAGGAGAAGGCCAACTCGTTCGAGCTGATCCGCGCCGTACCGAACCGCTGCGCGGACGGATCGCCCAGTTCGGCCAGCCGGTCGACTTCCGGACCGCCCGGGAAGGGCAGTCCGAGCCGGCGACCGACCTTGTCGAACGCCTCCCCGACCGCGTCGTCCCGGGTCTCCGCCAGGCTGGTCACGGCGCCCGTCGCTCCGTCGACATCGAGCAGGCTGGTGTGGCCGCCGGACACGACCAGCCCCAGCATGGACTCGGGGACCGGCAGGCTGGCGCCATCGGACCGCAGCAGGGGCGAGAACAGATGCCCCTCCAGGTGGTGGACCGCAAGGAAGGGCACCCCCAGCGAGTAGCTGATCGCCTTGCCGAGGGAGAGGCCGACGAGGAGCGATCCCACCAGCCCCGGCCCGCGGGTCGCGGCAACCGCCCCGATGTCGGGCCAGCCGATCCCGGCCTCGGCAAGCGCCGTTTCCGATACCGCCGGCCAGTTCCGCAGGTGCTCGCGCGACGCCGCCTCCGGCACGACGCCGCCGAAGGCTCGATGGACTTCCAGTTGGCTCGAAACCTGGGAAGAGAGCACCCGGCCCTCGCCGTCGAGCACCGCGCAGGCGGTGTCGTCGCAGGAGGTTTCGATGCCGAGAACGAATCCCCGAAACGCCTCCGTACTCCCGAACCCGGCGGACATGCCGGCGACGTTATCCTCCGCAGGTTCGCGCCCGGTAGCGTTGTGCGAGCCGACTTACCGTGACTCCTCCCATCAGCCTTCAAGCCGCGCTAGGTGTGTGCGCGGCAGAAACTGGGTGCGCCGGCCCTCTGGCCGGCATTCGGCGCGAAGCGCCGGCTTCCGGACGCTCTGCCGCGCTAGCCGACGGCTCCCTCGACCTTCGCGGCCGACGAGTCGTCGTACGAGTCGACTTCAACGTCCCCATGGCGAACGGACGGGTGCTGGACGCGACCAGGCTGCGCGAAGCGGCGCCGACGATCCGCACCCTCTGCGATGCCGGCGCCCGGGTCGTCCTGCTCTCCCACCGGGGCCGGCCCCGCGGCAGGATCGACCCCGAACTCAGCCTGCGCCCGGTGGCCGACGCGCTGGCAAAGGTCCTCGGCCACCCCGTCGGCTTCGCGGGCGACTGCGTCGGCGCGGTAGCCCGGGGGGCCGCGGCCGCTCTCGGCGACGGCGCCGTCTGCCTGTGCGAGAACCTCCGTTTCCACGCCGGCGAGGAGCGCAACGATCCGGCGCTGGCAGCCAAGCTCGCGGCCCTGGGCGAGATCTACGTGAACGACGCCTTCGGCACCGCGCACCGGGCTCACGCATCGACGGCGGCCATCTGCGGCCGGGTGGACCAGGCTCTAAGCGGTCTGCTCCTGGACCGCGAACTGCGGCAGCTCGGCCGCCTGCTGGACGATCCGCCGCGACCCTTCGTGCTCGTCGTCGGCGGCGCGAAGATCCGCGGCAAGATCGACGCGCTGAGGCGGCTGCTGCCCCTGGTCGACCGGGTGCTCGTCGGTGGAGGCATGTCGAACACCTTTCTCGCCGCCCGGGGGGTCCCGCTCGGTTCGTCATTGGTGGAACGGGAGGCCCTCGACCTGGCGAGGGAGATCGAGACCGGGACGGCTGCCCACGGCGCCCGACTCCTCCTGCCCACCGACCTCGTGGTGACCGATTCGCTCGACGCACCGGAAAGTGAACGGCAGTGCCGTACCGTGCCGGTCGACGGCGGGGTGCAGGCCGGATGGCTGGCGGTCGACATCGGGCCGGCGACCCGAGCCGCCTTCGCCGCGACGATCGAGGGCGCCGCGACGCTGTTCTGGAACGGACCGATGGGGGTCTTCGAGACGCCGCCCTTCGACGCCGGCAGCCGCGCGGTTGCGCAGGCCGTCGCCGCCTGCCCGGGCTTCGCCGCGGTCGGCGGCGGCGAGACGGTCGCCGCCGTGAAGCAGGAGGGCCTGTCCGACCGCATCGATCACGTCTCGACCGGCGGCGGCGCCTCCCTGGCGCTGCTCGCGGGGGAACAACTGCCGGCGGTCGAAGCGTTGCGTGAGGCGGCGTCGCGCACGGCACGGAGGGAAGACCGATGAAGCGCAAACCCATTGTGGCCGGCAACTGGAAGATGAACCTTCTGGCAAAGGATGTCGCCGCCTACGCCGAGGCCCTCGCCGCTGCCGGGCCGGGCGAGGCGGAGGTCGACATCGTCCTGTTCCCGACCCCGGTCTACCTGGATGGGGCCGCCCGGGCCATGCCGCCGTGGGTCTCGGTCGGAGCCCAGGACGTGCATGCCGAGGAGAAGGGCGCCTACACCGGCGACGTCGCCGCCGCCCAGGCGCGTGACGCCGGCGCCACCTGGGCTCTCGCCGGGCACTCGGAACGCCGGCAGTACCACGGCGAATCGAACACCGAGGTGGCACGCAAGGCGGAGCGGGCTCTCGCCGCCGGCATGACGCCCGTTGTATGCGTCGGCGAAACGATCGAGCAACGGGAGCAGGGCGAGACGGAAGCCGTCCTCGACGACCAGTTGGCCGCCGCCCTGGCGGTGCTCGACGCCGCCGACGGTGGGGCCGGCGCCGGGGCCGTACTCGCCTACGAACCGGTATGGGCGATCGGCACCGGCCTGAGCGCCTCACCCGAGATCGCGGCCGCGGTCCACAGCCACCTGCGGAGCGCGCTGAACGGCCACCGAGCCGGCCTCGGCGACGCCGCCCGCATCCTCTACGGCGGCTCGGTCAACGCGGAGAATTGCCGCGATCTGCTGAGCCGCCCGGACATCGACGGCTTTCTCATTGGCGGCGCAAGTCTTGATCCTGCCTCGTTCCTGCGTATCATTCGTCTTTCTGCGGGTTCCGGCAGCGGCGCCGCAGCGCCCTGACACACGGGAACCGACTCAAGGAGACCCTCGTGATTCTCGTCTTCTACACCGTCCATATTGCGCTCTCGCTGTTTCTGATCCTCGTCGTGCTCCTGCAGCAGGGCAAGGGCGCCGACCTGTCCGTGTTCGGCGGTGGCGCGTCCCAGGCCGCCTTCGGCGCCCGGGGAGCGGCAACCCTGCTGCACAAGCTCACTGTCGTCTGCTTCGTGCTCTTCATCATGACGACGCTGAGCATCAACATCGTGCAGAAGCAAGGCGCTTCGTCCGTCATGAGCGGTGTCGGCTCCGTCCTGGACGATGTCGAGGCCGCCGGGCCGGAGCCTGGCGCCGCGCCCGCCACTCCGGCGAACGAGCCTCCGACGGCCCCGGCAGAAGACGGCGAGTCAGCCGAGCCGGACGCCGGGGACGGAAGCGGAAACCAGGGCTGACTCGAGCGACGTGACTGAGCCGAAGTGGCGGAATTGGTAGACGCGCACGGTTGAGGGCCGTGTGGGGCAACCCGTGCCGGTTCGAGTCCGGCCTTCGGCACCACCACGAGACAGCAGGGCGCCCCGCCGGGCGCGAAGCGGCGCCACGCGGGGGACGCGGCGCGCTACTGGACCTTGGCGCTGATGATCGTGACGGCTTCCACCGGCACGTTCTGATGGCCGGCCTTGCTCCCGGTCGTGACCTTCGAGATCGCATCGACGACGTCCAGGCCTTCAACCACCTCGCCGAACACGGCGTAGCCAAAGTTGCCGCCGGAGGCGTCCAGCCCATCGTTGTCGACCGAGTTGATGAAGAACTGGGCGGTCGCGGTGTGGGGATCCGGCAACCTCGCCATGGAGATCGTGCCGCGCTTGTTCGACAGACCGTTCTTCGACTCGTTCTCGATCTGTCCGCGGGTGATCTTCTGCTGCATGTCCGCCGTGAACCCGCCACCCTGGATCATGAAGCCGTCCATCACGCGGTGAAAGACCGTACCGTCGTACCAGCCCCGTTCCGCGTACTGCAGGAAGTTGGCGACCGTGATCGGCGCCTTCTCGGGATTGAGTTCCAGCACGATCGTGCCGTGGTTCGTTTCGAGGGCGACCCTCGGGGCCGCGTCCTGGCCCATGGCCGGAGCGGCGAGCAGAACGGTCGTAGCAGCGTAGATCAAGAAGCGACTCCATGGTCCGGCCTGTGAACTGTGCATCTGAAGGGTCTCCAGAGATGAATCAGCCTGGGCCACATGCCGCAGGCGCGGCGCAGCCTAGCAGTCCGCGCCGGGCAGGGGTCGTTGGCCGCACACGCCCGTACAGGGTTCCGGAGGTAGGGGCCCTGCGGCCGTTCGCGCTCAGGAGAACAACGAAGGGGTGGCGCTCACTCCACTCCGCTCGCTTCGGCAGGCTGCGGTTTCCGAACGGGCATCGGCCGTCGCTCGCTCCGAGTCCGCAGAGCCCCTACCTCCGGAACCCTGCACGGGCTGGACGGCGTCAGGCTGGCGGGGGCGCGGCGACCTGATGAAGAAGCCGCTGGTGGGGGTCGTGCTGGCTGGAGGTGCGGGTAGCCGGCTGGGGCAGAGCAAGGGGGACCTTCGTCTGCCGGGTCGGCGGGGGGACGATGCGGGGCCGACGTTGGTGGAGTGGGCGGTCGATCGACTAGCAGCGGTCAAAGGGGTCGAGAGAGTCCTCGTGGCCGCAGGACACGCCGGCATTGGGAGCATCCCGGCGGGAACCGACGTACCGGTCGAGGCCACTCCAGATGGCCCCGGCTCGGGACCGGCGGCCGGTGTCCTCGGAGCGGCGCGGTCGCGGCCCGACCGGGAGTTGCTGGTGCTTGCCTGCGATCTGCCGCTCGTGCCGGTGGAGCTGCTGGCTGCTCTTGCCGGCAGCAGCGCCGATCTGGCGGCGGCCGCGTCCGACCCGGCGGATCCGTGGTCGATGAACCCCACTTGTGCACTGTGGAAACCGGCCGCGTTGAAGTTGCTCGGACGGCGGGTCGCCGAGGGCGACTTCCGTCTCTATCCGACGCTCCAGGACTCCGATCTCCGGGTCCAGGCGATCGACGCCGGCGGGTTCGGCGATCCGAAGCAAGTGTTGCTGAACGTGAACACGGCCGACGACTGGGCTCGTGCTCGACGTTTAGCCGTCCTTGCCGACCCTTCTGTCGCCGGCCTCTGACCGAGCCGTCCGGCACTCGTCGCACGGGCACAGGCGGCGCAGGAGGTCGAAGCGGTAGATGCCGGTCCAGTGGCCGTCGGACCAGGCGATGCCGAGCGCGTAGTTGCCGACCTGGGAGACGGTCTGGGCGGTCACCGGCCGCGGCGGCGGTTGATACCGGAGCGGGCCCGCGTTGTGGCCCTGGCACATCGCGCACGGGCAGTAGCCGCGCAGGACGTCGTACTCGTAGTCGCTCTCGTGGCCGTCATGCCATCGGACGCGGAGCAGCCGCGCCTCGTGGTCGCGCCGAACTTCCGTAGGCCAGATCGTCATCGCTGCGGCCGCCGTTTCGCGGCATCCTCTCCACGGGTCAGAAGACCCACGGACACCGGGTCCACCGTGCCGGCCGGCGTCCACGGACCGCAACGGACCAGACGCGCCGCACTGCGCGCACCACCCGCCGCCAGACCGCGCGCGCGGATCTGCGCCCGGGCATAGTCGCTGCACGAGGGCACGAAGCGGCAACGGACACCCATCCGGCCGAGAAGCGGCGACAGAGCGACCTGGTAGGACCCGATCAGAGCGTCCGCGACGCGGGCTGCGTACTGGTTCTCCGGCCGCCGAGCCAGGTCGAACGCCAGCGTGGCGCCGAGCGCCAGGGCCGCGAGCATCAGCACTCTCTTCGAGGAGAGTTTCGGTCCTCGCGCAGGAACCCGAACGCTCAGAAGCGGTCGACCAGCGGCGAAAGCACGGGAATCTGGAGCCGACCGCCATTCACGCCCTTCACGATGCACGCGAGACGCACGAGCACGAAGGCGACGAAGGCCATGAAGATGAACGGCGCCAGCAGGCAACCGATGCCCCCGGTCACGAACAGAGCGACTTGAATCACGATCCACAGCGTGAACTCGGCGCCCATCAGGACGAGGCCATGCTTCGCGTGCCACTTCACCTCGTCGTCCTTCTCCTCGATCAGGAGCGGCACCAGGACCAGGATCCACAGGTAGGAGAGAACCACCATCAGGCTCCGGTTCGACGCCGGAGCAGAGGGAGGAGGCGGTGTTGGTGGGGGCGCTGCCGGTTCAGTCATGCGTCTGCCTTCCCATCGAGCGCCTCGCCGGGCCTGGGAGCGGAGGCGCCTCCAGATGTCAGTGTAGCGCGGTAGATCTCACGGTACCGCGCCACGATGGCGTCGCGGTCGAAGCTGGACCGGGCCCAGCGACGACCGTCTTGGGCAAAGGCCTCCCGGCGCGAAGGGTCGGCGAGCAGGGCAACGCAGCTCTCCGCGAGCGCCTCAACGTCGCCAACCGGACTGAGCAGTCCGTTCCGGCCGTGACAGACCACCTCGGGCACTCCCCCGGTCCGCGTGGCCACCACGGGCACGCCGCAGGCCAGCGCCTCGAGCGACGCCAGCCCGAAACTCTCCGTTTCCGAAGCCGACAGGAAGAGGTCGCTGCGTTCCAGGATCGGCTCAACCTGGGCCTGGTTGCCGAGGAAGGAGACATCGTCCGCGATCCCGAGCTCCCGGCATTGGCTCTCCGCGGCGAGCCGGCCCGGACCGTCGCCGACCAGGCAGAGCCGCGCAGGCAGTTGGCGCCGTACGAGGGCGAACGCCGCGACGACGTCGGCGACGCGCTTGACCGGACGGAAGTTCGAGACGTGGACGATCTGCATGCCCGAACGAGATTGCGGGCCGGGCGTCCCTGGGCCGACACCGTTGTCCGCGCCCGGGGCTTGCGCCGATGCCCGCGACGCGGGGCCCTGGGCCACGGGCACGAAGTTCGGGATCACCTCGACCGCGTCGAGAGCGAACCGCTCCGACACCTCTCTCTGCAGGGCGTGGCTGGGGACAGTGACGCAGTCGCTGCCCCGGAGCGCCCAACCCACGACATCGCTGTAGTTCGGATGCGCGCCCACCAGGGTCACGTCCGTGCCATGCACCGTCGTCACGACCGGGCAAGTCCGCGGCCCGGCCGCGCCGTGCGCGAGCATCTGCCGCGCCAGTAGCGCCGCCACCGCGTGCGGCGCCGCGTAGTGAACGTGAATCAGGTCCAGCAGGCTGTCCCGGACAACCTGCGCGAGCCGATTCGCCAGGGCCAGCGTGTAGGGCGGATGATCGAAGAGCCCGTACTCCAGGATTCCCGAACCGTCGACAGGGTGATGGTGAACGCCCGGAGCTTCCGCCAGGCGCGGGGGCCGGGTCGAACTGACGACATGAACCTCGTCCCCGCTCTCGGCCAACGCAAGCGCCAGCTCCGAGGCGACGACCCCGGAGCCCCCGAAACTCGGGAAGCAGCAGATTCCAACGCGCATCGGACTCCCTTCTACGCGGTCTCTTCGTCTGGTGTTGCAGTGGCCGCCGGCGGGCGCCCGTCCATGACCAGCGGCTGCAGCCGCCGCGGATCCAGGTCGATGGACGACAGCCGGCGCACGAGTTCCGAACCGTAGCTTGCAAGACAGTGGAGCGATGTGAACTCGCGCTCCTGCAGATGGCCGTTCGGCAGGCAATGCGCGCGCAACCTGTCGATCCTGCCCTTGAGGACGTCGTCGCGACGGGCGGCGGCGGCCACCACCCTGCGCTCGAACTGGTCGAGCGTCCGCTTCAGGTTCGCTCCCGTCTTGCGCCACGCGCCGGCCAGCGATGGATCGACCGAGTCGCGGCCGGCGGCCAGATCCCCCATCGCGGAATCGATCTTGGCGCGGGCCGAGGCGATGAAGTCGAGTTCGCAACGCTCCGCGAGCCGTCGCTCGAGGTCGTCGGGCCGGGAAAGAACGTTCGCGAGGTCGATTCCCTCCGCCTCCAGCCCCGTGAGCCAGCGGCGTTCGCGCGCGCCGAGCAACAGAACCTGCGGCCGCAGCGTGATCGCAGGCGGCGCCACGTCGAGCGCTTCGTAGAGGGCGCGCGCCTGCGTCATGTAGGCCAGTTCACCCGGGCCGAGGATCATGAGCGCGGTGCCGAAGACGGCATCCTGGACCGCGGGCCGCGCCAGCACTCCCGGGCTCAGGGCCTCCGGGTCGCGGTCCAGCGTGCCGGTCAGCTCCTCCACCGTCCCCGATCCGCCGCCGCGCAGCCGGTAACCGCCGGCGCCGTCCCAGACCACCCGCCGCCGCTCGCCGGCGCCGTCGATGAGAAACAGCGGTGCCTCGCCGCTCTTCGACCGCACCGGCAGCCGCATGTCCCGGCGCTCAAGCTCCGCCGCCGCCGCCTCCAGGACCCGGTCGACGGTCGCCCGCCGTTCGATCAGGCGGCGCTGCACCGCTACGGAGGCCGATTTGAGCGCGGGAAGCTGCGAGTCGACCAGGAGCGGGCAGCGGTCGCCCAGGAACCGCACGACGAGCCGGGCGAAAGAGTCGGTAAAGCAACGGTCGGCTCCGAAGTGTTGCCGGCAGTCCTCGATCCTGCGCCGGTAGTCGTCGTTCGGGGCCGCGTCCAGGACCCGTGCCAGAAGCGCCTCCGCGGCCGATCCCAACGGCCGGTCGCCGACGGGTCGCAGCGGCGCGGGATCCTCGCCCAGGGTGAGGGCATCGGGCCCGGCGGTCGGGAAGTAGGTGCGCGCCACCTCGGCGAAATCGTGGTCCTCCGACGCCATCCAGAACAACGGCACCGCCCGCCGGCCGCGGCGCGTGAGCTCCTCGGCCCAGAGCGTGCAGGCCACCGCCTTGGTCAGCGTGAACAGGGGCCCGGCACCGAGCCCGCACTGCTGACCCGTGATCACGACGAGCGTCTCCGGATCGGCGAGCGCCTCGGTTAGCCGGGCGGCGCCGGCGTGGCCGTAGCCCTCGTTCCGCTCGCGGAGCGCGGCCGCGACGGGCCCCCGATCGAGCGCCGGGCCGGCCGGCGCGGTCAGGGTGTCTACGTCCCCCGGTAGCGCGAACCGCAGCGGCTCGAGCAGGTCCAGGTCACGCCCGTCGAGGAACCGCCGCGGCAACTTGCCCAACAGCCCGCACGCGCACAGGTCGGGACCCCTTGCGGCGGGAATTGAGGAGCGGTGCGGCACGGCGGCTGATCCTAGCCCCTGACTGCCTCGACTGTCCTCGGCATTCCGGCCCAACCCACCCTCGCGGCTACACCCACTCCGAAGTTCCAGCAGGAGCGTAGAATCGGCTTCCGATGACTTCGTTGTCCTCAGCGATGCCGCCGCTCGAGCCCATCGTCCTCGGGCAGGCCGAGCGCGCGGTGACCATCGACCCGCCGCTGTTCCTGGCGCCGATGGCCGGCGTCACGGACCGTGACTTCCGGCTGATCGTGCGCCGGATCGGCGGTGTCGGCCTGGTGTCGATGGAGTTCATCTCCTCGCGCGCGATCGTCGACGGCAACCGGCACACGCGGGATCTCATGTACTTCTCGGAGGAAGAGCGTCCGCTGGCGATCCAGATCTACGGTTCCGACGCGGAGACGATGGCCGAGGCAGCCGAAATCGTCGAGGAGCTGGGCGCGGACATCTGCGACATCAACATGGGCTGCCCGGCGAACAAGGTGCTCAAGGGCTGCGCCGGCGCCGCTCTGATGGGCGATCTCGACCTCGCGGGCCGGATCATCGGCGATGTGCGACGTCGGATCGGAATACCCCTGACGGTCAAGTTCCGTCTGGGTCTCAACCATGCCGAGACGAACTACCTGGACCTGGGCCGTCTGTGCGAGGACCTCGGCGTCGACGCGGTCGCCATGCACGCACGCACTGCCAAGCAGATGTTCCGTGGCGAGGCGGACTGGACCCACCTTGCACGGCTGAAGGAAACGCTGTCCATTCCCGTGATCGGCAACGGCGACATCGTGGTTCCAGCCGACGCGGAACGCCTGCTTCGCCAGACCGGCTGCGACGGCGTGATGATCGGCCGGGGCGCGACGAAGAACCCGTGGATCTTCCACCAGATCGCGAGCCATCTGCTCGGCGAGGAGGCGCCGGAGCCGACCCTGATCGACCGACGCGACCTGATCCTGGGGCATTTCCACATGGTGGCGGAGCGCGAAGCGAACCGCTTCGCCCTGCACAAGCTGCGCAAGTTCACCGGCTGGTACACCCACGGCCTGCCAAACGGCAAGCGTCTGCGCCAGCAGATTCAGCAGCTCGACACGGTCGAGAAGTTCCTCGTCGCGGTCGAGGAGTTCTTCCACCAGCAGCTCGACGAGATGGCCGCGTAGCGGCGCCGAACGCCGGGCGTCAACGTGCTTTCACAATACGAGATCGAACTGGAGCTGACTCCGGACGAGGCGATCGAGGCACTCTCCGACGGCGCCGAGGCCTGGAACGGCACCTGGAACCGGCAGGGAACCGGCGGCCAACTGACCTTGCCCGTCGCCGCCGGGGTCCGCACCGGCATCCTGCACGGCTCGGTCTCGGTGCGGTCGAGCGCGGCGGGAGTGCACGTCGTCTTCCACGTCGAGCGCTCCGACTACTCGACCAACGCCGCGGCGGTCCTCATCCTGGCCCTGGGCGCCCTGGGCGTCCTGGCGATGCTCGCCTGGCCGCTGCTTCCAGGGACGTCGCCGAACCTGGCCGGCAGCGGGTTCATCCTGATACTGCTCGCCTGGCTCGTCGTCGGTTCACGGCTTCGTCACAAGAGTGCCGCCGATTTTCTCGCCAGCCTGGGGCCACGCCCGGGCGAGCAGGCCTAGAGCCGCCGGTCAGTGACTCGGCCCGAGGGCAGCCGCCGTGAAGGTGGCGTGACCATGGTCATGACCATGACCAGATCCGTGATACCCTCGCCCGCACCATGGAACGGACGATCAAGGCTTCCGAGTTCAAGGCCACTTGCCTCAAGCTGATGGACGAAGTCGCCGAAACCGGTGACGAGGTGGTCATCACCAAGAACGGCAATCCGGTGTCGCGGCTGGTCCCGTACCGGGAAAAGCCGAGGAGCCTGTTCGGCTGCCTTCGGGGAAGGATGAAGATCACCGGCGACATCATGTCTCCAGTGGAAAACGAATGGGGCGGATGGGACGCAGAGCGGGAGCTCGCACTCATTCGGGGTGAGGATCCCGACTGAGCGGGAGGCTTCTTTGCTGCTCCTCGACACGCATGTTCTCCTCTGGATGGTGTTCGGCGACGAGCGTTTCGGAGCCGGCGCAAGGCGCGCTGCTGACAAGGCGGTGGCTGCCGGCAACGCTGCGGCCTCCGCGATCTCGTTCTGGGAGATTGCGATGCTCGTAGCGAAGCGCCGCCTCGAGCTACCCTGGGCCGTAGAGGCACTACGACGGTACCTGCTGGACCACAGCCTCAACGAGATCCCCGTGGGTGGCGACATCCCGGTGCGAGCGGGTTTCCTTACCGACCTGCACGGCGACCCAGCCGACCGGATCATCGTCGCCACAGCCCTGGAGGGGCACTGCCTGGTGACGGCCGACCGGCGGCTGCTCAACTGGCCCGGGCAAATCCAGCGGCTCCGGGCGACCGACTGAACGCGACTCGCCACACTGGGTGCGCCGGCGTGCCATCCGTGCGCCCGATGACGGGCGCACGGACTGGTTCACGTGTGGCGCGAGTCCGCGCCACACGGGTTCCCAACGGCTGCCGCCGAAGGCGGCCTCGGGACGCGCCGGCCGCCAGGCCGGCTCCGCTCTGCGATACTCCCCTCAATCCATGCCCTTGAGCCACATCTGGACGAAGCGGCTCGCCGCGGCGGTCCTCACACTCGCAGCCATCGGCTGCGGCGTCGACACCGAGACCAGGCCAGGCACGCCACCGCCGGCAACCTCGACCGGCGCGCCCGACTGGGCCGCCGACGTCGTGATCCACCGCGACGAGTGGGGCGTGCCGCACATCAAGGCCTCCACCGACGCCGCGGTCGCCTTCGGCTCGGCCTGGGCGCAGTGCGAGGACCACTTCTTCCAGCTCGAGGACACCTACATCAAGGCGCTCGGGCGCTACGCGGAGGTCGTCGGCGAGTCCGGATTCCGCAGCGATCTCGAGGTCGCCCTCTTCGACCTGGTTGAGACCTCGCGCCGCGACTTCGCGACCCTGCCCGAGAACATCCAGCGCATAGGCGAGGCGTTCGCCGCCGGTTACAACTACTACCTGGAACGGCACCCTGAGGAGACGCCGCGTCTCCTGACGCGGATGGAGCCGTTCCACGTACTGGCATTCGAGCGCTACATGATCCTCGGCCGGCTGCTCGGCGCCGCCCACGCGCCGCGCGGCAGGCTCCCTCGCCTGGCTGAGGAACTCGCCGCGTCGCTGGGCTCGAACCAGTGGGCCGTCGGCCCTTCGAAGACGCGTGACGGCAACGCGATGCTCTTCATCAATCCCCACCAGCCCTGGTACGGCTCGGGGATGTTCACGGAGATGCACGTGGTGAGCGACGAAGGCCTCAACTTCTCCGGCGCGATGTACCCGGGCGGTCCGTTGCCCACCGCCGGCTTCAACGAGCGGCTGGGCTGGGCATACACCGTCAACGCGGCCGACATATCGGACACCTACCGCCTGACCTTCGACCATCCGACCGACCCTCTCAAGTACCGCTACGGCTCCGGCTATCGCGACGCCGAGGAGTGGAGCGCCACGATCCACGTCCGCGAAGGCGAGGCGCTCGAGCCGCGCCAGGTGGTCCTCCGGCGCTCGCACTACGGCCCGATCATCTCCCGGGAGGACGGCATCGCCCGCGAGGACGACGGGCACTACCTCGCCGTCCGGGTGCCGCGCCTCTACGAGGGCAGCCGCATGGTCCAGGCGCTGGCACAGGCCAAGGCGCGGACCTTCGAGGAGTGGTACGCCGCGGTGTCCATGCAACTGCTGCAGACCTTCAACACGACCTACGCCGACGCCGACGGCAACATCTTCTACCTTTACAACGGCGCGATCGCCCGCCGCGACCCGTCGGTCGACTGGACCAGGCCCGTCGACGGCGCCGACCCGAACAACGAGTGGGGCCCGTTCCACCCCGTCGAAGAGCTGCCGCAGGTTCTCAACCCGCCGTCCGGCTACGTCCAGAACTGCAACTCGTCGCCGTTCACGACCACCGACGACGGCAATCCGTCGCTGCTCGACTTCCCGCCCTACATGGTCGAGGACAAGCACGACGACAAGCGCCGGGCCAAGATGGCCCGCTACCTGCTGCGGAACGCCAGCGACATCACCTTCGAGGACTTCCAGGCTCTCTCCTACGACACGACGCTCTACTGGCCGCTGACCGAGCTGCCTTCGTACGCGCGCAGGCTCAGGACGCTCGAAGGCACCGACCCGGACCTCGCCGCCCGGGTCCGCCCCTACCTCGAGCATCTGCTCGACTGGGACGCCAGGAGTTCCCTCACCTCCACCCAGGCGACCCTGGCCGTCGGCTGGTACGAAGAGCTCTACGGCCGCGGCTACCCCGTCGAGACCCTGAAGCCCGAGTACGTGAACGACATGCCGGCGCGATTCCTCGCCCTCGAGCGGGCGGCGGAGAAGCTCACCGAGCTCTACGGCGACTGGCGCATTCCGTACGGCGACATCCACCGGATCCAGCGCCACGCGAACCAGCCCTCAGCGGGAGCCGTTCCCTTCTCCGACGACGAACCCAGCCTGCCACTCGCCGGCGTCCGCGGCCCGCTCGGCGTCGCGTTCACGCTGTACCACTCACCGCCCACCACCCTCGAAGACGGCGAGGTCCGCAAGCTGCGCTACGCCGCGACCGGCGCCTCCTACATGGCCGTCTACGAGTTCGGCGAGAAGACCCGAGGCGCGAGCTACCTCCACTACGGCCAGAGCCACCGACCTGAGTCGCCCCACTTCTTCGACCAGGCCCGCCTGCTATCGGAGGGACGGTTCAAGCCGGCGTGGCTCTACTGGGAGGACGTGGAGGCACACACGGTGCGCGCCTACCGGCCGAGCGATTTCTGAAGGCGCCCCGCAACCCCCTCCTGAATCAGGTCCCCTCCTGAGCAAGACCCTCCTGAGGGGGCCCGGCCACTGGCGGGGCTAGACTGGGAACGATGAAGACCCTCCGCCACGTCGTGCTTTCCACCTGCGCGGCTCTTGTCGCTGCGGCAGCCCTCGCCAGCCACGAGGAAGGCCTTGCCGCCTTCAAGGCCGGCGACTACGACCGGGCAGCCACCCTGTTCCGGCAGGTCGTGGACGAGCGGCCCGATCAGGTTGCAGCCCACTTGATGCTGGGCCGTTCCCTCCTCTCCGCCGGACGATCCGCGGAAGCGGTGGAGGCGGCGGACCACCTCGTCGGCCTGGATCCCAGCTACGAGCATCTCCTTCTGCTGGGCCGAGCCCACCTTGCGGCGGAGACCTACGATCAGGCCGTCTCGACGTTTCGAAGGGCCATCTCCGCCGATCCAGAGCATTGGCGAGCGCACAGCGCCCTAGGGGAAGCCCTCACGCGCCAGAGCCGCTACCGGGGCGCCCTCAAAGCCCTCCAGACTGCTCTGGATCTTGCCGTCGACTCGGACACGAAGGTGGTCTGGGGTCAGCTCGGCAATCTCTACCTGCAGCGGAAGCAGTACGCCAAGGCCGAAAGGGCCTGGAAGAAGGCGGGCCAGTTCGCGGCCGCGGCGCGGTTGCGTGGGCTCATCCCCCGGGGAACCTCCGTGAATGTACCCCGGGGAACCTCCGAGAGCGGCATTAGAGAAGTCAACCACCCCCGGGCGAAAGGCCCTGCCTGGCTACCGCACGGGCAGCCCGCGCCCGTTCCCGTGGACGGCTAACGCCTCTACCGCGGCAATACGGTAGACTCGCGGGTCCCTGGGGGCGCATGGCTTCGACGGGAGATCATGCGGTTCGGGGGTTGCGTGCCGAGTCCGACTCGTAAACCGGACACTTACACTCGCCAACGACGAATTGGCACTGGCGGCTTAGAAGCCGTCACGGTCCTGCCGGAGCCTTGATTCACGGCGCCGTCAGGATTGACACTCAAAGTGGATCGAACGCCTGAGCGAGGCTCTGAACTCAGGCCGGATCACTTCGGGGCTAGACCGTCGGCCGTGGTGGCCTTCTACCCAAGCCGGCGGCGACTGATCGAGTGAAGGCTACGCACGTAGATCCCTCGCGCCGAGTCTCGCGGACGTGGGTTCGATTCCCACCGCCTCCACCAACTTCCCCTCCTCGGCCTCCGGTGAAACGCGTCATGCCGGTGATCCAGGAGTTGTAGAGCGATCCCACGGCAGTGCCGAGGGAGCGACGTGGGCGTTGCAAGACGCCAGGTCGCCCGGGGCACGACTTGTCGGGCGCCGTTCTGACTTCTCGGTTTGACAGCCCTACCCCCCCCCCAATACAGTGAATCCATTGAACACCGTTTGAACATTGGCCGTTCGGAGCGGCGCAACCCCTGGGGGACGAACTCATGCAAGCACTTCGTCAACGACGCCTTGTTCTCGCCATAACCCTCGTTCTCTGCGCTCCCATGTCCCTGTGGGCCGACGGACCGCAGACGGGGACGATCGAGGGCCGCGCGCTCGACGCTCAGGGTGGGGCCCTGCCCGGCGTCACGGTGACCCTGACCGGCCCTCAGGGAACCAAGACGGCAATCACCGATGCCGACGGGATGTACCGCTTCGCCGTGTTGCCGCCGGGCGCCTACGAGGTCAACGGCGCGCTCGAGGGCCTGGGCCAGGCCAGCGTATCGACGCAGTTGCAGGTCGGAGAGCGCAGGGGCATCGACCTCGAGCTGCGCTCCGAGACCGCCGAGGCGATCACGGTGACCGCCGAGGCGCCCCTGATCAGCAAGTTCGAGACCACCTTGACGGCGACGTTGAGCTCTGAGGTCACCGAGGAGGTCGCGTTCTCCAGCCGCTCGTACGGGGCGGCCGTGCATCAGCTTCCCGGGGTCACTTCACGAAACACGAACAACGACAGCAGCTTCATGGCCACGCCAGGGGGTCTGACCTATGAAGTGGGCTCGTTCATCGAGGGCGTCGACATCAGCCAGACCCGGCGCGGCGGTGAGTTCCGCTTCAACCTGCCCACCACCTCCACCGCCGCGATCAGCGTGCAGGTCGCAGGAAACGGCGCCGAGTACGGCCGCTCCACCAGTGGGATCGTCAATACCGTGATCAAGTCGGGCACGAACGACTTTCACGGCGATGCGCTCTATGTTGGCCAGAACCCGACCTGGCGCGCCGTCTCCGAAGTCGCTCCGGACCTTCCTCGCCCGGACGACCAGCTCAACTCCTGGGAGGCCTCACTCGGAGGCCCCCTCTGGCGCGACAAGGCGTGGTTCTTCGTCGCCACCGGTGAGAGCTTCGACGGCTACTACAGTGAGACGAACACTGGTTTCGTTGTCGAGACTGCTTCGCGGGGCGAGCCGGTCGTCGGCAAGTTCAACGCTCAGGCTGGAGACCGACACGCTTTCTCGTTCACCGGCCTCACGGCACCGTCCGACTCGCAGGGCGCCGGATCCAGCGGGGACATCTACTCCCTCTCCGCGACAGAGATCGACAGCAAGCTCTACTCAGCCTCCTGGAACTTCAGCGCCACCCGGAACCTCTTCCTCGAGGTGAAGGTCGCGGACAGCACGGACAAGCTGACGCGCGGAGTTACGCATCGTCGCGAGATCGACCCCAACGCTCCGCCGGATAGCCCGCTCGCCACCAACTTCCGCTACCAGGACCTCAACGACCGGCTCCGATACAACGGCAACGCGGCGGCCAACGGCGACGGCTTCAACGACTTTCCCCGCGAGCAGCTCAACTTCGCCGGGTCACTCTTCAAGGGCAACCACGAGTGGCGTTTCGGAATCGATGAGCACACGATGTTCTACAACGCGAAAGCCGACCTCGTCACCGACTACCGCGGGCGCGGCTACGACGAGAATTCGCCGAGCGGTTTCGCAACACCCGTGAACAAGCGGGTCTACGTTTCGCCGGGGGGAGACGGCATTTCGAGATACGAGAGCCCAATGCGTGCGATCCACGTCCAGGACCGCATCAGCATCGGAGATCACTGGGTGGTCACCGCGGGGCTCCGCCTCGACGATCAGACCGTAACCAACAACATCGGCGAGCAGGTCAACGACTACCGGGAGACCGCGCCGCGGTTCTCGGCGGTCTACGACGTCAACGCCGACGGCAAGCTCTTGTTCCGGGGGACCGCCGGGCGCGCCGTTCGGATCTTCCCGCTGGACCTCGCCTTCCGTCACTTCACCCGCGGCACCAACGGCCTGAATACCTTCGACCAGTTCGGATGGAACCCGGCGACCCAGAGGTACGACATCTTCCAGCGGAGCTTCATCGCGGCCAACGACAACGAGATCCAGTCAGTCGAGCCCTGGTTCAAGGACGAGGTCTCGATCGGTGTGGACTGGCAGTTCGCCCCCAACTGGGTGTTCACCTCGCGGCTGATGTGGAACGAGTCGAAAGACCTCTACCAGGCGAACGACCAATACGACGCGGACGGCCAGATCTTCAGACAGATCGTCAATCGACCCGAGCTATTCCGCGAGTACCGAGGGCTGATGCTGGCGGCCAACCGCTACTTCCGCGGGGGTTGGTCGCTGCGCACCGACTTGACGGTCGGCAAGCTGGAGGGCAACGAAGACGATCTCAACGCTCAGGGCAACGAGTTCGAAGGCCTCGGCGGAGTCCAGATTGGGACTGGCGTCCTCAACCCCACCGCCCTCAATCTCGACGGCCGGCTGAACACGGATCGCGAGTACGTAGCCCACGTCATTGGGGTCAAGCGCTGGGACATCGGCAACCAGAGTGTGGTCGCGAGTGCCATCGTCAATGCTCAGGCGGGCCGGCGGTGGGGGTCACGGCCCAGCACGGCCGTGCTGCATCCCGTTTCGGGCGCCCGGATCAATACCTGGGCGTACGTCGAGCCTCGCGATGCGCAGAAGCTCCCCGACACGATGACGCTGGGAGTCGCCGCTGCCTGGGACTTTCCGATTCGCGGTGCCCTCACCGGGAAACTCGGCTTCGAGGCGGCGAACGTGACCAACGAGCAGGATCAGGTGTCAGTGAATCTCGCCAACGGAAGGCCGAGTTCGAGTGCCGGCGGCTACCTCGTTCCGCGTGAGTTCCGCCTGAAGCTCGGGATCACCTTCTAGCGTTTCTTCGGCCTTGCCTACCCGGCGCTGATCCCTTGCGCTGAGTCTCGCGGACCTGGGTTCGATTCCCACCGCCTCGACCAGACTTCCATCGAGCGGGCCATAATGCACCGAACGTACCTACCATTTGGGAGGTGTTTCTACGATGCATGCCTCACACCCCTGGTCGGGAAGGCTGGCCCTCGCCGTCGTACTGCTGTCTGCTAGCGCAGCCACTGCAGTAGCTCAACCAACAGGAACCATCGAGGGCGTCGTCGTCGACGCCGAGGGCAACACTCTGCCGGGCGTAACGGTGACCGTGACCGGCCCGGGGGTGCGCCAGGAGCGCATCACGCAGTCCGACGGCGCCTACGCGAGCGCGGGCCTGGCGGCGGGCGACTACGTCGTCACGGCGTCTCTATTGGGCTTCGAGACAGCCGAAACTCCGGTTTCGCTGGCTGCTGGCGCCACCGAGAACGTCCGGCTCGTCCTCCAGATCGTCAGACTGCTCGAAACGGTGACCGTGGTGGCCGAGGAGCCGCGGACCTTCGCGCGCAACATCGTCTCCCAGCCGATGCTGCTCCAGCAGTCGAAGATCACCAACGTGACGTCCGTGGTGGACAACCTGCCCGGCGTGTCCGTCCAGGAGGGCGACTCCTACGGTTTCGACGACTGGTCGTCCAACGTCGCCATGCGCGGCTTCCAGGTGACGATCAACGACGTGCAGATCGGCACCACGATCGACGGGTTTCCGAACGGCACG
>Ga0209543_1001473_pt1 | contig 20953 bp, 19 predicted proteins | sample MesohylFT_FD_187296 | JGI IMG/M metagenome (GOLD analysis project Ga0209543, IMG submission 187296) | Host-associated microbial community of the marine sponge Aplysina aerophoba from Gulf of Piran - sponge mesohyl, lysed by freeze-thaw... | ecosystem: Host-associated > Porifera > Sponge >...
GCGCGATCCCGAAGCGCCTTGCCGCTCCTCGGCGCGACATGCCGCCATCAACCACCGCCCTCACCACCCGGCGGCGCAGATCATTCGAAAGAGGTCGTGTCATGCAGGCTGGCCTCCTTCACCAGCCTGCATCTTGAATCACATCTGCAATCGATTGAAAATTCCAAAGATTCTATAAGCTCGAAAAATGCTCTAACGGACGCGGCGGAATAGCGCGCCTCGGCCTCAATCGTTGAAGGGGACGTGGGCGACGCTGTCCTCGACCTCGATGCCGAGGACGGCACAGAAGCTGCCGAGTAGCTGGTAGTAGCCGATCATCACAACCAGATCGACGAGCCCCGCATCGCCGAGCGCCGCGCGTAGTTCCGCAACGAGGGCGTCGTCCACGTCTTCGCCCCTTGCCAGCAGGCGGCAGAGGCGGAGCGAAGGCCCGACGGGTGCGGGCTCCGCCTCGATCGCGCGCGTGCCCACGGCCTTGCGAAAGCACTCGGGCACCTTGTGGATGTGATGGTCCCACTCGTAGACGTTGCCGACCGCCTGGGCGACAGTGCAGATGACCATCTCGCGCAAATCGTTGTCGAGCGCCGAGTGCCAGCGCACGTGCTCGCCCACGGCCGCGACGGCCCTGAGCGCCTCCGGGCTTTGTCCCATGACGGCGAACATGTTGGGCATGAAGTCGAGCTTGCGGGTCTCGACCACGTGGTCCCAGATTTCCGCCTTCCCGGACGGGAAATCGCTGCGCTCCGCCCGTGGCAGGCGCGGGGCTGCGGCATAACTGGTCATCGGTTTCTCTCTTTCTTGTTCCCTCAGGCGCCGGGCGCTCGCTCCGCTCGCTTGGCTACGCGCCATTCGGCGCGACGCGCAGCCGCGCGCTCCGGACCTGCGGTCCGGTTGTTCTCATTCTCCCCGGCGAGATGATCCGGTTCAATTGGCGAACGCGTCGATCATCGCCTCGTGGTTGGCGAGCGATTCCTCGCGCTCGATGAAGGGCATCGGGCAGTAGAGCAGCACGGTCTCGAACAGCCCTTCGAAGCGGTCGAGCTGGCTCCGCACCTCGTCCGGCGTGCCGGCGAGCACGAGGGCGTCCACCATGTCGTCGGTCACGAGGTCGGTCATGGCGGCGAGGTCGGCGCGTGCCCAGGCGTCGCGGATCGCCATCTTCTCCCGCGTGAAGCCCGCCGGGTCGAGCACCTGGTCGAAATAGGGCAGGCAGGAATAGAACGCGATCGGCCCCCGCGCGCGTCGGCGCGCACGCTCCCGGTCCCGGTCGACGGAGCAGACCTTGAGCGAGCAAAGCTCGATATCGGCGCGTGTCCGCCCCGCCCTGGTGAGGCCCTTGTCGATGTTGGGGTGCACGATGTCGGTGAAGTAGCGCGGCGTGTTGAGCAGGTTCGCGAGCAGACCGTCGGCGATCTCGCCGGTGAGCTGCAGCATCGCCGGCTGCACCGCGGCGAGATAGATCGGCGGCGGCGCGCAGGGCGGCGCGAGCACACGGCGGTAGTCGCGGATCGTGATGATCTCGCCCTCGTACTCGATCGGCGTCTCGGGGTTCGCGGTCCACATCAGGCGGATCGCCTCGACGTACTCCCGCATGCGCCGCACCGGACGGCGGTAGGGAAGGCCGTGCCAGTTCTCGTTCCAGGCCGGCGGCGCGGTGCCGAGGCCGAGCACGAAGCGGCCTTCGGTCAGCTCCGCCATGGACATGGCGCTGATCTCGGTGAGCGCGGGCGGCCGGGCGAAGACGGCGACGCCGGTGCCGAGGCGGGCGCGCTTGCACCGCGCCGCCATGCCGGCGAGGGGCACGAAGGCGTCGCGGCCGAGCTCGGTGGTCCACAGGCTCTCCGCGCCCGCGTCCTCGGCCCTGGCCGCGAAGTCGATGGTCTCGGCCAGAGTCAGGTTGTCGCCGCTGAAGAGCACGCCCCATTTCCACTTGCGGGCCATCGGCATTCTCTCCGGTCAACGCAGCTGGGCGCGGAGCGCGGCGGTGGCGGCCTCGTCGACGTCGCCGTCGGCGGCGATCACCACGCCGTAGTCGCTGCACGCCCGCTCGGCCGAGATGTAGCCGTCGGCGACATCGGCGGCGACTGCCTCCGCCGGGCGGGTGAGGGGGTTGCCGAAGCCACCGCCGCCGCCGGTCACCACGGCGACGCGGTCGCCCTCGCCAAGCGCCTGATAGGGGATGCGCGCGACCCGCTTGACGGCGCCCTTGCTCTCGATCCGCATGTAGTTGTTGGAGCCCTCGCCGCCCCCCTCAAGGCCCCAGGGGCGTTCGATGGAGCGGCCGATGCTGCAGTAGGTGTGGGCTTCGTCGCCGGCCACCTCGAACTCGCGGACCACGCCGAAGCCGCCCCGGTGGCGGCCTGCGCCGGTGCCGTCCTCGACATTGAGGGCGTAGCGGCGGATGGCGAGGGGAAACTTCGCCTCGAAGAGCTCGACCGAGTAGTTGTAGGTGTCGCCGTCGGTGGTCGCGATCAGCGCGCTGGTGCCGTCGCCGGATGCGGTCGCGCCCCAGCCGCCGATGGCGGGCTCGATGTGGACGTAGACCTCGCCGCTCTCCGGGTCGCGGCCGTAGAAATAGGTGCCGGCGAGGCTCATGTAGGAGCCGGCGCTGAAGCGCTCGGGCGCGACGTCCGCCAGCGCCTTCCAGGCAAGCTCGGAGGCGTGGGCCGAGCCTTCGTAGTACCAGCCGGTGGGCGCCGGCTTCTCGGCCGTGAACACCGTACCGGGCGGGCAGATCAGGCTCACCGGGCGGAACCAGCCCTCGTTGGAGGGCGCCTGCGGGTCCACCAGCGACTTGAACACGGTCTTGACCGCCGAATCGAGGGCGCCGAAGGCGCAGTTGATCGGCCCCTTGACCATCGGGCTGGTGCCGGTGAAGTCGAAGGCGATGGTGTCGCCCCGGATGCGCACGGTGACCGCGACGCGGAAGCGCTCCTCGGTGATGCCGTCGCCGTCGATCCAGTCTTCGGCCGTGTAGTCGCCGTCCGGCAACGCGGCGACGGCGGCCCGGCTCAGGCGCTCGCTGGTCTCCAGGATATGGCCGAAGGTGGCCACCACGGCTTGCTCGCCGTAGCGGGCGAGGACCTCGCGCAGCCGCGTCTCGGCGATGCGCACGGCGGCGAGGCCGGCGTTGAAGTCGCCGAGGGACTGCACCGGGAGGCGCACGTTTTCGCGGATCAGCGCGATCACGTCGTCGATGGTCTCGTCGTCGCGGCAGACGCGGATGCCGGGGAAGCGCACGCCCTCCTGATAGATCTCGGTGGCGGTGGGCGAGATGCTGCCCGGCACGGCGCCGCCGACCTCGCTCCAGTGCGCCACGGAGATGGCGAAGGCGAAGAGCTGGCCCTCCAAGAAGATAGGCTTGATCAGCGCGATGTCGCAGCTGTGGGTGCCGCCCTCGAAGGGGTCGTTAGTCATGAAGACGTCGCCCGGCCGCATGGTCGCGCCGTGGCGGCGCACGATCGAGCGTACCTGCGGCGCGAAGGTGCCGGTGAAGAGGGTGATGCCGTTGGTCTGCACGATAAGCTCGCCGTCGGCGTCGCAGAGGCCGCAGGCGAAGTCGAGCACCTCGTAGATTACGGGACTCATGGAGGTCTTGGCGATGACGATGCCCATCTCGTCGGCAAGCGCGAGCAGCTTGCCGCGGATGATCTCGCGCGTGACCGGATCGGCGCCGGGCTCGTTATCGGGTGCAGTCATGGTGTCTCTCGGCGCGCTCAGGCGGCGAGCAGATCGTCGATCCGGGTGCCGCACCAGCCTTCCTCGCGCTTGCGCCAATAGCTGTTCATCAGGCGCGAGGTGAGGATGCCGGGGGCGCCATTGCCGAGGGGTTTGTCGTCGATTGCCGTCACCGGCAGGATGCCGCCCGCAGACGAGGTCACGAAGGCCTCGTCGGCATTGCGCAGCTCGTCGGGGTGAACCGAACGGGCCTCGCAGGGGATCCCTTCCATCTCGCAGAGCTCGATCGCCGACTTGCGCGACATGCCGAGCAGGCAGTTTGCGTCGGGCGTGGCGCACACGCCCTTCTTCACCACCCAGATGTTGTAGCCCGGCCCCTCGGCGAGATTGCCGTCCGGCCCACAGAGGACCGAATCGTCCCGGCCCGCCGCGTAGGCTTCGTACTGCGAGTGGATCAGATCGGCCCAATGGAAGTTCTTGTAGCGGGCATCGACGGCCTTGCTGGAGATTCTCTCGGTGTCCGCAAGATGCAGATTGACGCCGGCCTTCGACTTCTCCTCGCCCCAGAGCCAGACGTAGGGGACGGCGTAACAGACGAACTGATTGTCGCAGAGCCGGGGATCGCGCGACCCTTCCGGATAGAGGCCGCGGGTGACGTGCAGGTGGATGTAGCTGGCATCGTCCACCCCCGCCCGGCGAACGCACTCCGCCAGCAGGCGGGCGGTCTCGTCCTTGGAGTATGGATTGGTCAGATAGAAGCCGGCGCAGGACTCTGCGAAGCGATCGAGATGCTCGTCCAGCTTGAAGATGTAGCCCTTCCATGACGTCGTGACGTCGTAGACGACATCGCTGTGCAGGAAGCCGGTGTCGAAAATCGACATCTTCGCATCGTCGAGTTCAACGAATTCGCCGTCTATGTGGACACATCCGCCTGCCATATCAGCCTCCCCTCTCATCGCACGACACGGTCCCGTCGCGTTCACCGCGACGGTAGCGAGCAGCGATGGAAGGGACAAGCGCAGCTGCCGTCAAAGGGCGGGCGGGACCAGGCGTTCCACGACCTCGTCGGCCGTCATCACGTCGCCGTAAGACGCGAGGCAGACGGCGTAGGTCCAGGCATCCTCTTCGGCCGACCGGCCGCCGTTGGCGTCCGAGATCATGATGGTCTTGAAGTCGTAGGCGGCGGCCTCGCGCGCCGTGGTCTCGCAGCAGACGTTCGTGACCGTGCCGACGATCAGGACCGTGTCGACGCCGAGATCGTGCAGCACGCGCTCGAGGCGCCCCTGGCTGCCAATGAAGCCGCCGAAGCGGTTCTTGTGAACGACCGGATCGGCGTCGCCCACGTCGAGCGCCGGCCAGATCGCGTGGCCGGCTGCACCCTCGCTGAGGCCGGCGCGAAAGACCGCTGCCGCCTCTTCACCCAGGATCGTGTCGAGGTTGGCCCACTTCCTGTCTTCCTCGGGGCCGTAGGTGGAGACCACCCAGACCACGTGGCCGCCCCGGGCCCGGAGCGCCCCGGCCAGCCGATTGACCGTGGGCACGATCGCCCTTGCGTGGGGGATCTCGGACGGGCTGCCCTCGCGCATGAAGTGGACCTGCAGGTCCACCACCAGCAGGGCCGTGCGCGCCGCATCCAGGCTCTCATAGGCGTGAAGCCGGCCGCGCCGGCGCACGACGCGATCGATAACGCGTTGGGGGATCCTGGCCGGCTCCATGGTGTGCTCCCGTCGCTGGATTGCGGAGACATTCTGGCCCGGCCGGCCCCGATGCGAAATGAGTTGAGCTTCGGTCGAGGTCGGCGAGTCTCTGGCCGCTATTCGCAGACCACCCCGTCGCCGTCCCCGTCGCGCATGAAGGGATAGGCCGGATGATCGCGCGGCACGGGCGCGATGCCGTGGCTTCGCGCCTCCGCGCAGGTAATGCGGCCGTTGCGATTGTCGTCGTAGAGAGCGAGCACGTCGGACGCCGGGGCAGAGCGGGCGGGCTCGTCCGCCGACGGCGTGGTGGGCTCGGGCGCCTCAAGGTCGCTAAGGAGGGTGGGGTCGCTCGCCTCAAGGTCGGTAAAGACGATGTCGGTGGTAGTGCAGTCCGAGAGGACGCGCTGCAGTGCGAAGGCCTCATCGCGGTCAACGGTCAGGGAATACTTGAGTTTGACGGCGATGACGCGCGAAACGAACCAGCACTTGTTCACGGCCGGCAGCCAGTCCGCAGCATCATGGGCGCACTTGCCGGCGCCGCTGCAGCGGTTCACCTCGGGCGCGGCCAGGGTCAGATTGAGCAGGTCGGAGGCGAAGCGGCGGCGAACTGTTTGGTCGGCAGCGCAGAGTCCGCTGTCGTGCCCCTCGGAGACGGCGACGATGTGCTCGATGTCGGTTCTGCGCGTGCTCAAGAAGTAGCGCCCCGTGTAGGGCCCGTAGACCCTCCCTCCCATGGCGGCGACGATCTCGGCCTCGACCGAGGGCGAATAGGGGTAGTCGTCCCGGTCGTAGGGCGCGCAGCGATGCTCCGGTGCGATGACGAGGCCGCGCCAGGTCTCGGCGCCGAGGGCCTGGCCTGATTGGGCGATTCCAACGCCTGTGAGCGCAAGCACGGCAAGCACTATCGCCGCCGTGCGGCAGGGGAATCCGTGTGCTCGTGACATGGCGTTACCCCGCATGAATTTTGTGAATCGAACTAACCGTTTACCTATCCAAATTGAGCCATACGATTCAGATTTGTCGATACGTATTTCGGGGTGTGGCCACGACGCGGCTTCTCCGGTTTCAGCGGAGTGACGCGTGCCCGCAGCGGCGTGCGCGCCGCGGGATGGGGAGGCGAGAGGGACGGCGCGGCTTGCGGGCCGCCCGGCCGCGGCTTAGCTTCGGCGCGCTACCGCCGCGGTCCGCGACAGGGGAGGGAGAAGGGATGGCCAGGATTGTCGAGGTTCGAGCCAGCGCGCATTCGTGCCCGCTCGACAACTATCTCGTGCGCCTTGGCCTCGGCACCAACACAAAGCGCGACATCGTGCTGGTGCGGATCACGGACGAGAGTGGCGCGGTCGGCCTGGGCGAGGCCCATCACGGCCAGAACCCCACGGCGATGGCGACCGTGGTTCAGGACGGCCTCGGTTCGCTCATCATCGGCGCCGACCCGCTGGACAGCGAAGGCATCTGGCACCGGCTCGAGCGGCAGCAGATCGTCACCCACGGGCTGGGCGCCGGCAGCATCACCGCGCTCGCAGGCATCGACAACGCGCTCTGGGACCTCAAGGGCAAGCTGCTCGGGCTGCCGGTCTACCGGCTGCTGGGCGGCTCCAAGAAGCGCATTCGGGCCTACGCCGGCGGTTTAAGTCTGGGCTTCAAGCCGCCGGAAGAGCTGGAGAAAGAGGTCGCGGCGCTGGTCAACGAAGGCTACACGGCGATCAAGATGAGGGTGGGCGACCACCCGGCGCGGGACGCCATGCGCGTGAGCCACATCCGCAAGACCTTCGGCGACGATCTCGACATCGCCGTCGATGCCGCCACCCGCTACGACCTGCTCGATATCCCGGAGGTGCTGCGCTATTGCGAGGAGAACCGGGTGTACTGGCTGGAGGAGCCCTTCACGCCGGACAATATTCCGGCCTACGCGGAGCTGCGCACGCGCACCGCGATCCCCATCGCCGCCGGCGAGAACCACTACGGGAGGCCGGCCTTCCGCGCGCTCTTCGAGGCACGGGCGATCTCGATCTGCCAGGCGGACTTCTGCAAGTCAGGCGGGCTCAGCGAGCTCAAGAAGATTTCGGACATGGCGGCCGCCTGGCACATCCCGATGGCGCCGCACACCAGCCACAGCATCCTGAGCGCCGCCGGCAACGCGCATCTGCTCTGTGCGATCCCGAACGGGCTGATCTACGAGGCGGACGTGGCGGCGGTGAACCCCTTCCGCACCGACCTCGCCAAGGGCTACACGGGCGTGGTCGACGGCCATATCGAGCCGCCGGATGGGCCGGGCATCGGCATCGAGATCGACGAGGCGGTGCTGGAGCGCTACCCGGCGATTCCGGGGCCCTGCTACATTCCCGGCTGGGCCAGGGAGTAGGCCGACGAAAGGGGAGGGCGCAATGACTCCTGAGATCACGCCGACCGACGCCACCCTCGGCGCGGTGGTCAGCAACGTCCGGCTGAACGCGCTCGACGACGAGGCGTTCCGGGTCATTGAGGAGGCGTGGCTCGCCCACGCGGTCCTGATCTTTCCCGACCAGCACCTCTCGGACGAGGAGCAGGTCGAATTCAGCCAGCGTTTCGGCCCGCTGGAGCGGAGCCTCACCAAGACCCACACCCAGGGCGATCCGGCCATCATCCACCTTTCCAACGTCAAGAAGGACGGGACGCTCTGGGAGGCCGACAGCGACACGGGACGGCTGCTGAAGGGCAACAACTATTGGCACACCGACAGCTCCTACAAGCGCATCCCGGCCAAGGCCTCGCTGCTGAGGGCGAAGATCGTGCCCAAGACCGGGGGCGAGACCGCATTCGCCGACATGCGCGCGGCCTATGACGCCCTCGATTCCGCCATGCAGGGCTGGCTCGCGGACAAGATCGCCGTGCACAGCTACGCCTACAGCCAGGGCAGGGTGGGCGGCATGGGCGGCATCACCCAGGACGAGTGGGACGCGCTGCCGCCGGTGGAGCAGCCCGTGATCCGCACCCACCCGGCGACCGGGCGGCGCAACCTCTATATCGGCCGCCACGCGAGCCAAATCGTGGGTGAGGACCCCGACGAGAGCCGCCGCCTGCTGGAGGAGCTCTGCATCGAAGCCTGCCGGCCGCCGCGCATCCACATCCACAAGTGGCAGGTGGGCGACCTGGTCATTTGGGACAACCGCTGCGTGCTGCACCGGGGTCTCGGCCATCCGCCCGATCAGCCGCGCCGCATGGTCCGCACCACCGTCGCCGGCGACAGCGACGAAGCCAACGAGTGGGTCGCCTGAGGCCGCGCGTCTGAGGCTGCGTCCGTAGCGCTCCCTAAACGCCCGGCGGTTGCCTCGATCGGCGCCAATGCGTGCTGGACTCAGCCGCGCGATTCCCTATATTTATTGTTGTAAATCGTATGTCAGACGAGCGATATGCAACAATTAATTGCGCGCCCTGCGCTGTTGGCCGCTGCCGTCCAGGGTCTTTCCGAAGTGCCGGCAGTCGCCTTGCTGGGTGCCCGGCAGGTGGGCAAGACGACGCTCGCGCGCCAGGTCGCGGACGAGTGGCCGGGGCCGTCCATCCTCTTCGACCTGGAGGTGGCCGCGACGCGGGAGGCGCTTCTCGGAACGCCCGAGAGAGTGCTCGGCACGAGCGAGGGACTCGTCGTTATCGACGAGATACAGCGCATGCCGGGGCTCTTCGAGGTGTTGCGCCCAATCTGCGACGATCCGGACAGGAAGGCGGTCTTTCTGCTACTGGGCAGCGCGTCGTGGGACTTGATCCAGGGAGTATCCGAAACCCTGGCGGGGCGGATCCTCTTCGTCGATGTGGGCGGTTTCTCACTGATTGAGGTGGGGTCCGCCAATCAGGACGAACTGTGGATGCGGGGCGGCTTTCCGCGCGCATGGCTGGCGCCGTCGGCAGCGGCGTGGACGCGCTGGATGCGCTCGTTCACGCGGACATTTCTGGAACGGGATGTTCCGGGACTGAGCTCGCGGGTTTCGCCCGAATCCCTCGGTCGCTTTTGGCGGATGCTGGCGCACTACCACGGGCAGACGTGGAACGCGGCGGAGCTGGCACGCTCGATGGATCTCAACGCCGCCGCGGTAAACCGTTATCGCGACCTGCTGGCGGGCGCCTTCATGGTCAGGATTTTGCCACCCTGGTTTGAGAATCTCGGCAAGCGCATTGTCAAATCGCCCAAGGTTTATCTTCGCGACAGCGGCGTCCTGCATTTCCTGCTGGGCCTCGAAAAGGCGGCGGACCTGCCGGTGCATCCGCGCTACGGCGCCAGTTGGGAGGGGTTCGCCCTGGAGCAGACGCTGCTCGCGCACGGCGAGCACGAGGCATACTTCTACGCCACCCAGCGGGGAGCCGAGCTGGACCTGCTCTTACTGCGGCGGGGACGGCGCTGGGGCTTCGAATTCAAGTGCACCGACGCGCCGCGGACGACGAAGTCCATGCATATCGTCATGAAGGACCTGGGCCTGGAGCACCTGTGGGTTCTCTATCCCGGCGACCGGGCCTATCCGCTCACCGACACCATCACGGCACTGCCCCTGAAGAGTGTCGACCAGATCGAACTGGAGCCCGCCGCCCTTGCTGAGCGCCGCGACTAAGGCCGCTGGCGGGGCGTGCTAAGGTCGCGCACCGCCTGTATGGTGGCGCCGCGTTAGCGGGACGGAGAGGGAGATAGAGTAATGGTTGAGCTACCGGATCTGGCCAGGCGGCTGCTGGATGGGAAGAATTTCGCGACCGTGGCGACCGTGATGGGGGACGGCCGGCCTCAGGCGTCGGTCGTCTGGATCCATACCGAAGGCCCGCACATCGTCTTCAACACGGCGGAAGGGCGCGTGAAGCCCCGCAACATGCGCCGCGACGCGCGGGTCGCGATCGCCGTGTTCGACATGGAGAACCCCTACCAGCAGGCCATGATTCAGGGCCGCGTGGTGGCGATGGAGCACGAGGGCGCCGAAGAGAGTATCGACGCGATGACCAAGAAGTACCTGGACCTGGACAGCTATCCCCACCGGAGGGAGGGCGAGCAGCGCGTGATCGTCAAGGTCGCGCCCGAAAAAGTCGCGCTGATGGAGTAGTCGCCGCCTGCGCCGCGACGAGGGGAGCTGAGCGATGAGGCTGGAAGGCAAGCGGGCACTGATCACGGGCGCCATGGGCGGCATCGGCCGCAAGGTCGCCGAGCGTTTCGCCGCCGAGGGCGCCGAGTTGGCGCTGGCGGATGCAGCCTCGGGCGAGAGCCCTGTGGCTGGCGCGCGCTGCTACCAGGCCGACCTCAGCAGTGTGGAGGCGTGCCGGCGCCTCGCCGCGGAGGTCGAGGCCGATCTCGGCCCGATCGACGTGCTCGCCAACTGTGTCGGCGTCTTCGAGCAGATGCCCTTCGACGAGACCACCGAGGAGAACTGGGACCGCAACGTCGACATCAACCTGAAGGGCGTGTTCTTCCTCATCCAGGCCGTGGTGCCGCAGATGCGCCAGCGCGGCGGCGGGCGCGTGGTCAACATCACCTCGATCGCCGCGACCCAGGGCTTCGCCAACGCCGAGGCCTATTGCGCGGCGAAGGGCGGGCTCCTCAACCTCACACAGGCATTGGCCATGTCGCTCGCGCCCGACGGCATCAACGTCAATTCGGTGGGACCCGGCTTCATCCGCACGCAGATGACCGAGCACCAATGGACCGACGACGCCTTCAACGCCGGCCTCGCCCGTATGCTGGCCACCCGCAAGGGCTACATGGAGCCGGATGCGATCGCCGCCGCCGTGCTCTTCCTCTGCTCCGACGATGCCGCTCATATCCACGGCACCAATCTGCGCGTGGACGACGGCTGGCTCTCCGGAATCGCGGGCGCCGCATTTACGTGAGGCCGGCTGCGGCCCTTATGACGGGACCCTTGCGATGAAGTTCGGTCTGCTCTTCGCTCACCAGGTGCCGCCGGAGAGCGGCATTTCGAGCCAGGAAACCTACCGGGACATGCTGCGCTGCCTGCCGCGCGCGGAGGAGCTCGGCTACGTCTCGGCCTTCCAGTGCTCCCACCACATCCAGAAGGACGGCTTTTGCCCGGGCCCGCTGGTGGCGATGGCGGGTGCGGCGGCGGTCACCGAGCGGATGCGGATTGGCACGGCGGTGCTGCTGGTGCCGCTCTACGCCCCGCTCAAGCTCGCCGAGGATGTCGCGGTGATCGACAACCTCTCGGGCGGGCGCTTCGTCTTCGGCGTGGCGCCGGGCTACGTCTCGCAGGAGTTCGCGGCCCACGGCGTGCCGCGGGAGGAGCGCGTCGGCCGCTTCGAGGAAGCGCTGGACCTGATGATCCAGGCCTGGACCGGGGAGCCTTTCTCCTTCGAGGGGCGCTACTACCGGGTGCCGGAGGGGCGGGTGACGCCGAAGCCGGTGCAGAGCCCGCATCCGCCCATCTGGTACGGGGTCTCTGCGCCCGGCTCTCTGCGCCGGGCGGCGGCGCGGCGCTCGGTGCAGATCATGTCGCCGCGCCACGGGCTCGCCGAGCTGGAAGCCCATTTCGAGCCTTACGAAGCGGCTGCCGAGGCCGCCGGCTGGGCGATTCCGGAGCGGCCGATCATCCGCCAGGTGTTCGTCGCGCCGACTATGGCGGAGGCCGAGGCGAAGGCCGCGCCTGCGGTGGACTACCTCTACCGCGAGCTCTACGGCGCTGCGTCGGCCGCCGGCGACCGGGTGCTGCGGCGGGACGACGGCAGCGTGATCGACGACCCCACCGAGGTCGCGTTCACCACCTTCAAGGACCGCTACATCATCGGCGATCCGGACTTCGCCATCCGCCGCATCCGGGACTACCAGGCGGCGGTGAACCCGAGCGAGATGATCTGCTGGATGCACATGCCGGGCGTTGCCGGCGCCGACGCGATGGCCTCGGTCGAACTCTTCGCCAGCGAAGTGATGCCGCACTTCGTCTGACACCCAGATATAACGATTCGCAGACGGAGGAGCGGCAGCGCATGAGCGCAGGCGACGACTTTATTCGGGCGGTGGTCCGCGCCGACCTGGAAGCCGGGCGGCATGACGAGGTGGTGACCCGCTTCCCGCCCGAGCCCAACGGCTATCTGCACATCGGGCACGCCAAGTCGATCTGCCTCAACTTCGGCGTGCCGCAGGAGTTCGGCGGGCGCTGCCACATGCGCTTCGACGACACCAACCCCACGAAGGAAGAGCACGAGTTCATCGAGGCGATCATGGCGGACGTGCGCTGGCTCGGCTTCGACTGGGGCAGCCATCTCTATTTCGCCTCCGACCATTTCGAGCGTCTCTACGCGTGGGCCGAGCACCTGATCCAGAGCGGCGACGCCTATGTGGACGATCTTTCGGCCGAGGAGATCCGCGCGCACCGCGGCACGCTCACCGAGCCCGGGCGCGACAGCCCTTATCGCACCCGCCCGGCGGCGGAGAGCCTGGATCTCTTCCGCCGCATGCGTGCGGGCGAGTTCCCCGAAGGCGCGCGGGTGCTGCGGGCGAAGATCGACATGGCGGCGGGCAACATCAACATGCGGGACCCGGTGCTCTACCGCATCCTGCACGCCGCCCACCCGCGCACCGGCGAGGACTGGTGCATCTATCCCACCTACGATTTCGCCCACGGGCAGTCGGATGCGATCGAGGGCGTGACGCATTCGCTCTGCACCCTCGAGTTCGAGGACCACCGCCCGCTCTATGACTGGCTGATCGAGCACCTGCCGGTGCCGATGGTGCCGCGGCAGTACGAGTTCTCGCGCCTCAACCTCAGCCACACCGTGCTCTCCAAGCGGCGCCTCACGCAGATGGTGGAGGAGGGCAGGGTGGACGGCTGGGACGACCCCCGGATGCCGACCCTGCGCGGCCTGCGCCGGCGCGGTGTGCCGCCCGAGGCGATCCGCGACTTCGTGGGCCTGCTCGCCATCTCCAAGACCAGCGACAACCTGGTGGAGCAGGCCATGCTCGACCATGCGGTACGTAACCGCCTGAATCAGACCGCGCCGCGCCGCTTCGGCGTGCTGCACCCGCTGAAGCTCGTGATCGAGAACTATCCGGAAGGCGAGGGCGAGTGGGTCGACGCCCTGAACAATCCCGAGGACCCGGATGCCGGCACCCGGCAGGTCCGCTTCAGCCGCACCCTCTATGTCGAGGCCGACGACTTCGTGGAGGACCCGCCGAAAAAATTCTTTCGGCTGGCGCCGGGCCGCGAGGCGCGGCTGCGCTACGGCTACCTCGTGACCTGCCAGGAGGCGGTCAAGGACTCCTCAGGCGCCGTCACCGAGCTGCGCTGCACCTACGACCCGGAGACCCGTGGCGGCCAGGCGCCGGACGGGCGAAAGGTGAGGGGCGCGCTGCACTGGGTCTCGGCGCAGGACTCGGTCGAGGCCGAGGTGCGGCTCTACGATTCCCTCTTCGCCACGCCGCTGCCGGGTACGGAGGGCGGCACGCTGTGGGACGACCTCAACCCGGCTTCGCGCACGGTGCTGACCGGCTGCCAGCTCGAGCGAAGTCTCGCCGACGCGGCGCCGGGGGAGACGGTGCAGTTCGAGCGCCAGGGCTATTTCTGCCCCGATCCGGTCTCCACGCCAGAAGCGCCGGTCTTCAACCGCACGGTCGGCCTGCGCGATTCCTGGGCCCGGGCGCAGAAGCGGGCAGCGAGCCAAGGCTAAGAGGCCGCCCCCATGTGCTGGGGGCAAGGTCGGTGTCGCGGCCGGCACGCGACTTACCGACACGGTGTGAGGGACTAGCGTTTAGGCCTACCCAACGCTCCGGACCATGGTGCGGCGCACGGCGCGCGTCGCCCCAGCCAGGATTGCGCCATGTCGATCGGGAGCACGATGCGCGCCGCGGGCCGTGCCAGGGGTGAGGACCGCGGGTTGCGGGGAGGCCCCGCCGCGAATGCTTCGCTTCGTCCTTACCGGTGCTTTCGCCCCGGAATCTCATTTAATCTCACTTTGTCTCGGAGAATCTCACTTGCGTTTGAGGAATTTGCGACCGGACCGGTTCCGGTCGTCTCCCGCAGCTCGCTGCGTCGGGTGCTTGTCATCGAACACGCGCCATGAAAGGTTTCGTCGCCGCGGCGAGGGCAGCAGGGTGGCCGATGAATTGCGAGGGGTCGAACTGGTCATATTCGACTGCGATGGAGTGATCGCCGACAGCGAGGTCATCAGCGCAAGTCTCCTGGTCCGACAGCTACTGCCCTTCGGCATATCCATCGACGCCGATTACGTCTTTCGCAACTTTGTCGGCAAGAGCTTCCCCGTCGTGGCCGACATCATCGGCGAGCGTTTCGGAGTAGCGCTGCCCTCCACGTTCGTCGGCGATTACCGTGCGGCGTTGCGCGAGGCCTTCGCCGAGAGCCTGCAGACCACGCCCGGATTGCTCGACGTGTTAGGGCAACTGACCTGCGCCTCCTGTGTCGCGACCAGCTCGAGCCCGCCGCGTGTGGCCTATACCCTGGAGACCCTCGGACTCGCCGACTATTTCGGCGCCGATGTCTTCACGGCGTCCCAGGTTGCGGAGGGAAAGCCGGCGCCCGACCTCTTCCTGCTTGCAGCCCGCGAGATGTCGACGCCACCGGAGCGCTGCCTGGTGATCGAGGACAGCGCTGCGGGGATCGAAGCGGGGCTGGCGGCCGGCATGAAGGTCTGGCGCTACGTGGGTGCATCGCACATCGCCGATACCGCTCGGGCGCGCGACGAGGCGCCGGCAGGCGTGACTGTCTTTGACAATTGGGACCGGTTTTACGTATTGGCGCCCGAGCTGAGGGCGTGACAGGGCGAACATGGCCAGGATCAACGGCGGCAACCGTCTGGACGACGCGGCCCGGGCCGGATGGCTCTACTACGTCGCGGGCAACACCCAGGACGAGATCGCGCACAAGCTGGGCGTGTCGCGGCAGTCGGCGCAGAGGCTGGTGTCGCTGGCGGTCAGCGAGAAGCTGATCAAGTTCCGGCTGGATCATCCAATTGCGCGCTGCATGGAGCTTTCAGAGATGCTGCGCGATCGCTTCGGCCTGACATCCTGCGAGATCGTGCCGACGGACCCGGGCGCGCCCGAGTCGATCGCCGGTGTCGCCATCGCCGGCGCTGCCGAGATGCAGAAGCATCTCGATACGAAGACGCCCAGGGTCATCGCGGTGGGGACGGGTCGCGTCCTGCGCGCCTGCATCGAGCAGCTGCCGTCGATGGATTGTCCGCAGCATCATCTCGTTTCGCTGGTTGGCAACACCATGACGGACGGGTCCGCCACCGCCTACAACGTCGTGGAACGCATGGCCGACCGGGTCGGCGGGCGTCACAATCCCATGCCGCTCCCCGCCGTGGTGCGCAACCCGGCGGAACTCGCCATCCTGCACAGCCAGGAGCCGGTGGCGAAGACCCTCGAGCTCTGTGCCGGAGCCGACGCGACCTTCGTCGGGATCGGCCATATGGAACAAGCGGCGCCCATGCTGGTCGACGGGTTCATCACCCATGAGGAGAGGCGTGCGCTCATCCGCATGGGGGCGGTGGGCGAGATTGTCGGCTGGGTCTTCGATTCCGGGGGGGCGCTGATCGAGGGCCTGACCAACGATCGGGTGTCGAGCGCACCGCTGGTGCCCGCGAAGTCGCGCCCGGTGATCGGGCTCGCTGTCGGCGACGTCAAGGTCGCCGCGATTCTCGGAGCCATGCGCGGCCAGCTCATCAACGCGCTGGTGAGCGATGAAGCGACAGCCGAGGCCGTTCTGGCGCGGGCCTGACCAGCTTGGAACGTTTCCGCTTCACGCGGGAACGCACGCGCCTTTGTCGCTCACGGCAGCCGGCCTGCGGCCGGCGCCTGCGCGGGCGCGCCGCATTTGCGGCGGGCCGCGGTCGCGGCCTGTCGCGCGTCCGCCAAGGACGGACGCGCTCTAACCTGTTGGACTGAAAGGGCTCGTGGCCCGCCGCCACGGGTGCCGCATTTCGCGTTGACTCTATACATCGCTTGGGTGAGTATTTGCCCGGCTCAATAGCAATTGCTCACTGCGAGCATGGAGAGAAAGCGATGAAGATCAAGCTTAGTGCCCTGATGGGCGCCGCCGCTGCCACGTGCCTTCTGGCAACGGCAGCGGCCGCACAGACGTTGACGATCGCTACCGTCAACAATGGCGACATGATCCGCATGCAGGGTCTGACCGACGACTTTACTGCCCAGAACCCGGGCATCGAACTGGAGTGGGTGACGCTGGAGGAGAACATCCTGCGCCAGCGTGTCACCACCGACATCGCCACCAAGGGTGGCCAGTACGACATCATGACCATCGGCACCTACGAGGTTCCGATCTGGGGCAAGCAGGGCTGGCTGGTCGGCCTGAACGACCTGCCGGAAAGCTATGACATCGACGATCTGCTGCCGGCGATCCGCGGCGGCCTGACCGTGGATGGCGAGCTCTATGCCGCGCCCTTCTACGGCGAGAGCTCGATGGTGATGTACCGCACCGACCTGATGGAGAAGGCCGGGCTCGAGATGCCGGACGCTCCCACCTGGGAGTTCATCGCCCAGGCAGCCCGCGCCATGACCGACAAGGACAACGAGATTTACGGCGTCTGCCTGCGCGGCAAGGCCGGCTGGGGCGAGAACGCGGCCTTCATCACGGCCACCTCCAACAGCTTCGGCGCGCGCTGGTTCGACGAGAACTGGAACCCGCAGTTCGACAGCCAGGCGTGGTCGGACACGCTGAACTTCTACCTCGGCCTGTTGAACGATGCGGGCCCTCCCGGCGCGTCCTCCAACGGGTTCAACGAGAACCTCGCGCTGTTCCAGACCGGCAAGTGCGGCATGTGGATCGACGCCACCGTCGCGGCGTCCTTCGTGACCAATCCGAACGACTCCACCGTTGCCGACAAGGTCGGCTTCGCGCTGGCTCCCGATAACGGGCTTGGCAAGCGCAGCAACTGGCTCTGGGCCTGGTCACTGGCGATCCCGGCGGGCTCCGAGAAGGTCGACGCCGCGAAGAAGTTCATCGCCTGGGCCACGTCGAAGGACTACCTCGCGCTGGTCGCCTCCAAGGAAGGCTGGGCGAACGTGCCTCCGGGTACCCGGACCTCGCTCTACGAGAACCCGGAATACGCCAAGGTGCCCTTCGCCAAGATGACGCTGGACAGCATCAATTCGGCGGATCCGAAGAACCCGACCGTCGATCCGGTGCCTTACGTCGGCGTGCAGTTCGTCGCGATCCCCGAGTTCCAGGGCATCGCGACCGCAGTCGGCCAGCAGTTCTCGGCCGCGCTTGCCGGGACAGTGACCGCCGAGGAGGCGCTGGCGAACGCGCAGGCCCTCACGGTCCGTGAAATGACGAAGGCAGGTTATATCAACTAGGTGTCCTGATTAGGGTGGGGGCCGGCGAACCGGCCCCCACCTGATCCGACGTAGTCGAGGGATCCCTTCCATGCCGACGCAACACTCCCGGGTGAAAGCGCGGCTGATGATCTCCCCGGCGGTCGTGTTGCTTCTGGGCTGGATGCTCATCCCGCTCGGACTCACGGTCTATTTCTCGCTCCTGCGCTACAACTTGCTCATGCCGGGCATGGAGCAATGGACCGGCCTGACCAACTACCGCTACTTCCTCACCGACCCCGCCTTTTTCGACGCGCTCCGGAACACACTGGTGCTCGTCGTCGGCGTTCTGGCGATCACTGTCGGCGGCGGCGTGCTGCTGGCGCTGCTGCTCGATCAACCCATCTGGGGGCGGGGAATCGTCCGCGTCCTGGTGATTGCGCCCTTCTTCATCATGCCGACCGTGTCGGCCCTGGTGTGGAAGAACATGTTCATGAATCCGGTCTCGGGCCTGTTCGCCCACGCCGCCAAGGGGCTCGGGCTCGAGCCCTTCGACTTCCTGGCGCACGCGCCGCTCTTCTCGATCATCCTGATAGTGAGCTGGCAGTGGCTGCCCTTCGCCACGCTGATCCTGCTCACCGCCCTGCAATCGCTCGACAGCGAGCAGCTCGAAGCCTCGGAGATGGACGGGGCGAACTACTGGAACCGCTTTCTCTTCATCGTGCTGCCGCACCTCGCGCGCGCGATTACCGTAGTAATCCTGATCCAGACGATCTTCCTGCTGTCGATCTTCGCCGAGATCCTGGTGACGACGAACGGCGGCCCCGGGACGGCGTCGACCAACCTGACCTTCCTGATCTATGCCCAGTCGCTGCTGCACTTCGATGTCGGCGGCGGGGCGGCCGGCGGGATCATCGCCATCATCCTGGCCAACATCGTGGCGATCTTCCTGATGCGGATGATCGGCAAGAACCTGGACGCCTGAGGGGAGGGGGACCGCAGCATGGCGCGCAACGTCTCAACCACCCGCAAGGCCACCGTAACGGCCGTCGCCTGGATCATCGGGCTCGCAATCTTCTTCCCGATCCTCTGGACCATCCTGACGAGCTTCAAGACCGAGGCCGAGGCCATCGCCTCGCCGCCCAGCTTCATCCTGTTCGACTGGACGGTGGAGAACTACGCCATCGTCCAGGAGCGCTCGGACTACTTCCGGCACTTCATGAACTCGGTGATCATCTCGGTCGGCTCGACCGTGCTCGGGTTGATCATCGCGATCCCGGCGGCCTGGTCGATGGCCTTCGTTCCCACCAAGCGCACCAAGCACGTCCTGATGTGGATGCTGTCGACCAAGATGCTGCCGCCGGTGGGCGTTCTGGTCCCGATCTACCTGATCTTCCGCGATGTCGGATTGCTCGACACGCAGGCCGGGCTGGTGATCGTGCTCACCCTGATCAACCTGCCGATCATCATCTGGATGCTCTACACCTACTTCAAGGAGATCCCCGTCGACATCCTGGAAGCCGCGCGGATGGACGGGGCGACGCTCCGCTCGGAAATCATCTACGTCCTCACGCCGATGGCCGTGCCCGGCATCGCGTCCACCCTGCTGCTGAACATCATTCTCGCCTGGAACGAGGCGTTCTGGACGCTGAACCTGACGGCCGCCAAGGCGGCTCCGTTGACAGCCTTCATCGCTGCCTACTCGAGCCCCGAGGGCCTGTTCTACGCCAAGTTGAGCGCCGCCAGCACGCTCGCGATCGCGCCGATCCTGATCATGGGCTGGTTCAGCCAGAGACAGCTTGTCCGCGGGCTCACCTTCGGCGCGGTGAAATAGGAGACCCGGCATGGGCCAGATACGACTCAACGAAGTCTCCAAGAATTTCGGCGACGTGGAAGTGATCCGGCCGCTGGACCTGGAGATCTCTGACGGTGAATTCGTGGTCTTCGTCGGCCCCTCGGGCTGCGGCAAGTCCACCCTGCTGCGGTTGATCGCAGGGCTTGAGGACGTCACCTCTGGCCGCATCGAGATCGACGGGGCCGACGCCACTGCCGTGCCCCCGGCAAAGCGCCGGCTGGCCATGGTGTTCCAGTCGTATGCGCTCTACCCGCACATGTCGGTGCGCAAGAACATCGCCTTTCCGCTGCGCATGGCCGGGCTGAGCAAGGACGAGCAGATGAGGAAGGTCGAGGAGGCGGCCCGGGTTCTCAACCTGACCGAGTATCTCGACCGTCGCCCCCGCCAGCTCTCCGGCGGGCAACGCCAGCGGGTCGCCATCGGCCGGGCCATCGTTCGTGACCCGACCGCATTCCTGTTCGACGAGCCGCTCTCCAACCTCGACGCGGCGCTCCGCGTGAACATGCGGCTCGAGATCTCCGAGCTGCACCAGAGCCTCGAGACCACCATGGTCTACGTCACCCACGACCAGGTCGAGGCGATGACCATGGCCGAGAAGATCGTCGTGCTGCAGGAGGGCGTGATCGAGCAGGTGGGCAGCCCGATGGAGCTCTACAGCGCGCCGCGCAACAGGTTCGTGGCGGGCTTCATCGGCTCGCCCACGATGAACTTCGCCAATGGCGAGAGGGCCGCCGAGCACGGTGCGCACAGCATCGGCATCCGTCCCGAGCACCTTTCGATCTCGACCACCGACGGCGCCTGGCAAGGCACGGTCGGCGTCGCCGAGCATCTGGGATCGGACACGTTCCTCTACGTGCATCTCGCGGATGGCCAGGGAACCTTCACCGTCCGAGCCGGCGGTGAATACGACGCGACCCACGGCGATACCGTCTACCTGACCCCCGATCCGGCCAAGATCCATCGATTCGACTCCGCAGGCCTGCGGATCGAATGACCGGCCGGGTTGCCAGGACGAGGCCGTTCACGCCGCAGGGCCTGAGCGGAAGGGCCTCACTCATCTTCTCGTGCGCGGCGTGCCGCGTTTCTCATCACATCCAGCGCGGCGGACAACAAGAATGAATCGACCGGTCAACCCTGTGAAACTCTCCCTCGCCAATCTCGACCGGCTGCCGGGGCACGTCGCCGGACCGCGCTACGCGCGGTCTTCGCTGAGTCCGGGCATCCTCCACATCGGCGTCGGCAACTTCCATCGCTCCCACCAGATGCTCTACCTGGACAGGCTCTTCGAGCAGGGCCGCGATCTCGACTGGGCGGTCGTCGGTGCCGGGATCACGTCCTTCGACGCCGCGCAAAGACGCCGGCTGGCCGCGCAGGACTGGCTGACGACGGTGGTCGACCTGAGCGCGGACGGGTCCTCGGCGCGGGTCGTCGGCTCGATGGTCGATTTCTGCGAGGTGCGCGCAGAGGCGATCATCG
>Ga0209543_1001476_pt1 | contig 20937 bp, 13 predicted proteins | sample MesohylFT_FD_187296 | JGI IMG/M metagenome (GOLD analysis project Ga0209543, IMG submission 187296) | Host-associated microbial community of the marine sponge Aplysina aerophoba from Gulf of Piran - sponge mesohyl, lysed by freeze-thaw... | ecosystem: Host-associated > Porifera > Sponge >...
GCCATGCCACGGCGGGCGACGTAGTCGATGATCGCCTTGTCCTCGGTCGGCACGACGAAGATCCGGGCCGCGATCTCCTTGCCGGGGCCGCCCTCGTGGACGTAGGGAACGACGGTCTTCACGTCCTCGGGCGAGAGCCAGTTCAGGATCGCACCGTCCCCCTCGCGGCCGGCCATTCTGAGCATTCCCTGGCGCAGCGCGGCGACCAGGATCGGCGGGCGTTCCTCGAGCGGTCTCCCCATGCGGAAGCCGCGTACGTTGAAGGTCTCGAACTCCTCGTCGATCCGGTCGCCCGTCAGTGCCTTCTTGAGGAAGCGCACCATGTCGCGGGTCCTGTAGTAGGGCCGTTCGAACGGGATGTCGTTCCAGTTCTCGACGATCACGTTGGAGGAGGTGCCGAGGCCCATGACGAAGCGACCCGGCGCCGCTTCGGCCATCGCGCCCACCGTCTGGGCCATCAACGCGGGGCCCCGCGTGTACGCGGGGATGATCGCGACGCCGAGCCGCGCCGTGGGCGCCCAGATCGCCGCCTGAACGAGCGGCGTGAAGCCGTCGGTGCCGTTCGACTCGGAGGACCAGAAGTCCGTGTAGCCGAGGTCCACCATCTCCTTGATCAGGTCTTCCTGCTCCGCCAGTGGCAGGCCGAAGGGGATTGTCATTCCGTATCGCTGCATGGTCTCGGGCTCTCCCTTGCCGCGACGCGCGAGCCGCGGTACCGCTGAATCTGTGGGTCCGAAGGCGACGGGGATTGTACGGCAGACGTCTCCTATACTCACCGCCCTCGCACGCCGCAACACGAAACGCTTGGAGACTTCGCGCCATGGGACCACTCGACGGCTACCGCATTCTCGAGATCGCCGGCATCGGACCCGGCCCGTTCTGCGCCATGGTGCTCTCCGACCTGGGCGCCGAGGTCGTGCGCATCGACCGCAAGGCCTACGCCGGCCGGGGTTCGAAGTTCGATGTGCTGAACCGCGGCCGTCGTTCGCTGGCGATGGACCTGAAGCGGCCCGAAGCCGTGGAGGCCGTGCTCGACCTGGTCGAGCAGGCGGACGGCCTGATCGAGGGCTTCCGTCCCGGGGTCATGGAACGGCTCGGGCTCGGTCCGGACGTGTGCCTCGAGCGCAACCCGAAGCTCGTCTTCGGACGGATGACGGGTTGGGGGCAAAACGGCACGATCGCCCACGCCGCCGGCCATGACATCAACTACATCGCGCTCTCCGGCGTACTCCACTCGATCGGCAACAACGGCGGCAAACCGGTCCCCCCGCTCAACCTGGTCGGCGATTTCGGCGGCGGCGGCATGCTGCTGGCCCTGGGCGTCGTGGCGGGCCTGCTCGAGGCGCAGAAATCCGGCAAGGGCCAGGTCGTCGACGCGGCGATGACGGACGGCTCGGCCCTGCTGCTGGCCGCGGTCGTCGGCATGCATTCGGCCGGGGTGTGGAAGGACGAGCGCGGCTCGAACATGCTCGACAGCGGCTCGCACTTCTACGACACCTACGAGTGCGCGGACGGCGAGTACGTCTCCATCGGCTCGATCGAACCGCAGTTCTACGCCCTGCTGCTCGAAAAGACGGGCCTCGCGGGCGGCGAGTGGGAGGGCCACCTTCAGAACCGGGACCGCTGGCCCGAGCTCAAGGCGAAGCTGGCCGAGACCTTCCGCACGAAGACGCGCGACGAGTGGTGCGCGATCATGGAGGGCAGCGACATCTGCTTCGCTCCCGTGCTCCGCATCGGCGAGGCGATCGATCACCCGCACAACCGGTCCCGCCAGACCTTCGTCGAGGTCGACGGCGTGGCGCAACCGGCGCCGGCGCCTCGCTTCAGCCGCACCGAGGTCGCGGTCCAGGGGCCGCCGCCCAAGGCGGGTGAGCACAGCGAGGCAGTGCTGGCGGACTGGGGTTTCAGTGGCGAGAAGATCAGCGGCCTGCGTGACGCGGAGGCGATCTGACTCCGCGGCACGGATCCGCGCCGGGCGTCGGCGAAGCCGACACCGGATGAAAAGGGGAACGCAACGATGAGACTTATCCGCGACACGCTCGCCCTGTCCGTCACGGCGCTGCTGCTCTTCGGCTGCGCCGGTGGCGATTCCACCGTCGCCGACGCTGGTGCCGCTGTCGAGCCGGGGCCCGGCGACATCCTCAAGCAGTACGTCGACACGCCCGACCCGGCCTATGGGTGGAACCTCGTCGCCAGCCAACCCGGAGACGGCTACACCCTGCACACGATCGAGATGACGAGCCAGACCTGGCTCACCGAGGCCGAGGTGGACCGGCCGCTATGGACCCACTGGCTGATGCTGGTGGAGCCGGACGAGATCAGGAGCGACGCGGCCTTCCTCTACATCTCAAGCGGCCGCAACGGTGGCGACCCGCCGGAACAGGCCAACCCGCTAGCTCTCCAGCCGGCTCTCGCCACTGGCTCGTTCAGCGCCGAGCTGCGGATGGTGCCGAACCAGCCGCTGACCTTCGTCGGCGACGACTACGGCGAGCGAGTCGAGGACCAGTTGATCGCCTACGGCTGGGACAAGTTCCTGCGTGGCGAGGACGAGATCTGGCTGGCGCGGCTGCCGATGACGAAGGCCGCGGTCCGGGCGATGGACACGATGACCGCCTTCGCGGCCTCCGAGGACGGCGGCGGCAAAGAGGTCGACCGGTTCGTCGTCGCGGGCGGCTCGAAGCGCGGATGGACCACCTGGACCACGGCGATCGTCGACGAGCGGGTCATCGCGATCGCGCCGATCGTGATCGACATGCTGAACCTCGAACCCTCCTTCATTCACCACTGGAAGGCCTACGGATTCTGGGCGCCCGCCGTGGGCGACTACGAACGCGAGGGGATCATGAACTGGTTCGACGATCCCCGCTACCTGGAACTTCAGCAGATCGTGGAGCCCTACCAGCACCTCGAGAAGCTGGACATGCCGAAGTACCTGATCAACGCGACCGGAGACCAGTTCTTTCTCTCCGACTCTTCCCAGTTCTACTTCGATGACCTGGTTGGCGAGAAGCACCTGCGCTACGTGCCGAACACCGAGCACTCCCTCGGCGGCAGCGATGCCGCTGTGGGTTTCCTCGCCTTCTACCAGGCCATCCTTGAGGACGCGGAGCGCCCGGACGTCGACTGGTCGATCGAGACCGACGACGCGGGAGGCGCGATCACCGCCTGGGTGGCGAACGGCATGGAACCGAGTCAGGTCCTGCTCTGGCAGGCCTCGAACACGGAGACCCGCGACTTCCGCGTCGACACGATCGGTCGCGCCTGGACCAGCACCCCGGTCGATGTCTCGGACGACGGCCGGTGGGTCGGCGCCGTTGACGCCCCGGCGACCGGCTGGACCGCCTTCTACCTCGAGTTTGCGTTCCCGGGCCCGGGCAAAGCGCCGTTCCAGTTCTCGACTGAGATCAAGGTGGTGCCGGAGGACCTGCCGTTCGGCTGGCCGCCTGAAGCGGCGGCCGACGAGTAGGTCCATGGCGAAGGACCCGAAGAAGCCCCGCACCGAAGGATCGACCCAACCGCTCTGGATCGCGAAGCCGATGGGCGCACGGGTCGATCTGTCTGACAAGGCGGCGGTCTACCGCGCCTTCGGACGCGCCGCCCAAAACTGCTGCTTCAACGATCCGGAAGATCGAGAGCGATCGCCTCGAGTAGCCGCGGAACGTAGTTCCTGAACCGGCGGTCGAGGCCCTCCAGGGCGCTCGGCAGGGCGCCGAGACCTTCCCGCCACGCTCCGGCCTGCGAACCCGTTCCGCCGAGCACGTCCGGTTCCAGGTAGTCCAACGCGTTGAGCGCCAGCAGGGCATCGAAGAAGTCGTTCTCCTCGATCGAGGCCGAGGCAACCAGTAGCTCGACAACCGGTTCCCGGTCGGACTCCTCGCCGAAGCGCCCCAGGGCCTCGGCGGCATGGATGCGGACGGGCGGTGATTGATCCCGGAGCGCGGTGCGGAGTTCGGTCAGGGACGCCTCTACCGCCGGCTCGCCCCGTGCCCGGAGGCCGATGGCGGCCCAGGCACGGACGGCGGAATCCGGGTCGCCAAGCAATCTCCTGAGTCGCTCGGTGGCCGCGTCGTCCCAGGCGGAACGGTCGGAAGCGAGTTCCGCCGCGGCCAGGACCCGTTCGACCTGGTAGCCGCCCTGACCGTAGGCCCAGGGCACGGCGCCCATCGCCGCGGCGCGGCGGTGCATCTCGCCCTCGGACAGGAAGCCGAGATCGCGGATCCTGAGCAGGTGGTTGCGGAGCGCGAGGGCCAGGCGTTCCCGGTCGGCCGCATGCTCCGGAGAGGAAGCGAGGTTCTTCACCAGATCCGGATCGTTCTCCAGGTCGTAGAGCTCCTCGCTCGGTTTCTCCCGCCAGAACCTGGCCTGGGCCTCGTTCAGCTTCCCTTCCTGGTACAAGCGCAGCCAGACCCGGGTGGTCGGGGTCTCCATCTGGTAGGAGAGACGCTGACCGTAGGGACGGTCGACCAGGAAGTTCCGGGCGTAGACGTAGCGCTTGTCGCGGACGCTGCGCACCATGTCGTAGCGCTCGTCCATCCGGTCGGAGAACCCGAAGATGACCTCGTTCGGGTCCGCCTCGTGGGCGCCGAGGAACGCTCGGCCCTGGAAGTGCGGCGGCGGTTCGATGCCGGCCAGGCTGAGCATCGTCGGCGCGAAGTCGATGAATCCGACCAGACGATCGGTCTCGCCTCCGGGCTCGTACTCGGCCGGCGCCAGGTGACGGTACTTCGCAGGAAACGAGACGATCAGGGGCACGCCGAGGCCGGTCTGGAGGGCCGCCCGCTTGCCGCGGGGCAGACCGGGCCCGTGGTCGCCCCAGTAGAAGATGATCGTGTCGTCGGCGAGGCCGGCCTCGTCCAACTCGGCCAGGCGCTCGCCGACCAGGGCGTCCATCTCGGTCAGCTTGTCGTAGTACTGCGCCCAGTCCCGCCTCACCTCGGGCACGTCCGGGTGGTAGGCCGGAACCCTCACTTTCGCCGGGTCGTGGACGGGCGTGTGGGGACGCCGCCGGATCTGGCTCTCGTGGCTGACCGTGAAGTTGAAGACAGCGAAGAACGGCGCACCCTCCGGACGGTTCCGCCAGTGCGCCTCGCGGGACGACTCGTGCCACACGGATCCTTGACCGCCGGGCTTCTCGAGGTTGTAGTCCTCCTTCGCGTTGTTCGTCACGTAGTAGCCGGCTTCGCGCAGGACCTGCGGAAAGAAACGGAAGCCGTCCGGCAGCCGGGACCGGCTGCGCATGTGATGGGCGCCTGTCGATGCCGGGTAGAGACCGCTGATGATCGTCGTGCGGGCCGGGGCGCACACCGGGACGGTCGACCAGGCGTTGCGGTAGATCAGGCCGCGGGCCGCCAGCGCGTCGAGGTTCGGGGTCGTGGCGTAGTCGTCGCCGTAGGCGCCGAGGTGGGGGCCGTTGTCCTCGCTGGAGACCCAGAGGACGTTGGGGGCTGGGAGGTCGGCTGGTGGTTGGGCGGCTACGGGAGGCGCCGCGACAAGGAGCGTGAAGACCGCCGCCAGAAGGCCGGCGCTGCGCGCCGAATGCCGGCCAGAACCCGGGTGGCGCGGAGCCGCGCCACCCGCGACCCAGTCTGTGCGCCCGTCATCGGGCGCACAGATGGCCGGCCGGCGCACCCAGTCGCGTACTCCGCGATGTTGGCAAGCGCCCGTCACGCTACACAACCCGTTCCGCGCGGAACGCGGCGATTTCGTCGTCCGCATAGCCGAGGGCACCCAGAATCTCGTCCGTGTGCTCACCCAGGGTCGGCGCCCGGTGGCGGATGGTCGCCGGCGTCTCGGTGAGCCGTACCGAGGGCCGGGCCACCGGGGCCGGCCGCGCCATGCCCGGGTACTCCAGGTCGACGAACGACTCGACCTCGGCGATGTGTGGGTCATCGAGCGTCTGCTGCATCGAGTAGGCAGGGGCCGAGGGGATCATCGCCCCGTTCAACGCATCGATGGCTTCGGCCGTCGAGCGGGAAGCGCACCAGACGTTCATCCGTTCGCCGATCGGCCCGGCGTTGTCGCCGCGTGCGAGATCGTCGGCGAAGCGGGGATCAGTCAGCCAGTCGATCTCCTCGCCGCCGGCTGCCCCGCCGTTGTCCGAGGCGATCAACTCGACCCAGCGCCTGAACAGGGGCTCGCCGATCACCGAACACAGAATCCAACCGTCGGCGGTCTGGTAGAGGTCGGACGGCGCCGAGGTCTGGCCACGGTTGCCCGTCGGCTGACGGTCCCGCTGGATCACCGCCTGCTCGATCAGGTTGCTGTTCCCCATCATCAGCGCCGTCTTGAGCAGCGCCCCTTCCACCATCTGTCCCTTGCCGGTCTGCTCCCGGGCCATCAGCGCCGCGAGCGTGCCGTAGGCGCAGGAGAGCGCGGTCCCGAAGTCGACGAAGGGCGCCGCCGCGCGCCGGGGACGATCCGGGTCTCCGGTCATGTAGGCGATTCCCGACATGACCTGACCGATGCCGTCGAACCCCACCCGATCGCTGTAGGGCCCACCTCGACCGTACGCGGACACCGTGGTGAGGATGACGTCCTCCTTCACCTCGCGCAGACTCTCCAGGTCGAGACCCATCGCCTCGAGCGTCGCCGGCGGCAGGTTGGCGACCACGACATCGGCGGTCGCCACCAGCTTGCGGACGATCCTGCGGCCCGCCGGCTTCATCGGATTGAGCGTCATGCACCGCTTGTTCCGGTTCATCTGCAGGAACATGCCGCCCTCGCCGGTCGGCGTCACGGGCGCGATGAAGCGGTCCTCGCTGCCCCGCACCTTCTCGATGCGGATCACGTCGGCGCCGAGGTCACCGAGCAGGGCGGCACAGAAGGGGCCGGCGATGTAGCGACCGAAATCCAGAACGCGAACGCCGGCGAGCACCTGATGCATGCGGTCTCCCAAGGGATCGGAAACGCGGGTAACGGGAAGCGGATCTCTGCGAGGAAAGGCGGGATCGTAGCAAGCGCCTGCCTCCTCTATACTCGCGCGCCACCCTCGAACAACTGCCTGGAGACAGAGATGAAGGTAGACGGCGGACTGCCCAGCGATCTACACGAAGTACCGAGTCGGATCAGGGAACTCGAAGAGGCCGGCTTCGCGGCCGCGATGACGGCGGAAACGGCCCACGACCCATTCTTCCCCCTCGTGCTGGCCGCCGAACACAGCGAACGGATCGAGCTGATGACTTCGATCGCCGTCGCCTTCGCGCGTAGCCCGATGACGCTCGCGAATGTCGGCCACGACCTGAACGCCTACTCGAAGGGCCGTTTCATCCTCGGCCTTGGATCGCAGATCCGTCCCCACATCACGAAGCGATTCAGCATGCCCTGGTCGAGCCCCGCGGCGCGCATGAGGGAGATGATCCTGGCGATGCGGGCCATCTGGGCCAACTGGTACGAGGGCGAACGGCTGCGCTTCCAGGGCGACTTCTACTCTCACACCCTGATGACGCCGATGTTCACGCCGACGGACACCGAGTACGGTCCGCCCAAGGTGTTCCTGGCCGCGGTCGGACCGCTCATGACCGAAGTCGCGGGGGAGGTGGCGGACGGCCTGATCGTCCACCCGTTCACGACCCAGTCCTACATGCGCGACACGACGCTGCCGGCCATCGATCGCGGCCTGGCGACCGCCGGTCGCGACCGCGCCGACTTCCAGATCACCTACCCCGGCTTCATCGTCTCCGGCCACGACGAGAAGACCTTCGAGGCGACGAAGCGGGCGGTCAAGAAGCAGATCTCCTTCTACGGTTCGACACCCGCCTACCGCCCGGTCCTCGAGTCCGAGGGTTGGGGCGACCTCCAACTCGAGCTGAACCGGATGTCCAAGCAGGGTCAGTGGGACGAGATGGGCCTTCTCATCACGGACGAGATGCTCGACGCCTTCGCCGTCGTCGGCGAGCCCGACGGCATCGCGGAGGGAGTGCTCGGGCGCTACGGCGACGTGGTGGACCGCATCAGTCCCAGCCTGCGCTTTCTCGACAACCAGACCCAACGCAACGTGATCGCCGCCCTGTCGGCGAACTGAGGAACGCTTCCCAAGAAAGGCGCCCCATGAAGGAACTCATCTTCCACCGGCTCTTCGTCCCGGCGATGAACTACCTGGCGAACCAGGAATCGCTCATCGACGGGGCGTACAGCGCGACCTTCGGCGAGCACGCCGACCGCACGATGCGCCTCTGCTCGGCGCTGACCGGCGAACTGGGCGTCGGGCGCACCGACCGCTTCGCGGTCATGGCGCTGAACTGCCACGAGTACGTCGAGCTGTACCACGCCGCCTTCCTGGGAGCGGGCGTGATCAACCCCTTGAACCTCCGCCTGGCGGGCAAGGAACTCGACTACATCGTGCGCGACTCGGGCACCGAAGTCGCGTTCGTCGACAAGACCTTCGCGCCCCTGTTCGCCCAGGCGATGGCCCTGGCCGGCGATGAGTGCACGGTCCGCCGCACCGTCCTGATCGGCGGCCCCGACGACACGGACGCTCCACACGACGTCCGCTACGAGGACCTGATCGCGGGAAACGACCCGGTGCTCCCGGACGAGCCCGAGGAGACGGACCCGGTCGTCCTCATGTACACGGGCGGCACCACCGGGCTGCCGAAGGGCGTCCTCTGCAACCAGCGCGCCGAGATCCTGAACACCTACCACGCGGCGATGAAGTTCCCGCAACTCTCCGAAGGCACGGCGCTCTTGCAGACCCCGATCTTCCATGCCGCCTCCATGGTCGCGGTGGTCGCCACCCAGACTTTCGGCGGCAGGTTCGTCCTCATGCCGATGTTCGACCCGGGCGCCGCGATCGCGCTGATCGAGAAGTACCAGGTGACGACGACCACGATGGTCCCGACGATGATCCACATGATGATGAGTCACCCGGACTTCGCGCCGGAGAAGCTCGCGTCGGTGCGCAACCTGGCGTATGGCGCGTCGCCGATGCCCGCTGCCCTGCTCGATCGCCTGCTGACCCTCTTCCCGGAGATGGAGATCGGACAGGGCTACGGGATGACGGAGAGTTCGTCCCTCCTCACCGTTCTCGACACGGAGGACCACAAGATCGGCGGCGACCGCCTGCGTTCGGTCGGGCGCGCGGTCCCCGGCGTCGTGCTGTCGATCCAGGACGAGGACGGCAACATCCTGCCCTCGGGCGAGGTCGGCGAGGTTTGCGCGAAGGGCGGCAACTACATGACGGAGTACTGGAACAAGCCGGAAGCGACCGAGGAGGCATTCCAGGGCGGCTGGTACCACACCGGCGACGCCGGCTACCTCGACGAAGAGGGCTACCTGTTCCTGGTTGACCGGGTCAAGGACATGATCGTGTCCGGTGGCGAGAACGTGTACTCCGCCGAGGTCGAGAGCGCGATCTCGACCCACCCCGTCGTAGGCCAGGTCGCCGTGATCGGCATCCCCCACGACGTCTGGGGCGAGCAGGTCCACGCGATCGTCGTGCCGAAGGAGGGCGCCGACGTCGACGAGGGCACCGGAGCCTCGATCATCAGCCACGCCCGCGAGTCGATCGCCGGCTACAAGGTGCCGAAGTCGGTCGAGTTCCGGGCCGAGGCCCTACCGCTCTCGGGCGCGATGAAGGTGCTGAAGCGCGAACTCCGCGCCCCCTACTGGGAGGGCAAGGAGCGCGGCATCAACTGAGGCCTACTTCACTCCCGCACACAGCCACTTGATCGGCTTGAAGAGCAACAGGAAGACAATTCCGGCGACGACCGCGATCAGCGCCACGGTCCGGAACAACTCCGCCGGCGGCAGCGACTCGATGTAGCCGGCGATCCTGCCGGCGATCAGGTTGCCGAGCGCGGCGCCCATGAACCAGGTGCCCATCATCTGGGACACGAGGCGGTCCGGCGCCAGCTTCGTCATGCTCGAGAGCCCCACCGGGCTCAGGCAGAGTTCGCCGACCGTGTGGAAGAAGTAGGTCACGACCAGCCAGCCCATCGCCGCCTGACCGCCTCCGGCCTGAGTCAGCGAAGCGCCCCAGGCCAGAACCAGGAAACCGACGCCGAGCAGCACGAGACCGAGACCGAACTTCACCGGGATCGACGGATTGCGGTCTCCGAGCCACACCCAGAGCCCTCCCATCACCGGCGCGAGGACGATGATGAAGAAGGGATTGATCGCCTGCAGCGAACCGATCGTCACCTCGAGTCCGAACAGGTCGCGGTCCACGTAGTCGCGCGTGAACAGGTTGAGCGACGACGAGGCCTGCTCGAATCCCGACCAGAACAGCGCCGCGCCGACGAAGAGCGCCGCGCAGGCGCCGATTCGCCGCCGCTCCACCTGGTCCTCGCAGACGAAGCCGATCACGTAGGCGAAGTAGACGACCGCCAGGACGACGACGATCACACCCGTGGCGTCGGCGAAGCCGAGCAGCGTGATCGGGGCGATGCCGCTCGCTCCCAACCACCACAACACGCCCGCCAGCACGACGATGCAGGCGCTACCCGCGATCAGGTTTCGCTTCGCGCTCGCCAACTTCCCGGGATCCGCCGCGGGCCCCCGCGGATCGCCGGCGCCCTCGAGGTGCTTCTGGCCCTTGATGTAGGCGATGATCGCCGCGGTCATGCCGACCCCGGCGGCGCCGAAACCCAGGTGCCAGTCGACCTTTTCGCCGAGCCAGGAGCAGACGAGGGGCCCCAGCATCGCGCCGATGTTGATGCCGGAGTAGAAGATCGAGAATCCCGCGTCCCGCCGGGCGGCCGCGTCGCCCTTGTACAGATCACCGACCACCGCGGAGACGTTCGGCTTGAGCAGTCCGGTGCCGACGACGACGAGGAACAGGCCGAGGAAGAAGGTGAACAGGGACGGCACGGCCAGGGCGTAGTGGCCGAGCGCGATGATGATCCCGCCCCAGAGCACCGCCTTCTTCTGGCCCAGGATGCGGTCTGCGATCCAGCCGCCCGGCAGGGCCAGAGCGTAGACGCCGAAGGTGTAGAGCCCCAGCACGATCGTCGCGGTCTCCGTCCCGAAGCCGAGCCCGCCGGTGGCGATGTCGGTCATGTACAGCACGAGCAGCGCCCGCATGCCGTAGTAGCTGAAGCGTTCCCACAACTCCGTGAAGAAGAGGGTGGACAAGCCCCGTGGATGGCCGAACCACTGCGCCGTCGTTGTCGTCATGCGGGGGATTGTGTCACCTCGCTGCCGCCTCCCCCGCCGCGGCCACGATCCGGAGCAGCGCTGTGCCGAAACGCTTGACGGTCATCGGGCCGATGCCGGGTATCGCCAGCAGTTGCTCGTCGTTTGCGGGCCTGGTCGCGGCGACGGCGATCAGCGCCCGGTTCTGGAGCACGGTGTAGGCGGGCCACCGCTTCTTCCTCGCCTCTTCCAGCCGCCACTCCCGGAGCGTCTCGACGAGTTCCGGATCGGCGTCGGCCTCCGCGATCTCCGCGGCCAGCGCCGCCTTCCGCTTGCGGTTCGCCTTCGGAGCATCCGGCGGATCGTCGGGCAACAGGACCTGGCCCGTCAGGTCGATCCCGCGGCGGCGACCGCTCGGCGTCAGTCCGGCACGCTGATAACGGATCGTCTCGCCGTCCTTCTGGAAGGAGTCGTCCTCGACGAAGACCACCCGCGCCTGCCCCAGCGCACCGAGAAGGTCCTCGAACGCGCCGCGGTCGTAGGAGCCGTGAACCGCCCTGAACTCCTGGAACAGCCGTCCGGTGCCCAGCCCTTCGCGGCGGCGCAGCAGCGACACGACCGTTTCCATCGCCTGGACTTCCTCTGGCAGGGGAGTCCGGAACCGGCGCACCAGACAGTCATCCGGGCGGCAGACATCGCAGACGCCGCAGAGCGAACCGCGGTCCGCCTGGTCGCCAAAGTGCCGCACCAGGCGGAGCATCCGGCAGCCCCGATGGTCGGCGAAGCGGGTCATCTCGTCGATCTGGTCCAGCCGGTGTTGCCGCTGGACCCGGTAGGTGCGAATCCACGAGTCGCCACCCCGGCACACGCGATAGCCGCCGCCGATCACCGCGCCGCCGTGGATGCGAAGCTGATCCAGCGCGGCTTCGAACACCTCCTCGTCGAACCGGAGCCGGCGCTGCAGGTCGGCCCGTTCCCGAGGCTCCTCTCCCAGTGCCTGGTACAGCTCCTTGAGGTGGCCGATTTCGGGGTACGAGAGCTTGTGCAGGAACTCCTGGGTGCGACGGTCGGCCCAGGAGTACAGGAGCAGCGCCCGGGCCGGGTCACCGTCGCGGCCCGCTCGCCCGATCTCCTGGTAGTAGCCCTCGACGGTCGCCGGCATCGCGGTGTGGATCACGGTGCGGATGTTCGGCTTGTCGATGCCCATGCCGAAGGCGGTCGTGGCGACGACGACTTCGATCGCCCCGTCCAGGAAGGCCGTCTGCGCCTCGTCCCGCTCGGCCGTCGGCATCCCGGCGTGGTACGGGGCGGCCGGGAACTCGTCGGCCAGCCGACCGGCGAGCTCTTCGGTCTCCTTGCGCGTCGGGGCGTACACGATGGCCGGTCGGCGCTCCGGTTCGCCAAGGACTTCGGCAACGACCGCGGCCCGGGCGCCGCGCCGTTTCTGCACCACCTCGACAGCCAGGTTGTCGCGCCGGAAGCCGTAGATGTAGCGCTGGTCGCCCTGCAGGTCGAGCTGGGCCGCGATGTCGTCCTGGATGCGCGGCGTCGCGGTGGCGGTCAGCGCGAGCACCGGCGCCGGCCGCAGGCGCGGCAGACGTTGGCCCAGGAGCCGGTAGTCGGGACGGAAGTCGTGGCCCCACTGCGAGATGCAGTGCGCCTCGTCGACCGCGATCAGGGCCGGGCGGCAACGCTCCAGGAATTCGATGAAGCCGGGCACGCCGAGCCGCTCGGGCGCGATGAAGAGAAAGTCGAGCTCGCCGTCGCGGTAGAGCCGGCAGGCCTGCCTCGACTCGTGGCGCGGCCGGCCCGAGTGGATGCGCTCGGCGCGCAGCCCGATCTCGCGCAGTTTCGCCGTCTGGTCCTCCATCAGGGCGATCAGCGGCGAGAAGACGAGGGTGGGGCCGCCGAGAAGCAGGCCCGGAAGCTGGTAGCAGAGCGACTTGCCGGCACCGGTCGGCATGACGACCAGACCATCGTCGCCAGCCGCGGTGCGGCTGCAGACTTCCTCCTGGTGCGGCCGGAATTCGGTGTGGCCGAAGACCTCCCGCAGCCGCCGCTCGAGACCGGGAGTCGTTGTCACGCCGTCGTCAGTCCTTCCCTGGGGTCGCCAACTCACCAGCAGGTCGCGCCGGAGAACTCGTTGCGTTCTGGTGCGCAGCCTCCTAGCATCAGCCTCCGTCTGACAACGACTCCCCTCCAGGAGGCTTCCGCCAATGGTCCGACCCTACCGAATTTTCGGAGCCGAACTGTCCCCGTACTCGATCAAGGTGCGTTCGTACTTCCGGTACAAGAACATCCCCCATGAATGGTTGCGCCGCGGCCCGGCAAACCAGGACGAGTTCAAGCGCTACGCGAAGCTTCCCCTCGTGCCGCTGGTCATCACGCCGGACGACCGGGGCATGCAGGACTCGACGCCGATCCTCGAGGCGATGGAGGCCGAGTACCCGGAGCCGTCGATCCATCCACCGGACCCGACCGCGGCCTTCGTCTCCGTGCTGCTCGAGGAGTTCGGCGACGAATGGGGCAACAAGTGGATGTTCCATTTCCGCTGGGCGCGGCCGGCGGACCAGGAGGCGGGCGCCCGGCGCATCGCCCAGGGTATGAATCCCGACGCCGACGAGGACACCCTCAAGGCGATGACCGCGCAGGTCCGCGAGCGGATGGTGCCCCGGGTCTGGTTCGTCGGCTCGAACGAGCAGACCGCGCCCCAGATCGAGCAGTCATTCCAGGACGCGGTCGATCTGATCGAGGCCCACCTCGACGGCCGGGACTACCTGTTCGGCGGCCGTCCAGCGTTCGGCGACTTCGGCGCCGGCTTCCAGATCCACCAGGCGTGGACCGATCCGACGGCTGGCCGCCTGCTCGAGGAACGGGCCCCTCGGACCGTGGCCTGGGTCAAGCGCCTCGTCGACCCGACGGCGAACGGCGACTTCGAGACCTGGGCATCACTGGCGCCGACCTTGACGCCCCTGCTCGAGCAGCAGGTGGGCGGCCTCTTCCTGCCCTGGAGCGTCGCCAACGCGAAGGCCATCGCAGACGGCCAGGAAGAGTTCACCGTCGACCTCGCCAGCGGCGAGTGGACACAGAAACCGCAGAAGTACCACGCCAGGTCGCTGGCCGCACTGCGCGGCAAGTACGCCGAACTCCCGGAACGCGGCGAGATCGACGCGGTCCTGGAGTCGACCGGCTGCCTGCGGTGGCTGGCCGGCTAGGAGCCTTCCTCGTCCGCACTGCGGGCACGCCGCCGCCAGAACTTCTCCATCTCCCTCTTGGGCGCGCCGGTGCCGTAGGCGGCCCGGAACGCCGCGACACCGGCCTCCACCGCCTGGTCCATGGGCAGGTTGAGCCAGCGGCCGATCAGGCGCTTCTGCAGCGCCAGGGCCTCCGGGCTCAGTCGCAGCAGCCGCTCGACTTTCGCGTTGACCGCCGCCTCGAGATCCGCGGCCGGAACCACCTCGCCGACCAGCCCGATCCGCGCCGCCTCGGCGGCATCGATCGGATCGCCCAGGAACAGCAGTTCGCGGGCGCGAACAAGGCCGACAACGCCCGGCAGCAGGGCCGCCTCGATGACCGACGGCAGACCAACATGGGGTTCCGGCATCCCGAAGATCGCATCGTCGGCGGCGACGGACAGATCGCATGAGACGAGGAGTTCCAGGCCCGCGCCCAGGGCCGCTCCCCGAACCCCGGCAACGACCGGCGCTGGGTGCTCCCGGATCGCCAGAAAAGCCTTGTGCAGTCCGCGGATGAAGCGCTCCGCGGCGACTCCATCGAGAATCTCCATCTCGCGGATGTCCGCGCCGCCGCAGAAGACCCCGTCCCCTGTGACGACCAGTACCCGTGGGTTTGCGTCGGCGGACTGGCGCACCGCGTCGCGCAGCGCCGCCGTGGTCGCGGAATCGAGCGCGTTGGCCCTTGAGCGGCGGGTCAGGGTGATCCGCGCCACGTCGCCATCGAAATCGAGCTGGGCGTTGGACATCGGTCGGGGATCGTACCGGTATTGGGCGGATAGGCTCGCCGGCCATGTCGACGGCCTTCCGCCCACTGCGCCTGGCGGCGCCGCTGATCATCCTCTGCGCGGCGCCCGGGATGGCTCAGGAAGAGAGCCCGACGCCGGCTGAGGAGCACGACCATGCCGAGGCGGCCGGGTCCGACCACGACCACGAGCACCACTCCCACGAGTTCGAGACGTTCAGCCATACCGTCACGGTCACCGGGTCATGGATCCCCGGCACCTCCGAGGACGCGGCGCAGCCGGTTTCGGTCCTTTCGCGCGACGACCTGGAAGCGGAGGGCTCCCCCAGCGTGTTCGACCTCATCCGCAATCTCCCGTTCAGTCTCGGCGCGAACCTCGGTTCCGAACAGTTCGGCGTGCGCGCCGGCGCGGACCGCTCGAGCCTGAACCTGCGCGGCCTCGGCGCGAGCCGCTCCCTCGTCCTCCTGAACGGCGACCGCCTGACCTGGTCGCCGGGGGCGATCCCCGACCAGGCGCAGCTCATGGTCGACACGAACGTCCTGCCGTTGGTCGCGGTCGAGCGGGTCGAGATCCTGCGCGACGGCGGCGCGGCGACCTACGGTTCGGACGCGATCGCCGGGGTGATGAACGTGATCACCCGCAGCCACTTCGACGGCTTCTCGTTCGAAGGCAAGCACAGCGTGATCGACGGTTCGAACGGGGACGGCGAGATCGGCCTGATCGGCGGCCGACCTTTCGCCGCCGGCCGGGGCCACGCGGTGACTTCGCTCGGCCTCTCGCGGCGCAGCCCCATCCGCTTCCTCGACCGGCACTGGGCGCTCACGCCCTATGCCGACAATCCGCGCGGCGGCTGGTCGGGCACCGGCCGTCCGGCCACGTTCTATCCGCTCTCGGGCGCCCCCGGGATTCGCGATCCCAACTGCGAGCGCGTGGGCGGCGCGGCCAGCAATCCCGGCAGTCCCCTCTGTCGCTACCAGTTCACGGCATTCGACAACCTGGTCCAGGACACCCGCCGCGGGCAGTGGTTCACCGAAGCCTCCTGGGACACGGAGAAGGGCTGGCACCTGGGGGCCGAGTTCCTGCTTGCCCGCAGCGAGGTGCCGTCGTGGTTCACGTCGCCGTCCTATCCGCCGAGCAAGGTGATGGACCCCAGCCGCTCGGTACGGGCGAACAACCCGGGCCTGATCGACATGGCCAGGCTGTACCCGGAGCTCTACGGCCCCTATGCCTCCTGCGACGCGCCCTACTGCCTGTGGCGGGGCGACGGCGCCGCCCAGGACGCCGCCGGCATCGATCCCGCCTGGCAGGAGGTGGCCTGGATTCGCGGCCGGACGTTCGGCCAGGAAGGACCGCTGCGGAGCTACCTCCGCGAGTCCGAAACCGAGCGGATTGCCTTCGACTTCGAGGGAGTGACCGGCGAAACCCTCTGGGCCTTCCGCGCCTCGTGGTCGGCCGCGGATCGCAGACTCGAGGACGGCGACGCCCTGGACTACCGCCTGCGCCGGGCGCTGGCCGGGCTCGGCGGCCTTGCCTGCGAAGATCAGGCGCCGAACGAGTACGACGGCGACGGCAACCTGAGCTTCTCGCTCGAGACATTGCGCGGGCACGCCGGCCAGGGCGATTGCAGGTACTGGATCCCCTTCTCCAACTCGATCAGGCCCCATCCGGCGGTGCCTGGCGTGTCGAACCCCGACTACGACCCGGCGTTCGACAACGATCCCCTGTTCGACTACCTGACGACGACCCTGGGAACTCGCGGCGAAACGACCCTGTTCGTCCTGGAAGCCGTCGCCAGCGGTCTGCTGGGATGGAACCTCCCCGGAGGCGCGGCGGAGTACGCGGCCGGCGTCCAGTGGCGCGGCGAGACCTACGAACTGAGGCCCTATTCGGTCGGTGTCGCACCACCCCGCGGCGGTGCGTTCCACGACATCGAGATCTACCCCTGCCCGGGCGGTCCGGAGGTCACCTCCTGCGACAACGCGGACGGGCTGTTCGCCTACCTGCCGCCCGCCTTCTCGACCGAGGACGACCGCGGCATCGGGTCCGTCTTCGGCGAACTCTCCCTGCCGCTGGCCCCCTCGCTCGACAGCCAGCTCTCGCTGCGCTTCGAGGACTACGGAGGGGAGATCGGATCGAGCCTCGATCCGAAGGTCGCCCTGCGCTGGCAGGCGACCGGAGGGCTGGCGCTGCGCGGCTCGCTGGGGACCACGTTCCGTGGCCCGACGCTCAACCAGACGGTCTCCGGCATCGCCGAGACTTCGCGCGAGAACATCGGTCCCATCGGCACCTCGAAGCCGGTCCACATCCATGGCGATCCCGCGCTCGACCCGGAGTCGGCGACGACGTTCAATGCTGGCCTGGTGGTTGAGCGGAGCGGCCTGGCCGGCGCTGGCAGCAGGCTCTTCGCCACGCTGGACTACTGGCGCTACGACTTCAGCGATCCGCTGGTCATCCAGCCTTTCAGCGCCATGATCGGCCTCGCGTGCCCGCCCGCCAACCATCCCCTGTGCGATCCGGGCTCTCCCTGGTTCGACGCCCTGAGGATCAGCGGCAGCGTACCGACGATCGAGAATCTGGACAGCGTGTCGGTGCGGATCGTCAACGGGCCGGACATCGAGACCGACGGGTTCGACTTTCGGGCCGACTTCCAGGCCGACGCAGGCAGGGGACGCCTCAGTCTGGGCGCTTCGGCCACCTACGCGCTGTCCTGGCGGATCGACGGTTGGGAGCTCGGAGAGGCGTACGACGCGAAGGGCCGGCTGAACTTCGATACCTCCCTCGCCCGGCCGCTCCCGGAACTCAAGGGTCGCGTCTTCGCCGGCTACTCCCGCGGACCGTTCACCGGCCGCTGGAACCTGAACTACACGGGCTCCTTCCTCCAGGACGCACCGGCGCCGTGGGGCGACGAGTACCCGGTCGACGCCCACGCCACCCACGACGTCCACGTCTCCTGGTCCCTGCCCGGCGATCGCGCCACGCTCTTCGCCTCGATCCTCAACCTCGCCGACGAGGCTCCGCCGCCGATCTTCCGCCCGGCGAACTACGACGCCTCGACCCACGATCCGCTGGGCCGGGTCTTAAGCATCGGCGTGCGGTTCGAGTTCTGATCCGCGGTGGTTCGAAGTTCATGAGGGAATCGACGCCGGGCGAAACAGTGAGGAGGTGGACGTCGGCCGTCGCCTGGGCCGGCGCCGCGATCCTGAGCCTGTCGGTCTCCGGCGGGCCGATCGCCCACGCGCAGACCGGCCGGGACGCGACGTCCGTTCCCCTGCACTTCCGGCCCAGCGTCGACGGGGTCGCGACCCTGATCTACGACGCCTCGCCCGGTCGTCCGGTACGCCTGACCGTCGTTCCGGGTCCGAGAGCCCTGGAACCTGCGACGCTGACCCTGGAAACGACAGTCGAGGAACTGCAAGCTCTCGTCGCGGAGATCCGCGAACTCTCGCTGCTCCGCCCACCGGCTTCTCTCGGCCAGATCGTTCGTCTCGGAGACGAACTGGGCGAAGTTCTGCTCGCCCCGGCCGCCGACCGGCTCCGGAACGTCTTCCGGTTCAGCCTTTCGGCGAACGGGCCGCTCAGCGACCTGCCCTTCAGCGCCATCCGCGCTCCCCGGTCGCTCGATCCTCAGGGCCGCTACCTGGTCGAAACCCGGACTCTGTGCTGGATCGACCCTGCTCTGGGCGCCAGCGATGCCGCCGACCCGCCGCCGGGCGAACGCCCGGTAGCACTGGCGATCGCCGACGCCGTCTACCGGCCGCCGGCAAGGCCGCTCGGCGCCTCGATGAGCGATGGCGGGATCTCCTGGCGCCGGCACGCCGCGCGCCGCAATCACGCGGGCACGATCGGCGCCCTGGGCCTGCCGGTCGTGTCCCGCTTCGGTCAGGCAGCCTCGCCGGCTCTCTTCTGGGAATCGGCCGAGAGCTACGCCGTCCAGTTCCTGCACCTCGCCGTGGAAGCACGGATCGACCCTGGGCGCCCTGATGGTCCAGCACTGCTTCTTTCCCCCGACAGGTACGACGAGCAGGCCATTCCCGTAGCGACCGACGAGCTGGAGTCGAGACTCGCACTCGAACGTGGATCGCTCGTCGTCCTCTCCGGCCTGGACACGGGAGACCACGGCATCGGCCCTGGACCGTTCGTCGAGGCCTTCGGCGCCGCCGGCGCGAGTTCCGTCGTCACTTCGCTTTGGCCCGTCGTCGACGAATCCGCCACGCACCTGTTTGCCGCGTTCTACAACAGCGTCGCCAACGGCACGCACCCGGCCACAGCGCTCCGGGACGCGCAGCGAGGGCTCTTGGCCGAGGCACTTCGCTTCGACCAGGGCGAAAGCCGGCAGCCAGTGGAGTTCGACGCCTCCCATCCGTATTTCTGGGCCGGGTACCGGATCTACCGGGAGTCCGCGGAAGCCTGCGACTGAGAAATGCGTAGAATCGCCGCCATGACTCGCCGCGCCGACAGTCTCCGTCTTCGTGCCACTACCGCCGTCCTCCTTGTGGGCGCGTTGACCTCGTGGGGCTGCGGTAACTCCCCGCCGCCGGCCACGGCCGCGGTCGGCGACGATCCGGTCGCAGGGCTCCTCGCGTTACCGATGGAGCGGCTGATCGCGTACGACGCGGAGATCGAACTGACCGCCGAGCAGGAGGAGATCAAGCGCGCCGCGCTGACACCGATTCCGGCGCCCTGCTGCAGCGACCGATCAGCCTACACATGCTGCTGCCAGTGCAACCTGGGGCGGGCCTGGTGGGGGCTTTCCAAGGTCCTGATCACGGAACACGGCCAGGGCGCAGCCGAAGTCCAGGCAAACGTCGAGCGATGGATCGGCAACCTGCGCCCGCAGGGCTTCGCCGGCAATTCCTGCTACACGGGACGCTGCTCGACGGCGGCCAGACATGACGGTTGCTCGGGCATGAACCCGAACCGCATCGTCAGTTGACCCGGACTCAGCGGCTACGGCTCGCGGCACCGCTCGTCTTCCTCTGCTTCCTCTACCCGGTCCCCGGAGCGGCCCAGGAAGCCCGCCCGACTCCGGTTGAGGAACACGAGCACGATTCGGCGGACGACGCCGGCCACTCCCACGAGCACCATACGCACGACGTCGAGACTTTCAGTCACGCGGTCACGGTGACCGGCTCCTGGATCCCGGGAAGCCCCGAGGACGCGGCGCAGCCGGTGTCCGTCCTCTCCCGGGAAGATCTTGAAGCCGAGGGATCGCCGTCGATGCTCGGCGTGATCCGCAACCTCTCGTTCAGCCTCGGCGCAGATCTCGAGTCCGACCAGTTCGGCTCGCGAACGGGTGCGGACCGCTCGACACTCAACCTGCGCGGACTCGGACCCAGCCGATCCCTGGTTTTGTTGAACGGCGACCGGATCACCTGGTCCCCTGGGGCGATCCCGGACCAGGCGCAGTTGATGGTGGACACGAACGTGCTGCCGATGGTCGCGGTCGAGCAGGTCGAGTTCCTGCGTGACGGCGGCGCGGCAACGTACGGCTCGGACGCGATCGCCGGCGTGATGAACGTGATCACGCGCAGCCACTTCGACGGCCTGTCCTTCGAGGGCAAGCACAGCGTGATCGACGGTTCGAACGGCGACGGAGAGATCGGCCTTCTCGGCGGCGGGTCCTTCGCGGGCGGCCGGGGCCACGCCGTCAGTTCGATCGGCATCGCGCTGCGCAGCCCGATCCGGCTTCGCGACCGCAACTGGGCGGTCAGGCCCTACGCCGAGAACCCCCGCGGCGGCTGGTCGGGAACCGGACGACCCGCGGTCTTCTATCCGCTTTCCGGCGCCCCCGGAATCCGCGACCCGAACTGCGAACGGGTCGGCGGCGGGGTCAGCAGTCCCGACAGTCCGCTGTGCCGCTTCCAGTACACGCCCTTCGACAACCTGGT
>Ga0209543_1001479_pt1 | contig 20886 bp, 18 predicted proteins | sample MesohylFT_FD_187296 | JGI IMG/M metagenome (GOLD analysis project Ga0209543, IMG submission 187296) | Host-associated microbial community of the marine sponge Aplysina aerophoba from Gulf of Piran - sponge mesohyl, lysed by freeze-thaw... | ecosystem: Host-associated > Porifera > Sponge >...
TGGAAACCACGCGGTTGGCCAGGGTCGCCAGCGTTGCCGACGACATCGACGGCTCCGGCACCGTGGACATCCTCGACGCGTTCGCCCTGGCGCGGGTGGAGCGCGGCGGCCGGGGGGCGGGCGCGCGGGCGAAGATCGATGCCCTGGCCATGAGCATCGTGGCGTTGGACGGTTCCGGAGGGAAGCTATGAGCGGCCGGTGCGCGAAGCTCCTGCTCTGTCTGGTCCTGTGGGCTGCCGCATGGCCGGGTTGGTTCCACGCCGAGGGTAAGAAGGTCCGGTTCGCGGCCCTCGACGTCCACCTGGAATCCACCGAGCCCGTGGCCGCGTGGCAGTTCGAGTTGTCCGAAGCGGGCGGACGGATGCGGGTGGTGGGGGTCGAGAACGGCGACAGCCCGGCGTTCGCCAAGGCTCCCTACTACGACCGGAAGGCGGTGAGCGACGGGCGCGCGGACCGCATCATCGTGGCCGACTTCACCTTGCGGCCGGCGGCCGAACTCCCCGTGGGCAGGGTCCGCATCGCCACCGTGCACGTCCGCCTCACCGGCGACTCCGAACCCGAATATGTGCTGCGGCTGACCACGGCCGGCAATGCCCAAGGCAAGCCTGTCCCGGCCTCCATTCATCTCAAACTCCAACAAGGGAGATAGCCGTTATGGGAAAGCTCAAGATCTGCCGCGGACCGGTGACCGGCCTTGCTGTGTGCCTGCTCCTGATCGTGGGGGCATGCTCGCCCGGCGATGATGCGTTGGAGAAGGCCGGTACACGGCCCGGACCCGGCGGCGACTACCCCACCGAGACAACCGAGGTCTCGCCGGCGCCCGCGTCCAGCGCGCCTGTTGCAGACGCGGTGGCGAAGGCTCCCCCGACGCCTCCGTCAAGGGCTCGCCGCACAACTCCATCAAGGGTTCGGGGCCTCCACCGGAAGGGCGGCTCCGGGGGCGTGCTGGGGTTGTCAATGTCGGCTGCGTCCAACGTGCGTCTGAACCTTCTACTCGATTCAGCTTCCGCGGCCTGGGGATCTCCCGGCCCGGGCGAAGAGCTCTGGATCATCGCGACGCGTCCCCGCAGGGTACAGACAACCGAGGCCGGCGAACCGGACCATCCGGGCTCGGGCGCACTGGTGGTGAAGCCTGAGCCAGACGCAGACGACCAGAAGCAGGTGCCTTTGCCCCTCAAGCACACGGACGTCCGCGCCGCCATCACCGGCTACGTCGGGACCGTGGACGTGACCCAGCAGTTCGAGAACCCCTTCGACCGGAAGATCGAAGCGGTCTACATGTTTCCGTTGCCCGAGAAGGCGGCGGTGAGCGAGTTCGTGATGACCATCGGCGAGCGCCGCATACGCGGCATCCTGAGAGAAAAGGAAGAGGCAGAGGCGATCTACCGGGAAGCCCGGGCCCAGGGATATCAGGCAAGCCTGCTGACCCAGCACCGCCCCAACATCTTCGAGCAGAAGGTCGCCAACATCGAGCCCGGCAAGCGCATCGACGTCAATATCCGGTACTTCCATTCGCTGGCGTACCGCGACGGCTGGTACACGTTCGTGCTCCCCACGGTCATCGGCCCCCGCTACAACCCGCCCGGCTCCAAGGATCCGGTGCAGGCGTTGCCGCGTTCGGCGATCCAGCCCGTTTCGTCGGGCGCCGGCGTGCGTTACCTACGCCCCCGGGAACGTTCGGGGCACGACATCGGCATCGCGGTGAAGCTCGACGCCGGCGTGGCCATCGAAGCCATCGAGTCCAGCCACCGGATCCATGAGACGCGCGAGAGTCCCGAGACCGCCGCCATCAGGCTTGCGGATCAGGCGACGATTCCCAACCGGGACTTCGTCCTCAAGTTCAAGGTGGCCGGAGGCCGCCTCAAGACCAACCTCCTCACCTACGTGGATCCCAAGCGAGGGCACGGCTACTTCACGATGGTGCTGTATCCGCCGGAAGACCTGGAGAGCGCGCCGCGGCATCCCATGGAGATGGTCTTCGTGCTGGATTGCTCCGGCTCCATGAACGGCCAGCCCATCGCCCAGGCCAAGGCGGCCGTGCTCGAAGCCCTCGACCTGCTCAAGCCCGGGGATACCTTTCAGGTCATCCGGTTCTCCAACAATGCGAGCCGGTTCGGGCCGAAACCGGTTCCGGCCACACCGGAAAACGTAGCCCTGGCGAAGGGCTACGTGAGCCGGTTGCAGGGTGGCGGGGGCACGGAGATGATCGAAGGGATTCGCGCCGCCCTCGATTTTCCCCACGACCCGCGGCGCCTCCGCTTCGTGACCTTCCTGACCGACGGCTACATCGGCAACGAGGTGGAGATCCTCGAGGCCATCCACAAGTCCATCGGGGAGTCGAGAATCTTCAGCTTCGGCGTGGGCTCGTCCGTCAACCACTATCTCCTGAACCGAATGGCCAAGGTGGGACGCGGAGCCGTCGCATACCTGGGACCGGAGGACTCGGGTTCGGAGGTGATGGGTTACTTCTTCCGCCGCATCAGCCGCCCCGCCCTCACCGACCTGCAGATAGACTGGGGCGCCATGAAGGTCGCCGACACCTACCCCGAGCGCTTGCCGGATCTCTTCGTCGGCCGGGCCGTCGTGGTGACCGGGAAGTTCCGTGGAGAGCCGGGAGAGCCGGTGGTGCGGGGCCGGGCCGGCGGACAGCGTGTCGAGCATGTCGTACGCCGGCGGGGCATTGAAGACACTCACGCGTTCATCCCGAATATCTGGGCCCGGCTTCGGATCGCCGAGCTCGAGGACCGGCAAGCCTGGACCCACGATCCCCACAACGAGCTGGCCGGGGCCATCAAGCAGACCGCGCTGGAGTACGCCCTCATGTCGGATTATACGGCCTTCGTCGCCGTGGACGCGAGCCGGCGCACCGCGGGCAGTCACGGCACCACGGTGCACCAGGCCGTGCCGGTGCCGGAAGGCGTGCGTTACCAGACCACGGTGAAAGAGAAACAGTGACACAGAGCGCGTAGCGCGTAGCAAAGAGGATCAGAATCGGCTAGGGTAAGACAACACACTGGGCGGATCGGCTGCCTGGGCGGTTGCCGCCATGCGTCGGGAGCCGCCGCAATGCCGATTTCGTCTCGGACACATACGACTCCACCAATCGGACCACGAGAGAAGCCTATGATGAGCCTGACCCATTCGAAAACCGCAGTCCCCACAAGACGAACCTTCAATCTCCTGAACCTTACGTTGTTTTCCGGTGTCGTGGGCAGTGCAGCGGTCGCGCTGCCGGCATTCTGGTACTTCTATGGTTATTCCTGGGTGGATTGGGTCATGTTTGCGGTGCTCTATGCCGTCACGGGACTGGGCATCACCGTGGGGTACCACCGCTTGCTGGCTCATCGGAGTTTTACCTGCACCAATTGGGTCAAGGGCCTTTTCCTGATCGCAGGAGGGTGGGCTCTACAAAATTCCGGCCTCAAATGGACAGCAGATCATATCCGCCATCATGCCCGGTGCGACCGGGAAGAAGATCCCTATAGTGCTCAGCGAGGGTTCTGGCATAGTCATTGCGGCTGGCTCTTCTGGGACGATCCCCACAGAGACGATAAATTTGCCAGCAGGCTGAAACAGGACGCCGTGGTGATGTGGCAACATCGCTACTACATCCCCATCGTCGTTTCCGGCCTGGCGTTTCCCTTCGTGGTTGGTTTTCTGTACGACGGCTGGGTTGGGGGGCTGGGATGTTTCTTGCTCGCCGGAGTCGGGCGGACCTTTTTTGTCTTGAACTCCACGTTCTGCATCAATTCCATTTGTCACTTGTGGGGTGCCCAACCTCACGGGGAATCCGATTCCAGTCGTGACAGTTGGTGGGTCTCGCTCATCACCTTCGGTGAGGGGTACCACAACTATCACCACCGGTATCAAAGCGATTATCGGAACGGCCCCCAGTGGTACAATTTCGATCCGTCAAAATGGCTCATCTACAGTCTTTCCCTCTTGGGTCTCGCCAGTTCCTTGCGCCGATTTTCCTGATCGGGACAGGACACTAGTCTGCGCTGGGCCGGTCGCCGGGCAGGTCGCGGGGTTTGAGGGCGCGGATGGCCAGCGGCCCCACCAGCAACACGATAGCCACATGGCCGAAGGCGATGCCCCAGTGGAACACGCTTTCGCCGCCGAGGACGTGCAGGATCAGGCCCATGGCCAACGGTCCGACAAAGCCGCCGCCGTAGCCCAGCATCGCATGCACGGCCAGCGCGGCGCCGCGCCTCGCCGGGTCGGCATTGCCGAGGGTGCCGGCGGTGAGTGACGACGAATCCGCGTATATCACCGCGTTGTAGAGCAGACAGACGGTAGCGGCCGCGCCGTATCCCAGCCCTGCCGTGAAGCCGACCATCAGCGCCAGCATCATGGATACCGTGAAGACGAGCAGGATCCAGCGCTGACGCCCGAAGCGCCGCGCCATCTCGTTGCCGGCAACGTTGGACGCGGTGCCGATCAGTCCCGCCAGCGTCGCCACCATCGTGGGCACCAGAAAGTTCGGCGCGCCGCCGCCTTGTGCCGCCGCGAAGGTCAGAAACGTCACCACCCAGGAGCGGACGACGAACATCTCCCAGGTGTGCACGCAGTAGCCCATCGCATAGGCCATGACCGAGGCGTTGCGGATCACCGGCTTGAAATCCAGCAGCCGCACCGCGGGAGCCGGTCTTTCCCGGCGCGGACTTGGCGGGAAACACGTCAGGGCCAGGAGCAGGGCGCCGAAAGCCCCACCCGCCCCGACCATGAACGCGGCCTGCCAGCCGAAATGCGCCGTCACCGCGCCGGCGATGACGAAGGAGAACGAGCTGCTGATCCCGATGCTGGCGGCATGAACGGCCACGGCGCGCGACTGCGCCGCCCCCTCCACCTGATCGGCCAACGCCTTGAGCCCCACCATGTAGGTGCCGGCCCAGCCGATCCCGTTCAGCGCACGGAAGACGAGGCCGGTCCAGAACCCGTCCGCGAGGAAGGCCATGCCGAGATGGGACAGCAGGGTGGCGGAGACCGCGCACATGTAGACCTTGCGCGCATCGGTGCGGTCCGTCATCGGCAACAGGATCGGCACCGCCGCCGCGTAGGCGCCGAAAATGATGCCGGAAAGCCAGCCCGCCTCCGCATGGCTGAGGGACCATTCCACGAAGAACACCGGCAGTAGCGCCGGAAAGGCCATCGCCCCGATCTGGGCCAGGGATTGCGCCAGGCAGAAGACGGCGATGATGAATATTTTGCTCGTGCCGCGCCCCACACGTCGTATGATAGGATAGCTGCCGCCGCATAGTAACACGACGAATGAAGGAGGTTCGCCATGCCCAAGCCAGAGCTCGAGTTCTTTCCGGTAGACGATCTACCCTGGGTGCCGGTGGAGGGCGCGCCGCCGGGTCACTATCAAAAGATCCTGACCGAGGACACGGAGATCGGGTTCGTCACCCGGCTCCTCAAGGTGGATCCCGGCGGCGCGAGCACGGAGACCTTTGTCCACGACTTCTGGGAGGAGGTGTACATCGTGGAGGGAAGTCAGTGGGATGGAGACCGGCTCTTGAAGAAGGGGATGTATGCCTGCCGTCCCCCGGGAATGAAGCACGGTCCCTACCGGACCGAGGAAGGCTGCATGACGCTGGAGTTTCGCTACGTCAGGTAGGCCGCGGCCAGGACCGCGGAAACCGGGAGCCCGCGGTCCGGGGCCGTGCGGTCAATGGGTTGCGCGAGCGGTCGACATCAGGCCGGAGCGAGCACGAAGTCGAAGCGCCCGAGCCAGCCGTGCGCGGTGCGGCCCAGGTCCAGCAGCAGGTCGTCGTGATAGATTCCGTCCCGGGCGTTCTCGCCGGCCAGGTCGGGAAAGTAGAGCTGGGTGGTGAGCAGGCGCGTGGACCGCCCCTGGACCTTGACGTGGATATGCGGCGTGCGCCCGGTGTAGCGCACAGGCCGGATGGTCTCGAAACGAAACGCCCCGGTGGCGTCGGTGTATTGATGGCCGCGATACCGGAACCCGGAATTGTCGTAACGTCCGTGCTCGTCGGCATGCCAGACGTCGACCACCGCGCCGCCGATAGGACGGCAGTCCGGCGAAAGCACCAGGCCCTGCACCACAAGCGGCCGGCCGCTCGTGTCCGGTTCCCGCAAATTGGTCCGAAGCGGAGTTTCCGGAGTGTAAAACGGTCCCTCGGTCGACTCGGGTATGGCACGCGTGCAGGCAAGCGGCGGAGCCAGTCCAAGGGAGCGGTCGGCGGCGGGACCGGAGAAAGGATAGCCCAAGAGGGTCGACCGAGCCCGGACCAGACAGGACACCGCCGTGACACCGGCCGCCACCCCGGTAATCAAGGCAGCCCGGCGGGACAACGTGCGCTTTAACATGAGAAAATCATAAGCGTATCGGTGAGGGCGGTCAACACGACGGACCGCGCTCCGTCTTCGGAGTCATCGGCCTTGCCGAACTATAGCGAAACCACTATATTAGCGTATGGCGGGTACGGCGCTGAGACCAGTCGAATGGGTTGGCTCAAGCAAGGAAGATCTCAAGGAGTTTCCTGATCCGGTGAAGGATCGTATACGGCGAAGGATGATTCAATGGACAGGAAAGAAACCGGGATGGAACGGAGTAGCGGCAACGTGTTCAGGGATCTCGGGCATCCTGAGGCGGACGCTCACCTCTTGAAGGCAGAACTCGTCAGTCGCATCGAAGAGATCATTCGTGGGCGTGGCCTTAGGCAGGTCGAGGCAGCGAAGTTGCTTGGACTGTCCCAACCCGACGTTTCACGGCTTCTGCGAGGAGATTTTCGTGAGTATTCCATGGAGCGCCTGTTCCGTCTGTTGATGGCCCTGGGGCGCGACGTGGAGATCCTCATTCGCCCAGCACGTCGGCACCGGATAGGCAGACTCAGCGTCGGAGCGGCTGAGATTCAGTGAAGAAACACGAAGGTTTGCTGACCTGAAGGGTGCGGGTCAAGCTCGGCGCTATGACACTGGAGGCTTCCATGCACACCACAAGCCTGCGCAAGGTCGGCGGTTCTATTGTGCTCGCCGTGCCCCCGGCCCTCCTCGACCTCCTGAACCTCCGCGTCGGGACCAAGGTGGATGTCGCCGTGGAGAACGGTCGCTTGGTCATCGAGCCCAAGGCGCGTCCTCGCTACTCGCTTGATGAGGTTCTGGCGCAGTGCGACGAAAACGACACTCCTTCTTCCGAGGATCACGCCTGGATTGAGACCAAGCCGGTTGGCAAGGAGTTGCTGTAGTGAACCGGGTGACATCTGGGTTGTAAGCCTCAATCCCACTGCCAGTCATGAACGGCAGGGCGCCCGCCCGGTACTGGTCGTTTCTCCTGCCCTTTTTAACGGGCTGACTCAGACGCCAGAGGTTTACCCATCATCACGGGCGGGAGCTTCGCGCGCAGCCGTGGCTTTCCCGTTTTCTCCCAGTTGGAGTGATATTGTCGCACCGGCGTCAGAGCACGACGCAACCACGTACGATACGGATGAGGTCGTGCGCTCAGCCTGCTCACGTCCTGCGGCTCAAATTCGGATACTTTAGAATCATGTGATAGCAATCGAACTCGCGAGGATATGGCTTTCCAGTCGGGACAGTCCTTTTGTGCCGCGAAAGTCGGTTTGGTCTAGCAGGATGTTCATGAACCTGCTCCAGAGTGCAGCTTAGCTTCTTTGCAATCACTGCAAAGAAGTCGGTCGCGTCACCAGTCAACAGATAACCCAACATAGCCCCGGAACTTGAGAATGGCGCATACCGGCATGAGAGAAACTCTTGCTGAACGTCGCGAATGTATGCCGCTACCTTGTTAGGGGTTTCCAGGACTTTCGCTTCCATAGGCCACATAACTCGCTCATCTGCACGGAAGACAAACGCCAAATCGTATTCTGGCGGTTGCGCAGGTGGGGCCTTCATGGTTTCCCGTTCAAACGGACCATGCTGTATGTAGAATGGTTCGTCTCCCGTCATCACGTCCCGCACACGTGGCTCCAGGAGTTGAGTGATGCTTCTCTCCAGGTCCTTGGCATCTACATGGGGTCGTGATGTTTTCATGTCTTCATAGGCGAGCCAAATGAACCCGAGAAATTGCCGTGCAGGATTCTCCATCCACGAACGAGCCAGTGCGACAAACATTGGGTCGACGGAAGCGATACGTCCCGTCGTAGTGACGTGGGCCATTAGTGCGTTGCCTGATGATCTTCGCTCGATGGCTGCTGCAACCTAAACAAATCAACCGCGACCTCGTCGCCGTCCTGAAGGCCCATGCTTCGGGTCCAGAATCGCTTCTGATCAGGTTTGACTACGAAAACCGTCGGCACGCCGCCACTAGCATCATAAATGCGTGCGACACGCCGGTTGTATATCCCACCACCACTGAAATCCGCCTTTTTGTTCATGCGGTCGAGTTCCTTAAGAAGGACACCTGACTCAACCTCCTTTACCTCGACTTCGCCCGCTGCCTTGCCGCCGAGCGCGAACGCCACCAAACGATAGGGGATGTCTTCCGTCGGGCAACGGAAGACCGTAGCGGAGGCAGACTTCCCGTCTCCGAAACCGGCCCTGAGGACGCGGAGGAAGTAAGCGCAGTATGCACGTAGATGGCCGTCATCTCCGCCAACGTCCGCCAGGTAGGTCGATTGTCGACCTTTTGATCTGTTCCCGTGAAGATAGTCGTCGAGTGTGTATTCAACCGCATCTTCAACGAGAACACGTTCGGCGTCCTTCAGGCCAAAAAGCTCGAAAGCGCGTTCGTCGAGCGCCGCGTAACCCTCTATGTCGTCAAATAAGCCCGACTTCGGATGCGGGATTGGCAACTCAAGAATTTCATCCTTCGATAGCTTCGGTCGGTACGCAGCAAAGCGTCCGCTGGTCAGGAAATGAAAATATACCGCGACTTTGCTGTTGTGTGAAACACAAGCGGCTTCGAGTACGGAAATGTCGGCGTGTGCCGACAAGTAACTTTGGTTACACAGAATACCTGTTTGATTCCCGGACACGCAGAGACGGGCGTGGAAACGATGGTTGCTCCAGCTATGCTTTATTATGAGTTGTGGCGAAGAAAATGCGTCGAGGTTTGTGGAGGCTCGCGAGTCAACCCAAAGTTCGGTGACTACAGGTAATTGGTCTGTGTCGAGGATGGTAAGGCTTTCTGGCGGAAACCGGGCCTCGTCGAACAATTTACGTCCCTCGTAGTACGTCGCGTGCTTTTTTCGGTCGCCGAAAACAATTCCTCGTCGCGTCTTTACGACACGATGCTCTCCCTCTTTCTTTAGGCTGGAGAAAGTCTGCAATTTCCTGATGAGCTGCAAGTCACGAGCATTCCCCCACATCAACTGTGACCAGATCGAGGGCTGAAACAGAACATCCTGAATCGTTAGAGAGCATTGGTCTGAGGGTTCAATCACGATGGTGAAATCATCCGCGGACGGCCGCACATGCTTGGGACTCACGTAGGTTATTGGGTCAGTTGGCGACGATTTAGCCCTGCGCAAGACAACTATGCAGACCGGGGCTACGGAAGGCTTGGAAGTATGTCGTTGTGTCTTGAACACACGAAAGCGCAAGGCGGAGAGGTTGTAGATTTCTTCTACGCGGTGCCTTGTGAACAACTCAGTGCGGAACTTCGACGCCTTGCCAATATTGAACAGGAGAGTGTTGGCGGATTGGACGAGTGCGACTTGCCCGCTCTCAGATGATAACTGAGCAGCCTTCGCGAGAAACAGGCCACCTACATCGTTGTTGGGTACGCTCCAATTGCGACCGTCGCTGTTCGCCCACGAGCAGGCCTCTTCGGTGATGACGTCAGCGCCAAATGGTGCATTGCCGACGACCAAGTCGTACGTTGATGCGTCGTCGGTCGTGTTGAACCCTTCATGATCCTCGCTGAAGAAATCCGAGCATACCAATCTGCGATGACGCATCGGCGGAAATGTTACCTGCGTCCAGTAGTGCCGTGGCTCGATCTCGTCACACATGGCCAGATATAGGCTGAAGCAGGCCACGCGAACGGCATGGGCGTCCTTGTCGACTCCGAAGATGTTGCGGTCAAGCAACCGGCGCAGGTTTTCGGTGCGGACAGGCTTGCCGGGATTGGATAGTTTCCAGCGATGAACCAACCGTTGAAATGACTTCACCAAGAAGATGCCCGAACCGCAGGCGGGATCGAGGATTTTTAGATCCCACTCCGTACCCTCCCAAGGCAAAACGCGGTCCAGGATGAAATCGACGAGATACGAAGGGGTGTAATAGATTCCCTCCTGAGATGCGTGTTCACCGACGAATGTCTCGTAGATGCTGCTTATGAAGTCGAGTGGAATGACATCGAAAGCATACTCTGGCCACAGACACCTCTGGTGCGAGGGCATGTCGAGATCGCCACGGATAAAGTCGGCAAGCAGCGATAGATGCTTGGGTTTGACAGCTTTTCTCTCCGTCGCCCATCCTTTCGCGCGTTCGGCTGGAGAATCTCCTTTCCCGGGAAACAAATCGCCGTTGAATTTGCCGTTAAGCCAGTCAAAGAGGCGGTAAGTGTCGTCATAGTCGGAGAGAACGCTGTCAAAAGACGGGTGGGTGTTCTTCAGAATCTGGTCGTTTTGAAGGCGATTCAGTGTCGCCGCGGTCAAGGCAGCATTGCCGTCTTGATCCTTCCTGTGAAAGAGAAATTGAACAAAGATCACGCGTGCAAGCAGGTCATGGCAAATGTCGTCATCCACTAACCCTTGGTTGGCGAGTTCCTGGCGGATGTAGCGCAGATTCGTCAGAAGCGTCTGGTCTGCCCGACCGTCTCGATTGAAGCGGGACGAATGCTCGGCGAAAAATTGGCCTGACACCAAATTAATCCAGTGCAAGCCGCGGGCGGCTCGTGCCTCAAGATCATTAGATGGTGTGCTCTCAAGTTCTTCAACAGGAAGGCGTTGTACCAAATAGTCATCTAACGGGCGCTCAGGATCAGGGGCCTCGCAGCAGCTCCAAACCCGTATCAGGGAGGGTTCAATCGTTATCACGGTAGGCGCGCGCGAGAAATTCCAAGAAAGGCGGTGCAATTCCCGTAAGCTTTCGGCATCTATTGCTGAATGAAGCTCTGCAACAATCGCCAAGGGAGGTTCGGAGGTTGACGCGTCGGAATCTGCCATGAGGACGCCGATGCGGGCATCCCGCGTCTCGGGGAAGCGTTGCAAGGCGCGTCCGATCTTTTCCCGTACGAGGGTGGCGAAGACCGATGGCCCTGCACCGTGAGGATGTATCACATCGTCCGGCGCTGGCCAGCCCAACACATCGTGGGTCGTTTCCAATGAGATAGCGGAACTCTGAATCACGGGCTCAGCTCCAACTGTTGCTGCTTGTCACCCCCGAACTTGTGGGATTTGGCACCGCCACGCGGTTTCTTTTTGTGCAGGTCTAGGCGAGAAAATACAGGTTCGTAAGACACTCCCCGGATGCGCATCTCCCCCAAAAGGGCCGCGATGATCGCTAGGTGTGACGGAACTTCACCGCGCTTTGCATTGTTGGATACCGAGTTGGGCCGCATCGCAAGCAAATCAGCAAATCCGCGAACGCTGAGTCCCGCTTTACCTAGTTCACCAATAAACTCGTCGTAGGTCACAATTGCCTTCCCGAGGGAAACACATTGTTTAATGACTTTAACACATAAACTTATGGGGGTCCACAGAAGCATAAATCCGTCAACGCTCAGCTCGTCCTCGCCCCCGCCGTCTCCACCGCCCCCGCCACCGGCCGCTCCGGCGCCCTCCGGGTCTTCAGGAACCACACCATCACCACCAGGCCCAGGTACATGAGGCCGATCATCATGAAGAGTTGGTGGTAGGCCAGGGTTACGCTCTCGGTCAGGAGGCTGTATCCGAGCAGTGACTGGGCGCGTTCGTTCAGGGCGATGCCGAATTGGCCGGCGTGTTGCAGCATGGCGCCGAGCTGGAGCATCACGTCGTCGCGCAGGGTTTCGGTGAGGCGGGCTCCCAGCAGGGGCGTCATGGCCTCGACCTTGTAGAAGATGTGGCGTTCGAGGAGGAAGCTCAGGGTGGCGATGCCGAAGGCCTCGCCGAGGCCGCGGCTGAGGCCCAGGATGCCGCTGCCCATGCGCGACTCGCCCTCGGGGAGGGCGCCCAGGGCAATGGAGTTGAGCGGCGCATTGATGGTGGACTGCCCGATGCTCTTGAGCACGACCAGGAAGTAGATCAGGCCCATGGCGCTCCAGATGGTCAGGGTGGAGAGTCCGAACAGCGTGACGGTCAGGAGTGCGAGCCCGGCTACCAGCAGGATCTTGGGTCCGAACTTGTCCGAGAGCATCCCGGCGAAAGGCGATACCACGCCTACGACAATGGCGGCGGGAAGCATGAAGAGGCCCGCCTGCAGCGGCGTGTAGTGAAGCGCCTTCTGCAGGAACAGGTTCAGGATGAAGCTGGTGCCGCGGAAACCCATGACCCGGATCAGCACGATGCCGTTGGAGATGCTGAAGTTGAGGTTCTTGAAGTAACGGATCTGGACGTAGGGGTGCTCGGCCCTGAGCTCGGTCATGATGAACAGGGTGACGAGCAGCGCGGCGGTGCCGAACAGCGACAGTATCCGCTGGCTGGTCCAACCGGCCTCCTGTCCCTGGGTGAGGCCCAGGAGCATGGTCACCAGCCCTCCGGTCAGGGTGATGAAGCCGAGGAAATCGAAGGTCGGGGGCTTGAGGGATGAAGAACGCCTGGGAAGGATGAACGTGGCCGCCACGATGGCGAGGATGATGGTCGGGAGGGGCAGGTAGAAGATGGTCCGCCAGCTAATGTACTGGGCCAGGTAGCCCCCCAGCGGCGGGCCGAAGAAAGGCCCCAGCGACCAGCCGGTCATGAACAGCCCCATGGCCAGGCCGCGTTCGTTGCGCGGAAAGGCCTCGTACATGATGGACATGGATACGCCGATGAGCGGCCCCACCCCCATGCCCTGGACGATGCGGAAGAAGATGAGCGAGTTGACGTCCCAGGCGATGGAGCAGAGGAACGAGCCCACCCCGAAGGTGGCGGCGCTCAGGATGAACAGGTTGCGGTCGCCGATGCGCTGCCCCAGCCAGCCCACGCAGGGGATGAGCACGGTGCGGGTGATCATGAACGCGATCAGTACCCACTGGATCCGGTGCAGGGAGGTCCCCAGGGACGACATCATCGCCGGGATGGCGGTGTCGATGCCGGTGATGCCGAGCCCGACGCCGATCATCCCCAGCGAGAGGGTGACGGTGATGGGCCACTTTTGGGCCGGGTCGTAGACCTGGATGGGAGGTGTGGCCACGCTTAGGGTGCGGCGGGCCGGCCGCTGGCCTGCAGCCCGTCCTGCTGCGCTTCCGGTTTCTCGATCCGCACCACCGCGAGCATGCCCACCCGGAGGATGCCGTCGGTGTTCTCCACGGCGATCTTCACCGGCAGCTTCTGCGTGGACTTGATAAAAACCCCGGTCAGCTTGTGGGGAGAGAACAGGGAGAACTCGGAGGTGGTGGCGCCGCCGATGTCCACGACCTCGCCGTCGAACTGGACTCCGGGATAGGAATCGAGCCTCACCGTGGCCTTGTTGCCCGGCTTGACGAAGCGGATCTGGGTTTCATCGACGTTGGCTTCCACCCAGTAGCGGCTGGTGTCCACGACCATGAACACGGGCTGGCCGGGCTGGACGAACTCGCCCCGGTGGGAGTTCTTCTTCACCACCACGCCCTTCACCGGACTGCGCAATGTCATCAGCCCCTGCCGGAACTCGAGCTCCCGCAACTCCGCCTCGGCCTGCCGTACCCGGGCCTTCTTCGCCAGCAGGTCGGCTTGCCCGATCTCGCGCCGCGGTCCGTCGCCTGCCTGCCCCAGCTCCCGCTCCGCCTGAAGGAGCTGGCTCCGGGCGCGGTCCACCGACGCCTTGTGCTGCTCGATGCGGATCAGGATCTCCCGCTTGTCCAGCTCCACCAGGATGTCGCCGGGTTTCACCCCGTCGCCCTCGTCCTTCAGCAGGGCGCTGATCCGGCCGGGTACCTCGGTGCTGATGGTGACGATGTCAGCCTTTATTCGGGCGTCGTCGGTGGTGATGTAACCCAACGACAGCCACACCCAGACACCGGCAACGGCCACGGCGAGCAGCATGAGAACCGCGGTTCCCACGAGCCATTTCATTTTGCTGGACTCCGTCGTGGCCATCGTCGTTGGCGCCTCGTGCGTGGGCGGTGAGGGAGAGGAATCGGGTCGATGCGGGTGTTGGAATGTCCGCGCGACGGCTTCAGATGGACGCCGCTGCTTCCACCCTGTCTTGGTGAACCACTACCATGTCCGTTGCCGATCCACAATTCGGGTCTGGTGCCTGACTGTCCATCGCCCCGCGAATTTTATATGCTGCCCGCCATGAAAGAGATCCATTTCGTCGACACCACGCTTCGGGACGGCCCGTCGAGCCTCTGGGCCATGGGCATCCGCACGGACATGATGCTGCCGGTGGCCTCGATCATGGACGAGGCCGGTTTCCTGGCCATGGAGATCATCGCGTCGGCCTTCTTCAAGAAGTGCGTGCGGGAGCTCAAGGACGATCCCTGGGCACGCGTGCGCCGGGTCAAGGAACAGGTGCCCAAGACCCCGCTCCGGCTCATCCGCAACCGCTACATGGCCGCGTTCCAGCACACTCCGCCGGCGGTGCAGCAGCTCTGGCTCGAGCGCCTGGCGGCCAACGGCATCAGCGAGGCCCGCACCTCGGACCCCTCCAACACGCCCGCGGTGTGGGCCGAGCAGGTGCGCACGGCCAGCGCGGCCGGCCTCGACACCATCGTCAACCTGATCTTCTCCGTCTCGCCCAAGCACACCGACGAGTACTACGCGGAGCGTACCCGGGAGGCCGTGAAGCTGCCGGTGAAGCGCATCTGCCTCAAGGACCCCGGCGGCCTGCTCACGCCGGACCGCACCCGCTCGCTGGCCCCGGTGGTGCTGGAGAACGCCGGCGGCGTCCCGGTGGAGTTCCACACCCATTGCAACAGCGGCCTCGGGCCGCTGTGCACCCTCGAAGCCATCGAGGCGGGCATCCCCATCATCAACGCGGCGCTGCCGCCCTTGTCGGACGGTTCGTCGAACCCGTCGCTGTTCAACATCATCCGGAACGCGCGCGCCCTGGGCTACAACCCGGTCATCGACGAGGAGAGCCTGGTGCCGGTTTCGGAACACTTCACGCGGGTGGCGAAGCAGGAAGGCCTGCCCATCGGAGCGCCCCTGTCCTATGACGCGTATCACTTCATGCACCAGGTGCCCGGCGGGATGATCTCGAACCTGCGGCACCAGCTCGCCAACATCGGCATGGGCGACCGCCTCGGCGAGGTGCTGGAAGAGGCCTGCCGCGTGCGGGAGGAGTTCGGCTATCCCATCATGGTGACGCCGTACTCCCAGTTCGTCGGCAGCCAGTGCGCCATCAACGTGATCGTGGGCCGGCGCTACGAGCAGGTCACCGACGAGGTGATCCAGTACGCGTTGGGCTTTTGGGGCGAGGAGGAATGCTCGTCCATGGACCCGGACGTGCGCGACCGGATCCTGGACCGGCCGCGGGCGAGGGAGCTGCAAGGTTGGCGGCCGCCGGAAACCTCGGTCAAGGAATTGCGGGAGAAGATCGGCGGCGCTGGTGTGTCCGACGACGAGTTGCTGCTGCGCTACTTCACTTCCGAAGAGGACGTGCGCGCCATGCAGCAGGCGCCGGCCCGGGCCGGCAACGGCGGCAACTTAGTCGGGCTGATCCGGTCCCTCACCGAACGCTCCGAGACCAGACAGATCCTCATCCGCCGGCCCGACTTGTCGGTGCGGCTGGGCCGGCAGCCGGGGATGTAGGGGCGACCGGCGGTCGCCCCACGGCTAGATCCCGTAGAACCGCTTGGCGTTGTCGTACAGAATCTTCTTCTTGAGTCCTTCGGACAGGTCGGGGCGTTCCAGGAACTCGGGGATGTCGGTGCCGAACTCCGTCACCGCCTTCTCGTGCGGAAAGTCCGACGGGTACATCAGGGTGTCCTCGCCGAGCTCCCGCGCCACCACGTCGAGGATCTTTTCGTCCAGCTCGCAGGTGACGAAGACGTTGCCTTCCTGGATGTATTCGCTGGGCAGCTTCTTCAGTGGGAAGTGCTTGCGCTTGCGGTCCACGTGGAACTTGTCGTCCATGCGCTCCATCATGTACGGGACCCAGCCGGCGCCGGCTTCCAGGTAACCCACACGCAGCCTCGGGAACAGTTCGAACACGCCGTCGAGCACCATGCTGGCCATCTGGATCATCTGGGCGATGGGGTGCTCCAGGGTGTGGATCATGGACATGGTCTGGAGGAAGTCGAACCCCAGTCCCTGGCTTGGGGCCCCGTGGATCGCCAGCGGGCAGTTCAGGTTCTGCGCCTCCTGGTATAGCGGGTGGAAGTCGGCGTGGCCGAAGCCCTTGTGCAGCACGTTGACCGCGGGCAAGAGGCCGGCCACCATTCCCTGCTCGGTGACCGCGTGGCGCAGCTCTTCCACCGCCTGGGGCACGTCGTGCACCGGCAATATCGCCACCCCTTTGAGACGCGGGCTCGTCCGGGTGTACTTGTCGTGGAACCAGTTGTTGTAGGCCCGGGCCAGCCCGCAGGCCCAGTCGGAGTCCTGGATCAGACCGAAGCCCAGGCCCGCGGTGGGATAGAGCACGGCCGTCTCGATGCCAGCCCCGTCGATGAACCGCAGCCAGCTCTCGGGCGAGGTCTGGCTGGCCTTCCTGACCCCCTTGACCGCGCCCCGGGGCCAGCCGTCCAGCGACGGGAACAGCCCGAACACCTTGTGCCTCCGGTGGCCCTCGTACGGGCCTTCGAAGTATTCCTCGAGCTCGTCGTTGTCTTCGAGTATGTGCCCGTCGGCATCGATGATCGGAACGCTTGCCATGGATCGTTCCTCCTCTCCTGCTCCGATGTGCGCCCCGGTCCCAACGTCTCCAAGGGCGACAAGCGACAAGGTATCGTATTATTGGAGTAAAGCAAGAGGCCCTGAACTCCCCGCGGGACGGCCGGTGTAAATAGTATTGGCAAATCTCCAATAACGTGTAATATTCAATCAGAAATGGAAAAATACAAGCGCTTGCCTTGCGCGACACAGATCCCGGTACCTTTTTCCTCTGGGGGCCGCGTCAGACCGGCAAGAGCACGCTTCTCGCCGAGCATTTCCCCGATGTGCCGTGGGTCGATCTCCTGCGGCCCGAGTCGTACCGGCGGTATCTCCAGACGCCGGAGATGCTGATCGACGAACAACGCCGGCACGGCGCGGATTTCATGGTCATCGACGAGATTCAGAAGGTGCCGTCGCTGCTCGACGCGGTGCACTGGCTGATTGAGAATTGGGGCGTTCACTTTGCGCTCTGCGGGTCGAGCGCTCGCAAGGTTCGACGCGGGCACGCCAATCTGCTCGGCGGGCGTGCGGAACGCCGAGAGCTTCACGGCCTGTCGGCGATGGAGATCGGACCGGACGTGGACTTGGTCCGGCTGCTGAATCATGGCTACCTGCCCCGTATCTACGCCGCGGCGCGGCCCTTGCCGTTGCTGGACGGCTACGTCTCGCAGTACCTGAAGGAGGAAGTGGCAGCCGAAGGGCTGTCTCGCAGGTTGCCGGCGTACGCGGATTTTCTCGCGCTCGCCGCTCTCTCCGACGGCGAGGTGGTCAGTTACACGGCCATCGCTCGCGACACCGGGGTGGCCAGCCAGACGGTCAGGTCCTACTTCGAGATTCTTGAGGATACGCTGTTGGGGCGTTTCCTGCCGGCGTATCGGCGCCGCCCGAAGCGCAGGACCGTCGCCGCGCCGAAGTTCTATTTCGTCGATGTTGGCGTGGTGAACTTTCTGGCCAAGCGCGGCGCGTTGATGCCTGGGGGAGAACTGTTTGGCAAGGCGTTCGAGAACTGGGTGTTTCATGAGCTCTGCTGCTACAATTCGTACCGCACCCGCTACGCGGACTTCTTTTACTGGCGTCTCAGCTCCGGCGTCGAGGTCGATTTCGTCGTCAACCACATCGACTGCGCGATTGAAGCGAAAGCGGCCCATCGGATCCGCGGCGATCACACCCATGGCCTGCGCGAGCTGGCCATCGATCATCCGGAAACCAAACGCCGCGTCATCGTATCCCTCGATCCTCACGACCGCACCACGGACGACGGCATTGAAGTGGTCCACTACACCACGTTCCTCGAAAGGCTATGGGAGGGTGCCTTGTTCTAAATGCACGCCTGGACCGCGAGCAGCCCTCGTCCTTGACATCGCGCGCCAGTCTCTCTAACTGTTCGGGATCAACCCGCGTCGAGCCGCCGAAGGAGTGAAACGTGAGTCTCAAGCTTGGCATAACCATCCCCACCTACACCTGGCCGGACATGGACTACCGGATGGCGCACACCGTGGTGCAGGACTACGCCAGGAAGACCGAGGAGCTGGGTTTCGAGTCCCTGACCGTGTGGGACCATCTGACGGACGCCCCGGGACTCTACGGCGGCTCCTGGATGGACCCGCTCATCTGCCTGTCGGCCGCGACGGCGTGCACCGAGCGCATCAAGCTCGGCACCCACATTCTCGTGGTGCCGTTGCGCCATCCCGTGCTGCTGGCCAAGGAGATCGCCACGCTGGACTACATCTCCGGCGGGCGGTTCTTCTTCGGGGTGGGGCCGGGCTGGAGCAAGCCCGAGTTCGACGCCATGGGCATCGACCTGCGGGAGCGGGGACGCCGCACCGACGAGATCCTCGACGCGGTCAAGCTGCTGCTGACGGAGAAGAACGTGTCCTTCAAGGGCGAGTTCTTCCAGTTCGACGACGTCACCATCGATCCCATGCCGCCCAAGTATCCGGAGGTCTGGGTCGCCGGCGGCTCGCGCATCCCCGACGCCCTGTCGCCGGACAAACCCTACATGGTCAAGACCGTGATGCAGCGCATCGCCAAACACGCCGACGTCTTCACCTGCCGCGCGTCGGGAAAGCTCGAGTGGGTCAAGCGGGATCTCGACACCGTCAGCGAGTTCCTGAAGTCGGTGGGGCGGGACCCCGCCACCCTGGGCTTCGCCCACGTGCAGGCCATCTACGTGGTGGATACCCAGGACCCCGAGGAGGCTCTGCGGATCCAGCAACCCCACATCGAGCGCATGATGGGCAGCAACCGGAGCTGGGACCACCTCCAGGAATGCTACATGGTGGGCAGTGTCGATCAGATCGTGGCGAAGCTCAAGGTGTTGGAGAGCGCGGGCATGGAGCATGTCACGCTGCAGCCGGCGGGGCCGGACATCGAGCAGGTGGATCTGATAGCGGAGAAGATCGCGCCGCATTTCGCATAGCGCCCCGCCATTCCGGCGGAAGCCCGAAACCGGGAAGGGCCGGAGGCTGTCGTTACAGGAGAATCGAACTTGCGTACGCTGAATCTGACAGTGGTTGAAGCCGGCGGAAACCGCACGGCCCTGGATTTCCCGGTGGCGCGGATCCTGGACGCGGGGTTCACGGGCAAGAACCGGGAAGGGGCCATGAAGCACGTCGAGGAGCTCAAGGCCCACGGCGTGGCCGCGCCGGACCGCATCCCCGCCTACTTCGCGGTGACCCGGGAGTTGGTCACCACCGACGACGAGATCGAGGTGCTGGGCAACGACACCTCCGGCGAGGTGGAGGTGGTGTTCCTGTTCAAGGGGGACCAGGTCTACATCGCGGTGGGCAGCGATCACACGGACCGGGAGCTCGAGAAGGACAGCATCCCCAAGTCCAAGGTCATCTGCCCCAAGGTGGTGTCCCGTGACGTGTGGAAGCTCGCGGACGTGAAGCCCCACTGGGAACAATTGAAGCTACAGAGCTGGATAGAGGCGGACGGCCAGCGGACGCTCTACCAGGAGGGATCCCTGGCCGACTTCCTGACCGTGGACGACTTTCTCGACGGCGTGAGGTCCGTGGTGGCGGATGGCTCGCTGGACGGCATGGTGCTGTACATGGGGACCATGCCCAGCCTGGGCGGGAAGCTCCTGTTCTCGCCCACCTTCGAGGGCCGCCTTTCCGATGACGTCCTCGGTCGCGAGCTGTCGTTGCGCTACAGCATCAACCCCATGGACTGGCTCCTGTAGCCGCTCCCCGGCGGCTGCCGACATTCGAGGCAACTATCGTGAGTGACCAACGAGACCGACGGATCCGCGTCGCCTCCATCCAGATGGGCATGGACGACGGCGGCAAGGATTCCAACATCCAGCGCGCCGCGGCCCTCATCGACGGCGTGGACGGGGCCGACCTGATCCTGCTGCCGGAGATCTGGAACGTGGGCTATTTCGCCTTCGACGACTACGGCGCGCAGAGTGAGACCCTTTCCGGTCCCACCGTCTCCATGCTGCGGGAGAAGGCGGCCGCCAAGGGCTGCTACCTCTTCGGCGGCAGCATCGTGGAGGCGGACGGCGGAGCCTACTACAACACCAGCGTCCTCATTGACCCGCGGGGCGAGATCGCCGGCACCTACCGCAAGATCCATCTCTTCGGGTACCAGTCCGAGGAGGCGCGGCTCCTGACGCGGGGCGAGGCGCCCACGGTGGTAGACACCGAGCTGGGGAAGCTCGGGCTCTCGACCTGCTATGACCTGCGGTTCCCCGAGCTGTACCGCCGGATGGCGGTCATGGGAGCCGAGGTCTTCCTGGTGGCTTCGGCGTGGCCGTACCCGCGGCTCGAGGCCTGGCTCATGTTCAACCGCGTCCGCGCGCTGGAGAACCAGGTCTACCTGGTGTCCAGCAACTGTACCGGCAGCAACCGGGGCAAGGCTTTCGTCGGGCACAGCACGGTGGCCGATCCCTGGGGAACGGCATTGGCCGCCGGCGGCGACGGTGAATGCATCGTGCGGGCGGAGTTGGAGCTGGGCCGGATTCCGGAGATCCGCACCACGTTCTCGGCGTTCAACGACCGGGTCCTGATCGACTGAAGGTTGGGGAGACTCC